>Ga0316622_100002062_pt1 | contig 13670 bp, 14 predicted proteins | sample OWC_Aug_OW2_C1_D_FD_207646 | JGI IMG/M metagenome (GOLD analysis project Ga0316622, IMG submission 207646) | Wetland soil microbial communities from Old Woman Creek delta, Ohio, United States - OWC_Aug_OW2_C1_D5_C | ecosystem: Environmental > Terrestrial > Soil > Wetlands | place: USA: Ohio... | reverse complement strand
TCGTCCTCGACGACGAGGGACGACCCGTTGCGCCGGGCTCCGGGGTCGTCGGCCGACTGGCGCGGTCCGGCGACGTCCCGGTCGGCTATTACAAGGACCCGGAGAAGACGGCGCAGACGTTCGTCACGTACCACGGCGTCCGCTACTCCATCCCCGGCGACTTCGCCACCGTCGAGGCCGACGGGCGGATCACCGTCCTCGGTCGCGGCTCGGTGTCAATCAATTCCGGCGGCGAGAAGATCTTTCCGGAAGAGGTCGAGATCGCGGTGAAGTCTCATCCCGGCGTCTTCGACTGCACCGTCGTCGGGGTGCCCGACGAGCGCTGGGGCGAGCGGGTCGTGGCCATCGTCCAGCTGCGGCCGGGCGCGACACTCACGCTGAAGGACATTCAGGATCACTGCCGCGCGCTGATCGCCGGTTACAAGGTGCCACGCGAGCTGCGGATGGTCGAAACCATCGTTCGCTCTCCCAGCGGCAAGCCGGACTACCGCTGGGCCAAGGCGACGGCGCTGGGCGCCGCGGTCAACGCTGAACCGGTCTGATCGGCGGTCGAGCATGTACATCGCATACACTCCGGAGCAGGAAGCCCTTCGCCGCGAGCTGCGCGCCTATTTCGCCACGCTGATGACGCCGGAGGTGCAGGCCGAAGTTGCGGCGGGCAACACTGGCGGGCCGCACTGCCTCGAAGCGGTGCGCCAGATGGGGCGCGACGGCTGGCTCGGAATCGGTTGGCCGCAGGAGTACGGCGGCCAGGGTCGCAGCCTGATCGAGCAGTTCATCTTCTACAACGAGGCGTGGCGGGCGCTCGCCCCCATCCCGGCACTCACCATCAACGCCGTCGCCCAGACGATCATGGCCTTCGGCACCGAGGAGCAGAAGCAGTTCTTCCTTCCCAGAATTCTGCGCGGCGAGCTGCACTTCGCGGTCGGCTACACCGAGCCCAACGCCGGTACCGACCTCGCCGCGCTGCAGACGCGCGCCGTGCGCGACGGCGACGACTGGGTCATCAACGGGCAGAAGATCTACACCAGCCTCGCGGCCTACGCGGACTACATCTGGCTCGCCGCGCGCACCGATCCCGACGCCCCGAAGCACAAGGGCATCTCCATCTTCGCGGTGCCGACCAGCGCGCCCGGTTTTTCCTACTCCATCATCCACACCCTCGTCAGCGCGGGCACGACGGCAACGTACTACGACAACGTGCGCGTGCCGCACGCGGCGCTCATTGGCGGCCTCAACAAGGGCTGGAAGCTGATCACCAATCAGCTCAACTACGAGCGCGTGGCGATCTGCCCACCCGGCATGGTCGAGCAGGTGTACGAGGACACCGTGCGCTGGGCGCAGGAGAGCCGGCTCGCCGACGGGCGATGGGTGATCGATCAGGAGTGGGTGCAGATCAACCTGGCACGGGTCCGTGCCCGGCTCGAATACCTGCAGCTCATCAACTGGAAGGTCGCCTCCGGCGCGACAATGAACCCAGCCGACGCCAGCGCCACCAAGGTGTTCGGGACGGAGTTCTTCTGCGAGGCCTACCGGCTGCTGCTCGAGGTGATCGGTCAGGCCGGCTATCTGCGGCGCGACTCGACCGGCGTCGCGCTGCGCGGGCGGCTCGAGCGTGCCTATCAGGGCACGCTCTTTCTCACCTTCGGCGGCGGCACCAACGAGATCCAGCGCGACCTCATCGCGCTGTTCGGTCTCGGCATGCCACGCGTGCCCCGCTTCTGATCGGAGTCAGCGGACATGGAACTCACACTCGACGAAAACCAGCAGGCCATCAACGACCTGGCGGGGCGAATCCTGAGCGAACAGCTCCCGCCCGAACGGCTCACCGCCATCGAGACGCAACCCGACTGGTTTGCCGCCGAGACGTGGACGAAGCTGGCGCAGGCGCAACTTCTCGGCGTTGCGTTGCCGGAGGACGTCGGCGGTTCCGGCTTCAGCGTGGTCGAGGCCTGTCTCGTGCTCGAGCAGATCGGCCGGACGGCGGCACCACTCCCCTACTTCGCCACGGTCATCCTCGGCGCCATGGCGATCGACGCCTTCGGCTCTCCGGCGCAGCGCGCCCGATTCCTTCCGGCAGTCGTCGACGGCTCGCTCATCCTCACCGCGGCGCTGGCCGAAGCCGGCAACGTGCTCGTGCCCGCGCTGCCGGCGACCGTGGCGACGCGCGACGGCGACGGGTGGCGGCTCGACGGCGAGAAGCGTTTCGTCCCGGCGGCCCACCTCGCCGGCCGCATGCTGGTTCCGGCGCGCACGGCCGCGGACCGCGTGGGGGTTTTCCTCGTCGATCCCAAGAGCCCCGGCATCGCCCTGCAGCGGGTGGAAACCACCAGCCGCGAGCCGCAGTTCGTCGTCACCTTCTCCGCAGCGAAAGTCGAAGCCAGCGACGTGCTCGGCGACCCGCAGCAGGGTGCGGCAATCGTCGACTGGATCGTCCAGCGCGCCATCGCCGGGCTGTGCGCCATGCAGGCCGGCGTGTGCGACGCCGCGTTGCGCCTCACGGCCAAGCACGTCTCCGAACGCGAGCAGTTCGGCGTGAAGATCGCCACGTTCCAGGCCGTCGCCCACCGCGCGGCCGACGCGTACATCGACACCGAGGCCGTCACGCTGACTGCCCGCCACGCCGCCTGGCGGCTCGCGACGAACCTCCCCGCCGACGAGACGCTGTCGGTCGCCAAGTTCTGGGCCGCCGAGGGCGGCCAACGCGTGGCGCACGCGGCGCAGCACCTGCACGGCGGTATCGGCGTTGACACCGCCTATGCCCTGCATCGCTACTTCCGCTGGACCAAGCAGATCGAACTCACGCTCGGCGGCGCCATGGTCCACCTGGCCCGACTCGGCGCCCACATCGCCGCGCAGCCGCCCGCCGACATCTGATTTCCGCGTCGACAGCATCCGCGTCCGAAGCTCTGCTCCGGTCCGACGCGTTGCGGAGCGCCTGACGATTTCGGATTTGACAGATTCTTTCAAGCTGCAGTACACATTGTTTCGAGGGGTCGAATTCACTTCCCACTCCATGTAAACGAGGAGGAGACAGGAACATGGTGCGTCTGACAACAGCGACCCTTGTCGTTCTTGTTGCTGGCATTGCGGGATCGTCTAGCGCCGCTGACGTCTTCCACGCGTGCTCGAAGGACAGCACGAGCAAGCTGCGCCCGTCCAGCATCTTGGCCAATGCAACCCCCGTCTGCAGGTCCACGGAGACGCTGCGAACGTGGAGTGAGGCCGGACCACAGGGCGAGACCGGACCGCAGGGCCCCCCGGGCCCCAGCGACGCCTTCTCAGTGTACGGCGCCGACACGCCGCTGCCGGTGGGCGGCACGTTCCTGTCCCTGGCGCAGCTCTCCCTGCCTGCCGGAAGCTACATCATAACCGCAAAGGCGAGTCTGACTAATTCCAACGCCGCCGTCACGGCCATTCCCTATTGCATGATCGTCGTGGGGTCGAGCGGCCTGGGGCTCAATGACCAGACGATCGCGACGATCAACGGCGCGGGCACGGTTACTCTGTCAGCCCTCCTGCCGATCCCGCTCGCATCGGCCAACGTCGTGCAGTTCCGCTGCACCAACAACGCGTCCCTCGGTTCCGATGGGGATGTCACCGCTTCGATGGTGACTATGGTGGCCGTGCGCGTGGGAACGCTCACGCAACAATAAGGGGTCTCCGTCAGGCAACCGGTTCTCGCAGCCCGAACTCCGGCCAATTGCCCAGGACAAAGGTCTGGCAGTTGCCCCAGCCGACCGCGTCGGTGGCGCCGTCGCGGACGCGAATCAGGCAGTCGCGAAACTGATTGATACGCGCCACCGTGGCGGGATCGGCGCAGTTGGCAAAGTATTCGCCATCCACGTGCAACGGGCCACGCCAGCTGCCGTGATGCTGGCCGTCGAAGCCCAGGTAGAGCCCGGTCCCGAGGTGGAATCCGGTGTCGCTGATCGCCTCCGCTTCCAACACGCGCTCGGACCCGTCGGCCATGGTCAGCACAAAGCGCCCGCCGAGCAGGCGCTTGTTGACCGGGTTGAATCGGAGTTGTGGCACGATGTCCCGCACCAGCTCGCGGCTGCCGTCGGCGAACTCGAAGCCACCCTGGATCTTCTCGTGCTTCATCCCGAACCCGCCGTACTGCAGGAAATACTGGTGGAAGGCGTAGCGGCTACCGTCGGGACGCTCGAAGAACACCGGATTCCAGATCGCCAAGACGTTGAGCAGCAACCCCTGGGTGGGGTCGGGCTGGAGATCGGTCATCGGAGTACCGACGTCCTGGCGGATGCCCCAGGAGTGGTCGCGCGTGGCCACCCACGCATCGGGACGCACCTCCGTGCGCCGCCCGCCCACCTCCACCCAACCGCTCGCCGCCCCCGTCTGGTGATAGCGAATCTGGTGCGCCCTGTGGCGAAAACCGGTCAGGATACGCCGGTCCTCGCGCTCCTCGAGCACGCAGGGAACGATCCCTTCGAACAGGATGTCGAACGCAATCGCCTGGACATCGTTGGGCTCCAGGCGTACGCGCACCGCGTGCAGCGGCTTCACCACCTCGTAGAGGATCGGCCCGACGGACACCGACTCCGGATCGCTGATCAGGGCACGGCTGGCACGCACGGTCCACTGCTCGACGCCGCGCGACACCCCGCCGTAGCCGTCGACCACATTGCGATTGATGTACTTGCCGAAGCCAAAGCCGACCTGCAGCGAGCCGTCGCGCGCCGCGGCCATGCCGCACACCTTCTCCGTCCACGAGTAGTCGCTCTGCGACACGGTGGCGAAGGTGTCGACGATCTGGTGGTTGAAGCCCTCATCCGAAGGCAGCAGCGGTCCAATCGTCCCCGACATGGCGGCTCAGTAGCGTGCGCTTCACCGGCTCCGGCTCATCTTCCGTGTGCAGCGGCCGGCAGCGGCCACGCGGCCAGCAGCGACGGTAGCTCGTCGAGCTGGTCGATTTGCACCGGTGCGCCGCGCAGGTCGCCAACGGCAACGAAGTGCGTCCCGGCGGCGCGCGCCGCCTCGAGGTCGGAGGTGCTGTCGCCGACGTATATCGCCTCGTGCGGCGCAATGCCGAAGTGCTCTACGCACTTCACGATCATGTCCGGAAAGGGCTTCGGCCGCGGCACATCGTGAACGCCCACGACAAGGTCGAGCAGCGGCGCAAGACCGAAGTGTTGCACCACACCGGAGACCGTGACACCGCGATTGGTCGCCATCGCCAGGCGATAGCACGCTTTGAGCGCGGCCAGGAGCTGGTGCAGCCCCGGTGCCGGTCGCATCCATCGATAGAACGGTCCGTAGTCCGTGTTGCGCGCCAGCGACCGGGCCTCCTCGATCAACGCCGGGCTGTCGCTGAAGAGCACCTCGAACAGCTGGCGCAACGAGAGGGCGTGCGCCAGACGCTCGCCCTCGGCATCCAGACACGGGCGCCCCAGCGCCGCCAGGACCGTATTGTAGTACTCGACGTTGGCGTGCCACGAGTCGAAGAGCACACCGTCGCAGTCGAAGATGATGGCGTGCAGCGGCGTATTCATCCCAACCTGCCACAGCCGGAACCGCCGTGGAACAGACGGGGCGAGGGGGAAGAGGGGGCGAGAGGGCGGTCTCTGTCTTTCCGCTCGGTCATCGGCCTGGTTAGCGACTTCACACGCGCATGCGGGATGTTTGGACTCTCCGGGTTGACGGTAATCGACCGACGGCTTGGCGCAACCACGAGATCCATGTCCTCCATCGGTACGCTACCCAGCAGCACCTCGTCTCCGAATACGAGCGCGCCAACGAAGCAGATTCTACCGTCGAACGCGACGCGTACCGGGCCAACGTAAGGCACCTTTCGCTTACGGCCATCTGCCACGCTGACTTCCCGCTCGGATTCGGTTTCCAACGCCAGCTGCAGCGCAATGTGCTCGGGAATGCAAAGCATGAGGGCGCCCGTGTCTGCCAAGGCTCGAACGCGCACAGGCTTGAGCTGCGGTTGCCGCGGGTTGCTCAGTTCAATTTCGGCAAAGACATGTCCCATCAGGTCTATTTTCTACCGCAGAGCGAACGCGAGCGCCAACCTGGCGAACTGGCCATCTCCCTGCGGTTCGATGCGCGGTGTTGACCAGCCACCCTTGCACGCTCGGACCGCGTAAGGCTAGGATCGCCAAACGCTCAGGAGGGAGGGAAGACGTGGCCAAGCAACTGCGTATCATTCCCGAGAGGTGTACCGGCTGCATTCAGTGTGAGCTCGCCTGCTCGTGGGTGCAGACCGGAACGTTTCAGCCAGCGCGCTCGCTCATCCGCGTGCACCTCTTCGACGACCAGGCCAGCTACGCTCCGTACACCTGCTTCCAGTGTGACGAGGCGTGGTGCATGACGGCCTGTCCGGTGAATGCGATCACCATTTCGCCGGTGGCGGCGAAGGCCGTGGTCCCGGATTGCTGCGTCGGCTGCGGACTCTGCGTCATTGCCTGTCCGTACGGCACGGTTTGGTACAGCCCCGACACGCACAAGGCAGTCAAGTGCGACCTGTGCGCCGGTGATCCCGCGTGCGTCGTGGCGTGCCCGACGGGAGCCATCGAGTATGTGGAGACGCCTGCGGCAGACTGGTTGGGGCCGTGGGCAGTGGACCTCAACAAGAGCTACGCGGGCATCCGCGCGGGAGCAGAACCATGATTGGCGGTTGGACCGGGACGATCCTGCGCGTGAACCTCACGCGCGGCACGATCAAGAAGGAACCGTTGCGCTCGGACTGGGCCCGCGATTACGTGGGCGGACGCGGCCTCGGGGCCCGCTACCTGTGGGAAGAGGGTGACCCCACCGTCGACCCGTTCAGCCCGAAGAACAGGCTGCTCTTCGTCACCGGACCGCTCACCGGCACGAACGCCTCCTGTGGCGCCCGCTACATGGTGGTCACCAAAGGTCCGTTGACCAGCACCATCACCACCTCGAACTCGGGTGGCCATTGGGGCGCGGAGCTGAAGTTCGCCGGCTACGATATGATCATCCTCGAAGGCCGCGCGCCGCGTCCCTGTTACCTCTGGATCCACAACGATCAGGTCGAGCTGCGCGACGCGGAGCACTTGTGGGGCAAAGGGGTGTGGGAAACGGAGGAAACGATTCGCGAAGAGTCCGGTGTCCCCGACGCCATCGTCGCCACGATCGGCCCCGCCGGTGAGAACCTGGTGCGCTTTGCGGCGATCCTGAACGACCTCCATCGAGCCGCCGGTCGCTCCGGCGTGGGCGCCGTGATGGGCTCGAAGCTGCTCAAAGCGATCGCCGTGCGTGGAACCGGGAGCGTGCGGGTTGCCGATCCGCGTACCTTCATGGCCGCCTCGTGGGCGATGAAGGCAAGACTCAAAGCCTCGGACGTGACGGCGGAAGGTCTGCCGACTTATGGGACGGAGGTGCTCGTCAACGTCATCAACGAGCACGGGGCGCTGCCCACGCGAAACCACCAGGTCACGGTCTTCGAGCACGCGGAGGAAATCAGTGGCGAGACCCTGACCGAAACCCGGCTGGTCGCCAACAAGGCCTGCTTTGCCTGCACCATCGCCTGCGGCCGCGTGAGCCAGATACCCGCCGAGGCAGCCGGGAGGTACATGGTCGCCACCCGCCCGCGTAACTGGAGGATCGCGGGGGAAGGCGTTGAGTACGAGAGCGCCTGGGCCATGGGCGCCGACTGCGGCGTGGGCGACCTCGACGCGCTGATCAAGGCGAACTGGCTGTGCAACGATCTGGGCCTCGACACGATCAGCTTTGGCGCTACCTTGGCGGCGGCGATGGAGCTGTACGAGAAGGGCGCCGTCGCGGACGAGCTCACCGGTATGCCGCTCCGCTTCGGCAGTGCCGAGGCCCTGTTGACCATGGCGGAGCGGACGGCGTACCGCCAGGGCTTCGGCGACCTGCTGGCGGAGGGCTCCCAGCGCCTCACCGCGCGCTTCGGCCACCCGGAGTTCTTCATGGGCGTCCGCGGCCAGGAGTTCCCCGCCTACGACAGCCGTGCGATTCAGGGCATGGGGCTCGGGTACGCCACCTCCAACCGCGGGGCCTGCCATCTCAAGGCGTACACCGTATCAGCGGAGATTCTCGGTATCCCGAAGAAGATGGACCCGCACACCACCGAGGGGAAGGCAGAGATCACCAAGATCTTCCAGGACGTGGCGTCAGCCGTCGACTCCACCGGACTTTGTGTGTTCCTGACGTTTGGCGTCGGGCTCGAAGAGATGTTGCCGCAGCTGGTGGCAGCGACCGGGGTGCCGTACACGATGGACCTGTTGACCCAGGCCGGTGAGCGCACATGGAACCTCGAGCGTTTGTGGAACGAACGCGCCGGCGTGGGTAAGAGCAGCGACACGCTGCCGAAGCGCATCCTCGAAGAGCCGATTCCCTCGGGTCCGGCGAAGGGGCAGGTCAACCGGCTCGGCGAAATGCTGCCGGAGTACTACCGCCTGCGCGGCTGGACCGAAGACGGCACCGTCACCGAAGCCAAGCGGCGTGAGCTGGGGCTCGCCTGAATGCGCGGCGGAATCCAGTACTCAAGCGACTCAGGAGCAGCAGCTCGCCTTACAATGAGTAAGCGGAGACGTCAGCCATGTCACATCACGTAATTCTCGGCGCCGGCCCCGCCGGCATCAACGCCATGGAGACCATTCGGCACACTGACCCCAACGCATCGATCACCCTCGTCTCCGACGAGCCCGCCTACGCGCGCATGGCGCTCCCCTATTTCATCACCGGGCAGATCGCGGCGCCCCAGCTCGCGACGGGGTCGGACGAGTACTTCGATCGTTTACGAGTGGACCGGCGCATCGGCCGGCGCGGGGCGAAAGTCGATTTCGGCGCCCACGCGGTGCAACTGGATAACGGCGAGCAACTCTCGTACGACTCGCTCCTGATTGCCACCGGTTCGTCCCCAGTGCGACCGCCGATCCCGGGAGCAGATGGCAAGCATGTCCACAATCTGTGGACCCTCGCCGACGCCAGCGCCCTGCTGGCGTCGACGCGGGCGAAGCGGCCATCGGCCGTTCTCGTCGGCGGCGGCTTCATCGGTCTGATCATTCTCAACGGCCTCCACAAGCTGGGCTGGAAACTCGCCGTGGTCGAGATCGAGGCGCACATCCTCCCGCGCATGCTCGACCGCCGGGCCGCGGAGGCGGCGGAAGCCTGGCTGCGGGACCGCGACATCGCCGTCTACACCGGCTGCGGCGTGCGCGAGATCAGCGGGGCCCGCAAGAAGACGGTCCACCTCTCGGACGGGCAGACACTGACATCAAACGTCATCGTTCTTTCCACCGGTATCCGTCCCAACCTCGACTTCCTCGCGGAATCGGGAGTGCGCATCGACCAGGGCATCGTGGTCGACGAACGCCTGCAGAGCAACCTCCCGGGCGTCTACGCGGCGGGCGACGTGGCCCAAGGACCGAACCTTCTCGGTGGCCCGCCGGTGATCCATGCGATTCAACCAACTGCTGTCGATCACGGCCGAGTCGCCGGGGCCAACATGGCGGGGCAGACGCGAACGTATCCGGGCAGTCTGGTCATGAACATCCTCGACCTCGCCGGCCTGCACTGCGCCAGCTTCGGACGCTGGCAGGACGACGGCGACACCACGGTCGTGTGGTCGGCATCGCGGTCGATCTATCGGAAGCTGGTGTGGGATGGCACACGGCTCACCGGCGGGATCATCGTCGGCCCGATCGAAGATACGACGATGTTGACGGACGTGGGCATGCTGAAGGGGCTCATCCAGGCGCGTGCTGAACTCGGCGAGTGGAGACACTACCTCCAGGAACGCCCATGGGATTTGCGGCGCGTCTACACCGCCAGCCAAGTCGCAACCCAGTTCCTGCCGCAGACGTCGATCGGCGTCCCCGCATCACCTCGCGGCTACCGCTTCAACAACCTCGGCCCAAGGACGGACCCTGGCCCTCATCATGCCGATCTCCTCGGCACTCGCCCCCCCGAGTTCGGGTCGCTACCGCGCACTCCGACGCCGGGGATACACAAGACGACGGGGGCGAAAGGGTGAAGGTAACCCTCCGACTCTTTGCCAACCTCCGTAAGAAGCTTCCGCCGGGATCGCCGCGCGGCTACTGCGAACTCGAACTCCCGGACCAAATGACGCTCGGCGACCTGCTCGCGCGGATGGACATCCCCCGCGCCAGCGCGCAGATGGTCCTGATCAATGGCGACCACGATCGCGATTTTTCTCGGCTACTGCGAGACAGGGACGTCGTCAGCATCTTTCCGCCGGTGGCAGGCGGGTGACGCACGCGCCGAAAGGTGCCGAATCGTAACCTGGGCGTCTACGGCGTCAGGCTGCCGGCGAACGGCCGCGCGGCGCGTGACCGCATGATCCCCTGGCTTTCCCGCAGCTCCGCCATGCTGGCGTTGTGGCCCGTGTAGCTCGCGGGCTGCCGGAGCATCCAGAGGATCCCTTCCGCTGGTACCTCGGTCGGCTCCCACGCGGAGTAGTCCGCACCCGGCAGGTTGTGCATGAACCCCTCCGATGCAACCGGCACGTCGATGCGGAACGTGTTCACGGATATCGCATACGGAACGAGTTGCTCCGCGGCGTCGATGGTGAGCCGTTCGAGCGCGGCCTTCGACATGCCGTAGGCCATCATGCCCGGCAACACATGCTGCGCCGCCCCTGACGAGACGTTGAGTATGGCGCCTCCACCCTGGGCCTTCATGGCGGGCACCGCCGCGCGAATGGCGACGAGCGACGCGCGCAGATTGACGGCCATGATCAGGTCGTAGCGCCGCAGGGGAATTTCGAGATCACCGGCAAACGAGATCGCCGCATTGTTGATCAGCAGGTCGAGCCGGCCAAAGTGCTCGAGCGTGACTCGCACCATGCGCTCGACGTCGTCCTCGCTGGCCAGATTCGTCGCCACGGCCAGTCCGCGACGCCCCGCCGCCTCGATCGCCCGCACGGTTTCGTCGATTGTTCCCGGCAACCGGAGCGGCGTGGCGTCCGTCGCCCGCGCAGCGCAGCTCACGTCCGCGCCCGCTTTCGCGAGCTCGATCGCCACCGCCTTGCCGACGCCGCGGCTCGCGCCGGTGACCAATGCCACCTTGCCCTTCAAGTCCATGTGTGGACTCTCCTCTCCGCGCGGCTCAGCCCTCCACGACTTTTGCCTTTTGCCCTTTGCCTTTTGCCTTTTGAGTTGCGGGCGCAGCCGCGCTGGACCGTAATTACTACCGTGCCCCGCGCCGGGCCTGCACCCGCGCCATCAGCTCCGCCATGAACTCGGGGGTTGGTTGCGCCTTCTTGAAGCTGTCGCGCGCCTGGATCGTCGGCAACCAACGGGCGACGTTCGGATACGGATCGAGCGAGATGCCGAACATGGGCAGCACGGATATCGCGATGCCGAGCGCGATGTCGGCGACCGAGAAGGTACCGACCACATAGTCCTTTCCGTTCAACTGCCGGTCCAACGCCGTCAGGTACTCGGCGAGTTGCGTCTTGTGCTGCTCGAGCGCGGCGGGATCAGGGCCAGCTGGATTCATGAAGGTCTCCCGGACCAATCCGCCAAGGCACGGCCCGAAATACGCGTCGGACGCCTCCTCCCACGCCCGCGCCTGTGCGCGCCGCACCGGGTCGCGCGGCAACAGCGCCGGTTCTGGGTACTTCTCCTCCAGATACTCGTTGATCGCCGTCGACTCGAACAGCACCACGTCGCCGTCGCGCAGGACGGGAACCCGGTGGAACGGATTCAGCGCGAGATACTCCGGTCGCAAATTCTCGTCGCCGAGCAGATCGACCGGTTGCGACTCGTACGGAAGGCCCTTCTCATGCAGCACCATCTTCACTTTCCGGACATACGGAGAGATGGGAGTTTCATAGAGCTTGAACATGACGGTCACCTCCAGTGGGGATTCGGAGCGTTGGCTCGTACCCTGCCAGACGCCCTCACGTCGTACAACCCAGACGCGGCGACGTGCGGTGTTGGCGGGGGGTAGGGAGATTGAGGTGCGGAGCAAACATGTAGCCGTGGGCTTTAGCCTGGCTGAAGCCTGCGCCTACAGACGTGTCCGACGGTCGGGGGAACAGGAGCTCGGGGACCACCGCCCTGGCGTCGGCCGGCGACAGCAGATATGTGACCTCAGCATAAACCCGCCTCGCGTGGGCGGGGCGCAAATCGACGAAGGGAAAGGGCACGAACGATGAAAATCGCGGGTAGTGTGGCGCTAGTTACCGGCGGAGCGTCTGGTTTGGGGGAAGCAACGGTCCGCGCCCTCGTTGCTGGCGGTGGCAAGGCGGCGATTCTCGACCGGCCACAGTCGGCTGGCGCAGCGCTCGCTGAAGCGCTCGGCAAGGCGGCGATCTTCATCCCCGCTGATGTGACCAGCGAAGCGGAGGTGACGGCCGCGGTCCAACGAGCGGTGGAGACATTCGGTACCGTTCATGTTGCCGTCAACTGCGCCGGCGTCGGTGCTGCCATGCGGACCGTGACCAAGCAGGGCCCGATGCCCCTGGAGATCTTCACCAAGGTCATCGAGATCAACCTGATCGGCACGTTCAACGTCATCCGCCTGGCGGCGGCGCAGATGATCAAGAATCAGCCCAATGATGAGGGCGAGCGCGGGGTCCTGATCAATACGGCCTCCGCCGCCGCCTTCGATGGTCAGATCGGACAGGCAGCGTACTCCGCCTCCAAAGGGGGCATCGTCGGGATGACCCTGCCCATTGCGCGTGACCTCGCGTCCCTCGGTATCCGGGCGGTCACCATCGCGCCAGGCACTTTCGACACCCCAATGCTGGCCATGATGCCGGAGCCTCAACGTCAGGCGCTGGCAGCCCAGATTCCCTTCCCGTCGCGCCTGGGCCGGCCGAGTGAATTCGCCGCCCTCGCCTGTCACATCGTCGAAAATGCGATGCTGAATGGAGAAACCATCCGTCTCGATGGGGCCTTGCGGATGCCGCCAAAGTAGGTGGCTCTCCGATCCGCTCTCCGCCGGCACCCTGCGCAACATCTCCGTCGCCGCAGGCATTGTAGCCGCCGCGGCGACGCGAGGAGCCGGAACGTCCCCGCACTTGACGTGCGGGGTTCCCGGTACTCACCCGACTCGCTTGCAACAGAACACGGAGCCGTATCAGCGAGATGTCATATCGTTGACGGTCTTGCCCGTCGCGGCGTTGGATAGCCTCTCGATTCCGGACGCAGTGGTCGCCGACGATAGAGAGTGCTCGCCAAACGCCCGTCACGCGACTTGGCACGAGCCCTGCTGCGTTCCACGGTACCACGCAAGGAGATACGCCAGTGCGGAAGTTGACGTGGCGGGCAAGAAGAGCCTATTCGATTCGGCAAGACGGTCGCGTGATCGGCACCGTCCGTTGCGCTTCGCCAACATCGTTCGTCCAGATTGGTCAGCTGGCCCAACCCCGTTGCTTCGCAGGTCCGACCCATGCCGCGTAATGAGAGAGACTGGTCCATGAACTTTGCCGCCGATTCCTTCACGATCAAAGGCAACCATCCGGTGATGGAGAAGGTGCTCAGCATCGCGCAGCGCGTCGCCCGCAGCGAATCCACGGTCCTCCTCATGGGCGAGAGCGGAACCGGGAAGGAACTCATCGCGCGTTATGTTCATCTGCACAGTGAGCGGTCGAACCACCCGTTCATGGCCGTCAACTGCGGCGCCATCCCGCCGGAGCTGCTGGAGTCGGAGATGTTCGGCCACGAAAGGGGCGCCTTTACCGG
>Ga0316622_100002061_pt1 | contig 13672 bp, 10 predicted proteins | sample OWC_Aug_OW2_C1_D_FD_207646 | JGI IMG/M metagenome (GOLD analysis project Ga0316622, IMG submission 207646) | Wetland soil microbial communities from Old Woman Creek delta, Ohio, United States - OWC_Aug_OW2_C1_D5_C | ecosystem: Environmental > Terrestrial > Soil > Wetlands | place: USA: Ohio... | reverse complement strand
TGATTTCCTGAAAGGGAAGCTGACCGACGCGGCCGAGTATCTTTCGATTGCGCAAGCCCAGAGCCCGGGCTTGACCCTGGAGAGCTTGAAGGCGTTCTCGGAGAGCTATATCAACACGCTCAGCAAATCTTACCACTTCGGCTTCGGCGTGGCCTGCCTCTCCTTGATCATCTCCATGTTGGTTTTCCGGGGATTCCGGAAATATTATGCCCACGCCGACCTTACGGAAAGGCAGAAAGCCAGGTCCGAGGCGCTCAAATCCCAAGTGGTTGAGCTGACGCCTGAGCAAACGAAAGAGCGCCTGATCGCCCTGGGTCTGGTCTTTTTCGTGGTCATCTTCTTCTGGATGGCTTTCCACCAAAGCGCCGTCACCTTGACCTACTTCGCCAGGGATTACACCGTGCCCAGCGTCGGCCAGATGACGAACCTCTGGTTCGACATCGTCGGTCTGCTCTCGCTATTCGGGGCGGTCATCGGCCTCGTCTTCCTTCTCAGGAGGGGGTCCTCGCAGACGGTCCGCCTTATCGGGGGAGCTGCCTTCGCGGTCTTTGCGATCCTGAGCTATGTGAGATACAGCGGCTATGAGGACGTCAATCCTTTCACGCCGCAGAAGTTCCAGCATTTCAACCCCTTCTTCATCGTTGCCCTGACCCCCCTTGTCGTTGCGGTCTTCGGCTGGCTCAACCGGAGGGGCCGGGAGCCTTCCGCGCCCCGCAAGATCGGCGCCGGGATGATCATCACGGCGGCGGCCTACTCCATCCTCGTTTTGGCCTCACTCGGGCTGCCCAGCCCGCGGGCCCTCGGCGGCCTGGTCGCCCCGGCCGAAGCCCAAGTCTCTGTTTACTGGCTTATCTCGACCTACTTCCTGGTGACGATCGCCGAGCTCTTTCTCAGCCCGATCGGGATCTCCTTCGTATCCCGGGTCGCCCCGCCCAAATACAAGGGCCTGATGCAGGGAGGATGGTTCGCGGCGACGGCCATCGGCAACAACCTGGTCGGGGTCGTGGCCTGGTTCTGGATGAGGGTCCCGCTCTGGGCGGTCTGGGCGATTCTTGTTGTCTGCTGCCTTCTTTCGGCCGGGTTCATGTTCCTGATCATGAAGCGTCTGGAGCGGGCCGCCCGTGTTTAAAACGGCTTTGGATGATCATTTCCCGCTTTTCTTAAGGGCGGAGAATTAACCTGGATTATTCATGAAAAGAAGAATAAAAAAATCCCCTCTCCCTGGACGGGAGAGGGTTGGGGAGAGGGTGATTGCTAAAAGATACCCCCTCCCCTTTATCCCCTCCCGCCGGGGGAGGGGGAATATTTTTGCATTATTTGTGAATAGATCAGTTTAAAAGCCTTGATATAGGAGGACCCGGATCATGAAGAGACGCACATTCTTTTTTATCCTGCTTGCCCTGGTCATCGGAGCCGCACAGGCAGCACTTGCCGCCGGGCAGCCGGCCAAGCGGCCGGTGAAGATCGATGATTTCGCCCGCCTGAAGTCGGTCGGCGATCCCCAGCTCTCTCCCGACGGCAAGTGGGTCGCCTACACCGTCGGAACGGTCGACCTAGAGAAGGACAAGCGCGACACCGACCTCTGGATGGTCGCTTGGGAAGGCGGCGAAGAAATCCGGCTGACCTCGAGCCCGGAGGGCGAGAGCCGGCCGCGCTGGAGCCCCGACAACCGCTATCTCGCGTTTCTGGCCTCGCGGGGCGACGAGGACCAGAAAAAGAAAGGCTCCCAGGTCTGGCTCCTCGACCGCCGCGGCGGCGAGGCCCAGCGCCTCACCGACATCAAAGGCGGGGTCTCCGACTACGCCTGGTCACCGGACGGCAAGAAGCTGGTTCTCGTCGTCGCTGATCCAAACCCGGACGATGAGCCCGAGCAGAAAGAGGGCTGGAAGCGGAAGACCAAGCCGCCGATTCCCATCGACCGGTATCATTTCAAGGCCGACCGGGAGGGGTATCTGGGCAGCCTGCACGAGCATCTCTGGGTGTTTGACCTGGAAACCCGGAAGGGCGAGGCCATAACCACCGGGCCCTATGACGAGCGCTCACCGGTCTGGTCCCCGGATGGAAAGAGTATCGCCTTCGTGAGCAACCGCGCTCCCGACCCGGACAGGTCGGGCGATACCAATATCTATATCGTCGAGGCCAGGCCCGGCGTGGAGGTGCGGCCGGTGACGACCTTCTCCGGCTCGGACGAAGGCCGCCCCGCCTGGAGCCCGGACGGGCAGTGGATCGCTTATCTCCAGGGAGACGAGCCGCGTTTTCACGCTTACAATTTGAACAAGCTGGCCGTCTCGCCCGCGGCGGGCGGACCGGCCCGGGTGTTGACGCCCAACCTCGACAGGGCGGTGGAAAATCCGCTCTGGTCGGCCGACGGACAGTCGCTCTACTTCATTGTCGAGGATGACCGGGCGAGCTACGTCGGCCGGGTCGCGGCCGCCGGGGGAACCGTCGAAGAGCTGACCGGCGGGCGGCGGGTGGTTTCCTCGCTGGGCCTGGGGAACGGGGGGAAGGCGGTCCTCCTTCAATCGACCGCGGTCGAGATTCCCGAAGTCCATGCCCTGGAGAACGGGGAATTCCGCAAACTCAGCCGGCAAAACGACGCCTGGCTCTCCGAGGTTGAGCTCGGAACGACCGAGGACTTCACCTCCAAGAGCAAGGACGGCACGGTCGTCAACAGCCTCCTGGTCAGGCCGGCCGGTTTCAGGACCGGTCAGAAATACCCGCTGCTCCTGATCATCCACGGCGGGCCGAACGGTCAGGACGAGCACTCGTTCAGCTTTGATCGAGAGCTCTTCGCCGCGCAGGGGTATGCCGTTCTGGAGGTGAATTACCGGGGAAGCTCCGGCCGCGGGTCGGCGTTCCAGAAGGCGATCTACGCCGACTGGTGCAATAAGGAAGTCGTCGACCTCATCGGGGCCGTGAATGAGGCGATCCGGGTCGGGATCGCCGACCCCGAGAGGCTGGGCCTCGGCGGCTGGAGCTACGGCGGTATTCTGACCGACGCCACCATCGCCGTCGACCAGCGTTTCAAGGCTGGGGTGAGCGGGGCCGGGGCCTCGCTCCAGCTCACGATGTACGGAACCGACCAATATATTCTCCAATACGAACAAGAGCTGGGCGTTCCGTGGAAGAGCCTGGAGCCCTGGATCAGGGTCTCGTCCGCGTTTCTTCACGCCGACCGCATCAAGACGCCGACCCTGTTCATGTGCGGGGAGAAGGATTTCAACGTCCCGATCGCGGGCAGCGAACAGATGTACCAGGCGCTCAAGAGCCGCGGCGTCGACACCCAGCTCATTGTCTACCCCGGTCAGTTCCACGGCATCACGATGCCGAGCTACGTGCGGGACCGGATGGAGCGGCGCCTCGCCTGGTATGACAAGTACCTCAAGCCGGCCGCCCAGCCGGGAAGTTGATCAAGAGCGACTCCGGTCGACCCGACCGACTGAAGCCGGCCGCTCTGTGGGCCGCGCTCCAAGTGGAGCCGCCGTCTGTGCTCCTTTTGTAATAAATCTCCGGAGCGCCGATCGGGGGTCGTCCTGCCAGACGATTTGGATGCCGCCGCTTGAATCTGCGGCTATGGAGGGACATTGGGAGAAACCCGATGTCCAGGTGAGCCTTTTGGCCGGGCCCCAGAAGGCATAAGCCCCGGGCGCCAGATAGATAACCAGCCCCGCAGCAAGCCCGATCGCCCGGGCGCGTCTTTTCCTCATCCGTCACCTCCCGGTATCCATCAATCCTTTTACTTGTTTCCCGCTTTAACTTCCAGTCCCACCTTAGGCTGCATCTTGAAAACTTCCGGGCATTGGTCTATGAAAGAGAGAGATGAAAGCGCTTCAATATCGGGACGGCCGGCTCGAGCTCCGGGAAGTCGCGAAGCCCATTGTGGCCGGACGGGAAGCTTTGGTCCGGGTCAGCCTGGCCGGGATCTGCAATACGGATCTCGAGATTGTCCGTGGCTATGCGGATTTTGAGGGAACCCTCGGCCACGAATTTGTCGGAGTGGTCGAAGCATCTCCCGACCCATCCCATGTCGGAAAAAGGGTGGTGGGAGAGATCAACGCCGGCTGCGGGACCTGTGCCCTCTGCCTGCGGCATGATCCCCGGCATTGTCTCAATCGAACGGTGCTGGGTATTGCCGGAAGAGACGGCGCCTTTGCCGAATACCTGCGGCTCCCGGCGGAAAATCTCCGCTTGGTCCCTGACCGGGTCAGCGACCGCGCCGCCGTCTTCACCGAACCCCTGGCCGCGGCGTGTGAAATCCTCGAGCAAGTGCCGGTCGGCCCGTCGAGCCGCGCGGCCGTCGTCGGAGACGGGAAGCTCGGCCAGCTGATCGCCCGCGTGCTGAAGACGACGGGCTGTGAGCCATGGCTGGTCGGCAAACATGAAGAGAAGTTGAAGCTCGCCGCTCGGGCGGGCATCCGGGCCGTTCTGTACCGAGACCTGGCGATCTCATCGGCGGACCGGTTCGATATCGTCATCGAAGCCACCGGTTCCCCGCAGGGTCTCGAAGCGGCCCTGGGGTTGACGCGGCCGCGGGGTGTCTTGGTCCTCAAATCAACGGTTTATGGCCCCGTGACTCTGGATACGTCGCGCATCGTGGTCGATGAGATCAGCCTGATCGGTTCGCGCTGCGGCAAGTTCGAGCCGGCGTTGGCTTTGCTCGAAGCCGGCTCGATCGACGTTGAGCCGCTCATCTCCGGCGAATTCCCCCTGGCTGAGGCCGTCGCGGCCGTGGCCGAAGCCGGGAAAGAGGATGTGCTTAAAGTGGTACTCTGCGTCGCCGCCGCCCCGCCCCTTCACCCGGTCTAACGGAGAGGCCGCGGGAACGGTTTTTCGTGCCGACCGTGCCGGCTTTACTTTCCCTTTTCCCTTGGGGCCCTGACTCTTATCGTGCGATAAGCAGAAGAGACAAAACCCGGCAAACAAGCCCAGGCAGCCAGGTAGGGGAGGAACAGATATCTCCAAAGTTCGGCGGGTCCGGCCAGGAGATAGGCCGATACATAGACGAAGCTGAAAAGGGAGGGGATAAGCCATTCTGTTTTGCGGAGGGCGAATCCGACTCCGAGGATGAGCGCCGAGAGAAACAGGAAAACGTAATGCCGGACGATCAGCGAAAGTACCGGACTACCCAGGATCGCATTCATCAGCCGGCCATAATAGGCTTTGAGAGAAGGGAGCTTGGTGTCGTAGGCGATCCCCAGCCTGGCCCGGCCGGCCTCAATCTGCGGGTCCTCTTTCAGGACACCCCAGGATTGATAGCCGAGCTCGGAGAATTGGACAAGATACCCGAAATAGCAGGCCTGGTGCCTGAGGTAGCCGAAGGGATGCCGCAGCGCTGTTTGGATGACTTTTTTCAGCACGAAGAAATTCTTTTCCCGTGGAATGCCCCTCATGACGCGGGGGTGATCGCGGTTATAGATGATATAGTCTCCCGAGCTGCAGTCGTAGCGCTCCATAAGCTTCTCAAAGACGCCCTTTCCGAACTCGCGGTCGATGTCCTGCCGTTCCCTGTCGATCTCCCCGGGGGTCATCCGGCGCAGCGAATGAACGATCGTCCCGACGTATTGGGTGAACAATCCATGCACCCGCGATTCGGCGGCCCGGGTCACCCGAGGGCTGAGTTCGATAAGCCGGCCGGGCGCGACGGCGAGGACGGCCATGATCACGACCGTCGCCGCCTTCTTGGCCAGACCGCTCTTTTTTCCCAGATGGAACACGTAGACCGCCAGGGGCACGATGACGCAGAGGAGCGATTCCTCCCGGAACATCCCGGCGGCGGAAATGCATAACACGGAGAGATAGAAAAGGAGGATCTTCGGACCCTTGACGGCCTGGATCAAGAAGCCGATGGCCAGCATCAGGAAAGCCGCTCCCCAGGTCGTTGAGGTCGCGGCGTTTGAATACAGCCAGAGAGGAGGGAGACAGACGACGATGGTGGAGTGGACGAGGAACGCCCGATGGCTCCCCGCCACCCGGTGAATTAAGAAAAGGAGGGCCCCCCAGAATAACAAACCCTGGAGGAAGCTGAGAAGGCTCGGGCCTTTGACAAAATGCTGGGTGAAGTGCATGAGCATGGGCAACAGGGGGGGACTCCAGGTCGAATAGCGATCAGCCAAGGCCTGCCGCCATTGACCCAGCGCATCGAACGACATGACGGCCGGATAGAAAACCAGGAGCCAGAATCCGCTCAGCAAACCGGAGAGGCCGACGATGAAGCTTGTTGTTCCGAACAGCCGGGATTCTCGGCCCTGCCACAGGACGGCCGCGCTGACAAAAACCTCCGTTATCCAGAGCCAGGCGAGGACCGCAGCCGCCGCGCTGGAGCCGGGATGTCCGGCGAAAATCCTGTTCCAAACGGGAAGAAGGAGGGACGCGGGCAGGAAAGCAAGCCCGCCCGCTTTCCAGAGTGTTCGGGGCGCCGCCGAGGAAAAATCACCCATCTGACCCTCATCGACAAACGAGTTCCGGCCGTCCCGGATGATAAGCCGCTGAGCGGCGGAATGTCAAACACGCAGGGATCCCGGCCGAGCCTTGGTTTTTCTCTCCACCTGGGTGCAAAGGCCCAGGAGCATATTCAGTTCCCACTCGGTCAGCCCGGACCGGCCCAGGAGCTTTTTCAGGTGCCGCGCGATCTCGGCCGGGAGGTCCTTGTCTCCCGCGCGGGCATACCCCAGGGACCGGAGCGTTTTGGGGATGCGCCGGAATAGTCCGCTGACCTCCCGGCTGTCCAGGAGAGGCGGAGCCTTCTCGCGGGTGGCGGTCCGGACGAGCTCATAGGCCACGATCATGACGCTCTGCGCCAGGTTCAGGGATGGGAATTCGGGGTCCGAGGGGATTGTCAGGACCAGGCCGCACTCGTCGAGCTCCCGGTTGGTCAGGCCGCTGTGCTCGTTGCCGAAGAGGACGGCTACCCGGCTCGAGGCGGCGGCTGCGGCAATTCGCCGGGCCGCCTGCCGCACGTCCATGATCAGGCCGCGGCGGCTGCCCAAACGCCGGGTCGTCCCTGCGACCAGGGCCTTTCCGGCGATCGCCGCGCGAAGGGTCCGGTGGACCTTGGCCCGCTCCAGAACGTCCTTGGCCTGGCAGGCCATCGCCCGGGCCTCCTCGGTCAGGTAGCGGACGGGTGAGACGAGCTCCAGCCGGCGAAAGCCCATGTTCTGGATCGCCCGGGCCGCCGCGCCGATATTGCCCGGCTCGGTCGGCTGGACCAGAACAAACGAGATATGCTCCTTCGCCGCGGACTCCATGAAGCCGGCCCTCCTATCTGATCAAGAGGAGCGCCGTCTGGTGGCCGTCGATGAACCGGCAGCCCTCCGCGGTGAACACGGCGTCTTCTTCGTAGCCGATCCGGACGTCCTGGCTGTCCCATTCCGGGATGCTCGTCGTGGCGCTGAATTCAATGGAATGGGCCGTGTTCAGATAGAGCGGATATTCCCCGCGGAGCCGCGAGTTTTCGGGCGCGTCCTCGAGGGCGCGGGCGTCGATGGGCGGCCCGGCGGCGTGGCCGTACGTCCCGATGGGATGGCAGTAGATGAGGGGGCGCAAGCCCTCCGCCTCGCCCATTTTCATCGCCAGGTCGACGACCTCGTTGCCGCTCCGCCCTTCCTTGAACTCGGCCAGCAGGATTTCGGCCAGCCGGTTGGCCCGGTCCAGAGCTTTTCTCAGTCCCGGCGGGGCATCGGTTTCGCCGGCCTTGAGGACATAGGCCGACCATTGCATGTCGGTGTGGAGCCCGAGATACTTGAGGCCGATGTCGCAGTGGAGAAGGTCACCCCGCCGGATGATGTCCTTGTCCGGGTACTTGGCCGCCTCTGTTTTGTTCCTCTGGATCGAAATGTCCGGATGAAACCAGGGGTCGAGTCCCAGGTCTCTCACCCGCTGCCGGAACCACCATTCGACGTCGGCGGTCGTGGTGAGGTCGGGCGTGATCACGGCATTGGAGAAGAACTCCCGGATGATGTCATGGGTGATGCCGCAAATATGACGGTAGACGCTCAACTCCTGAGGACTCCGTGTTTCCAGCCAGGCGACGCAGAGCCGGTCGGCCGGGACGAGCCGTTTTGAATATTCGGGACCGAGGGCGGCGGTCAGCTTCTCTTTCAGACCGGCCGTCAGGTCGTCGCCGTAGTACCAAATGGATGAGGTGTTGATGCCGATCTTTTTCGGGTTGAGCTTCTTGATCGTCTCGGCCAGGCTTTCAAACTGCCGCTTGTTCTTTTTGTCGAGCCAGGTGGGCTTGTACCATTCCCCGATCCCCGAGCTTCCGCCCGAGAGCCTCTCGACGCCGAGTTCCCTGCCCCGGTCGTGGAACATCAGGATGGACGTCCGGACGACATAGAGCGTCGTCGCCGGCATGAGCGTGAAGTAGACCGGGCCGGGGTCGGACTCGTTGACGATGACGAGCCAGAGGTCGATCCCCTCCCGGCGCATCAAGCCGGGGAGGATATTCTCCAGCCGCCACTTGAGCCAGTCGTCCATGATCCGGGCCCGTTCCCGCTCGGGAAGGATGTTCCGGCTGTCTGCCGGAAAGGCTCCCTGAGAGCCGGAAGCCGTCAACTCGAGAAAACCCATGACCAAAGCCAGGAGTGCCAGAACCTTGATCGACCGGCCCGGAATGAAAGTCGGCATGAGACCACCTCCTTATCCAATTGAGTCCGGAAATCCGGAACCCCGGGAATTATAAAAAAGATAGGCCGGGGCGACAAGAAAAAAAATCCCGGGCCTCTTAGTCCGGGATAGTTGCGCAAGGCCGGCCGGATTTGATACAAATGATGTCCGCGCTCCCATGATTGAGCCTCGAACGCCACCTCAAATAAAGCCCCCGCCGACGGGAGGAGCACGGCAAGGGAAGCCCAAACCCTCCAGCGACCTTGTGCTCGCCGTCATGCTGCTCCTTTCCCTGTGTTTCGCCGTGTCTCTGCCGACGGAGGCTGCCTCGCGGCCGGAAGGAGCCTGTACGGCCTTCGTGATGCGCGGCGGCGGCGCGCTCTTTCTTGCCAAGAACCTCGATTGGGCGGTGGGCGACGGCCTCCTCTGCGTCAATAAAAGAGACGTATCTAAGGAGGCCTTCGGCGACGGGTCATCGGCCCGTTTGCGCTGGACCTCGAAATTCGGGAGCGTGACCTTCAACCAGTTCGGCCGGGAATTCCCCCTCGGCGGGATCAATGAAAAGGGTCTAGTCATCGAGGAGCTCAGCGCCCGGATGAAGTATCCACCGCCCGACGGCCGGCCGGGCCTCAACGAGTTCCAATGGACCCAATTCCATCTCGATACCTGCCGGACGGTCAAGGAAGTTCTGAAAAGCGCGTCCAGTGTGCGGGTTTCGAGGCTGCTTATCGGCCTCCATTATCTCGTCGCCGACCGCAAGGGGAATGCGGCGGTCATCGAATTTATCAACGGGAGAACGGTCTCCTATTCCGGGGACACCCTTCCCGTCGCCGTCTTGAGCAATGACAGCTATGAGCAATCGCTGCGCGATCTCAAGTTTTATCGGGGGTTTGGCGGAGAGCAGGTTGTCCCGGGCGGGCCTGGATCAGGGGAGCGGTTTGTCCGGGCCGCCGCAGCCCTGCGGGAATACCAGTCGCTGGGCCAGCGGCCGCTCGTTGACCAAGCCTTCGTCATCCTGAAAGCCGTCGCCCAGGAAGACACCCAGTGGAGCATCGTCTATAATATCCCGCGCCGGCTCGTTTTCTTCAAAACAAAAGATCACCGCAGGTATAAGATCATCCCCTTGGAAGCTCTGGATTTTTCCTGCCGCCTTCCGGCCCTCATTTTGCCTGTGACCACCGTCTCGGCGGGCAACCTGCTCCGGGACTTGGTTCCCTACGATCCGCAGGAAAACAGCCGCCTCCTGGTCTCGGTATTCCGGGCGCTGCGCGATGCGGGAGAGCTGGACGAACCTTTTCCAGAGGCCGTCATCCAGGAGATGGCCGCCTATCCGGAAAGCTGCGGTTGCCGCAAGTCAGCTTCAAAAAAACGAGTATTCAGCCCCGCTGGAAACTGGGAAATTCCCGATCCGGGACATGGCGTCCATAATTTCTCTTCTTCCCCAGGCAGGAGGAGGCCGTAGGAGGGGGGAATCGTTCGCGGGCAGCCTGCGGTGCCATCAAGAGTTAAGGGATAAACTTGGCGCGCCGGGAATGCGGGTTAGCTCCGCCGCTTCAGGACATAGAACGAGCGGTCTCCAAAAACGAAATCGACGACGGCATAGCCTCGTCCAAAATAGTGGGTCAGGACGCGCCGAATCCCCTTCTGCCAGGCCTCGATGAGGTCGAGCCTTTTGCTCTCCCGCCAGGCTTTGAGGCTCGGGGGAGTCTCGGCCAGCAGCTTTTGATCGTCGATATCGAGCCGCGGACCGACCGGCCGGGAATCCGAGTCTTCGGTCTTTCTTTCCAAAGCCCGGGCGAGGTCCGAGCAATCCCCGTTCTCGGCACGTCCACGCCGGATGCGCTCGAGCCCTTTCTCCCGGATCGGCCATTCCATGAGCAGCCTGTCCGTGGGGATCTTCGGCCCGAGGTTGAGCGCCGAGCCCATCCCGTAGAAATTGGGGAGGTAGGTCCGGCAGATGCCGCCGAGGGCGTGGAAATTCAGGTTGGCGTTTCTGGCCTGGAGAGGGTCGAAGGTCCAGGTGATGCGGCGGAAACCTCGTTTGATCGCCCAGTCGCGCTGGGCCCATTTCAGCGTTTTCCCGATCCCGTACCCTTGGTACTGCGGCAGGACGGCCAGATGGTGCGAGTGCTGGACGAGTTCTCCTTTGAAGAGGGCCGGGAAAGAATAGACGAACCCGGCCAGCTCTTGCTTGATGAACGCCCCGAGGAGGATGCCGCCCATCCGGGTGGAAATCCGGTACTGGTGGGCGGGCGTTAGGTCTCTTTCCGAATGTCCCCAGACCTGGACCTGGATATCCGGAAGCCGAAGACAGTCTTCGATCCGGGTCAATTCCCGGATTCTGACGGACGGTCGTCTGGCGTTTGACGGGGCATTCATGGTCGTCCTCTCCTCACGAAGTCCATCATCTTAGCTCAACCGCCCCCCGGCTTCAAGGCCAGCCTTTTCACGAGCATCGTTCCGTACGAGCCGCGGGGAAGGACGAACGAGATCGTCCACTTCCTTCTCCTCGGATGGAGGTCGTCGACTTCGGTGCCGCGGATTTCGAGGTTTTCGGGGATGATCAAGGCCTTTCTTTGAAACGACCGGAAGTAGACCCTGCGGAGCGCTTTGGTCCGGAAGGCCCCGGGAGTCAGTCCTTTCTCCCGCAGGATTTCTCCATAGAGAGAGCGTGTCATCTCGTCGGAGAAGTTCAGCCGGGCGGCGGCCGTGGGGATTTCGAGGGAGCCAAAGTAGGCCAAGGCCTCCGGGCGGAGCTCTTTCCAGAAAAGGTAGTCCCCCTCGCGTCCGGGGACCCTATCGGGGCTTTCGATCTTCAGCCTGATCAGCCTCCGCAGGAGGTCGTTCCAGAGATGGGATTGATAAGCGGCGTAGCGCATCGACACTTCTTCCTGAGGCAGCAGCGGAAGGGCCCGGCCGGGGTTCTTGGGATGGCGGTTCAGAAACCCGAAAATGGCCGTTTCCAGGGGGCCGCTCGCCTGGGCTAAAAGGAGAGGCCAGTCCCTCCAGTTCTTGAGGAGCGAGGCCTTTCTTTCGCGCTCGGCGCGGCTGTCCTCGGGGCCGGCGCTCGCGAGGAAAACCTGGAGGGCGCCGTTCCAGTGCCTTTTGAGGATTTTTTCGGCGAAGAAACCGCGCTCGGGGTCGTAGCTTCGGAACCGCTGGTCGTCGAAGAAATTGGGGAAGCCGGACCGGCGGACCTCTTCGAGGTTTGATTCCAGAGGACCAGCCGACGTCAGGTTTCGGATGGTCACCCGGAAGGCGTTCGCCTGGACCAACTGGGGAGCCATGGGCCGGTCCATGAACCCGCAGGAATCCAGGCTGAAATCCCTGGCCCGGGTGCTGAAATCCCGGTTGTCCTGAATGGTGATGAACTGCGAGGTCAACCCGTGTTTGTCCTTCTTGCCCCCGTAGGAAAACCGGCCCGGCGGAAGCCCGAACTGGCGGGACAGATGATGGATGAGGTCGAGGGTCGTCCAATGGCTCTTTCGGAGGAGGTAGACACGGTATTCTCCCCGCGGATGGAGGGCGAGATCGGCCCTTTCCTCGACCACAAAATCCTCGGGCTTTGCCTTGATCATGAGGCGGTCGTCAACTCCTCAGCGGGGCCGGGGAGGCGGCCCGAACCGGTGGGGGAGTTTCCAGAGAGGCTGGTCGCGGAGGATGCTTCTCTCGGAGAAAGTCCCGCTCTGACGGAGCCCCGGCGCTCCGCCTTCATACCCAAGGACAGAGAGCGAGAGCTCAGGTACATAGGCAAGACGGTCGGTCCGGCCCTCATAGTCCAGGATGATCATGTTGCCTTCCCGCCTCCACCGGCCCAAGGTTTTTTCGGCGCTGCGGCTTTCATATTCCCCCGGGGCCCAGCTTTCGACCAGGATTTCGGCGCGGCCTCCCGCCTCCAAAGACAGGATGATCGTCCATTCGGATTCCGATACCGTAGCATAGGATCCCTCGACGGGGTGTTCCGACTTGCCGCGGCAGGCGAAAAGCATCAGGCTGCCCAGGCCGGCCAGGACGGCCAGCGCCTTTGTCGAAGGTGTCCTCATGGCCGGCCTCCTCGGCGCCGATTCTAGCAACATCGCGACGGGAGCGCAAACACAAAAAAGAAACGCGGCGGCGGCCCGAGTCGCTGCAGCTCAAAAAGCCGGCGGGCGACGGGTGATTTGAGGTTGCACAAATGACGGGGTTTTCTATAATGTCTCTGACCGGAGCGCCCATGACCGGAGGAGGACGATGAACGACGCGGACAAGGATGAAATCCTGGACCTGTTCAAGAAGGCGGATGCGCTGCTTCAGGGGCATTTCAGGCTGACCTCGGGCAAGCATTCCGCCTGGTACTTCGAGAAGATCCGGCTGATCGAGAACCCGGCCGCCCTGGACACGATCGTCGGTCGCCTCGCCGAGCGGATAAGGAACGAGGGAATACCGTTCGACTATGTCATCTCGCCCGCCTACGGCGCCATCGCCATCGGCTTCCTGGCCGCCCTCAAGCTCGGGAAGCGCTTCGCCTTCACCCAGCGGGTGGACGAAAAAATGGCCTTCCGGTCGGGCTGGTCAGGCCTTGAAGCCGGGGCGACCGCCGTCATCGTCGAGGACATCCTGACAACCGGCGGCTCGATCCAGGAAGTCGTTTCCTGCCTGAAAGAAAAGGGCATCGCCGTGGCCGGGGTGTATGTGCTCGTCGACCGGACCGCCGGGGCGGTGACCGTCGACGGCCGGCCGGTCGGCAGTCTGTTGGCTCTCAAGGTCGAGGCCTTCGACCCCGAGAGCTGCCCGTTATGCCGGGCCGGCGTCCCGCTCGTCAAGCCCGGCGCCTCGGACAAGAAATAGCCATCCCGCTCCCGGCTTTGCCGGGCTTTTTCTTGCCGGCGTAATAGAATTGGAGGCGTCCGCCCTAAGTCCCGGCGGTATCAGTTTGTGGCTAAGCACAAAGATGAATTCGAGCGGGAGTCCGAAGCGGAGGGGCCGAAAGACCGGCGGGTGAACATCCGTCGGCGCTGATCATGCCGCTCCGCCCGCCTGGATGGGCTCGTGCTTGTGAATCCGCCTGAACTTGAATAAAAGCGGCAGG
>Ga0316622_100002060_pt1 | contig 13673 bp, 11 predicted proteins | sample OWC_Aug_OW2_C1_D_FD_207646 | JGI IMG/M metagenome (GOLD analysis project Ga0316622, IMG submission 207646) | Wetland soil microbial communities from Old Woman Creek delta, Ohio, United States - OWC_Aug_OW2_C1_D5_C | ecosystem: Environmental > Terrestrial > Soil > Wetlands | place: USA: Ohio... | reverse complement strand
GGTTGAGGAGCCCACGATGATCCCGCACCGCCGCGCCGTCCTGCTGTCCGTGCTGTCCGTTCTCGCGGCCCTGATGGTCCCCCTGCCCGCCGCCGTGGCCGGCGCCTCTCCGGCGTCGATCTCCGGCGTCGTTGCGGCGGTCGATCTCGACGAGCGCACGATGACGGTGAAGGACCCGAAGGCCGGCGCGGTCGTCGTGCTCGTGCCCGACAACGCCGTGATCGTGCTCGACGGCGACGAGCAGGCGGTGCTCGAGGATGTCTTCGAGGGGGACATCGTCGAGAGCGCCACGCTGCGCGATCTGGGCCAGGGCAAGCTCGCCCTGGTGAAGGCGGTCGTCTCCACCGCGCCCGAAGAGGACGAGGAGGGAGAGGCCCCGTCGGAGCCGGAGCCCCCGCCCGCCGAGCCCGCTCCGCCGAAGCAACCCTGACGGGAACCTCCGTCGTCCCCGTCACGGGGATGCTGGTCCGATTGGACCCGCCCGAGTTCGGGACCCAGATTCCCCGGGAGGGTGCGGCGCCGTCCGCCCGGAGGCGCCAGGACCCCCGCGCAGCCCGAGGAGTCCCGCTTGCCTGCCGTCTCCGATCCGGTCGCCCCGCGACTGCGCGCCGGCCTCGTCGTCATGCCCGACGGCGAGACCGGAACCGGTCGCATCGTCAAGGACCCGCGGACGCGTCGCTACTACCGCTTCGATGCGCTCGAGGCGGCGATCCTCGACCGTCTGGACGGGGAGCACACGCCCGTCGACATCCAGGTGGCGTTGGCCACCACCTGGTCGCAGGAGTTCGCTCTCGACGAGATCCAGGACTTCCTCGACACACTCCGCGACAAGGGAATGCTCGAGCCGACCGGTCCCGCCGTTCCGGCCCGCTCGCCGGAGCTGGGCCAGAAGGTCGTCGCGGCGCTCGAACAGGGCGGGTTCGAACTGACGGCTCCCGCGCCTCCGGGGCGGCCCGGCTTGCCGGCTCGGATCGATCCTGCCGACGAACGCCTCGCGGAGGCCGTCCTCTGCCTGCGCGAGGGCCGCTTCGCCGCCGCACTTCGGATCTTCGACGAGATCCTCGCAGCCGATCCGCAGCACGCCCGGACGGCCGCCCTGCGGCAGATCGTGCTGCAGGCGGGCGCGGCCAGCGCCCTCGCCGCCGCCACCCGCGACGAGGCCCCGCCGCGCTCGAAGAGCGCCCTCTACTACCAGGTTCCGCTCGTCGATCCCGACCGCCTGCTCTCACGACTCGCGCCGCTGCTCGGGTGGGTCTACACGCCAGCCTTCGCGGGGGCCCTTGCCGCTCTGGTTCTCACCGCCGGCTACATCGCGCTGCGTCACGCGCGCGAGATGTTCGAGACGCTGCCGATCGTTCCCGGCTGGGGCTGGACCGTCGGCTTCGTGGCCGCCGCCCTGGTGGCCACCGCCATGCACGAGATGGCCCACGGCGTGACCTGCAAGCACTACGGCGGGCGCGTTCAGGAGATGGGGTTCCTCGTGATCTTCTTCACGATCCCCGCGCTCTACGCCGACGTTTCCGATGCCTGGCTGATGCGCGAGCGCCGGCACCGCGTGCTGGTCGGCCTCGCCGGGCCGCTGTGGGACCTCGGGCTGGGCTCCGCAGCCGTCGTCGCGTGGCGCATCCAGCCGCCGGGGTTCGGCCGCTTCATCGCGGTGCTGTTCGCCACCGCCTGCGCCACGAGCGTGCTGGTCAACCTCAACCCGCTGATCAAGCTCGACGGCTACTACGTGCTGTCGGACCTCTCCGGGATCCCGAATCTGCGCGCCGCCGCGGGGCGGCTCGTCACGGGCCTGGTCGCCCGGATCACCGGCCGGCCGGTCGAGACATCGGCGCGCACGCGGCGCGCCACGTTCTTCCTGCTGGTCTACGGTCTCCTCTCCACGGCCTACACCGTGGCGATCTTCGGCGTGCTTCTGGCGGTCGTTTTCCACTACGCGGCGCGGATCGCCGGCCTCTGGGGACCGGCTGCCATCGCCCTCGGGCTGCTGGTCGTGCTGCGCCGGCCGCTGGCCCTCGCCACGCGCGCCGGGGCACGCGCCGCAGCCGGTCTCACGCCGCGCGGTGCACTCAGGCTGGCCGCCGTCGGTGCCGCGCTCGTCGCGCTGGCGCTGCTGCCGGTACGGCTCAGGGTGGCCGGACCCGTCGCACTCGACGCGCGAACCCGCGTCGCGCTGCGCCCCGAGGTCTCGGGGAAGATCGCCGAGATCCTGGTCCGCGAAGGAGAGCGCGTCGCCGCCGGACAGGTCGTCGCGCGGCTCGATACCAGCGAAGTCCTGGCCCAGCTCGCAGTGACCCGCGCGGACGTGCAGCGCGCGCAGGCCAACCTCGACCTGGCCGAGCGCGGGCCGGAGATCGAGCGCGTCCGGCAGGCCCGGGAGGACGTCATCGCTGCCCGCACGGAGGTGAATCGTCTGCGCAGCCAGCACGCACGGCTCGAACGGCTGCGGCAGGAGGGGCTCGTCTCCGCGGAGATGTTCGAGCAGGTGGGGAGCGACCTCGAGGTCCGCGAGGCGGCGCTGCGTTCCGCCAGCCAGCAGGCTCAGCTGGTCGAGCGCGGCCCGCGCCCTGAACTCGCGGCGGGAGCTCGCGCTGAGGTCCTCCGGCTGCGCGCTCTGGTCGAGGACGCCGAGCGGCGGCTGGCAGCCTGCACCCTCGCTGCGCCGTCGGCAGGCACCGTCATCAGCCCCTCGCTCGAGAAGCGGATCGGCGAGTTCGTGCCGGTCGGCGGGCTGGTGCTGGAGCTGGCGGGTGACGGGGGTCTGGTTGCCGGCGTCGAGGTGCAGGAGAGCGAGATCGGCGACGTAGCGCCCGGGCTTCCGGTGCAACTCCGCCTGACCGCCTACCCGGACCGGGTCTTCGCGGGTACCGTGATCGAGATCGCGGCGGTCGGCGTGGCGGACCGGTTCGGACGCACCAGCTTTCGCGTGCGCTGCAGCGTGAGCGACCCGGCCGGCCAGCTCAAGCCGGGCATGACCGGCGCAGCGAAGATCGCGGGCGGCACGCTTCCGCTGGGGCGGCTGATCGCGCGGCGCGTGCTGCGGCTGGTTGACCCTTCGCTACTCTGACCTAGTCCCGAGTCTGAAGTTCACGGCACAAGTCGGCGAGGGCTGCGTGTCTCGGGCAAGGCGGGAGGACGCCGGCGTACTTGGGGTACGCCAAGGACGAGCAACGCAGCCCGAGCCGCGCAGAACCGGCGAATTGTGCTGCGAATCTCAGACTCGGGACACTAGTCGCTCGGCAGCGGCCGGAACGTAAACGGCGCCCGCCGGGCGTCGCGCTCGACCTCGCCCGTGCGCACGTGACGCTCCGCGACCTTCACCACGGCGTCGAGCGCCTCCTCGACGCTGGACGCGAGCCCGAAGGTCAGGCCGCGCAACCGTTCCTCGGGACCTTGCACGATCTCGTAGAGGTTCCAGCGGACCTGCGGCTGGCGCCGTCCGGGCGTGGGGAAGGCGAAGACGTGATAGCGCCGGCCTTCCACGCTGAACGAGGTGTCGACGCCACTCTCGCCCGCCCCGGCGAGCCGTTCTCTCGCGCTGGCCATCCCGCGTCCTCCGCGGCCGCCCGGGGGGCGGCCTCCAGCCGGCGCGGACCCCGCTCACGGCGGGGTTCCGTCCCGGCGCCCCCACCGGCAACCTAGGGTCCGGAGGGCGCGGCGGCTACCACAGCCCGTCCGCGATAATCCCCGGCATGAGGGACCTGCTGACCACGCCGCTGGGGATCGTCTTCCTTGCCGGCCTGATGGCCGCGGCCCTGGCGTGGCGTCGCCGCCGGCAGGGCCGCGGTCCAGGGGCCCCGTTCACCCTCCTGCTCGGGGCGTGGACCGTCACGATGGTCGCGGCCGCCCCCCCCGTCGCGTGGCTGACGGAGTCCTCCCTCGCCCGGCTGGGGGAACGCTGGCCCCCCGTCCCGCCGAGCGGGCCGCCCCCCGAGGGGATCCTGGTCTTCGGCGGCGGGCTGGAAGGGAGCGGCCCCGCCGCGCTGCTCTCGGACTCCTCCCGCGAGCGCCTGCTCGCGGCGCTCGCCGCGGCGAGGCGCTGGCCGGACGCTCAGCTGGTCTTCAGCGGGGGGGCCGGGCGACCGGGCCTGCCCGGGGTCGGGAAGCGGATGGCGGAAGAGGCCGAGGCGCTGGGGCTGGTTCCCGGGCGGATCGTCGTCGAACCGCGCGCCCGGACGACGCGCGGCAACGCCCGGTTCGGCGCGGCGGAGGCCCGAGCCCGCGGCTGGACGCGCGTTGCGCTCGTGACCTCCGCCGTGCACCTCGCTCGTTCCCGGGCGAGCCTGGCCCACGAGGGCTTCCTCGCCGTCCCCGCCGCGGCGCCGCTGGCCGTTCCCGGCCGTTGGGAAGCGGCCGACCTGCTGCCGAGCGCGGCCGCGCTCTCCCGCACCACGGGCGCTCTGCATGAGGCGATCGGGTTGGCGTACTACGCGGTGAGAGGGTGGCTGGCGACGAATCCGCCGCCGACGGTCAGGGAGCCAGCGAGCGGTGCAGGTCCTCGCTCCAGCCCTCCGTGATGAACCGGAAGAAGAACCCGTTCGCCGAGTGCATCCGCCGGTAGCAGGCGCGCAGGTCGAGCACGAGGGTGATCCGCCGCGAGGTGCAGTTGAGCTCGCCGACCTCGTGTGTCGCGACCGGCACGAAGCCGAGCACGCGGGTGTGGAACTCGTAGGGGCTGTGCGGATCGTCCTCGAAGACGTCCGTGATGTAGTGCGTGTAGCCCCGGGAGACGGTCTCGGTGATCGCGGCGCGGATCAGGGCCAGCACGATCACGGTGTGGCGCCGTTTCTCCGGCAGAACGGCGAAGCGTCCGATCTCGGCGATGCGGTGGGCGCGGATGAAGGCCTCGATGTCGATGCCGCGGTCGAGCAGGGAAAGGCCGTACTCCTTGTACAGATGCAGAGGCGGATCATAGAGCACGCGCAGGACGCCGACCGGCGCGCCATCTTCCTGAACCACGAACCATGAAACGTCGGGGCGCCGCAGGTCCGCCTCGGGAACCTGCTTCTCCTCGTCGCTGACCCAGCCCTTCTCGTCGCGGTAGGTGGCGCGCAACACCTCGAGCGCCTGCAGGCGTCCCGCTTCCTCCTCGACTCGGATCGTGGAGACGCGGTCCTTCAACGACGTCATGCGCGACTCCCGCCAGAGCGGGGTTCCCAGGCCTTGCCGGAGAGGCGGGACAACTCGTTCATCATGCGATGATGCCACGCTCGAACCTCCTCGGGCGAGGGGCGCCCCGGGCGCTCGATCACGGGCGGGACGAGCGGCTCGCCGATCTCGAGCACGAAGCGCGACAGGTCGCGGATCGGCTGCTCCGGTGGGTGGCCCGGGAACCGCAGCCCGGCAGGGATGATCGGACGCCCGCTCTGAAGCGACAGCCGGGCCGCCCCCGGGTGGCCAGGCAGCAGGCGCGCCGGGTCGCGGTTGACCGTCCCCTCGGGGAAGATCCCGACCGAGCGGCCTGCGTCGAGCAGCCGCCGCGCCCGGACGAACACCGGGTCGGGATGCTGGTAAAGCGGTTTCAGCAGGTTGAGGATGCGCGGCTTCGCGTCCTTCCGGACCAGCACGATCACCTTGCCGCGCCGCATGACGTAGCCGACTCCCGGAATCAGCATCGAGTTCCAGTCGGCGATGAAGTGGATGATCCGGCCGCCCCGGAACATGTAGAGCATGGTCGGGATGGCCACCGCCTCCGGTCGCTGGTTGTGGTTGAGGACGATGATGAACGGGTCGTGCTCGACGGCGACCCGCTCGACCCCGTGGGCCTCGATGAACAGCCCCCGGAGGAGCGACACGACGAAACGCTGCAGCGGGCGGTCGCGCCGCGGGAGGTCGGGAAGGGGAAGGGTCAGGATCTCGCGCCGCGAGGGCAGCGCCCGTGGCGGGTCGTGGTCGCGCCGGCCCCCGCTCACCGGGCGGCGGCCGTGGTGGCCGGGTTCACGGTGATCGGCATCGAGTCCGGCGAATCCGCCTGGTTGATCGTCGTGAGCGGTCGCCCGTCCACGGGGACGAAGACGACGGATCGGATGTAGATCTGCGGGTCGCCGGGAGCGATGGCTTCGAAGAGGATTCCGAAAAGCGTCCCGGTGCTGGTGACGCCGGTCCAGGGCTGGTTGGTTCGGGCGTAGTTCACCCGCAGGTTGCCGCGCGGGGCGTCGACCACATAAAGGTCGGTCGGGGTCGATGCGCCGCCGTTGTCCGTATCGTTGAAGACCCCCCCCTCCGCCGTCGTCACGAACTTCACGATGACGGGGTCGTAGGAGATGTCGAACAGCGCCTGCCGCGCCTGGCAGAGCCCGGTCGTGGGCACGAGGACCGTGATCGTCTCGCCGACCTTGACCGACGTGTTCGCGGTGATCAGCGCGACGCGGGCGCTGGGCGGCGCGCTGATCGTGACCGAGTCGTCGCGCCCGTCCTCGAGGGTCCCGGTGACGACGATCTGGTCGTCCGGCGGCCGTCGCGTCGTCAGGACGATGTTCGCGATCCCGGCCTCGCCCGTCGTCACCGACTCGACCTGCGTGCCGTTGGGGAACAGGCCGTCGGACGTGGTCATCGTGACGTCGATCCCCGGCGCGACCGACCCGTCCAGGCCGTACACCGTAGCCTGCACGTTGACCGTGCTGTCGGCATCGGGCAACGGGCAGAGGTTGAGAGGCAAGGCGCCGACGACGACCCGGCGCTCGCGCTCGCTCAGTTCCTTGCTCTCGTCACAGGCCGCGGCCGACAGCAGCGCCAGCAGGGCAGTGGCCACGACGAGCCGGGACGACCTGGGCCGGATCGGATTCAACGTCACCTCGCGCGGGCCGGGATTGTCCCCGCCCCGCGGACGCGGCGCAAGGCCGCGGCCGGGCGCCGGCGAGACCGCGCGATTTGACGGCCTCGCCCCCTCTGGAGATGATCCGGGACCCACGGAAGGGACCGAGCATGGCGACAGCCGGGCGGGAGGAGATCGAGGTCGACGTCGCGATCGTCGGGGGCGGGCCGGCCGGCCTCGCGGCGGCGATCCACCTCGTGCGCGAGGCGCGCCGCCGCGGTGCCGACGAGCCGGCGATCGCGTTGCTCGAGAAGGCGCCCGAGGTGGGCGCTCACTCGGTGTCCGGCGCCGTGATGGACCCCCGTGGCCTCGACGCCCTGCTTCCTGGCTGGCGCGGGCGGGCCCCGGTGGAAGGGGCCGTGCAGGAGGAGTCGATGCTCTTCCTGACCGCCACGCGCGCCCTCGCGCTTCCCTACGTGCCGCCGGCGATGCACCACGGGGGCGGCCTGATCGTCTCGCTTCAGAAGCTGGTCGCCTGGCTCGAGGGGGAGGCCGAGGAGCTGGGGGTCAACGTCTTCGCGGGCTTCGCCGCGGCGGCCCTGCTGTGCGAGGAGGGACGGGTCGTCGGCGTGCGCACGGGTGACCGCGGCGTCGACCGCCGCGGCGAGCCGAAGGGGAACTTCGAGCCGGGCTACGACGTGCGGGCGCGCCTGACGCTGCTCGCCGACGGGGTGCGGGGGAACCTCTCGCAGGCGCTGATCCGCGCGATGCGGCTCGATGAGGGGAAGAACCCGATGGTCTACGCCGGCGGCGCCAAGGAGATCTGGCGGCTTCCGTCAGGGCGGGTGCGGGGCGGGCGCATCTGGCACACGATGGGTTGGCCGCTCCCGGCGCACACCTTCGGCGGCGCCTTCCTCTACGAAATGCAGGGCGACCTCGTTTCGCTCGGCCTGGTCGCCGGACTCGACTCGCCCGACCCGCGGCTCAACGTGCACGAGCGCCTTCAGGAGCTGAAGACCCACCCCTTTCTGCGCGACCTCCTCGAGGGCGGGGAACTCGTCTCCTACGGGGCGAAGGCGATCCCCGAAGGGGGCTACTGGGCGATCCCCCGGTTGGCGGTCGATGGCGCGCTCCTCCTCGGCGACGCGGCAGGGCTCGTGAACGCGCTGCGCCTCAAGGGGATTCACCTGGCGATCGAGTCCGGCATGACGGCCGCGGAGGTCGCCCTCGACGCCCTCGCCGCGGACGACCTGTCGGCGCCGCGGCTGCTGGCCTACGACCGGGCCCTCCACGACGGACCGATCGGCCAGGAGCTCTACCAGGTCCGCAACTTCCGCCAGGCCTACCAGCAGGGCCTGGCGCGCGGGATGATGCACACCGCGCTGCAGCTCGTCACTCGCGGCCGGGGCCTCGTCGAGCGCTACCCGGCGGAGGAGGACCACCGCCTCACCGCCCGCCTCCCGAACTGGAAGAAGCCCGCGCCGCCGCGGCCGACGATGGACGGCGTCCGTCTCTTCGACAAGGTTTCCGACGTTTACCACTCCGGGACGCGGCACGATGAGAATCAGCCGCCCCACCTCGTCGTCACCGATCCGGATCTCTGCGGGTCGCGCTGCCGCGCCGAGTACGGCAATCCGTGCGAGTCGTTCTGTCCGGCCGGCGTCTACGAGATGCGCTCCGGCGGGCGGGACGGCGCACAGCTGCATCTGAACTTCTCGAACTGCGTGCACTGCAAGATCTGCGACATCGCCGACCCCTACGGAGTGATCCTCTGGGTGCCGCCGGAGGGGGGCGAGGGTCCGCGCTACCGCTTCACGTAGGCCCGCCGGACTGCTTGTAGAAGAGCCGTCCGAGCACCCGGTTCAGCGGGTGCGATCGATCCAGGAAGGGCAGCGGTGGCTTCCGCCGCCGCCCCAGCTGGTGGCGCAGCTCGCGCAGTTCCCGGTTTTCGGGTGCGATCGCGAGCCCGCGCTCGAGCGCCGAGACGGCCTCCTTCCTGTGCCCGCAGGCCATCTCGAGGCGCGCCAGGTTCTCGTGGACGCGGGGCTCCCAGAACAGCTCCGACGCCGCGTTGCGGCAGAGCGCCAGTCCCTCGCTTGCGCGGTTCCCGACGGTGCCCAGCAGGAGGCCGTACCAGGAGGGGATGATCGCCGCATCGCGCGGCGCTCCGGGGATGTCGCGCAGCATCCGGTACGACGCCGCGGCCAGCGCGAGCGCCTCGCGGGCCTGACCGTTCTGGTGTGCCGCATGCGAGCGGGCGAGCGTGTCGAACGACGGGTGGTCGGCCATCGGGTCCCTCGTGAACGCGTCCCTGCCGAATTTAGGCGCGGGGCGCGCGGGATCCACGTGCCGATTTCCGCCGCGGCGAGCGCCGCGCTGGAACCCACGCCGCGAACCCGTACGGGTACGCGCGGAAGGTCCCCTGGATCAGCCCCTGCCGCCCCGCCCGAGGAGGGAGTCGTTCAGCTCGACCTCCGCGGCGGACCGCAGCTCCTGGACGCGGTACTCGATCAGGCGCTGGGCCTGCTGGGCACGCAGCGAGGCCCGGATCGTCTCCGCCTCCTCCGGGAGCTTCGTCATGTCGGCCTGGCTGCGGCTGGAGATCCGCATCACGATCACCGCACGCTCCCCGGCCACCGGCCCGACGATCTCGCCGACCGTTCCGGCGAACGCGGCCGCCTCGATCGCGGGATCGAGCCCGACGCCGGGAAGCGCCTGGTTGCGAGCCAGCGACGGCTGCGTGCTCTGAACGGTCGTGCCGAGAGTCTTGGCCATCTTGGCGAGGTCCGCGTCCTGAGCGCTCCGCGCGCGCGCGAGTGCAAGTTCCCTGGCCTGCTCGCGCCGGTAATCGTCCGCCACCCGCGCCCGGACCGCGTCCAGCGGCGGCTTGTAGTCGGCCAGGATCTCCTGCAGCTGGATCAGGGCGTCGCCGCGCGGCAGGGCGACGGGGTCCGAGATCGCGCCTTTGTCGAGCGCGAACAGCGCGGTGACGAATTCCGGCGCCGGTCCGAGGCCGGGAACGGTTCCCTGGCGCGTGACCACGCCCGCGTCCTGCACGGACAGCTTCATCTCCTCCGCGGCCTTGCGCAGGTCCGCGCCCGCCTTGACCTTGGCGTGCAGTTCCTTCGCCAGCTTCGATGCCTCCTCGCGCAGCCGCGGGAACCGGAGCTGGCCCTTGATCTGCTCCTTCACCTCGGCCAGCGGCCGCTGGCCGGCGGGCCGGACCTCCACGAGTTCGATCACGTGGTAGCCGAACGAGGTGCGGACCGGGTCCGAGATCGCTCCCGGCGCCATCGAGAAGACCGCCTCGTCGAACTCCGGCACCATGCGGCCGCGCGGGAAGAAGCCGAGGTCGCCCCCCTGGTTCTTGCTTCCCGGGTCGTCGGAGTACTGGGCGGCGAGCTGTGCGAAGTCGGTGCCGGCGCGGGCCTGAGCCGCGACGCTCTCGATCGTCTTCCGCGCGGCGTCCAGCGTGGCCTGGTCGGCGGTCGCGTCGACCTTGACCAGGACGTGGCGCGCGCGGCGCTCCTCCGGTCGCGAGAAGGTGTCCTTGTTCTGGTCGTAGAAGGCCTGGATCTCGGCGTCGGTCACCTGCACGCGGCTCTCGACCGCCTTGTCGTCCACCAGCACGTAGATCGCCCGCCGGCCATCGCCCTGCGCGTAGCGCGAGACCCTGGCCGCATACCACGGCCCCAGGTCGGCGTCGCTCGGCGTGCCGACCGCTGCGAGGTCGACCGGGACCACGATGTAGTCGAAGGAAACGGTTTCGTGCCGCTCCCGGAACGCCTTCTCGATCTCCGCCGGCGAGACGCTGATCGACGACGCGAGCAGCTCCTGCCAGCGCTGCGCCACGATGTCCTGACGGACCGCGGCCTCGAACTGTTCCGGCGAGTAGTAGGGGGCTACCGCGCCGCGCCGGAGCAGCTGCCGGTACTCCTCCAGGCCGACGAACTTCCCGTCCCGCTGGAGCTGAGGGATCCGCAGGATCGCGGCGGCCAGCTCCTCGTCGGAGACGGTCAGACCCTGCCGCGCGGCGTCCTGGAGGATCAGTTCCTTCTGGACCAGCTGCTCGGCCGCCTCGCGTCGGACGTCGATCCGGTCGCGGAGTTGTGAGTACTGCGAGCCGAACATCCGCTGGTACTGCTGGTCCATGCGCTGTGCCGTCTCCTGCCAGAGCTGGACCGGGACCTCGGTCCCGTTGACGCGGGCGATCCACGGTGCGCCGCCGCTCGCGCTGCCCCGCCCGGCCCACCAGTCCACCCCATAGAACAGAATCCACGAGGCGATGATCAGGACCAGGATCCACTTGAAATGTTTCAGGTTCTGGCGAAAGACTTCGAGCACGATCGAAACTCCTCGGTGGTCGCCCCGGCACACATCGGGCGGTCGGCGGAAGCGCCGAAACCCGCGGAGCGTAGCGCGAACCCGTCGGGCCCGGCAACCCTCGCCCCGTCGGGGTTTGCCGACCCCCCGGCCGGGCACCAAGTTAACCCGGGGGCTCGGCGTCCGGCTCCCGGAAGGGTTCGGCTCGGGCGCGGGGAGCGGGTGATGGACGCGGAGAAAACGGCCGGCCGCCGCGGCGCCCAGAAGCTCCGCGTCGAATGGATCTACATCCGCTACCGGACGATCGCGATCGGCGTTGCGCTCCTCGTGTTCGGCACCGGGATCGTGCTCTGGAGTCGCTTCGGGCCCTCCCTCCGCGGCGGCGCCGACCGGAGCGCGGCGGAGTCCGCCCTCAAGCCGGGTGAGTCCGAGGACGGCGTGCGGGTCGTGCGGATCGACGGCGACGTGCGCGTGAAACGCGCCGGGCAGTTCCTGTGGGAGCCGGCCAATGACCGGACCGTACTGCGTGCGGGCGACCAGATCCGCACCAGCGCGGGAGGAACGGCCCAGCTCCTCTACTTCGACGGGACGGCGATGACCGTCAGCCCCGACTCGCTGCTCGAGATCCGGGACCTCTGGCGGGACGCGACGCAGCGCCGCCAGAAGGTGTCCGAGCGCCTCGCTTTCGGCTCCCTCTCGGCGCGCACGCAGGACAACGCCGGGATCTCCTCGATCCACGAGGTGGCGACCGAGAAGGCCGCGGTGCGCGCCCGCAAGGCGTCGGAGTTCCAGCTGCGCCACGACCCCGAGAAGGGGATTGTCGAGGTCCTCAGCTACCGTGGTTCCCTGACCCTCGCCACCAAGACCGAGGAGATCCAGCTGCCGCAGAGCACCCGAGCCACGGTCGAGCGCAGCGGCCGGGTCAGCGAGGTGGTGGCGCTGCTCGAGGCGCCGCGGATCAACTTCCCGCCCGACCAGAGGTCGTTCGCGGCCGGCAGCAAAGCGGTCGTGGGACTCGGCTGGAACGAGGTACCCGGGGCAGCCTCCTACCGCGTCCAGGTCTCGGACCGCCACCATTTCGCGCAGGCGACGCGGGACGAGGGGCGGCTCGAGGCGACCGAGCTCGAGCTCTCCGACCTGGCCCCCGGCACCTATTACTGGCGGGTGGCCGGTGTCGACGCCAAAGGGCACGACGGCCAGTGGTCCGAGACCCGGGCCTTCCGCCTGCTGGGCTCCGAGTTCCGCGACGCCGCCGACCGCCAGGCCCCGCCGCTCGACGTTCACGAGATCCTGGTCGTGGGGACCAATGCCATCGTTTCCGGGCGGACCGAACCCGGAAGCCTGGTCTGGATCGACGGGGAGCGGGTCGACGTCGAGGACGACGGACGCTTCACCTGGCTGGTGCGGCTCAGGGAGTACGGCAAGAACAAGATCAACTTCCTGGCCCAGGATGCGGCAGGCAACGAGACGCGGCGCTCCGGGTCGGCCTACGTCGATGCCTTCTGATCGGCGTGGCGAGCCCGCGCGCGATCCCCTGGCGCGTGCCGAACGGACCGCTGCCCGGCAGCGCGCGCGCGCCGACGCGCTGGCCCGCCGGCTCGAGCTCTTCACGTCCACGGTGCGGGCCGCGGGCTCGCTGCTCGATCCCGAGATGGTCGCGCGGTTCATCATGGAGCGTGCCGCCGGGATGCTCGGTGCGCGCCGCTTCCGGCTCTACCGGGTCGACGAGGCCGCCGGGCTCCTGCGGCTCGACGCCCGCCGCGACCCGGAGGACGCGCCGGCGCCCGTCGCCGAGCTGCCGCTCGGGACCGGGCTGGCCGGATGGGTGGCGCGCTGGCGCGAACCGGTGCGTCTGTCCGACGCCAGGCGCGACCCCCGCGTCGACACCCGGCTCGAGTGGCCTCAGGTGCCGCCGTTGGCGCTGCTGGCACTGCCCCTGGTCTCCCGCGGGCGGGTGATCGGCGTGGCCGAACTGGCCGACCCGCCGGCACGAGGGTTCTGCGCCGCCGACGTCCGGTTGCTCGCAGCGCTCTTCGACCCGGCCGCCGTCGCGCTGGAGAACGCGATCCTGTTCCGGAAGCTCGAGGAGCGGACCGTCACCGACGACCTGACCCGGCTCTACAACGCCCGCTTCATGCAGAACTACCTGCGGCGCGAGACCAAGCGGGCGGCCCGTTACGGGCACCAGGTCGCGCTTCTCTTCCTGGACCTCGACGGCTTCAAGCAGGTCAATGACAACCACGGCCACATGGCCGGCTCGCGCACCCTGGCCGAGGTCGGCGAGGTGCTGCGCTGCAACGTGCGCGACATCGACGTCGTCGCGCGCTACGGCGGGGACGAGTTCACGATCGTGTTGGCCGAGACCGGCACCCCCGGGGCGCTCGCGATGGCCGAGCGGATCCGCCGCCGGATCGAGGAGCACGAGTTCCTGCGCGGGATGGGGCTTGCGGTCCACATCTCCGCCAGCATCGGGGTCGCTTGCTTCCCCGACCACGCCCACGGTCCGGACGCCCTGCTCGCGGCCGCGGACGCAGCGATGTACCGGGTGAAATACGCGGGGAAGAACGGGGTCCAGCTCGCCCGCCAGGCCGGC
>Ga0316622_100002059_pt1 | contig 13673 bp, 12 predicted proteins | sample OWC_Aug_OW2_C1_D_FD_207646 | JGI IMG/M metagenome (GOLD analysis project Ga0316622, IMG submission 207646) | Wetland soil microbial communities from Old Woman Creek delta, Ohio, United States - OWC_Aug_OW2_C1_D5_C | ecosystem: Environmental > Terrestrial > Soil > Wetlands | place: USA: Ohio... | reverse complement strand
CACCTGGAACGGCACGACGTCTGGCGTCCGCGTCCCGAACGGCGACTGGATCGCGGCGGGCCGACAGGGCCTGACGATCTGCGACGCCACCTCGGCCGTGTTCGCCATGGACCTGCCGTGGAGCAAGCTCGATGTCGTCACGTGGTCGTGGCAGAAGGTGCTGGGCGGCGAGGCGGCGCACGGAATGCTCGCGCTGTCGCCGCGCGCCGTCGAGCGGCTGGAGAGCCACACCCCGCCGTGGCCGCTTCCCAAGATCTTCCGGATGGCGAAGAAGGGAAAGGTGGACGAAACCATCTTCGAGGGTTCGACGATCAACACGCCCTCGATGCTGTGCGTCGAAGACGCGCTCGACGGGCTGGCCTGGGCGGAGCGGGAGGGGGGAGTGAAGGGACTCATCGCGCGCTCCGAGGCCAACCTCGCGGCGGTCGCCGCGTGGGTGGGAAAGACTCCCTGGGTCGACTTCCTCGCCCGTGATCCGCGCACGCGCTCGTGCACGTCGATCTGTCTGAAGGTGGTCGACCCGTGGTTCGAGTCCTTGGACGCGGACGCGCGGGCGGCGGCGATCAAGAAGATGGTGTCCCTCCTCGAAAAGGAGGGTGTCGCGTACGACACGGCCGGCTATCGGGACGCCCCGCCGGGCCTACGCATATGGGGCGGCGCGACGGTCGCGCGCGAGGATGTCGAGGCGCTGCTGCCCTGGCTGGACTGGGCCTTCGCCGAAGTGCACGGCTGAGCGCACCGCACGCGGTCGTGTGCGCGATGCGGCAACCGTCGACGTGTGCCGGAGACAAACCAGACGCGATCGACCGCGGGCAGTTTGCCGAAATTCGCGCTGGATTTGTGGCTGCGGATCGGTCACCGTGCGCGCGTGCGTTTCCCTGGGGCAGCGCCACTGTTCGTCGTTCTCACCATGGCCTCCGTGTGCCGCGCCGACGCCCCGGACGAGCGAGACCTCTGGAACTCCTTCGACGCGTTCATGGGCGTTTCCGACGGGTGGGAGTCCAAGAAGGAAGACGACGGGATCAAAGTCTACCTCCGCGACGTTGACGTTTCACCGATCAAGTCCTTCCGGGGCGTCGTCGAGATGGAAACCAGCCTGGCCGCCCTCGCCGCATTCCTCATGGATACGGAGATGGCACCCGAGTACGTGAAGGTGTGCGAGCGCGCAAGAATCCTGCGGCGGGTGAGCGACACCGAGGTCTACATGCACTCGGTCAATCGCCCTGGTTGGCCGGTGGCTCCGCGCGACAGCGTCGTACACTGCAAGTGGAGCCAGGATTCGGAGACACTGGCGGTGACAGAAAGATGCGTGGGCGTACCGGACTATCTGCCCGAGAGTGAGGGGTTCGTGCGGGTCCCCCTCATCACGACACTCCTGAAGCTGACCCCGCGGGGGAATGGTCGCGTCGAGTTGATGCTCGAGGCCGTCGCCGAGGCAGGTGGCTGGCTGCCTAACTGGCTCATCAACACGGTCCTGGTGGATACCCCGTTCAGCACTCTCAGTCGGATCCGGAACAGGCTGCCGTTCACAGGGTACGAAGGCCGTCAGCCGAACTGGCTCCAGGAACCGCCGCGGCACCCCGTGGCCCAGGGGATCGCGAGGCCCTAGGGTCGGGGCGCTTGCGCATGCTGCGTCCCCAGATTCCAGTGGCATGCGATCATTAAACGGACAAAACGCTGGCGTCTCGTCTGACCGAGCGGAGAGTCATTTCATGGGTCCGGTCTCCGCCCTCTCGGCTGGCCGAACTCCACCAAACCTGCGACCGGACGGGACAAGATCATTCCCCTGCGGACCTCTGTCTTCGGACTCGCTACGGTGGCGGCTTCCCGACGGAGCCGAGGAAAGGGCAGCTTTGATGGCACGGCGAGATGACGGTTGGGACGATCTCCTGGATGCACTCGAGAGCCAAACGGGCGTCGCCGCGGCCATGGGCGGGCCCGAGCGGCTGGCGCGTCAGACCGTCAAGGGTTGCCTGAATGCGCGGGAACCTGTGGCACGCCTGTGCAACGCGGGAACATTCAAGGAGGTCGGCGCGCTGCGACAGTTGCGGTAGCAGACTGACTCCCGAGGAAGTGTTGATGATCGAGCCGCTGCCGCGCTTCACCATTTCCGGGACCGCGTATTTCATGGTGAGGATGAAGCCGCGCAAGTTCACCGCGATCGTCCGGTCGAAGACATCCAGGTCCAGATGCAGGATATCGGTGGCCATATCGGGACCGAGGACTTCGGGGGCGAAATTCGCCGCGTTGTTGTGTAACACGTCGACACCGCCGTACTCCTTGACCGTAAACGCCACCATGGCCTCGACCGCCGGTTCATTCGCGATATCAACCTCCAAGGCGACGGTCGCGCCTCCCGCTCGGCGGATGTCGGCCGCACGGGCCTCGGCGTCGGCGATGTTGGTGTCGGCGAGCACGACGTTCGCGCCTTCTTCGGCCATTAATGCGGCGCCTGCGGCGCCCATGCCCGTGGCGGATCCGACGACGATGGCGACCTTGCCGCGCAAACGATCCATAGCTTGCTCCGCGCCCGCGAGATGCGTGTCCGGCGCGTGACGACCGACAGCGTCGCGGTCGCCGATAGCCAACGGCTAGGCCCAATGCCAGTAACTTAAGGACCCTGGTGAACAGTGGGCGCCCCCCTCGACGGTGCTCGGGACAGGCTTCGAGACGCGGCCTGAGAAGACGGCGGCTCCTCAGGGCGAGCGGGTATTTCATCAAGAAATCAAGCAGGTGACCGTTCGCGCTGAGGAGGCGCCGTCGTTTCAGGCGCCGTCTCGAAGCGCGCGATCTTGGGAGGGCGCGCCTTAAGTTACGGGCATTGCGGCTAGGCCCCAAGTTGACGGAAGGCGTCCCCTATCAGCCTCGCGCCCGACACGTTGGACGACCCGCTTCACTCCCAGACGGACGGCGTATACGGCGTGGCGAAAGGGCGCGTCAAGCGTCGGGAGCGTGCCAGCGGACAGCGAAGCGGGCGACTCAGCGCGGGCCGAACGGGCCAAGGCCATTCTTGCGGCCCGAAGGCAACGCGGGACCCGCCACCAGACCTGGAGAGTGGGTGGTCGGAGCTGGGATCGGGGGCGAGGGCTGGGCGCCATACGGTCCCAGTGGGTTTCGCCCGTCTGCGCCGGTTGTGATAGGTCCCGGCTTGGGGAAGATCCTCGATGCGTTGCCCGTCATGCGAGCGCAAGACGGTGACGGTGGTGTTCGCGGACATCAAGGGGTCGATGGAGTTGATCGAAGACCTCGATCCCGAGGACGCGGGCGCCATCGGTGATCCGGCCCTCATGCTGATGATGGAGGCCGTGCATCGCGACGACGGTTACATCGTGCAATCGACCGGGGACGGCATCTGTGCGCTGCTCGGTGCGCCGGGGGGCACACGAGGACCAGCCACAGCGCGCTGTGCGCGGCCCTGCGCCTGCAGGAGGAGCTGAAGATGAGCCTGGCATGCCTGCTCGCCCAACGGGGCTAGCGCGAGGCAGCCCGTACCATGCTCGCCGAGCGCTACAGCTCGTTCACCGAAGGCTTCGACACGGCGGATCTCAAAGAAGCGAAGGCGCTCCTGGAGGAACTCCGCTGATGCGCTGCACCACATGCCACCGAGAGAATTCGCCCGACGCTGCGTTCTGCTCCGGCTGTAACCGACGGGCCGCACGGGTGTGTGCACCGTGCGGCCGGGGAAACTACCCGTCTTGACGACCGCGGAGGGTGAAACGGCCTCTCGCCCTTGACAACAATCTGGTGACACTTCAGGAAAGGCAGCGGGACGATCTTTTCGGCCAAGCTGCAAACACCTCCAAGGACTGGCGCTTTGAACGCGGAAACGAAGCATCCGGACGGTGTCGGCGGGATGTGCGGCACAACCGCGCCGGCTGAACGCATCGCGCTCCTCAAACAGGCCGTCTGCGCAGCGCCGCCGACGATCTGTCCGGAACGCGCACTGCTGTGGACCGAGTATTGCCGCCGGCCCGAGTCGCAGGCCGAACACGTGTACGTCCGCATGGCGCGGGCGTTGGCGCATTTCCTCGCGCACAAGACGGCGGCGATCCACCCGCACGAGCTTTTGGTGGGCAATTTCACGTCCGCGCGGGTGGGCGGCTCGATTGCGCCGGAGTTGCACGGAATCGCCAGCCTGCTGGAGCTCTCGACATTTCCGAAGCGCGCGGTGAACCCATTGCGCCTGTCACGTGCGGACCAGCGCGCGTTGCGACGGCTGACGCCCTACTGGCTGGCGCGCAACCTCACGTATCAGACCCATGCCTGGCCCGTGCGCCGCATCCGATTTGCCGTCGAATCCTTTCGGTCGCGCGACTGGATCATCAACGAACTGGGGGGCATCGCGCATTTCACGCCCGATTACGCGCGTCTGATCGCCCAGGGTGCCGAGGGGCTCATCGCCGAGGCGCGCAGACACCAGCGGGAGAGCGGGCCTGAGTCCGAGGCGTGGGCCTTTTACGAGGCCGTGTGCATCGCCGCCGAGGGCCTGGCGCGATTCGGCGAGCGTTACGCCGTTCTTGCCGAGGCCGCGGCGCGCGCCGAGCTGCACCCGCAGCGCAAAGGCGAGCTGGAGATGATCGCCGGCATCTGCCGCCGGGTTCCGCGGTACGGAGCCCGCACGCTGCACGAGGCGCTCCAATCCATCCTGTTCGCGCAAATCGCCATCGTCAACGAAGGCCTCGAGGTGTCGATCTGCCCGGGCCGCATGGACCAATACCTCTTTCCGTTCTATCAGGCCGACGTGCTCGCCGGTCGGATGGCCCGTGACCGGGCGAAGGAGCTGCTGGCCTGCTTCGCGATCAAGCTGTGCGAGACGGTCCCCGTGTTTGCGACGCTGCCGAACCGAGCCAACAGCGGGCTGCCGAGCTACCAGACGGTGGTCATCGGAGGCACGGACCGGAGCGGTGACGATGCGGTCAACGAACTCAGCCGCATGTTTCTCGAGATTATGGATGAATTGCGCATGCGGCAGCCGAATTTTCAGGCGCGCGTCCATGCCCGGTCGCCGGCAGACTATCTCGACCGAGTCTACGCCGTCCTGGCGGGCGGTGCGAATTCGCCGGCCATCTACAATGACGACGTGATCGTCCCGGCCCTGGTCAAGTACGGACATACCCTGGAGGATGCGCGGGACTATGCGCCCGTCGGCTGCGTGGAGCCGACCTGCCAGGGCAAGAGCTTTGCCTCCACCGACGCGGTCCTGTTCAACACGCCGGCGGTGCTGGAGTTGGCGCTCAACGCCGGCCGCCGGTTCGGCGGTTTCCGGCGGACGGGCGCGAGGACCAAGCCCGCAGCGCAGATGACGTCGATGGACGACGTTGCCGCCGCCTTCACCGCCCAACTCGAAGCGCGACTGACCGCGATGATGGCCGACCTGCGTGCCGTGGAGCACGCCAACGGCCTGTACCGCCCGACGCCGCTTTCGAGCGGGCTGATCGATGGCTGTCTCGCCAGCGGTACGTGCTCGACGCGCGGCGGCGCGACGTACAACCGCTCCGGTATCCAATGCGTCGGCGCCGCGGACGTCGGCGACGCCCTGAGAGCGATCGAACAGCTCGTGTTCGTCGAGAAGCGCCTGTCGCTCGGAGAGCTGGTGCAGCAGCTCGAGCGCAATCTCCCCGACGACGCCGTGCGCGCGCGATTGCGGCGAGCCGGGAAGTTCGGCAACGACGACGAGGCGGCGGACCGGTGGACGGCGTTCGTCGTCGACACCTTCGTCGGACAGGTGGAGTCCTTCGGCCTCAGCACGCGCGGGGGCCGCTACGTCGCGGGGCTGTACTCGACCACGGCGCACGATCATTTCGGGCGCGTCACGGGCGCGCTGCCGAACGGCCGACGCAAGGGCGAGCCGTTCGCATCCGGAATCGCGCCGGTGAACGGGGCCGACAGGGAAGGTCCCACGGCCGTGCTCAACTCCATCAACCGTCTTGATTTCGCCAAGGTGCCCAACGGGATCAATTTCAACATCAGGTTCCAGGCCGATCTCGTGCGCGGCGAAACCGGACGGGCTCTCCTGAAGTCGCTGATGGGCGTGTACTTCGCGCGTGGTGGAATGCAGGCGCAGATCAGTGTGCTCGATGCCGAGACGCTGCGCCGGGCGAAAGAGAATCCCGAGCTATTCCCCCATCTGCTGGTCCGCGTGTCCGGCTTCTCCGCCTACTTCAACGATCTGAGCGAGCCGATGAAAGACGAGATCATCGCCCGCACCAGCCACGCGGTTTCCTAAAGCCGCTGGGAGCAATCTCCGCAAGCTGTCTCGTCGCCATCGCGGCATGTCTGAACACAGAAACAAGCTGTTCTCAGCAGCGAGGCTCAACGGTCTGGACCTGCGCAACCGGGTCATTCGCGCCGCCACGTTCGAGGGCATGTGCCCGAATGGGTACCCGAGCGATCGGCTGATCGACCTGCATCGTACAGTCGCCGAGGGCGGAGTGGGGATGACCACCGTGGCGTACTGCGCAGTGGAGGCCGACGGGCGCGTCAAGGCGGAGATGATGTACATGCACGAGGAGATCCGCCCGCAGCTCGAGGCACTGACCCGGGCCGTGCATGCGGCGGGCGCCAAAATCTCCGGGCAGATCGGCCACTGCGGCAATTTCTCCCAGAACACGCGCTTCCGGGGCAAGCGTCCGCTCGGCCCCTCCGCCATGATCAACCCGAGCGGCATCCCGTTCGGTCTGCCGTTCGCCGGGGCCATGACTCACGCCGACATCGATCGCGTGGTGCAGTGCTTTCACGACGCGGCCCGGTTCACGAAGTCGGCGGGGTTCGATGCGTTGGAGATCCATTTCGGCCACGGCTACGGGTTGAGCCAGTTCATCAGCCCCAAGACCAACAAGCGGGCCGACGAATACGGCGGCTCACTCGTCAACCGCATGCGCTATCCCCTGCGGGTGCTCGAGGCGGTACGCTGGGCGGTGGGCGACGACTTCCCCATCCTCGGCAAGATGGGCCTGACCGACGGGGTCACGGGCGGTCTCACCACGGACGAGGCCGTCGAGGTGGCTGCCCTGTTGGACGACGCGGGCATCGACGCCCTGATCCCCAGCGGCGGCACCAGCAGCATGAATCCGATGCTCCTCTTCCGCGGCGACAGCCTCCTGCCGGGACTGCTCGCGGTGGAGAAGAGCCCATTCCTGCGGCTGGCCATGCGCCTGGTCGGGTCACGGATGTTCCGGACCTACCCGTACGAAGAGCTGTACTTTCTCGACGGGGCCAGGCGGGTGCGCGACCGGATCAAGCACGCGAAGCTGTGTTACATCGGCGGGGCCAGCACGATGCAGAGCCTGGAGACGGTGATGCGCGAGTTCGACTTCGTGCAGATGGGGCGCGCGCTCATCAAGGACCCGGCTTTCGTGAATCACGCCATGGCCGATCCCGGCTACGTCAACCACTGCGACCACTGCAATCGGTGCGCAACATTGATCAGTCACCCGGAAGGGATCCGCTGCGTGACCAACGATGAGGCCGGGCTGCTGGGAGGCCGAGGCTGGAGCGACTGAGCGCCGCGAAAGAACATGGCGTCGTGCTGGCTGCGGAAGGGCTCGGTCCTGTCCGCCGGTTCGAACGGGAGCGGCGCGTTTGCAAACGGGGGCGCCCCCTCGAAGCGGCCCTCGATGCACGGAATCAGCAGCAGCGGCGCCTGCTCCATGGTTTGCACCAGGTGATCGAAGACGCGAGGGCCCGTAGCCTCTGTCGCGTCCTGAGATAGTCGGCAGGCCGCTCAGGCTGCGGCATCTGCGCGTAGACCTCGACTCCCTTGCGATACAAGTCGGCGAGCTGCTTCTTCTTGTCGGCGTCGGTGATGATGACGAAGGACCACCCCTGCTGATTGGAACCCGTCGGTGCCTGGATCGCGATCTCGATGCACTACCGAACCACCTCCAGCGGTACCGGGCGCGAGTAGGCCAAGCGCTTGCGAACCGAGCGGGTGCCCGGACAAGCTGGAGTGGTTGACGGAGCGTCTCCCTTATCTGACTTACCGCGGCGCGGTCCGGACGGGTCATTCTCGCCCGCGCCCCACGAGCGCGTTGATAGAACAGACCGCCGGCTGGCGTCGACCGCCCGAAAACGGGTGATTAGGGCCTGGCTCGGGCGTAGCGGTGCGCTGCCAGTGCTGCCCGGCAGCTTGGACGGGGGTTGCGGCGGTGTGTGGTCAGTCGGCCCAGTTGCCGCCGGTGTCATTCTGGTGATCGGCTGCACGGCGCACGCCCGGGAGCCACGCGGGCGTGCGCGCCGCCGAGGGGCGCGGCGGATCGGTGGGCAACCCGAGGTGCGTCAGGATCGTCTCGACGATCCTCCAGCGTGCTATTTGCGACGTGGCCAACATCGAGGGGCGCACCGAGCTGCCCCGTCTCTTGAGCTTACTGGCGGCGCGCGCCTCCAACCTGGCCAACGTCGCCGAGCTGTCGCGCTCAATCGGCATTGCGTACAATACCCTCAAGCGGTACCGGGCGCTCTTGGAGACCACGTTCCTCTTCCACGTTCGGCCGACCTGGGCGGCCAACCTCGGCAAACGAACTCAAGCTGGCGAGCGACGACGCGCAGCGGAAGGCGCTGGGGCAATAGTGGGCTCGCTTGTGTGCGCTCGAATGTCCGCCCTAGCAGCGGTGCTGCCTCGCCACTTCGTCCGTAGTCCGGGGTTGTGGTATAGCGCCGTGCGGGAGGTGAAGTCCGCGACGGATCTTCTGTGGAGGTGATGAGATGAAGTACAAGGTTCAAGCGGGGGACAACGTATCGACGGTCGCCCAGCAGCATGGGCTGACACTGGAACAGTTGCTCGACGCGAACCCCCTGTTCAAAGCCAATCCCAACAAACTCGCTGCGGGCGACGTTCTCGAGATCTTGAGTAGCGCGGAACCGAGCCCGGCTCCGAGCCGAGCTCCCCCGGGCTCCCATGTTCTCGGCCGACTGCCGGAGAAGTTCGAGACCGGCGGCCGCGGTCCGGGCACCGTGTCGAGCGGCAAGGGCGACAACGGCGGTGCGAACGGGACGCGGCGACCATTCTGGGAGGTCGGGCTGCAGATGCTCGCAGTCGTGCTCGTGCCACTCACCATCGCTGGCATGGGGTGGTACTGGACCCGCTGGCAGCAGAACGTGAACGACCTCAAGAGCATGATCGACCTGGTCACGGACAAGTCGCCGGAGAAGCAGAAGTACGGCATCGCGATGTTCGAGTATCTCGCCAAGAATGACAAGGTGCCGGTCGAGTTCCTCGCCGCGCAGATCGACTACGCGACATCGGCCGAGAACCCCGAGCTGTTGCCGATGCTCGAGGTCGCCATCATAAACGCCGCCAAAGAGAACCCCGCGCTCGCGGGCGCGTACCGCGCGGCGCTCGACCGACGGCCGGCCCGCGTCTTCCTCCACGTCCCCGACGAGCAGGTCTACGGCTGCATCGTGAAGCTGCGCGACAGCTTCAAGGACGGCGACAAGGTCGCGATTCGCTTCCCGGCTGTCAGGAAGTTCGCCGGCGCCGCCGACTCAAACCAGGAGATTCGGTTCTTCCACTCCGAGGACCGGTCCCGCGCGGAGCAGATCGCCGGACTCTTCGCGACGCTCGGGCTCGAGCTCGCGGTAAAGGATCTCTCCGGCACCCAGTGGGCCCGGGGCAACGCGCCCAACAGCTACGAGCTGTGGTTCAGCGGCAAGACCATGCCGCTGATCTGCCAGCCGCAGACGGGCTAGCTCGGAACGGGAGACTGCCCGAGAAGAGCCGCACAGGGCGCTGACCGGGTTCCAAGACGGGGAGGACGGAACGGTGACCATCACTGACGACATGTTCACGGTGTTCATCAGCCACAAGCACGACGATCACGCACTGGCGATCGAGGTGAAGAAGGCCATGGAAGGCCTCAATCCGGAGCTCATCGATTGCTTCGTGTCCGGCATCGACATCACGGCGGGCATGGACTGGAGGCGCGAGATCCGCAGCGTCCTTGCCAGGAGCCACATCCTCATGCTGCTCTTCACCGCACCGTCGAAGAACTGGGACTGGTGCCTCTACGAGACCGGCCTCTACACCCGCTTCGACAAGACCGAGGTGCGCTCGGTCGTTTGCCTGTTCAACCCCGGTCAAGCCGCGCCGAGTCCGCTCGCCGACCTGCAGGGCGTGCCCGCCGATGCCGACAAGGTCCGTGACTTCCTGGACCTGGTTTGCCGCGAGACGTGGAAGATATCCGATGACTGGCGCCGAGGGGCGCTCGCGCCCGAGATCGAGCCCGAGCGGGTGGAGGCCGCGGCTCGCGCCATCGCCGGGGCGTTCCGCCGTTCGGGGTCGGCCTCGGCGTATTATCCCTGCCATCGCGTGGTGCTGTCGTTGTCCGAGTCCGACGACATCGCGAAGGGCATCCCTGAGAGCGCGCGGGTGATGGAAGGGCCAAACGACACCTCGGGCTACACGATGTCGTTGTTCGACCTGGCCGGGGGAACCGGCAGCCGGAACTGGGGCGATCTGTTGCGAGCCGTCGACGGAACCGAGGCGGACTGGCGCCGCGAGCTCGACGCCCACTTCCTGCAGGCCCTCGACGAGAAGCTCTTCCGGCCGATGGAGGGCCGCATGCACGCCGGTTGCACGAGCCGGGTTGGGGACCGGCTCTACCATCCGATCATCTACAGCGTCGTTCGCGGACCGGCGGTCGGGCCGATGTCGGACGACGCCGTCGGGACCGACCGCTGGCCCCGCTCCGTGACAATCGTGCTCGCCCCCGAGCCGCCGGCACCGCGCGAGGCCGGGAACCGCTGATCGGTGCATGCCGTGTCGGGCTGCCCATGCGCGTGCGCAACGCACTGACCGCGGCGGAATCGGTCCTCTGTGGTTTGAACGGGTCCTTCCCACACCGTTCCACCACCGATCCGTAGAGCGTCACCCCCATGGCATCGAGCGCTCCCACACTCGCCTTGTCAGTGTAGGCCGCATCCACCAGGTAGTCCGTTGGCCGGCGCCCGGTCTGCTGCGCGATCTGCTCGAGCATCGGCGGCGCTTGCCCGCTGTCGCTGCGGTGGTTGGTGACGCGGACCCCGACGATCACGCCCTGCGCCGCATCGGTCGCGAACTGCACGTTGTAGCCGGGGCTGACCCCGCCGATGGCCATGCGCATCTTGCGGGCCTCGGCACCGGCGCTCCACCTCGTGCGTGGCGCCGACGCCGTCCATTGTCGCGTACAGCCACAGCGCCACGAACACCTTCGGATCGCCCGGCGGCCGTCCAGCGTTACCGACCCGCGACACGATGCGTTCGTAGAACCTGCTCGGATCGAGTGTCTCGACGGCCCGCCACACCAGGCGGGCCCGATGGTCCTGCGGAATCGTCGAATCCAGATCAAAGGGTCGCAGCTCCAATTGGCTGCGATCGGCTTCCACCATGCGCGGTGCGCTCTGCTCCATCCCCGTCACCTCCACCACGATCAGCGCGATGCTGCGTCGCGATCACAGTGCCCTGGGCTTGGCGCGATTGGTTCACTCGTAGCGCGGATTTGGCGGAAGCGGGCAAATCCTCCCAATCCGGGCGCGGCTGGTGGAGTCGGATCGCAAACAGATCGAACTGCGCCCGCAAGACTTGGAGTCGTTGCTGCCGCTCTCGCACCGCGCCCGGTCGGTGTGGGCGATCGTGGAGCGACTGGATGTGCGCCGCTCTTGCGAGCCGCCCGCAGGATGAGAAACGAGCCGTTGTCCCCTCTTCGCCCCACGCGGGGCGCGTGGCGCATGCCGTCGAGTCGCGGTGTGCGGCGACACAGCTCGGGTTGTCCAGTGGCGCGATGTAGTACGGCTGCACCTTCCAGGCTGCGTTGGTTACCGTGCCATCACTGAATTGAGCGATGAACCCGCCGTCGCCGACGTGGTACGTATCGTACTCCATCCCCAGTCCCAGGCGCGTCTCCCAATCGATCAACTTTACGGCGTAAGTGATCGGGTACTTCGCCCGGAACCGCGCCACGGTCGAGTTGAACGGCGTGAAGGCGATCGGGTCGCGCACCACGAACGTGCCGTTCACGTACAACTCGAACTGATTGTCCGCGAAGATGAACCCGGTGATCGCGACGCCGTCGGGATCGATAACGACGGTTTGCAGCTGCGACGCGAAGTCCGGATTGTCACCAGAGTCCGTACAATCGTTGTAGAGATCAGTTGCGGTGGCCTCTGGGTCCACCGCAACTGGCACGGTCCATTGGCTGCCATCGGTGGCGACCACAACGCCATTGAGGGCCGCATTGAAGTTGATCGGGACGCCGGACGTGCACGCCGTCGTCGCCGAGGCGTTGGCACCGTCTGGTGTGCTCCCCTGGCTCACTGCCCCGATGGCTGCAGTCGGTTCGACGCTCATCAACAACGCGGCGGCTACCCACCGAATCGTCGACCACTGTGCTGCCTCATTTCGACTCACCATGTTTGCCTCTGCGTGCAACCGGCGGCCTGGAGTGCGGTAGCCACACTAGCCCCAAAACAAGCGCTTGGGGATAAGATTCATGCTGCCAACCCCGAAATTCGGGCCTGCCGAAGGACAAAGGCACACGGCACACGCGGCCAGCGACCAGTGCCGCGCGAAATGGTCGCTCCAACGACGTGCGCCACGAAAATCCTCGACATTTGGATACACTCCTCCCTCCGCTGTCCTCTGCAGTCGCAGCGTGGAAGCCAGATTGCTGCGCCTAGGCGGTTCGCCATCGGTGAAAATATTGCGTGCCGCTGAGCAGCAGCTCCGCCCAGGGGGTGTAGGCCAGGAGGCGCAGGACCATCTGGCGCGCCGTGCGGAGCACCTGACACGGCACCAGCATCACGCTCTGCAGAAAGCGCCGATACTCCATACGACGCAGCTCGCGGGCAAGGCGCTTCGGCAGCAAGATGGACAACCAAATCTTCAAGTTCCACGCGAGCGTGGCGATCACCGCATAGGCCCAGTTCGACACCAAGCCGTCGGAGGGCATCCGCAACGCCTGCACCCCGTTCTTGAGTTGCTCGATCAGGTTCTCCTGGTTGCACCGATCGTTGGCCTCGTAGACCACCTCCGACGGCGTGAGCGCGTCGTCGTGCACGTTGGTGATGTAGAACAGGTAGCGGATCTGATCGAACAGGTGTTGCTGCCCCTTTTCCACACGGATCTTCTTGCGCAGGATGATCAGCCGATACGACCGCTTACACTTGTGCGGCCGATACGCGACCTCGGCCACATGCTCCTCCTCCAGGATGAGTTTCTCGTAGCCGCGTTCGTTGACGATGATTTCCTTCACGTTCTCCGGCCGCTGGCGCGGTCGACTTGCCGGTGCGGGCGCGCCGCGCTTCAAGGGGTGGAAGTCCTTGTCCGACAAGCGGTCGGCAAGCTCCACCAGATTGCGATGGGCGTCCATGCCGAAGACGAACTCCACCGCGTCGTCGGTCCAGCGATCGAAGTTGGCGGTCAGAGAAAAATCCGTATCGCCACGCAGCCGCACCCGCCGGAAGCCGCCCTGCCGTACCAGCGCCACCGCCGCGTCCATGTAGGCCGTCGCCCCGCTGTGGGAGGGCGCATTGCCCGACCGATTCTTGAGGAACAGCACCTCCTGCGTGTTCGCCAGGGTCACCACCAACGGCGCATAGCCCCAGATTCCCTTGTAGGAGATGTCCATTCCTTCTTTGCACTCGCCGGTGGTTGGAGCGATCGTGCCGTCCACATCGATCAACGCCAGGGCGCGCTCTTT
>Ga0316622_100002058_pt1 | contig 13674 bp, 9 predicted proteins | sample OWC_Aug_OW2_C1_D_FD_207646 | JGI IMG/M metagenome (GOLD analysis project Ga0316622, IMG submission 207646) | Wetland soil microbial communities from Old Woman Creek delta, Ohio, United States - OWC_Aug_OW2_C1_D5_C | ecosystem: Environmental > Terrestrial > Soil > Wetlands | place: USA: Ohio... | reverse complement strand
GGCCAGCGCCTCGAGGTGAAGCGCCTCGGCGCGGTCCAGCTCGCCGCGGGCGAGCAGCACGCTGCCGAGATTGTCGGCGGTGAAGGCGATGGCGATCGGATGTCGGCTGGCGTGCCGGTGCAGGTCGAGCGCGAGCTCTAGATGGGACATCGCCGCCTCGTTCCTGCCGGCGCGGGCGTCGAGCTGGCCGAGGTTGTTGTGGATGCCGGCGCGCAGCGTGTCGTCGGAGCTGCCGCTTCGCTGCAGCAGCGCCAGCGCGTGCTCGCAGGCCGAGCGCGCCTCGGCGTCGAACTCGCGGTTCGACAGGAACAGGCCGATCCGGTTGCAGGCGTCTGCGGCGTCGACTGTCGCCGGCCATTCGTTCAGCGCCTGCGCCAGCAGCTCGCGGGCTCGGCCGATCGCGGTATCGCCGTGCTGCTCGCGCGCGATTGCGTCGAGGGCTTCCGCCGCAGCGAGCGGATCGAATGTGCCGTCGGTCATCGGCGCGTTGTAGCGCCGGCCGCCCGCGCGCGCAACGGCTGCGGCGATCGCGCGTCGCCGTGGCCGGCACCGCAGCCATCGCGCCGCGTAGCGGGCCCGCGTTCACGCGTGCTTGCGAAGGCGCCGCGCAGTGCGGCAGCATTGCCGGAGTTCGACCGGGAGACTCGACGATGGCCCGAACCTGGTTTGCCAAGGGCTTGCGCGGCATGATCGCCAAGCGCATTCAGATCGACCTGCTGCGCCAGGGCTTCTTCGTCGGCCCGGCGGAGGAGTTCACCGACGGCATCTTCGGCAACGACACCGTCACCGCGCTGTCGCAATTGCAGTCGGCGCGCGCACTGCCGGCCACCGGCGTGGTCGACGAACCGACGTGGCGGCAGCTGACACCCGACCCGCTGCCGTCGCTGTTCGAGCGCTGCCTGAGCGTCACCGCCGAGTTCGAAGCGCACGGCTTCGGACTGCTGCAGGGAAATTTCGACGGCGCCGGCCTGACCTGGGGCGTGATCGGCTTCACCCTGGCCAACGGCGAGATCCAGCAGTTGTTGCGCCAAGCCGAGTCGGCCGTACCGGGAACGCTCGACCGCGTGCTCGGGCCGCTGGCGCCGACCTGGCGCGCCGGGTCGGCCCTGCCGCGCGCGCAGCAGCTGGCCTGGGCCGACAGCATCAGCATCGGCCGCGACAAGTCCACGGTCCAGCCCGAATGGAAATCGGCCTTCGCCCGGCTTGGCGAGGAGCCGGTGGTCAAGCGGCTGCAGCTGCAGCGGGCCTACGACGCCTACTTCGTGCCCGCGGCCGACACCGCTCGCAGGCTGAGCCTGAAGAGCGAGCTCGGCCTGGCGCTGGCCTTCGACTGCCACGTGCAGAACGGCAAGTCGCGGGTGCAGGCAGTTGCCGAGCTGAGCCCGCTGGCCGGCCACCTGCCGGAGGAGGAAATGCGACGGCGGCTGGCCAACCGCGTCGCCGACCTGTCGGCGCCGCGATGGCGCGACGATGTGCGCGGACGCAAGCTGACGATCGCCGGCGGCAGCGCCCGTTTCAGGGGCCGGCAGTACGACCTGGTGAACTGGGGCCTGGGGGAGTTTCCCGCAGCGTAGTCGCCGCTGCGGCGGTTAGTTCTGCAGTTCGAGGCGGATGCCCGCGCCCGCCGCATCCGGATAACGGACCGAGTAGCCGTGCCGGCGCCGCAGGCCGGCGGAATCCCACAGGTCGTTGAACTCGGTGCGGTAGTTGAAGTGCAGTGCGACGCCCGATCCGCCGTCGCGGATAACGCGGGCGATCGCCTCGCGGTCGGGGTGCCTGAACTGCTTGCCGTTGGTCGACACCAGCCAGTTCCTGCACTTCACCGCCCGCACGAGGTCGGCGCTGGTATTGCCGCGGCTGCCATGGTGCGACATCTTGACCGCGTCCATCGGCATCGGCGCCACGGCACCGCCGGGCAGGCGCGCCAGCGCATCGATCAGCACCTTCGCGTGCGCATCGCCCGCCAGCAGCGCCCGCCGGCCGTCGTACTCGGCCAGCAGCGCGATGCTGCTGCCGTTGGGCTTGGCGCGATCGGGTTTGAAAGGGGCCGCGGCGAGCTGGGCCACATCGGGATCGCCAAGGATGTCGTCCTCCTCCGCCGGCTCTTCGACCTCGTCCAGCCTTGCGCTGTCGGCGGCGGTGGCGGCGCCTGGGACGATGCCGGCCTTGCGGCAGGCCGCCTCCCACACCGGCTGCAGCACGTCGAGATGCGCCTGCATCGGCGACAGCAGCGTCAGCTTCATTCCGCCGGGTAGCGGCAGCGCCTGCAGCGTTCCGGTTTGCGGCACCACCAGCGCCCCACCGCCGACGGCTGCGTTCCATCTCTTCGCCCCGGCGGCGACGATCAGCTCGGTCAGCTCTTCACCCTGCAGCGGACCGAGGATGTCCTCTTGGTCCGGCTCCGGCACCACGCCGCCCGGCGACAGATGGACGTAGCCGTTGAACCAGATCTCGCCGAAGGTCACGCCGAGCTGCTCGCGCTCGCGCAGCAGATCGAGCGCGCCACCGATATGGTCGACGTCGACGTGCGTCACGACGAACAGATCGAAGTGCCGGTCGCCGGCCGGCAGGTCGAGGATGCGCTGGCGCAGCGTCCGGTAGACGGCGCTTGTACCGCAGTCGATCAGGAGGCGATGCCGGTCGGTCGCCGTGCCGTAGTCGATCCAGATCGCATCGCCGAACTCGGCCGGCAGCAGGTCGATGCGGAACATCGTGGTCGTCTCCCGAAGGTTCACAGTCGCCAGCCGACGTCGCCGTAGGCGGTCAGGCTGAGCACGAAGCCGTCGCCGCCGGCGAGCAGCCGGCGTTTGGTCTCGAGGAACACGTCGCCGAAGCTGCGTTCGCTGCCCGCGGCGGACTTCAGGCCCTCGAGCAGCGCCGAGACGAAGGCGACCGTGCGCCGCCCGCGGATGGTCGCCAGCGTGCCGACTACCAGCGCCGCCTTCTCGCGCTTGAAGGCCTCGACGAAGTTCAGGAACGGCACATCGGTCAGCTGCGTGCTGCAGCCGAGCAGCAGTACGACCGGTGCCTTCGCCGCCGGCCCGGCGACGTAGCTGCTCTCCAGTTCCGGATAGGTGAGCAGCGCGCCGCCGATCTCCAGGCCGGTGATGCCGGGATGCGCTGGATCCTCCTGTGAGTGCGGCAGCAGCATCAGCAGCGACGGCGAATCCGCCTCGACCGCGCTCTCCCACTCCTCCCAGCCCTTTACCGTGCGCGCGCTCGCCACGACCTGACGCACGGCGTCGACGATGCCTCCGGGTTCGGTCAGGTCCTGCGCTCGCACCTTGTTGCTGGCGCCGACCAGCGCCGCGCGCAGCGGTTCGAGATGGTCGGCGCCCGGCCGCGGCACGCTGATCGTGTAGTCGGCGCCGGCGGCCGGAGAAAGCGGCGGCTGGCGCTCGATGACGCAACTGAAGCCCCAGAAACGCAGCGGGCAGTGGTGGTCGCGGTCGTCGCGGTGCGGACAGCTCTCGTGGCTGGCACCGTCCTTGCGCAGCAGCGCGTCGCCGGCCCTGGGGCACAGCGTCGCGCCGGCCTTCGGCAGCCGCTCGCTGTAGAAGATCTCCACCGGCAGCCACGCCCCCGAGCGGGCCTCGACAACCTGGATCCGCGCCCCCTCGGGCACCCGGCCCTGCAGCTCCGGCGGCATCGGCTTGAGGATCGAGCGGCCATAGCGCGCCAGATCGTCGAACAGCTTCAGCAGCGCCGGGTCGTCGAGCGTGCCGCGCGCGTCGGGGAAGGTGGCCTCCGCCGACAACAGCCGCTTGACCTGGCCGATGAGCGTATCGATCCCCTGCGGTTCGCGGAAGCTCACTTCCCTGCCGACGATGGTGGTGAAGCCCGCCTGGCCGTCGCTGGTGTGGTTGACGACGATCGCGGCGTCGAAGGCCTTGCCCTGCCAGGCCGGATCGAAGCTCGGCGCGACCACGTTCTCGACGTCGAGCGCGAAGCGACGGGTCGAGGCGCCGAGTGGCGACGAGAAGAGAAGCGTCTGGATGACGCGGTTCTCGTGCGTGATCAGCACGCGGGCGCGGTACTCATCGCGCACACCGTGCGTGCGGAAGCTGATGCTGCACGGTTCGCTGTCGCCCTGTGGCGGCAGGAACAGCCGCGCCTGCTGCGGCGTGTGCAGGCGCCCGGAGCCGGTGCGCACCAGCGGCACGAAGAACACGTCGAGCAAGTGGCCGTTGCGCGACGGCGGCAGTCGCTCGCTCGGGAAGCGCTCGGGGGCCGATTCGACTCCCCGCTGCGGCAGGCCGATGTACAGCGCCATTTCGTAGGCGTGATCGGCTTCCAGGCGGTCCTCGACCTTCACCGGCGCCGCGCCGGTCACGTCGGTGACGGTGAAGTTGACGCGGCGCTCGTCGTGCGGTCGCTCCACCGTCTCGGCGGCGCCCTCACGCGGCGCCACCAGCTGCCCGCCGATGCGTGCTTCGACGTCGGCGCGGATGCCGGCGATCACTGACGCGTCGCCTGATTCGTGCATGAAGGCGCCGCTGTTGGCGCGCGCCTCGAGTTCCGCCGCAGCAGCCTCGATCGCGGGCGGTGCCGTAGGCGGTGGCGGAAGCGGCGACGCCGGCGCGATCGGAGCTGTTGAGGGCGGTCGCGCGGCGCGCTGCCGCGCCGGCCCCCGGAACCGCGGCCGCGCCGCGGCCGGCGGCGCCGCGCGCGCGGTGGCCATGCGGCGGACCTCCTGCCCCAGGCGGCGCGCGAAGGCGGTCACGCGGGCCGCGGTCGCCAGCCGGCGCGAGGTGAAGAGAAACGCGGGCTCGTCGTCTTCGTCGCCCTGCACCGAGCGTGAGGCGCCGACGAGCGCCACGTCGAGCGGGTTGTCGTGCGACAGCTCCTCGATCAGACGGATCAACCACTCTCGGCCACGTTCCGGATCGATGCGCGCGATGCCCACGCCGGCAGTAAGCACCTCGGCGCGCAGCGCGGCGGCAAGCGGCATGATCCGCTCGGCCGCGACGCCGGCGCCGCCGATGGCGAGCACGCAGTCGGCGCGTAGCCGGCGCGGCTGCCGCAGCACGCGCGCGACGGCGCCACGCAGGTCGTCGGCCAGCAGCAGCAGATCGCAGTCCTCGTCGACCTGGCTCAAAGGCACCAGCCGCACCAGCTGCGGCCACGGCACCGCCGCGACGTGTTCGGCCAGCTCGGCCGAGCGCGCGTCGCCAAGCACCCCGATCCGCAGCGGCAACTCCCACGCCACCGCACGGTCGGGCTCGTCGACGCGCAGGTAGGCGGAATGGCCGACCTCATGCCGCAGCAGCAGGCGCAGCAGCCACAGGGAATCGGGCGCCGATGCGCGCAATGCGGGCTCGACTTCGGCGTCGACTTCCAGCCGCAGCAGCGGCGCGCTCGGCGGCAGTTCGTAGAACCACGTCGAGGTGAAGCGGTCCCAGGCGGCGACGTAGTCCTGGGCGGCGCGTGGTGGCGCCCCACCGGCCAGCGAACCGACGAGCCGCGCCAGATGCTCGGTGCGCAGCACCGCGATATCGCGCCCGGCATTGCGCAGCGCCAGACCGGCGTCATCGATCGCCTGCTGCTCGAGCGCCCCCGGCTGCGGCCCAAGCACACCGACTGAGGCCACGGCCTTGGCGAACGTCTGCTGCGGCAGCTGCGCGCCCCAGGCCCGGAACAGCGCCCGGCTCATCGCGTCCGCCCTTGCTCAGACGCCGCGCGCGTAGGGAAAGGTGGTCGGTGCCGGCAGGCCCGGGTCAAGCCAACGCCGGATCGCGGCGTCGCAGATCGCGTAGCCCCAGTTGATCAGCCGCTCCTGGATCTCGTCGGGCATGTCGGCCAGCCTCGTGGCGACCTGCGCCAGTTCCGCCGTGTGCGCCGGCGGGCACGGCAGCGCTTGCGGCGTGCCGTAGTCGGCCATCTGCGAGCGCACGCTCCAGTAGGCGCCCTTGCGCACGCCGTTGATGAAACTGGCAACAAGCTGGCGCTTGCGCAGCGCGCGCACCTGGTTGTCGATCATGTCGAGCACGCGCTTGGCGTGCGTGGCCCAGTCGGTGCCTGGATCGGGATCGGCCGCCATCGCCAGTCCGGCGTCGCTGACCAGGATCGTGTCGTAGCGCTTCCAGGCCGTCTCCAGGCCCAGGTTGTCGTAGACGCCGCCGTCGGACAGGTAGACCTCTCTGGTGAACGGCGGCGCGTGATGCGGCTCGTCGACGGGCGGGCTGAACGAGGCCGGGTCCAGGTCGAGCCGCGCCGGCGACAGCACCGGCGGAAAGGCCGACGAGGCCGCCACTGCCGTGGCCAGTTCGACTGTGGGGTTCTTCACCTCGCCGACCAAGTAGTCGCGCATGTACGGCTTGGAGAAGCGCCAGAGCACGCCGGTCTGCACGTTGGTAGCGTTGATGACGAAGCGCGGCGGATCGTCGGGCAGGTCCTGCAGCGTCGCCTCGCCGAACAGGTGCTTGCGATAGGCAGCGGCGACCTTGTCGCTGATCGACCCAGGCAAGAAGATGCCCTTGAGCACCGAGCCGACGTCGATCGTCTCGTGCGCGAAGGCACGCAGCGGCTTGATCACCTCGTCGACGAGGCTCTTCGCCACGCCGTCGGCGAAGTCGAGGCGGTTCCACTTGAGACCCAGCATCGCGGCTGTGATCGAACCGCCGGAGACGCTCGAGACGCGATCCAGCCGCGACAGGTAGCCGAGTTCGTTCAGCCGCCACAGCACACCGAGGTGGAAGATCATCGCGCGGTAGCCGCCGCCGGACAGGCATAGCGCGATGCCGGGCTCCAGAGTGCTATCGCCGCCCTCGCTGACGGGGGAAAGCGCGGCCTGCAGGTCGTGGTCGTTCAGTGGCATGGATAAAGCCTCGCGGGCGCTGTAAGAAGCAGCAATGTGCCCATTACAAACCCACAGTCGGGGTCGGGCCATACCTTGTTTTTTCGGACGGATCATGGACACGGCCGCCCTCCTGTCTCCAAGTTCAGTGTGAGACCGTGTTCGGTGACTCAGCGTCGCTACGTCACGAGCGCGACGCCGCCCGCGACCCGGAGAGAAGGTCACGTGCAATCTGAATCGGCCCGGCAAAGAAAGAACGGCCACCGGCGGCTTCGCGTCGTGAGTTCGCCGTCGGGTCCTTCAAGTGCTGCCCGTCAACCGCCGCCTTGCCAGAAGCGCTCGCCGCTAACCGCTTCCCTCGGCTCTCAAGTTGCACCGTGACGCCGGCGAAGGGCCGGTGACCGGGATGAACCCGTCACTCATTCAGAAAACCGCGACCGGCAGGAACGGGTCGGTTGCGCCAGTTCGAGGCTCGAGCAAGCTGACGCCGGGACCGCATCTCGGATCGGCCGGCACTGCCGTACGTCGAACGTCGGCTTCGCAGATTGCGGCACCGCGTGCATGACGTCGAGCGGTGTCAGCTGTACTTCGATGACCGGTCGTAGCCAGCGTCGGCGCAAGAGCGCGCGGGCGACAGGAAGTGGCCGGTTGTTCGCTTTCCCGATCGAGCCCGAGAGTTGACGTTGGCGGCCGGCGCGCGATTTCCCAACTCCCGCTCTGGGCGAACCGAGGAAATCGCAGCAACCGGCCACAAGCAGGCACGGCGCGAAGCGGTCGATGGCGGACCCTGACGAGAATGAAAAAAAAGGGCGGCAGAGCCGCCCCTTCTCGCATCAGATCCTGTGAACTACTTCTTGTAGTAGTACGCCGGCTCGGGCGCCGTGGCCGGGATGGTCGGGCCGCCCTTGCGCGCGGAGATGTTCGGGTTGAACGTGTGCGCGCGGACGAACAGATTGCCCGCGGTGCTCGCCAGCCCCGGCATGAACTTGTCGAGGTCGTTCATCGCGTTGCCGTGGCAGCCCGTGCAGGTATCGGCACCGGTGACGCGCTTCGGCTTGGCGGCCGAGCTGTGCGCCCAGTGGCAGGTCGTGCAGCCTGCGACGTTGCCCTTCGCATGCTTGCTCTGCAGGTGCTCCTGGTACTCCTGGTGGTGCTTGCGCGCTTCGAAAAAGCCCGACTTCTGCGCCGCCTCATCGATGAAGAAGGCGTTGTTGAGGTCCGTGTTCGGATAGTTCTTGGTGATCACGTCCTCCGGCTGGATGCCGACCATCAGCACCTTGTCCGGGTACCAGGTCGTCCAGTCGTCGGTCCCGGCCCTGTAGCTCTGGCCGAGCTGCGGATGCGGCAGGAACTCGGAGTGGTTGCCCTCGGCGGTCTTGTAGTAGTCGTTCTCGACGCGAATATGGCAGTAGCCGCAGACCTTGTTCGCCTCGGCCAGCGAAGCCTTGCCGGGGTTGAAGATCTGCTTCTTGTCGCCGGCGACCGCGTGCGCGCTGCCCGGGCCGTGGCAGGCCTCGCAGCCGGTGTTCTCCTCGGTCATCGCCCACTTCTTGACGGCGCGCTTGTCGTCGACTTCGAGCACCTTGTAGCCGGTGGCGTGGCAGGTGGCGCACTGGGTCTCCCAGGTGTTCTTCTGTCCGTAGTTTTCCCATTGTTTGTGCAGCGCGTTCCACTGCTTGTCGAGGAACTGGTGGCCGCCGCTGGCCGGGTTCTTGACCAGGAAGCGCTGCTTCCACTTGGAGCCGACCACGAAGATCACGTCTTCCATCTTGGCCGGGGTGCCGCTGATGTTGGCCTTGGTCGGGCCGGCGTTGCCCTTGCTGTCCTTGGCCCAGTTATCCCCGGCGTCCTTCAGCAGGCCGTCCTTGGCCGTGCGGATCATCTTGCTGTGCAGAGTGCCCTTCCATGTGGTGTATTCGTTCGCGTGGCAGGACTTGCACTTCTCCGAACCGACGAACTGCTTGTCACTGCTCGTCGATACGCCGCTGGTGCAGCCGGCCAGCAAGGCTGCGAACAGTCCGGCGATTAAACCGAAGTTCCCCTTGCGAAGCCTTGCTTGGAGGCTCGGAATCTTGCGGTACTTCAAGGAGGTAGGCGTCGGCTGCGGGTGCAATATGTAGCCATGCATAGGGTATGGCAGGCGGCGTGATGGCGTGTAATATGCACCCATGCACATTGACGCCGTGCCCAACCGCGAGGCGCGCCCCACGTATCTGCTGAGGGAGTCGTTCCGCGAGGGCAAGCGCGTGCGCAAGCGCACGCTGGCCAACCTGTCCGCCCTGTCCGACGAGCAGATCGAAGCCATCCGCCGCGTGCTGCGCGGCGAGCCGCTGTGCGCCCCGGCGGCGCTGTTCGAAGTCGTCGGCTCGCGCCCTCACGGTCATGTGCAAGCGGTGGCTGTAGCCATGCAGCGGCTGCAGATCGACCGCCTGCTGGCGGCGCGGCCGTCGCGCGAGCGCGATGGAGTCTGCGCGATGATCGCCGCCCGCGTTCTCGCGCCGCACACCAAGCTGGCCACGACGCGCTGGTGGCACACGACGACGCTCGCCGACGAGTTCGGGGTGGCGCAGGCCGACGAGGACGACCTGTACGCGGCGATGGACTGGCTGCTCGCCCATCAGGACACGATCGAGAAGAAGCTGGCCGCGCGGCACCTGGCCGACGGGGGCCTGGTGCTGTATGACCTGTCGTCGAGCTACTTCGAGGGCACGACCTGTCCGCTGGCCAGGCTGGGCTACAACCGGGATGGCCGCAAGGGGCTGCTGCAGGTCAACTACGGCCTGCTCACCGATGCGCGCGGCTGCCCGGTGGCCGTATCGGTGTACGAGGGCAACGTCGCCGACAGCCTGACGCTGATGCCCGAGGTCAGGCGCCTGCGCGAGACCTTTGGCATCGAGCACCTGGTGCTGGTCGGCGACCGCGGCATGATCTCGCGCCAAGCGATCGACGAGATGCGCCAGGCCGAGGGGATCAGCTGGATCACGGCGCTCAAATCGGCGTCGATCCGCGCCCTGGTCGAGCAAGGCCACCTGCAGCTCGGTCTGTTCGACGAGCGCAATCTGTTCGAGCTGACCTCGCCGGAGTACCCCGGCGAGCGGCTGGTGGCGTGCCGCAACCCGCAGCTGGCTGCGCTGCGCGCCCACAAGCGCGAGGCGCTGTTGCGCGCCACCGAGGACAGCCTGCGCAAGATCCAGGCGCGGGTGGACGCCGGCAAGCTCGCCGGCGCCGACGCGATCGGGCTGCGCGTCGGCCGAGTGATCAACCAGTACAAGGTGGCCAAGCACTTCGCGCTGGAGATCGGCGCGAGCACCTTCAGCTTCGCGCGCCAGACCGACCGCATCGCCGCCGAGGCCGCGCTCGATGGCGTGTACATCATCCGCACCTCGCTACCGAGCACGCGGATGGACGCGGCCGACTGCGTGCGCAACTACAAGGCGCTGGCCAACGTCGAGCGGGCGTTCCGCTGCCTGAAGACCGTCGACCTAAAGGTGCGACCGATTCATCATCGCCTCGCCGATCGGGTCCGTGCGCACATCCTGCTGTGCATGCTCGCCTACTACGTCGAGTGGCACATGCGCGAGGCCTGGCGCGAGCTGATGTTCGCCGACACCGAGCAGCAGGCCAAGGCCACGCGCGATCCGGTCGCACCGGCCAAGCGCTCTGCGAAAGCGCTGGCCAAGGTCGCGCGTCACAGGCTCGAAGACGGCACCCCGGCGCACAGCTTCTGCACCCTGCTCGCCGAACTGGCCACGATCGTGCGCAACGCCTGCCGCACGCCCGCCGCCGGCCCCGACGCACCGACCTTCGACGTCATCACCACCGCCAGCCCGAAACAGCAGCGAGCACTGGAACTGCTGCAGCAGATCCGGCCGTAGACAGAAACCAGACGCCGCAAACTACCCCAAGTGCTCGTCGCACAACCGAAAACTCGTTTCGAGCAGCAGGGAACTTCGGGCTAAGCGTCTCGCGCAGGCACTTCTCGCACAGGCAGCCGGCCGCCTCGGCATAGGCCTCGCGCTGCAGCGGCGGCAGCTTCGCGCACCAGCAGCCGCCCGGGTCGTCGATGCCGCAGTGAAAAGGCGCGCCGCAGCGGACGCAGCGCGACGGCTCCGCCGGCTGCCGCGTTCCGCTGCGAGCGACCTCCTGCGTCATCTACGGATTCTTCTTCATGCCGAGGTGGCTGGCCACAAAGCCGAGCCGCTCGTCGAAGCGTTGCGCCGCCAGCCGCTTCTTGTCGGAGCCGGGCCGGATCAGGTCGACGGCGGCGGCCCGGCGAAAGCTGACCTCGTCCATCGCCTACTCGTAATGGCTGCCGACGATCGAGTCGATGCGCGCCAGCAGCTCCGGGGTCAGCCGACTGGCCACGTCGAGCGCCAACATGTTCTCCTGCACCTGCGCCACCCGCGTGGCACCGGTGATCACGGTCGACACGCGCGGGTTCTTCAGGCACCAGGCCAGTGCCAGTTGCGCCAGTGTGCAGCCAAGGTCGGCCGCGACGGGCTCGAGCCGGCCGACGATCTCGTTGCCCTTCTCGTCGGTCAGGCGAGGGCGCAGGAAGGCGTAGCTCTCCACCGCGCCGCGGCTGCCGGCGGGAATGCCGCCGCGGTACTTGCCGGTGAGCAGCCCGCTCGCCAGCGGGCTCCAGGTGGTGAGCCCGAGGCCGATGTCCTCGTACAAGCGTGCGTACTCCTGCTCGACCCGCTTGCGGTGCAGCAGGTTGTACTGCGGCTGCTCCATCACCGGCTTGTGCAGGCTGTGCCGCTCGGCGATCGACCAGGCGGCGCGGATCTCGTCGGCACTCCACTCGCTGGTGCCCCAGTACAGCACCAGGCCGCGCTCGATCATCTGGTGCATCGCCCACACCGTTTCCTCGATCGGCGTCGTCGGGTCGGGCCGGTGGCAGAACACCAGGTCGACGTAATCGAGCCCCAGCCGCGCCAGCGATCCCTCGATCGCATGCCGCAGATACTTGCGGTTCAGCGTGTTCTTGTCGTTCGGCCCCTCGCCGAGACCCCAGTAGAACTTGGTCGAGACGACGTACTTCACCCGCGGCCAGCCGAGTTCCTTCAGCGCCGCGCCCATAATCTTCTCGGCGCCGCCGCGCGCATAGATCTCGGCGTTGTCGAAGAAGTTGACGCCGGCGTCCCACGCCGCGGCCATCAGTTCGCGCGCGGCTGCCGTGTCGACCTGGTTGCCGTAGGTGACCCACGAGCCGAACGACAGCTCGCTGACCTTCAGGCCCGATCGGCCGAGGTTGCGGTAGTGCATCGCGTGTTCTCCGCAGGGAAGTTCAGTTGCGAGTCGACGCCATCCCGAGGCGCTCGCGCGCGGCCAGGTACTCGCGCTCGAGCCGGTCGACGATCTCCGCCGCCGGCAGCACGTCGTCGATCTGGCCCACGCCCTGGCCGGCGCCCCAGATGTCGCGCCACGCCTTGCTGCGGCCGGAGCCGAAGTTCATCGCGCTCTTGTCCGCTTCCGGCAGCGCGTCGGGGTCGAGACCGGCCGCGGCGATGCTGCCGCGCAGGTAGTTGCCGTGCACGCCGGTGAAGAGGTTCGAGTAGACGATGTCCTCGCCGCGCGAGGCGACGATCATCTGCTTGTACGCCTCGGGCGCGTTGGCCTCCGTGCTGGCGATGAAGCGGGTGCCGATGTAGGCGAGGTCGGCACCGATCGCCTGCGCGGCGAGGATCGCATTGCCGGTGGCGATCGAGCCCGACAGGATGATCGTGCCGTCGTAGAAGGCGCGCACCTCCGGCACCAGGGCGAGGGGCGACAGCCGGCCCGCATGGCCGCCGGCACCCGCGCACACCAGGATCAGGCCGTCGACGCCGGCGGCGAGCGCGCGCTGCGCGTGCTTGATGGTGGTGACGTCGTGGAACACCAGGCCGCCGTAGCCGTGCGCGGCCTCGACCACCGCATCCGGCGCGCGCAGGCTGGTGATGATGATCGGCACCCGGTGCTTCACGGCGAGGTCCATGTCGTGCTGCAGCCGGTCATTGCTCGAATGCACGATCTGGTTGACCGCAAACGGCGCCACCTTTGCCTGCGGATGCGCGGCCTTGTAAGCGGCAAGCTCCGTCGTGATGCGCGTCAGCCACGCATCGAGCAGCTCCGGCGGCCGTGCGTTCAACGCCGGGAAGCTGCCGACGATGCCGGCCGTGCACTGCGCGAGCACGAGGTCGGGGTTGGAGATGATGAACAGCGGCGCGCCGATCGCGGGCAGGCGCAGCTGCTGCAGCAGCGGGGGCAGGGACATGGGAGCGTCGATCGCGGGAGGAGCCCGCAGCAACGCCGATTAGACCATCGCCGACCGGTAGCGAGCGCCGCAACCGCCGCGCGAGCCGCCGCGCTCAACGGGCGAGCGTCGACGGCTCCCGGTGCGCTCCGCTCGCCACGCAGCGCATCATCCTCGACGATCAGGATGCGCATCGCCCGCTCACTTCCTGCGCACCACGCAGTCGATCAGCGCCGATAGCCCGGCATGCTGCGTGCCCTCGGCCAGCCACGAGTCGTGCTCGCGCAGCTCGACGATCTCGTGCGCGGCGAAAGCCTGCCGCAGCAGGTCGGGCGTGTACAGATGCTCGGCGTTCGGCGGGCCGCCGGTGCGGTACTCGAGCTGCCGCGGCGTGTAGCCCTGCAGCAGCAGCAGGCCGCCCGGCTTCAGCGTCTGCAGCATGCCGGCGAACATCCGCTCGCGCACCGCCGGCGTGGCGAACTGCACGAAGATCGCCGCCACCACGTCGAACGCCTCGGCCGTCCACGGCCAGTCCTCGACGCTCGCCACGTGGAAGTCGACCGCCACGCCGGAGCGCGCCGCGAGCGAGCGCGCCTTGGCCACGCCGCGCGGCGCGATGTCGAAGGCGGTGACGGCGAGGCCC
>Ga0316622_100002056_pt1 | contig 13678 bp, 14 predicted proteins | sample OWC_Aug_OW2_C1_D_FD_207646 | JGI IMG/M metagenome (GOLD analysis project Ga0316622, IMG submission 207646) | Wetland soil microbial communities from Old Woman Creek delta, Ohio, United States - OWC_Aug_OW2_C1_D5_C | ecosystem: Environmental > Terrestrial > Soil > Wetlands | place: USA: Ohio... | reverse complement strand
CGTATATATCGGGAACTTCTCCTGCGGCCCCGACTCCTTCATACTGAAGTACTTCAAAGAGGAGATGTCCGGTAAGCCCTTTCTCCATATCGAGATCGACGAGCACAGCGCTGATGCCGGAGCCATCACCCGGTGCGAGGCCTTTCTGGACAGCATCCGCCAGCGTCGGCAGTCTGAGGGAGCCGCTGAGGCTGCTCAGGAGAAAGGGTTTCGCCGTGGGGCGCCCCTCGAGCTGAGGTCACGAAGCTCTGCCGTTGCGGCGGTCAGGAAGCGGACCATCTATATCCCGCGAATGGCGGACCATGTCTTTGCCGTTCAGGGCGCTTTCGAGGCCTGCGGCATCAGCGCGGAGGTGCTGCCTGAGTCTGACTCTCAGTCGGTCGAGATCGGCAGAAAGCACGTTTCAGGGAAGGAGTGCTATCCCTACATTGTAACGGCCGGCGACATGCTGAAAAAAGTCTTTTCACCGGACTTTCGACCCGAGGAGTCGGCCTTTTTCATGCCCTCGGGCACGGGGCCCTGCCGTTTCGGCCAGTATAACGTCTCCCACAGGCTCATACTCGAGAAGCTGGGCCTGAAGGACGTCCCGATCTTCGCACCCAACCAGGACGAGAACTTCTATCAGGAGCTCGGCATGATGGACGGGGATTTCTCCTCTAAGGCATGGAAGGGCATCATTGCCATGAGCCTTCTGCAAAAGTGTCTCCATGAGTCCAGGCCTTACGAGGTCAGCCAAGGGGACGCAGATAACCTCCACGATGTGTACCGCCAGAGAATTCACGACGCGGTAAGAAGCGGGAACGGCGCCATGGAGAATCTGCTTGGCGCGATGAGAAAGGACTTTGCCTCACTTCCGCTGCGGAGGGAACGGAGGCCCATGGTCGGCCTCATCGGCGAGATCTTCGTCCGCTCTCACCGGTTCTCGAACGAGGATCTTATCAGGAAGATCGAAGACCTGGGAGGAGAGGTCTGGCTGGCGCCCATGGAGGAGTGGATCTACTACGTCAACGCCATGTCCCTCAGGAAGGCCTTGAGAAAAAGGGACAGGTCTGCTATCATGAATATCTTTGTGAAGAGGGTCTTCCAGAAGAGGATCGAGCACAAGTACGTCGGTTTCTTCCGTGGCGCCCTCAGGACGCTTGAGGAGCCCGGGACCAAGGAGATTCTGAGGAGAGCGGGTGCCTATGTGCATGACTCCTTCGAGGGCGAGACGGTCCTGAGCATCGGCAAGGCTGTTGACCTTATCGAGCATGGCGCATCAGGTATCGTCAATGCCATGCCCTTTGGGTGCATGCCCGGGACGATCGTCACGGCCCTCCTCAAGGCGGTCAGCGACAGGCACGGTGTGCCGTGCATCAGCATACCCTATGACGGGACCGAGTCGCCCGCTGTGCAGCTTCAGCTCGAGGCCTTCATGGAGGCCATCATGACGGGGGCACGAAGCGGTGAGACGGAGCCGGTCGTGCCAAGGACGGTCGGTAGTTGGCGGCCTTTTGCACGGTCGAGGACTCCCGGGGAGCCCGGCCCTATCTGAAAGGAGGTGAGGATGTGGGAAGTGTTGTAAAATGGCGTAAGAAGAAGATGCGCAAGCATAAGCACAAGAAACTCAGCAGAAGCACCAGGGCGCAGAGGAAGCGTTAGGAGGGCATGTGAAAGACATTATTGTTCTGCAGGAAAACCTCCTTCTCCTGGAGAAGGAGCTGAAGACCCTGACCGAGAAGATCAGTTCCCTGGAACGGTCTCAGCAGGACCTCCAGGACCTGAAACTCGAGATGAAGGCGCTCAAGGTCTTCCTGGGGCGAGCTCATCCTGATTTCAAGTCGCAGTTCCCGGAGATCCTGGAGAAGGTCAAGGATTAGTCGAGTCTTGTCACGGCCGCGCCCTTGAACGGCGCCGAGACGAGATATTCGCCCAGCGGCACCTTTGCGACTGCCCCGCTTTTCCCCTTCACCCCCTGCGCATGGATAAAGAGGACCTCATCCTTCTCCGCGGTGTCTTTGGCCTTTTCCCTCTTGATGATGCCCATGTGCCTTACCACGGCCCCGCTCGGACGATGGGGACGGGGGTTGACGAAGTAGACAATGTCGCCGCTCCTCAGGGCCCCCCGGTGTCGCAGGAGATCTGCTGAACGTACAAAGGCGAGGGTGGCGCCGGTCCTTCGTATCCGTGCGCGAAGCAGCGTGCCGAGGTACGGCGTGACCTCTCTTCCCCACTTGCCGCTGAGTATCATATCCTCACCGAATCTGAACCTGCCGCGGTAATCGCTCACCTTGCCGTCTCTCAGGGTCCCCTCCGAGCTGAACCTCTTGTCGAGTGCGACGGCGATAGCTTCCTCAGCCGCGCTGCTCAGGGCGAGTTCGACGGCCCTGAAGACAAGGTACATGCAATCCACACGGTCGTCGGCGACGACGGCAGCCCGTGAAACATAGAGACCCGCAGGGTCGTCGTCGTAGGGGGTTCCAATAAACGTCTCAGCCCAGAAGGCTATTCTCTCGCCGAGGGGTAGGCGGGCCGCCTCTGCCTGAAGGGTGTCAATCCGGGCCGGGGTCAATGCGTCGGAGGGAGCAGAGATCGTGACAGCTGCCATGAAGACGATGAGCGCGAACCGCTGGAGATGGCGGACAGAGGCGGTTGCCCGGCCGGCACCGCCGTTGCCCGGGCAGGTTCCGGGACGGGTCAGCCTCAGCGGATCCTCCAGGTCTGCAACCCGGTGGCGGAAGGGGAGAGCAGTCCGTTGAAGGTTCCGGGCGTTCTGTCTTTTCCCCATTGTTTCATATGGTATAATAGCACGTTATGGCTTTGGTACCCCCTTTTTCAACGACGGGCATCGGCAGTCTGCCCCACCTTTTGGCACCTGAGGCCTGTGATCTCATCCTGAGGACCTTTGACGTACCCTTCTGGCCGCAGTTGCCCCGCCGTTCCTTCAGGGAGTCCATGATCGTCCAGTACTCAGAGGGGATGCCCTACGTCCGTGTCAACGAGGGCGACCAGACTGTCTGGGTCACCAGGGATCTGAGCGACGAGCTCGAACGGTTCTATGAATCCCACAATGAGCGGTCGCGGATTGCCCTGTCCGAGGACTATGCCCTCGGCCTGCATACCTTTCTGAGCAGGATACGTGGCAGGAGGTTCGCCTTTCTCAAGGGCCACGTGACCGGACCTCTCACCTTCAGCCTCGGCCTCAAGGACAACCACGGCAGGTACATCTACTTCGACGAAGAACTCCGCGAGATAGCCACAATGGTTCTTCAGGCCAAGGCCCGCTGGCAGGTGGACATCCTGCGGCAGCATGCGGACGGGGCGATCATCTTCATTGATGAGCCTATCCTGTCGGCTCTAGGGAGTTCAGCCTATCTGGGTGTCGACACTGGTGAGGTTTCAAGGCTGCTCAGGGCTGTTGTCTCCGCCATTGAGGAGGCAGGGGGGATACCGGGCATACACTGCTGCGGCCGTGCCGACTGGCCGGTTGTCATAGGGAGCGGCGCGAGGATCCTCAGTTTCGACGCTTACGAGTACTTTGACACTTTGAACATGTACAAGGATGACGTGAGGGATTTCCTCGAGAGAGGCGGCTATCTTGCCTGGGGGATTGTGCCCACGTCCGAGGCGATCAAGTCCGTCGACGAAGACGGGCTCATAGCCCTCATGAGACAAAACCTGGAGAAGATGACAAAGAACGTCCCCTCTGAACGTGTTCTCCGGCAGATCATGCTCACCCCCGCCTGCGGCACGGGGTCGCTGAACACCGGGGAGACCGTCAAGGCTTTTCAACTCCTTTTCAGGCTGAAAGAGGCTCTCACCTAGACCGTGGAAATACCCGGGGGGTTCTTCATATCCTTCGAAGGGATCGAGGGGTGCGGCAAGACCACACAGGCCCGTATTCTGGCCGATAGTCTGTCCGCCGCCGGATACGAGGTAGTGCTGACGAGGGAGCCTGGCGGCACGGTCATCGGCGACCGGATTAGGGATATCCTTCTCGACCTCTGCCACGGAGGCATGGCGGACCTGACAGAGATCCTCCTGTACAATGCGGCGAGAGTGCAGCATCTCGCGGAACTGGTCATGCCGTCCCTCGCCCTGGGCAGGGTGGTCATAACAGACCGGTTTACCGATTCGACCGTAGCCTATCAGGGATACGGGAGGGGGATAGACCTCTCCGTGGTCATGGGCATCGACGGCCTCGCGACGAAGTCCTTCAGGCCTCATCTGACGGTACTGCTCGATCTTCCTGCGGAGGGGGGACTCGGACGAAACCGCGAGGCTCGCAAGGTTGACCGGCTGGAACTGGAACATCTCGACTTCCACCGAAGGGTGAGGGAAGGATTCCTGCGGATTGCACGTGCCGAACCGTGGCGAGTTGAAGTTATGGACGCCTCCCGACCCGTCTCCGTGATAAAGGATGAGGTCTGGGGAGCAGTGACGGGGCGTCTGCAGACCCTGAAGGGGCGTGGGTAGAGAGTGCTTGGTGACGCTCACCGCGCAAAACGCCGTCAACTCGTCACGCGTCACGTATATCAACGCTGAGACATGGCACTTAAGAATATAATCGGTCAGGACAGGGCGCTCAAGGTGCTCCTCGGCACTCTCGTGAGAGACCGGGTCCCCTCGGCACTGCTCGTGTCGGGCGAGGCCGGCATCGGAAAGAGAGCGGCAGCGCTCAGCTACGCAAAGGCAGTGAACTGTTCCACCCCGGTACAAGGCGACTCCTGCGACACGTGCGGATCCTGCAGGAAGATCCAATCGGGAGCGCATCCCGACGTGACGGTCCTTGCCCCTGAAGGCGACGAGATCAAGATCGATACGATCCGTCGTGTCATCGAGGCACTGACGCTCAGTCCCTTTGAGGGGAAAAAGAAAGTGGTCATCATTGAAGAGGCTGAAAGGATGAACAGGAGCGCCGCAAATGCCTTCCTGAAGACGCTTGAGGAACCGCCCGATCACAGCCTCATCGTGCTTCTGTCATCGAACCCGGACGGCCTGCCGTCCACGATCAGGTCCCGCTGCGCCGCCGTGCGGTTTAACCCCCTTTCCGCCGGGGTTTCGGAAGGGCTTGCCGATGACAGGCTGACCGACAGCGACCGGGCCTTTGTGACCCGCCTTGTGGCAGGCCGTCCAGGCCTCTCCATGACTAGAGACTTTGCGGAAGAGCGGCAGCGTTTCGCCGAGCACCTCGACAGCATGCTCAGGGGTGAGCCGGGTCAGGTCTGGCAGGACAGGACAGAGATGAAGTCCTGGATCGAGATGGCTTTGGTCTACCTGCGCGACCTTGCTGTAAAGGTTGTGACCGGACGGAAGGACCTGCTCTTCTTCAGCGATGCCGGCGGTCAGGATGACCTTGGAAAGATCCTTCAGGCCTTTCAGAGGCTCGAATCTCTGAAGGCCCTCATGGAGCTGAACCTGAACAGGCAGGTCTCCTGGTCGTATACGTCGGTGACGATGCGGGAGACGCTGGGAACAGAAGGGGGACACGGCCGGTGAGGTTCTTTGCGAAGACCTGGCCGGGGCGGAAAGGATTCTGCCCCTCCGTGCGCGAGTTACGACCGGAGGACCCATGCCCGAGCTGGTAGGAGTTCGCTTCAAGCCCTGCGGCAAGGTCTACGACTTCGAGATTGACGGCTTCGAGGTGCGTCCGGGCGATTCCGTGGTCGTTGAGTCTGATTTCGGGCTCAGTATAGGCACGGTGATCAGGGAGAAGCGTGCAGTGGAAGCCTCGGAGCAGCAGTTCAGGAAAGTTCTCAGGATCGCGACAGAGGATGACTTCAGCGTCAGGGATGACAACAGGGGGCTCGAAAAGGAGGCCCGGGATTTCTGCGTCGAGCGGATCATGGCCAGGGGTCTGCCAATGAAACTCGTCGCCTGCGAGTCCACCCTCGACAGACGGCGGATTATGTTCTTCTTCACAGCCGACGGCAGAATCGACTTCCGGGAACTTGTCAAGGACCTGGCCTCCAGGTTCAAGACCAGGATCGAGATGCGGCAGATCGGGATCCGCGACGAGGCCAAGATGATCGGCGGCCTGGGGATCTGCGGCAGGGAGCTCTGCTGCAGGACCTTCCTTACGGGCTTTGAGCCGATCTCGATCAAAATGGCAAAGAAACAGGAACTGGTCCTCAACGTGGGGAAGTTGTCAGGTCTCTGCGGGCGCCTCATGTGCTGCCTCAAGTACGAATACGAAGGCGACACCGCGGCCATCATCACTGACGACGAAGTACCGGTAGGGCAGGAGGAGGAGCCGGTGGTGGTGCTGGAGGAGAAACTCACCGCTCCAGTGCCGGAAAAGAGCCGCGGCCGCAGACCGCGGGTGACTGAGGCGCCTCCGGCGGAGCCTGCGGTGCAGCCCCCTCCGGCTGCAGCTGCCCGGGAGGAGGGCCCCGCGGCCGGTGATCAGGAACCCAAACGGAAAAAACGCTCCCGCGGCAGAAGGAGGCGCTTCAAGAATGAACAGAAGTGAGGGGAAGTTCTACGTGACCACCCCTATTTACTATGTGAACGACGTTCCGCACATCGGTCACGCCTACACGACCATCGCCGCCGATATCCTTGCCCGGTTCAACCGTCTTATGGGTAGGGAGGTGTTCTTCCTGACCGGTACCGACGAACACGGGCAAAAGGTGCAGCGGGCGGCTTCTGAACGGGGAAGGGGGCCAAAGGAGCACGCAGACCTCCTGGTGGATAATTTCAGGGACCTTTGGAAGAAGCTCGACATCTCTCATGACGCTTTCATCCGCACCACAGACCCTGGCCACGTCAGAGTGGTTCAGGACATTCTTCAGAAGCTCCGGGACGCGGGCACGATCGAGCGGAGGAGCTACGCGGGATGGTACTGCACGCCCGACGAGCGATTCTGGACTGAGAAGGACCTCGTGGAGGGCAACTGCCCGGACTGCGGAAGGTCCGTCGAGCACATCCAGGAAGAGAACTACTTCTTCCTGATGTCCGCCTACCAGGACAGGCTCATCGAGCACATAGAGAAGAACCCGGCATTCATTCTCCCGGACACGCGCCGCAACGAAGTCCTCGGCTTTCTGAAGAACAACCCTCTGGGCGACCTCTGCATATCGCGCCCCACGCACCGCCTGTCCTGGGGCATACCGCTGCCCTTTGACGACGGTTTTGTGACCTATGTCTGGTTCGATGCCCTTGTGAACTACTACTCGGCGACCCTCTACCTGGCGCCCAATGAAGTCGCCGGCGGGTGGTGGCCCGCATCTCACCACCTCGTCGGGAAGGATATCCTGACCACCCATGCCGTATACTGGTCGACCATGCTCATGGCCCTCAGGCTTCCGCTGCCGGCGAACATCTTTGCCCACGGCTGGTGGACGGTGAACGGCAGGAAGATGTCAAAGTCGCTCGGCAATGTGGTGGACCCTCAGGCTGTCGCCGAGAAGTACGGGGTTGATGCCTTCAGGTATTTTCTGTTCAGGGAGGTTTCCTTTGGTCTCGACGGCGATTACTCCGAGGATGCCCTCATCAGGAGGATCAACACCGACCTGGCCAACGATCTCGGCAACCTCCTCAGCAGGTTCCTCACGATGGCCGAGAAGTACTACGCCGGCGACATCGACCACACACTTGCTGACGATGCGCCGGTGACCGATTTCGGCCGTGAATGCACGGGCTCTCAGTCCGAGGCGTACAGTGAACGGAACTGGCAGCACCTCAGATTCAATCACATTCTCGACCACATCTGGGAGATCATAAAGGCAGCGAACAACCATATCGCCCGCACGGAACCGTGGAAGCTGGCCAAGACCGACGGCGCGGCCCTCAGGACGGTCATGGGTGACCTGTGGAAGTCCCTTCGGCTCGCCGCGGTATGCCTCTATCCCTTCATGCCGTCCACGGCCGGCAAGATCTGGCGCCAGCTCGGCCTTGGGTCGCTGACTGTTGAGGTGAAGCAGAGCATCGATGAGGCAGCCGGTGCCGAGAGCGGCCCTTCAGCCCTGCCCTGGCAGTGGAGGCCCCCGTATCCCGTACGGGTGACGCGGGGCGAACCTCTGTTCCCGAGAATCGATGTGACGGCAGGTGCAGCGGGCGGGAAAGATAAGGATAAGGACAAGGGACCGGCGGCTACGAACGGCGGCGACCTCGTCTCCATTGATGAGTTTGCCAGGATTCAACTGAAGGTCGGCAAGGTGATGAGCGCCGAACGGGTCGCGAAGTCCCAGAAACTCATCAGGTTCACCATCGACACCGGAGAGGAGCGCCAGGTCGTTGCCGGCATAGGCAAAGCCTACAGCCCCGAGGATCTGGTGGGCAGAAAGATTGTTGTTGTCTGTAATCTCCAGCCGGCAAAGCTGATGGGTGTGGAGTCCCGGGGGATGCTTCTCGCGGCGACGGATGACGACGGTACGCTCTCGGTGCTCACCCTCGACAGGGATGTGAAGCAGGGCTCACGGATCAAGTAGACTTTGTGGAATGGGGAGCAGAAAGACAACCGGAACTACAGGCGTCAGGGGATGGCCTGAGGGGGAACGGCCGAGGGAGCGGCTCGCGAAATATGGTGCTGAAGCGCTCTCTGAGGCGCAGCTCCTTGCCATCACCCTCCGGACCGGCACGAGGGGAAGAACGGTCCTCGATCTCGCCAGGGAGCTCCTCGATAAGTTCGGAAGCCTGAGGGCCCTCGACAGGGCATCGCAGGCGGATCTCAGGACCGTGGGCGGGATCGGGACTGCCAAGATTGCCCAGATCAAAGCCGCACTTGAACTCGGCAAGAGGATGATGGCCGAGTCTTCTGCGGGGAAACCACTCTTTGCCTCATCCGAGGCCGTCTACCTCCACTTTGCCGGCCGTTTCAAGAACCACAGGAAGGAAACCTTCGTGGCTGCCCTGCTCGACGCCAAGAATCGCCTGATGAAGGAGTGCAGGGTCTCCGAGGGAACGCTCACCAACACGGCCATTCATCCCCGCGAGGCCTTCGGTGACGCCATGCGGGAGTCTGCGGCCTCCGTCATCTTCGTGCACAACCACCCGAGCGGCGACCCTGAGCCGAGCAGGGACGACCTCGCCGTGACCGAGAGGCTCAAGACCACGGGCGACATCGTGGGCATCCGCGTTCTCGACCACGTGATCATCGGCGACGGCCGGTACGTGAGCCTCAAAGAGAGAGGGTTCTTGTGATACAATGTACCTGCCCCAGGGCTCCAGCGGCATGAGACGCAAGCCCTGGGGTGATCTCTAACCGTAATCTCACACAAGGAGGGGAAACGATGCCGGTCTACGACTTCAAGTGTCAGAAATGCGAGGGGACCTTTTCCGAGGTTATGAGCATCAAGGACAAGGAGACAAAGAAGGTGCGGTGCCCCAAGTGCAAGAGCCTGCGGGTCAAGCCGGTCTACTCGGGATTCGTGGCCGTCACCTCGAAGAAGTCATGAAACCACAGTCAGTCACGGACAGGAGGAGGATTCCATGATTCGCAGAGCACTTATCAGCGTCTCCGACAAGGGCGGGGTTGTCGAGCTCGCCAGGGAGTTGACGGCCCTCGGAGTCGAGATCCTGTCGACGGGGGGCACGGCGAAGGCCCTTCGCGCAGCGGGCATACCTGTCGTGGAGGTCTCGGACTACACGGGGTTCCCCGAGATGATGGACGGACGGGTCAAGACGCTCCATCCGAAGGTCCACGGCGGCCTGCTGGCGCGCCGGTCCAACCCGAAGGACATGGAGGACCTCAAAAAGCACGGCATCAACACCATCGACCTCGTGGTGGTGAACCTCTATCCCTTTGAGGCGACGGTCGCGAAGCCAGGGGTCACCCTTGATGACGCCATTGAGAACATCGACATCGGGGGGCCGGCCATGCTCCGAGCCGCTTCGAAGAACTACCAGGACGTGGCAGTAGTGATCGACCCGAACGACTACTCGCGGGTCATCGCGGAGATGAAAGCGAACAACGGAGCGGTGACCGCAAAGACGAAGCTCGCCCTGGCCCAGAAGGTTTTTGCCAGCACGTCACGCTATGACGGCCACATTGCGCAGTACCTCAAGGGGGTCGTCGACGCCGGATGAGGCCCTTCCGGGAGATCAAGGCCGACTACGACTTCACTGCCGCGGAAGAAGAGAGGCTCGCCTCTATGAGCGACCTCATGGCAGCTGAGATTGAGCAGGTCATGGAGGCCCTCCACACCTGGATGATGGAGAACGGACAGACGGCGGCATTCTTTGCCGACGAGGCACGTAAGGCAAAGGTCTTCAGCAGTCACCGGGCATGGTTCCTCGCGCTGTTTACAGGGCACTACGACATGACGTACTACGACCGGCTCCTGAAGGTGGGCCGGCTCCACGTGAAGGTGGGAGTTGATGCCCACTACGTCAATCGCGCGGTGAACATCGTCAGGAATGCCTGCGTGGAGATCATCAGCCGGAACGTCCAGGATGCCGAAGAGCGAGGCCGGCAGCTCGTCTCCCTTGAGAAGATCATGGACATCAATCTGGACATCATCACCTCGTCGTACATTGAGGCGGAGTTGAAAGCGGTGTCCACCGCGTACCGCGTGAAGGACGCGCTGGTCGGCTTTTCCGAACGTTTCACCCAGACCATGAATTTCGTGCTGGTCCTCGCCCTCATGGGCCTCACCCTCGGGGTGGTAGGGCTCTTCGTGTACGACATACAGAACCTTCTGCACGGCAACCTGAGTCACGGGATCATCACCGCGCTGGGCTCACTGCTCATCTTGTGGGTCATGATCGAACTCATGAACACCGAAATCAAGCACCTCAAGGGAGGGAAGTTCAGAATCAGTGTCTTCGTCGGTGTGGCGCTTGTGGCAATTATCCGGGATGCGATGATCACGACGATCAAGCACGAGGAGGTCGCAAAGCTTGCGTATTTCGGTGCACTCATCCTGATTCTGGGCGTCGTGTTCTGGCTTGTAACGAAATCAGAGGAGAGGAGTGACTGACATGAAAGTGCTGGTCGTCGGAGGTGGCGGGAGAGAACACACCATCGCGTGGAAGCTGGCCCAGTCCCGCCTCGTGGACAAGATCTACTGCGCGCCGGGCAACGCGGGCATCTCGGAGATTGCCGAGTGCATTGATATCAGGCCCGACAACTTTGACGCCCTGGTGGATCTCGTCAAGTACGAATGGGTTGATCTCACGATTGTGGGGCCCGAAGACCCGCTCGCCAAGGGGATCGTCGACGCCTTCGAAAAGGAAGGCAGGCGGATCATGGGGCCGAACAGGGCAGCGGCGCAGCTTGAGGCCAGCAAGGTCTTCGCCAAGGACTTCATGAGGCGCCACCGCATACCCAGCGCCGATTACAAGGTCTTCAGCTCCCATGTGCACGCCGAAGATTATGTGAGGCTCAAAGGCGCCCCCATCGTGATAAAGGCCGAGGGCCTGGCAGCGGGCAAGGGGGTCATCGTGGCCACCACTGTTAACGAGGCCATTGATGCCATCAGGCTCATCATGAAGGACAGGGCTTTCGGCGACGCCGGGAACCGGGTCCTGGTCGAGGAGTGTCTTCAGGGCGAAGAGGCCTCCTTCATGGCCTTTACCGATGGCGCCACGGTCATACCGATGGTGAGCTCCCAGGACCACAAGAGGGTCTTCGATCACGACAGGGGCCCGAACACCGGGGGCATGGGCGCCTACAGCCCGGCGCCGGTGGTGACGAAGGAACTCGAGTCCGTCATCATGGCGAAGATCATGAAGCCCACGATAGAGGGCCTGAGGAGCGAGGGCATCTCCTACAAGGGCATCCTGTATGCAGGGCTCATGATCAGGGACGGCTCGCCCCAGGTGCTCGAGTTCAACTGCCGTCTCGGCGACCCGGAAACGCAGCCTGTTCTTTCGAGGCTCGACACTGACCTCGTCGACATCGCCCTGGCGATCACGGACGGCAAGCTGGCCGAAACGGAGATCCGCTGGAAAGATGATGCCTCGGTCTGTGTGGTGGTGGCCTCAGGCGGCTACCCGGGGACTTACGAGAAGGGAAGGGCCATCACGGGCCTCGCGGAGGCAAAGAAAGTCAATAATGTCATGGTCTTCCATGCCGGAACGACCTTTGAGGACGGGACAGTGGTGACAAACGGTGGCAGGGTCCTGGGCGTCACCTCGACAGGTCCGACGATCAGGTCTGCCAAGGAAAGGGCCTACGAGGCGATCAAGAAGATCCATTTTGAGGGGATGCACTACCGCACCGATATCGCCGACCGGGCCTTAAGAGGGTAGCCTGTGACCGGCAGTCGGGACGCCTTTTATGAACCCATAAAAATTAACAATAGGCGGAAGCTTGACATTTGGCGGCCTCCGCATTATCATAACAGCTACTTTCGTCCTTTCCCGTTGATTGATGAGAGAAAATCATAAGCGTTAGGAGGTTGGATCGTGGAAGTACCGACGTTCCTGCATATGGTTTTGCCGACCGTTCCACCCTATGTGTCGTACTCATGGCTTGCCATGACTATCCTGATCGGAGTCGCCTTTGCCCTGAGGGGCAGGCTGAGCATCGTGCCCTCGGGACTCCAGAACGTCATGGAGGTCTTTGCCGACTTCTTCCTGACTACTGCAGAGAGTAACATAGGCCATCACTACGGGGAGAAGTTCTATCCCCTTCTGGGCACCATATTCCTGTACATCCTGACCTGTAATCTCTTCGGCCTCATACCCGGCTTTGAGTCGCCCACGAGCAACATCAACACCACGGCCTCGATGGCGTTGCCGGTCTTCCTGACGTACATTTTCTGGGGCTTCAGGGTCCACGGTGCTGGTTACATCAAACACTTCCTCGGACCGATCCAGAGCGCTGCCGCAATCCCCTTCATGATGTTCATGTTCCTGCTCGAGGTGATCAGCCATATCGCCAGGCCTATAACCCTCTCTGTCCGGCTCTTCGGCAACATGGTGGCAAAGCACATTCTGCTCATCGTGCTGGGCCTGCTGGCGCCCGCAATCATCCCCGTGGTGATCCTGGGCCTCGGCACGCTCATCAGCTTCATACAGGCCTATGTCTTCATGCTTCTGACCACGCTTTATCTCGCAGGTGCCGTTGAAGAGGCACACTAAATCTTTTCAAAGGAAGGAGGAACAAAGGATGAAGAAGCTGTTGTCTCTGTCTCTGCTGACGCTCTTTGCGGTGATGCTCTTTGCCTCGTTCGCTTTCGCTGAGGAAGCGGCAAAGGCGGCAAGTGATTCCAAGCTCGCTTACTACGGCTTCGCGACGCTCGGATGCGCCATCGGCATCGGCCTTGCTGCGCTCGGAACCGGTATCGGCATGGGTCACGGTCTGAGGGGCGCCACTGAAGGTACCGCACGGAACCCCGGAGTGTCAGGCAAAATCATGACGACCCTGATCATCGGTCTCGCCATGATCGAGTCTCTCGCTATTTATGCGCTGGTTGTCGTTCTTATCACCTTCTACGCCAATCCATTCGTAAAATAACTATTTCTATCGGCGGCAGGGGGGAGATCCTCAGGGATCTCCCCCTTTTTTTATTGGTCATTCCCTGGCGCGGAAGAGAGAGGATTTGTACTTCTCCGGCATGTAGGGGGCAAGCCTGACAACCCTGAGGGCGGGAAACCGGGCGCTAATCGCCTCCTCTGAAACGCGCTGATCGTAACCGAGGGCAAGGACTTCCGGCTTCAGTTCTGTCAAGATGTCGAAGATGTCGCCCTCTGTATTGCCGAGGACTACCATGTCGGGGATTCCGGAGGCTTCGATACCGCGCTTCCGCTC
>Ga0316622_100002055_pt1 | contig 13682 bp, 10 predicted proteins | sample OWC_Aug_OW2_C1_D_FD_207646 | JGI IMG/M metagenome (GOLD analysis project Ga0316622, IMG submission 207646) | Wetland soil microbial communities from Old Woman Creek delta, Ohio, United States - OWC_Aug_OW2_C1_D5_C | ecosystem: Environmental > Terrestrial > Soil > Wetlands | place: USA: Ohio... | reverse complement strand
ATAGATCATTCACCGCTTGATCCCGTCGGGCACCCTTCAACAATCCCGGAACCGCATCGGTTGCCAGTACGCCGCATAGATGAAGCAAATTCAACGCGGATGGACTTTTTGGTAGGGACAGCATCGGCATGCAAGAGCGCCGGACTTCCCGGCCGGATTCCCCATGACTTCCGACGCACAGCAGTCCGCAATCTGGTTCGGGCCGGCATCCCTGAGCGTGTGGCGATGCAGATGACTGGTCACAAGACTCGCTCGGTCTTCGAGCGATACAACATAGTGAGCTGCGGCGACCTGATGGAGGCCGCCAAGAAACTCGACGAAGTGCGTCGCCTCGGAATTGCCGCGGAGGACAAAGGCCAGCTCGTCACAGAGAACTGCAGCAGCATGCTGCGCGCAAAATAAGCGGCTCTGGGAGAAGCAAGCTTGCTCACTTCTTCCCCGTGGGACAGAGCCGCTTGAGTTCCTCGAACCAGTTCTGGACTAGGTTCAGTCGGGTCACTTCAAACGGCTTGCTTTCGGAGCGGCCGATGATCAGGAATCTGCTGCCGTCGCGGGAAATATCATATGACCGGACCCAAGTGATACCAAAGGTGGGAAATGTGAACATCTCATGCGGTTTTCCAACCTTGATCTCCGGCTCCAGGGCAAGAACCTCTATCGCCATGAGTTTGGTCCACTCCAGGTTCCAATAATACAGTGTGTGATCGCCCGGTGCCCAGATCGGCGCAATACCTCCATCACTCGTGATGGAGACTCCCTTGGAGGGCTTAGACATGGACGTGATATAAACTTCCGATCGTCTTGTCTCATCGGAACAGTAAGCCAACCAGCGGCCGTCGCTGGAAATTGCTGGATAATCCTCGTCGTAGTCGGCATTTAAGAGCGGCGCTTTTTCGCGCGAATCCTTGCGATAGACCCAGATGTCGTGGCTCGACTTCGGATTGCTTTCCACGAATAGGAGCATGTCTCCCTTCGGAGTCCAGCAGCTGGGCTGCAGATTGTATGCGCTGGCCACTAATGGTTCTGGTTCAGCCGCGCTGCTGCTTTCTACAGGTTTCCAAAAAATGTTGGGATTGCCGGCTTTGGAATAGGCGAAAGTCAGGCGTGTGCCATCCGGAGTCCAGCACAAATGAAATACTTGCCCGTCGCGTGTAATTCTCCGGGCAGTCCCGAGCGTGAGATCGTGCACCCAAAGTTCTGAGAATCTGCCCTTTGTCCTGTATGCCAGGTATCGGCCATCAGGTGAGAGCCGGAGCGATACGATCCATTTCTTGTCTAACTGCGTCAGCAGCTCGCGGTTGCCCCTTCGATCCACCCACGTCAGATGTGTCTCGACATCCGGGAACGTACTCCCCGAGGCATAGATTAGTGTTCCGCTGGGAGAGACGACGAATTGGCCGGCACCGGAGTTCTGGCTGGAGTTGAGAGCGTTCAGCGCCTGCGCGAGGCCTAGGACGAGCGTCTTTGCTTCACCATGTTTTTGCAGCGTTCCGGCATCGAACGGCACCGCCATCAGGTTTGCTTCGGACATGTAGACTATGTGTCCGGTAGGTACATAACGCGCATCCGCACCATTTTCGATCAGCTCTTGCCGCCGGTTGGTGTCGGGCCAAAGAATCTCAATGCGACTGCGCGGTCCGAAGGCAAACGGCTTTGTGGTGAATAGAAGGGCTTTTCCTCCAGGCAGAAACCATGGCAGGACATGTAAAGTCTCTTTGGCCCGCTCCGGCATAGTCAGCGGCGTGAGCTTCCCCCCTCGAGAATCCACGATTTCAAGGCCGCCCCCATCGGTCCCTATTACGATGGTGCCGTTCGGCCCCCAGGTCGTGCCCAAGGGAATGCCGTCACACTCACAAATGTCAGCGGGAATGCCGCCGCCAGAGGACCACTTCCTCAGTTTCCCGTTCTGCCAGAAGCCCACCCATTGTCCGTCCGGGGAAAAGAAGGGCGTCCGTGCTCCCTCGGTTCCGTCGATCGGTTTTGCGTCGAAAGTCCCCAGGGGCCTAAGATACAGCATAGCCTTTTCCTGTGATCCGTTCGGACTGGCGCTAAAGACAAGGATTTTCCCATCCGGCGATAAGGCTACCTCGGTATATGCCGGCCCAATCTTTTCCCGCGTAAGCTGCATACCCGCGGGGAGATCGATCACCGAGCTTACGCACGGCTGCGCCGGAGTCGGCTTTAGCCTCCAGGTCACGAAGGAGGCGCCTGTGGCCGCAAGCGCCAAGGCGATTACGATCGCCGCAATCATGTATCCGCGCCTCATCGCACCTGCCGGAGCGCCGCCAGGCACGGCAGCATGGCTCATCGGTCCTGTAATCTCGATGCGCGCATCGGCGATATCGTGGAGTCGCTCCCTGGAATCTTTCTCCAGGCATCGACGCAGCAATTCCCTTACTGACAAGGGAGTCGTCCCGGGGATGGCCTGCCAATCCGGTTCCCCCTTGAGGATCGAAGCCAGTGTCTCAGTGACGGTATCGCCTTGAAAGGGGCGATTGCCTGTCAGGCATTCATAGAGGATGCACCCGAAGGCCCAAATGTCTGCCCGTTTATCCACGGGCCTGCCCCGCGCCTGCTCGGGACTCATGTACGCAGCCGTCCCGAGGATGACACCCGGGGCGGTCATCTGCTCCGTGATCGTCGGGGATCTGGACGGATCGACTGGTGCCGCCTGCTCGTAGAACGCCTTCGCCAGTCCGAAGTCCAGAATCTTCACCTTGCCTTCGGGCGTGACCTTTACGTTCGCGGGCTTCAGATCGCGGTGGATAATCCCTTTCTCATGGGCGGCTTCGAGTCCCTCAGCGATCTGGCGACAAATGTCGAGCGTCTCGTCGAGCGGGATGCGGCCCTTCTTGAGCCGTTCCGCCAGCGTCTGCCCTTCGACCAGCTCCAGCACGAGGAACCGCTGTCCTTCGTGTTCCTCCAATCCGTGGATCGAGGCGATGTTGGGATGATTCAGCGAAGCGAGCAGCTTTGCCTCACGCTCAAACCGGGCGAGCCTCTCTGCGTCGTGTGCAAACTCGTCAGGCAGAACCTTGATCGCCACCTGCCGGGAGAGGTTCGTGTCCTCGGCGCGATAGACCTCGCCCATCCCGCCCTGACCGAGCTTTTCCGTGATGCGGTAATGAGAGAGCGATGTGCCGATCATCCAAGGCCTCAAAAGTTCTCGAGCATCCAAATGTTGGTGTACATGATCTGCCCTGACACCGCAAGATAATGACCATCCGGGGAGGGCACACCGCGAATCCAATAACTGAAGGGCTGCCTTTGCTGCCGGAGCAAGTCAGAACTGCGGCCCTCCATGTCCACGAAGAAAAGCCCGCCCCCTACGGCCGGATGGCTGCCGACATATAGTCCCTTGCCATCGATTGCCCATTGAATGGAACACAGCCATTGGCCGCCGAGAAGGATCTCAGCCCTTTTGTCGTCCGCTGAGGGAATCAACTCGACACGTGCGTCGCGTTTATCTTTCTCCTGTTGTGTAAAGGCGATGCGCGAACCGTCCGGGGAAAGGCTCCAGCAGTATGAGTTGATCGGCTGCTTCAGATCGACCCTGGCGAGTTCGCGGCCCCTGCCTTGCATCGGGTCAAGCGCAGTGAAGACATACTGCTTTTCATCCTGAGTGCGTTCGCCAAAGACGCACAAACTCCGAGGAGAGCGGCAACATCCCAGCCCGTCGATTCCGGGACCCTCGAGCACCAACTGTGGCGGACCACCCGTTGTGGGTACCCGCATGATTCGAGTCTTTCCTCCGGCGATATCCTGGAGGTACAGAATCCAGGAGCCGTCCGGGCTCACAGCCGGATCATGCTTGTCCCGAGGCCCGGTAACGATGGGTTCGGCGGTGTCACGATCCAGAGCCTGTTTGAAGATGTCGTTTTGTCCGTTGCGGTTGGAATGAAACAGGACGCCTTTGCCGTCGGGCGTCCACACCGCAGCATAATTGTTGTTGTCGTCGAAGGTCAGACGCCGCAGATCTTTCAATCGTTGTCCGTTAGCTTCGAGTTGCCCGACATAAACACCCTCTTGAAAATTCCATCGGCTGACGGCCAATCGCTTTCCGTCAGCGGAGGCGTTCATGACCAGCGTGCCCGCGTCCTCCCAATGGAACGTGCGCCTCGACTTGCCGCGCGGCTTGCCGGTCTCAGAGTCAACTCCAATTTCCCAGAGGCTCGATCTTCTCTGATTTGGATCGGACTCGCCTGTTGTGAAGAACAGCCGTCCATCCGACGACCACCAGATGTTCAGCAAGATGCGCTCTTTCGCATCCGATACAATCGGAGTGGGTGGCCCGCCTTGGAGGTCACGGCTCTCGATGGAAACCTTGTCGGTATGGAGTCGTCTGTACGCGATCCGCTGGCCGGTCGGGGACCATACTGGCGAGACGAACCATTCGTTCTCCGAAGCTCTAAAGCATATCCGCGGATCCTCTCCTTGGGCCCCCATCAGCCAGACCTCGGTCGCATAATTTTCCAGTCTGGTGCCGCTCGTGAACAGGATCTTGGAACCGTCCGGCGAAGGCAAGGCCCAGTCAGTGTTATCATGTAGTTTGCGCGGCGGGCCGCCCAGGACCGACAAAACCCAGGCACTGGTCTGCCCTCCAGCCTCATATAGAGTAGCAATGAATTTCGTGTTATCAGGGAACCAGGCCTCTGGAAACCACCTGGCACGTTCGGACACCGTTCCTGGAGGTAGAGGGATCGTGTGGGTCTCGCCGGACTCGATCACCTTCACATGCACGCCTATCCAGTCACCATAGGCCAGGTACCTGCCGTCCTGAGAAAGAAACCCAGACTGTGTCGGGTTTTCGCCCGGGTTGGCGGTTAACTTCGTTTGCCGCAGCTCGAGTGGCACTGGCATCTTGCGCATGGCAAACCACGTGATGCCCAGGCCTGCCAGGGCCATCAGTGCCACACCGGAAAGCACCCATTTCCACTTTCCGCTTGGTCGCTCCTTTTCGATCGGCCTAGTCGCTTCCGAGGCAACTGCCGCCCGTCCAGAATCCGTGTCGCGCTTCAGGCGCTTCAAATCGGCACGCAGGTCAGAGGCGTGCTGGTAGCGAACATCCCGGTCCTTCTCCAGAGTCTTGTTGACGATCCGTTCCAACTCGGCCGGCAGGTCGGGATTGATGCGCACGGGAGCCGTGGGCGCAGAGTTCAGGATGGCGTTGAAGGTCGCCGCTGAGGTTGTTCCTCGAAACGGCAGCAATCCGGTTGCCATTTCATAAAGCACAGCGCCGAAAGAAAACAGGTCGGTTCGGGTATCCAGTTCCTTCCCCAACGCCTGCTCGGGCGACATATAAGCGACAGTCCCTACGGCGGTTCCGGGGCTTGTCAGCATTGCTTCGGCAGTCTCGGTAGTTGCCGAGGCGTTGGCGGCCTCACCACCTTGCACCTTTGCGGGTGCGAGTTTTGCCAAGCCGAAATCGAGGATCTTGGCGTGTCCCGACGTCGTGATGAATATATTCGCCGGTTTGATGTCCCGATGGATGATGCCTTTTGAGTGTGCGGCATCGAGGCCGTCCGCGATCTGGATCGCCAGATCGAGAATCTCGTCTGTGCCGAGCGGTTTTCCCTGAATCCGGTGCTTGAGGGTCTTGCCTTCGAGATACTCCATCGCGATGAAGTGGCGGCCTTCGTGCTCGTCGATATCGTGGATGGTGCAGATGTTGGGGTGGTTGAGGGCGGAGGCTGCCTGCGCTTCACGTTGGAACCTCTCAAGGGCATGGCGGTCTCGGGACAGCTCTTCCGGGAGGAACTTCAGGGCGACGAAACGGTGGAGCTTGGCGTCCTCGGCCTTATAGACGACGCCCATTCCGCCGCCACCGAGCTTCTCGACGATCTTGTAGTGCGAAACCGTCTGGCCGATCATCGGAAGTTCTCCACCAGCATCAAGTTGTCACGAGCACCACCTTCCCATTGAGAATAGATAATCGAGTGTTCGTCGGGAGACACGCTGAAACCCCACATCACCGGCCTCCGAATCGTGGCGATGGGCTTTGGTTTCCCGCTGGCAAAGTCGTAAAAGAGAAATGTGGCCTCGTTTTCGGGCACTGTGTCCTCTGCATATTTCGGCTCTGCATAGTAGATGCCGTGTTCCTTCACATCGAAATTCACGCCACATACGCTTCCCAGTACCCGGCTCTCTTCACCTCCACCCACTGGGGCTGTCCATAGCTCACTGAGGTAACCGCCCTTGCCCTTCAAATAGAACAACCTCTTTCCGTCCACCGATTCCTGGGGACAGAATCCACCCTTCCTGGTCACCTGTACCTGTTCTCCACCCTCAGGCCGCATCTCCCACACCTGCCGCTCTCCGCTGCGATCCGAATGGAAGTAGAGCCACTTACCGTCATGCGAGAAGCTCGCGGCTTGTTCATTGAATTGTGTTTGGGTCAGTGGCTTCGGCTGTCCCCCTTGAGCAGGAATCAAGTAGATACGACTCTGTTTGGCAGAAGCCATACTGAAGACAATCTGTTGCCCGTCGGGGGACCAGCGGGGAAATTCAGGCGAGGGACCGCCCAGATGAGTCAACTGCAACGGATTCGATCCATCGCTATCGCAAATCCAGATTTCGGGGTTGCCTGAGTCCCACGAGACGTAGGCGATTTCTTTGCCATCAGGAGAATACTGGGCTAAGTGTTTGAGTTGAGACGACGCAATGAATCTGGACTGCGCGCCAGTCTTCTCCGTTCCTTTAGGGATCTGGCAGCGCCAGATATTGATTTCCGCGCCCCCCAAAACCTCATAAACGAGGCGGTGGCCCACAAGCGAGATCGCTGGTGTACCGCCACCAGTGAATGGCAGAGGCTTCGGTTTGGCGGAACCGGAGGCCGAGATTTTCCAGAGACTGCCGCCAGAGCAATAGACTATTCCCTTCCCATCGGACATCCAGGCAGGGGTCACGGCGTATGCGTTTCCATAAGTGAGCTGTTTCGGTTCACCTTCCGCGGAAAGATCAGCAGAAACTGGAACTAAATAAATCTCCGAGGCCACACTAGTAGCGTAACGACTGAACACCAGCCTTCGCCCGTCCGGCGAAAAGGCAGGATCTGCGTCTCCCCAGGTTCCTTTGGGTGGCGAAGTCAATCTCCGTTTTTCATGCGTCTCCGGGGAAAGCAGGAATATTGCATAAGGTGCCTCTGCGGAATCCTGATCGCAGGATACGGCAAGCCACTTGCCGTCGGGATACCAGCAGAGATTCCGATTATGGATTTTAGCTCTTGGCGTATCCTGCGCTCGAACTTCTGCGACCCGCTTTTCTCTACCCCCATTGGCCGGAACGATCAGAACAACTGCCTTACCGTCGCCCATATCGCGGAGGAAGGCAATGGACAGGCCATCCGGCGACCAGGCTGGGTAGAGGTCGTCGTTCCGGTCGGTGGTCAGTTGGCGAATGGATTCACTCCCGATCTGCTTGATGTAGATGTCCCAGTTCGCCCCCGGTCCTTCGGTACGCTTTTGAAAGGCCACTGAGTTGCCGTCGGGAGAAAAGCTGGGGGTCATTTGACGACCCGGATAGGTCGTAAAAGGGACTGGGACCATCGGCGCTTCCGGCTCAGTAGGGCGTGGACTGCTGAGCCAGTACCAACCGGTGGCCACCAGAACAACGACGGCGACAGCGACGACCACGAGTCGCACTGGCGTGAGCTGCCCCGCTCTGGCGGGCACAGCCTGTATCCGCCCCGAATCGGAATCCTCCTTCAGTTCATCCAGCGCGACCTTCAGGTCTGCCATGTTCTGCCAGCGGCGCTGCGGATCTTTCCGAAGGCAGCGGTTGATCAGCTTCTCAAGATCAGCCGGAATCGTTGGCGTGATGCCGCTGACCGGTTTCGGCTCCTGGTGCAGGATCGCCGAGAGCGTAGACATCTTGCTCGTGCCCTGAAACGCCTTCTGCCCTGTCACCATCTCGTACAGAACAGATCCCAGCGAGAAGATGTCCGAGCGCGCATCGACCTTCTTGCCCTCGGCCTGTTCCGGCGACATGTAAGCAACGGTGCCGACAATGACGCCCTCTTCCGTGATGGGTCTTCCTTCACTATCCACGGTAGCCGTGGAGGCGGACTCCTCGCTCTGGATCTGCTATGTAAGCTTCGCAAGGCCGAAATCGAGGACCTTCACCACACCGTCCTCGTTCACCATCATGTTCGTGGGCTTCAGATCCCTGTGAACTATCCCGGCGGAGTGAGCCTTGGCCAGCGCGTCTGCAATCTGAACCGCGTATTTGAGCGCGTCATTGAGGTGCAGGCCCCTGTGCCCGATCCGCTGATCTAGGGTCTTGCCCTCGACGTACTCCATGGCGATGTAGTCGGTCCCGTCAGACTGGTCGATGTCATAGACATGGACGATGTTTGGGTGGTTGAGGGCCGACGCAGCCTTGGCCTCCTGGACGAAGCGCCGTTTTCGCTCCGCGTCGGCGACCTTCTCCGCCGGTAGGACCTTGATGGCGGCGAAGCGGTCGAGATGGGTGTCACGGGCTTTGTAGACGATCCCCATGCCGCCTTCGCCTACCTTTTCGATGATCTGGTAATGACCCAGTGTCTTGCCGATCATCGGAAGTTCTCCACCAGCATCAGGTCGCTGCCGACTTCGTCAAACTGCGTGTAGAGGATCGTCCGTCCGTCGCTGGAAACCTCGATAAACCACGTGACTGGAAGTTCGATTGTCAGGATCTTCCGGGTTCTGGCCGTGGCGAACTCGTAGACGGATAGATCACTGTGGCTCTTCTCGTCGGGTGCGGTAAAGAAGTAAAGCCCGTCAACAGCAACAGTCCACCTGGTTTCGGGATGCACCCCCTCGAGGACCTTCGTCCCTTCACCCCCCTCGGCGGGTATCCTCCAGACGCTCTCCGGACGCGGCCATCCCTTGCTGTAGTAAAGGAATTTCCCGTCGGGCGATTGATGTGCAAAATCCGCTCCATCCGGATCACGGCTAATCTGAACGGCGTCTCCGCCGCTGGCAGACATCTTCCAGATCTGGAGAGTGCCCCCGCGAGCTGATGTGAAGTAGATCGACTGGCCATCTCGGGACCAGCAAGGCCAGAAGTCAACAGCCAGGCCGGTCGTCAGACGGCGTGGCACTCCCCCATTTGCGCTAATGACGCAGATGTCCCCATTTCCCCCGACCACCATCAGAAAAGCAATGCTCTGACCGTCCGGCGACCATTTCGCTCCGCCCAAGGCTTCCACGGATCTACCAAAGGAAGTAAGTTGCACGGGATTCGATCCGTCGCTGTCGCACAGCCAGATTTCGCTCGCTCCCGACCGGTCGGAGACGAAGGCGATTCTCTTGCCGTCGGGTGAACGGGACGGTCCCGTTTCATGTCTTGTGGAAGAGATGAGCCGGACAGGCACGCCAGGTGTACGTTCCGGCCCGCGCAACTCGATACGCCAGATGTTGGTGTCAGCCCTTTCCACCGTGTACGCCAGGCGGTTTCTCTGCCTTGCGACCGTCGGAGCGCTTGCGTTTTCCGATGTAAAGGGGAGCCGCAGGGGCTTGGCTAATGCCGACGGGGCCACCTGCCAGAGACCATAGCTGGTGGGCGTGATGGAGGTAAACACCTTGCCGGAGGAAAACACAATTTCGTTGCCGTCCGGCGACCAGGCCACACCCATGTTGTATGGATTCTCCGCTGGGATTCTCTCCGGCTCCCCTTGAGGCTTGTAGCCGTCCCCAAGTCGGAGGAGGCAAAGGTCCGACGCTGGCCATTCGAACCGGGCGAATGCCAGGATGCGGCCGTCCGGCGAAAAGGCCGGAGCGGTATCGCCGTACACCCGGGCGGATGGATTCGTCAACCTTCGCTTCTCACCTGTCTCGACGGAAAACAAGTACAAAGTACAGACCCGGCTTCCAGCTTCTGGTACCGGTGTGACGACCCACTCTGAGTCCGGCGTCCACGCTAGGTACGGTCCCGGCCAGGGTAAGAATGTCGCTCCCGAGAAATCCAATTCCGCCAGAACCCGTTCGCGTCCTCCCCGCTGCGGAATCAGAGCCAGCGCGACTGTCTTGGATGTGAGTCCCCGGAGGAAGGCGATGAATCCGCCGTCAGGGGACCAGGCAGGGCCATACTCCTGCTCCGGGGTGTCAGTCAACCGGGAGGGCGGTTCCACGCCGATCTGTTTGACGTAGATGTCGCAGTTCTTCCCGGGAAGCCAACCTTCCGAACACCACTGAAAAGCAACTTGCGTGCCATCAGGCGAGAAACTGGGATAGGTCTCCGTGCCAGGGTAGGACGTCAAGGGGGTAGGGGTCAGCGCGATTTCCTCTGCCGCCGGGCGTGAACGACCCAGCCAGAGCCAGACAGCGAGTGCAAGAACGGCTCCAGCCGCGAAAATCGAGGAGACCCAGACATAGGAACGCCTTTTCCTCTGCGCCGGAGCACCAGCCGCACGTTTGCCCGAATCCGAATCCTCCTTCAGCTCATCCAGAGCGACCTTCACGTCGTCCATGTGCTGGAAGCGCTTCGCGGGATCTTTCCGCAGGCAGCGGCTGATCAGCCTCTCGAATTCAGCGGGAATTGCCTGCGCGATGGTGATTGCCGGCTTCGGCTCCTGGTGCAGGATCGCCGAAAGCGTCGACATCTTGCTCGTGCCCTGAAATGCCTTCTGTCCAGTCACCATCTCGTACAGAACAGACCCTAGCGAGAAGATATCTGAGCGGGCATCGACCTTCTTGCCTTCAGCCTGCTCTGGCGACATGTACGCCACCGTCCCTACGATCGTCCCCTCCTCCGTGCGGGGTTCCATCGTCTCCGTCGTCCCGAACTCGTCGCTCTCCGTTCGCTCCGTCAGCTTGGCCAGGCCGAAATCGAGCACCTTCACCAAACCCTTGTCCGTGACCATGACGTTGGCTGGCTTCAGGTCCCGGTGCACGATCCCCGCCGAGTGAGCTGTCGCCAAGGCGTCGGCAATCTGGGCCGAGTACTTCAGCGCCTCGTTCAGTCGCATCCCCTTGCGCGGGATCAGCTGATCGAGCGTCTTGCCCTCGACGTACTCCATGGCGATGAAGTCCGTGCCCTCAGCCTGATCGATGTCGTAGACGTGGATGATGTTCGGGTGATTGAGGGCCGATGCGGCCTTCGCCTCCTGGACGAAGCGCCGTTTTCGCTCCGCGTCGGCGACCTTCTCCGCCGGTAGGACCTTGATGGCGGCGAAGCGGTCGAGATGGGTGTCACGGGCTTTGTAGACGATCCCCATGCCGCCTTCGCCTACCTTTTCGATGATCTGGTAATGACCCAGTGTCTTGCCGATCATGGAGCGGGCCCCTCCCTCTTGATCAGTAGTTCCCGACACGTCCAGCAACCAGGGGAAGTTGGGGCGATTATAAGCCTGAACTCAGCCACGCGATAGCGGGGAATGAGAGAGAGTGGCGCCCCACCTGCCGGCGGTCAGGGACCTGGCCTCTACGAGGACTCCATCAAGGCAGGATAGGATGATGACGACAAAAACGATCGGTAGAACGGACAGGAATTGCTCTGTAATGCCCCCAGACGAGCGATCTTTCTCAGGTCGAGCCAGACTACTTGTTCTCCCTACCATAGAGCCACCAACCAGACCGGCCCATCCCGCCGCAAGGCGGTTACTAACCAAGTCCACCTCGGGAGCATCTCTTTGTGGGATTCCACACGAGCAAGTACCTCCGATCCCTGGTCTGCGCCAGCCCATCTAGGCCCCGTGATCAACGACCCAGGCAATAACGCAGGCGCAGCGCTGTCGTTCGACGGCACCGCCATTTATTTCCAGGCGTCTAAGACTTCACATCCGGGGTTCGGCAACTATGCTCTATTCGTTGCCACCCGCACGAGAATGAAAGCAGAAGAGAAGCAGGCGTGCTGGTCAATGGGCGCGCTTCAAAAAGGTGGGGGTGTGCTATATCCGGCAGGTCATTGCCTTGATCGACCACGCTAAGCTCTGACGCGCATCATTGCGACCCTTAACATAAAGCTCACGGGCAAAGTGACGGGCAAAGTGAGGGGTTTTGGGGTGATTTCGCAAAAATGGCGGTATCCGTAACTTATTGATTCTAAAGTGCCGAGGGCGGGGGTCGAACCCGCACGCTCCTTGCGGAGCCCAGGATTTTAAGTCCTGTGCGTCTGCCAGTTCCGCCACCCCGGCACAATAATTTTCAACAGCCTAGCGCGAACGCTTTCGACTTGTCCCCCAGAAAGTGAAATGCCGAGATGTCCCTGTATGAGCTATGCGACTTCTATTGTGGCGTAGAAGTCAACCTGCCCGGAGCTACGCTTGGGGGTCACCACACGATGTCGCGGTCGAGGTGCTTTGATTCCGTCCTGCCGCATCCCTTGAAGATGCAGTTCAATGCCGGCCTGGATGCGCCGCAGAGTCGCGTCGAGTGTCTTGCCCGTGGCAATGCATCCGGGAAGATCCGGCACAGATGCACCCCAGTCGCTGTCGGGGTCCTTGCTGATTCGCACAAGATACTGAAGCTTCTTCATAGCTGTTCCCGGTAAAGTCCGGCCTGCTTCCTGACTGAGGCCAGCGTTCCCTTCGGCACGTCGTCGCCGAGGTTGCCGCTTACGGTTACGCGCCCAGACTTTAAAGAGTGCTTGAACTGACGGTGGCTGCCTCTCGTCACAACCAGCTTCCATCCGTCGCTCTTGAGCATGGCCACTACCTCGCGGACCTTCACGGCTCCAGTGTATCATGGCCACCCAAACCCTGTGCTGCAAAGCTCACGCCTGAGAACCATCTTCCATCGACATTGACCGAGGCGGGCGGCACTTATCACTCCTTGAAACTAGAAACTCAACTTTATCTTTGCCTGACCGCTGAAATTTTCGACGAGCACCGCCTCCTCCTAAGGCACGTAACACCCACCCTCAGCCGAGATCGCTTTCCGGCCCTCGGGATGCGGAAGCCGGAACTTCACCTGGCGCGGCCCCCGGTCCGCCCGGCACTCGATGCTCCCCTCGATCACAACCAAGGTCACCAGCCACGAAACCATCAATGCGAGTCTGTGGTGATTGCGTCTCATTTCTCAACTCCTCCCTGACAGCGCAAATGTCACCCTTGTGGCATCATGAATACGGCGTCGCAGAACGGATTCACCGGCTTCCTGCCGATCCGATTCACCGGGAAGGCCGCATTCGATCTTCCGGCCCGTCCTGGAGTAATATAATCTGTCTGCCTCCACCATGGATCCGGGGAACGATCGCGGAAAGTACACATGCCGACACGCTCCGGGATTGGAACAGACTTCACGGCTGGATCTCAATGCCAAGGGCCTCACGTCTCACCTGTAGACCAAAGGAGCACACAATGAAGATAATCACCACTGCGACGCGAGAGCGTCAAATGACCCGGCGCGAATTGGTCGGCGGTGCCCTGGCCGCTGCCGGCGTGATCACAGGTGCGCCGGCATTTCTGCGGGGCCAAAACCTCAACAACAAACTGAACATCGCGATGATCGCATGCGGCGGCCGCGGGCTTGCGAACATGAACGGCGACGGCCCGAGCAGCCGTCGGGCCCCGGGGGAAGCCGCGCAGGCAACGCCGCCCGGGCCTCCCACGGGCATACCGGCAGAGAACATCACAGTACTCTGCGATGTGAACCAGGAAGCCGTGGACGCCGCCGCCCAGCGGTTCCCGGGTGCCAGGAAGTACACAGATCTCCGCAAGGTTTTCGACCACCCGAACGACTTCGATGCCGTCATGGTCAGCACGG
>Ga0316622_100002054_pt1 | contig 13682 bp, 10 predicted proteins | sample OWC_Aug_OW2_C1_D_FD_207646 | JGI IMG/M metagenome (GOLD analysis project Ga0316622, IMG submission 207646) | Wetland soil microbial communities from Old Woman Creek delta, Ohio, United States - OWC_Aug_OW2_C1_D5_C | ecosystem: Environmental > Terrestrial > Soil > Wetlands | place: USA: Ohio... | reverse complement strand
GGTGCTTTATCTCTCTAGTTTCAGGAAGTTCTGTCTTGATGAGCTTGAGTGCCTCCCTGAGGGTCCTGTTCTCGCGAAAGAGCATCTTGTAGGCTTTCTTCAAGGTATTGATGGTCTCGTCCGAGAAACCGTGTCGTTTAAGGCCGATGACGTTCAGGCCGTAGAGTTTGGCCCGAGCTCCCGAGGCCATGGTGTAAGGAGCGATGTCCTGGCCAACCCCGCTGAACCCGCCGACCATGGCATAGGCGCCGATGCGAGTGAACTGATGAACGGCGATGAGGCCGCCCATGATGACGAAGTCCTCAATGATGACGTGACCCGCCAGGGTGGCCGCGTTTGCCATGACCACGGAATTACCGATCCTGCAGTCGTGGGCAATGTGGACATAGGCCATGAGGTAGTTCGAGTCGCCGACCTCCGTGAGTCCCTCCCCGCCCGAGGTGGCCCGGTGAATAGTCGTGTATTCCCTGATTATGTTACGCCGGCCGATCCTCACCCCTGTCTTTTCTCCCCGGTACTTGAGATCCTGAGGCGGAAACCCGATTGAAGAGAAGGGATAAATGGTGCATTCAGCGCCGATCTCTGTCTGGCCCTCGATGATGACGTTGGATATGAGGCGACAGTCCTCCCGGATGATCACTCCGTCGCCGATGATGCAGTAAGGACCAATTGAGACGTTCTCACCGATCTCCGCCTTCTTGCTCACCAGCGCTGTCTTATGGATCTCCCTTGACATGGTCAAGCCTTTCGTTTCAGTCGGCCACCATTGCGGTGAACTCAGCCTCTGAGACGAGCTTGTCCCCCACAAAGGCCTGGCCGGCGAGTTTCCAGACTTTGCCCCGTGAATGGGTCACCTTCACTTCGAGCCTGAGCTGGTCGCCGGGTACGACGGGCTTGCGGAATTTGGCACTGTCGATGCTCATGAAATAGACCGACTTCCCCTGGACTCCGGACTTGAGGGCCAAGATCCCGCCCAACTGGGCCATGGCTTCCACCATCAGCACACCGGGCATGACGGGATTCCCGGGGAAGTGACCCTGGAAGAAGGGCTCGTTGATGGTGACGTTCTTGATCCCCAGTGCCCTGACTTTTTCCTCGATTTCCAGGACCCTGTCGACGAGCAGGAAGGGATAACGGTGTGGGAGCAGCGAGGCAATCTCCATTACGTCAATCATGGTTCCTCCTGATGGTGTTTCTGAAGGGGCGCTTCACGGCGCCTTCTGCGTGCCTTCCATGGAGTTGATCCTCTCCTCCAGTTCCTTGACCCGTTTATTCAGTTCCGGCAGCTTCGAAAAGAGTGCCACTGACCTAAGCCAGTCCCTGTGCGGGATGGCCGGCGAACCCGAATAGGCGCCGCGCTTTACATGGCTCATGAGGCCTGATTGGGCGCCGACCATGGTACCGGCGTCGACCGTCGTGTGGTCTGCCACTCCCACCTGGCCCCCCAGCACCACGCCGTCGCCGATATCCGTGCTGCCGGCAATACCCACCTGGGATACGATGATAGCGGCCTTTCCGATCTTCACATTGTGGGCGATCTGCACGAGGTTGTCGATCTTGGTTCCCGCCCCGATCCTCGTGGTTCCGGTGGTAGCCCGGTCGATCGTGGTGTTGGCGCCGATCTCGACGCCGTCCTCCACGATTACGGTCCCCACCTGAGGGATCTTGTGGTGCACGCCGTCCTTGAAGACATAGCCGAAACCGTCGGAGCCGATGACCGCGCCGGGGTGTATGATCACCCCGTTGCCGATGGTGACCGACTCCCGTATGGTCACACGGGGGTAGATGAGGCACCCTTTCCCTATCGCGCTTCCCTCACCTATAAACACCCACGGGTATATCACGGTGTTTTCGCCTATCACGGTGTTATCGGCAATATACGCAAAGGGGTAGACGGTCGTCCCCTCTCCGATCCGGGCGGTTTCGGCGACAAAGGCCTGGCCGCTTGTTCCTCGCGAGGGGTGGGGTCTCACATAGAAATGGGTGAGGAGCTGCACAAAAGCGAACTGCGGATTCGCCGTCTTCACTTGAGGTCTGTCCAGAGACGGCACATGCTCGTTCACCAGCACTGCCGAGGCCCTTGATGCCGTTAGATCTTTCAAAAACTTGGGACCTGAAAGGTACGTGATGTCACCCTCACGCGCATCAGCAATACCGGAGACCCCGGTGATCTCGACCTCGGGGCCGCGGACGATCTCTCCCTGGACGAGAGCCGCTATGGATGTGAGATTCATCGGTACCTGTCCCCGGAGGAGCTATTTCTTGTCGGTCTTAGCCTTGCTCTCATTGTACGCTCTGATCATCCGGTCGGTGATGTCCAGGGACTTGTCGAAGTAAAGGACAACGGCGGGCACGGCCTCAACTATGAGCGTGTACTTCTCGTCCCTGCCCACCTTGGCGATGAGTTCCTTCAGCTCGCCGAGGATGCTGCCCATGACTTCGTTCTCCTTCTTCTTCACCTCGGCATTTGCGTCGGTCACGAGCCGCTGATAGTCTCTGACGAGGCGCTCGAGTTCCTCTTCTTTGGCCTTCCGTGCATCGGGCGTGAGGATCGAGGTCTGTTTCTCCATGTCGTTCTTCAGTTTCTCAGCCGCTTTGCCTTTCTCATCGATTTGAGACTGTTTCGACTTGATGAGGCCCTCAAGGTCGACCTTTGCCCGTTTCCCCGTGTCGGACTCATTGAGCACCTTGTTGAGATCGACGACACCGGTCTTGAACTCCTGGGCATCTGCAGCAGGCGAAAGGAGCGGGATGAGTACGAACGAGGCGATCATGACGGCGACGATGACGGCATTCATAGGGTTCCTCCTTTTGCTAGGTCACAGTTATTGCACTGCTTTTTTCGGGGATGCCAGCGGTTTTGTGACGACAGGCCCGCAGGGAAGGTCTCACAGAGCGCTACCAAAGCTGAAATCAACCCTGCTGGAGGGCTCGCCGGGCTGTTTGTCGAGGTTGTACCCCCACTCGATCCGTATTGGTCCGAAAGGAGAAATCCAGCGAAGGCCCGCACCGGCCGAGTAACGCAGCTTGGTTCCGAAGGTAATGCCATCCTCGGACGGCTGGGCGGGACAGGGGCTGCCGCAATAGCCCCGGCCGGCATCGAAGAAGACGAGCCCCTTCAGCTTGTATTCCACGACGATGGGGAAGATGTACTCGGCATTGAGAATGAGTTCGGTCGCGCCTCCCACGGGTTCCCCGTTGATGTCCAGGGGGCCGGCCTTGCCGTATTCGAAGCCCCGGACGGTGGTGATCCCGCCGACATAGAACCGTTCGTAAAGCGGGAGGTCCTTGCCATAGATGCCGGTTCCATAACCGACCCTGCCCCTGAGGTGGATGGTGGTGCCGGCGAACATGGGGAAATACCATCCGCTGTCGAAGACTGTCTTGATGAAGGCGTTGGAGCCGCCGAGGCCGGCGAAACTGAAGAGCAGGGAGTACCGGGACCCTCTCACCGGGTCGACGTAATTGTCACGGGTGTCGCGGGATACGATGAAGGTGACCGCGCTCGTGGTATTGGTGCCTTCCTGATCTTTGACGACGGCGGAAGCCGTGTCCAGGACATTGTAAACGGTGGCCTTTTCGTATGTGTACGACACGGATGCGCTCCAGAACTCCCAGAAGCTCTTTCCGAGACTGACGTCAAAGCCCTTAGCCTTCTTATCGTAGTCGCCGTACTCGCGGGTGTTGTAGTAGATGCCCGCCCCGAAGGAAAGGGGCTTGTCGAGGAACCAGGGGTCCCTGAAAGAGAACTCGTAGAACGAGCTTTGCCCGCCGAGCTCAGCGCGCATCTTGAGGTACTGACCCCGTCCGAAGAGGTTGGCCTGGGTTATGTCCACCATGCCGATGACCCCGTCCTGCGAGCTGTAACCGCCGCCGACGCTCAGGAATCCCGTGGATTTCTCCTTCACCTTCACGTCGAGCCCCACGACCTTCTCCTCGGGGTTCGGCTTCGGCGAGATGTCGACGGTTTCGAAGTACTGGAGATTGTTGAGCCGTTCGTAGCTCCTCTTCAGCGCGGCCGCGTTGAAGAGGTCGCCTTCGTCTACGCGGATCTCGCGGCGTATGACCTTGTCGAGGGTCTTTGTGTTTCCCGATATGTCGATCCTGCTGATGCGGTAACGGTCGCCTTCGTTGATACGGTAGAGGACCTTCACTTCTCTTGTGGCCTCATCGGGGATGATGTCAGGCGTGACCGATACGAGGGCATAACCGTTGTTGGAGTAAAGCTCGGTGATGGCCGCGATGTCTCCCTGGAGCACTTTCTTGCTGAAGACTTTGTTCGGGGCTGTCTTGAGCAGTCTCAGGATGTCTGCCTCAGGGTATGTCTTGCTGCCGGACACTGCAAGAGAGGAGACCCTGAACTGCTCGCCTTCGGTCACCGCGATGGTGATCCTCATGCTCTTCCGATCACTGAGGATCTGTATGGAAGGTTCCCCGACAACGACCTTGAGATAGCCGTTATCGTAATAGAGGTCCCGTATGCGTTCGACATCGGCCTTCATCTCGTCCTTCTTGTAGTAGCCGCCGCCGAGAATGAAGGAGAAGAGGCCCCTCTCTTTGGTCTTCATGGCTCCCCTGATGGCTTTCGCGGAGAGGGCCTTGTTGCCTTCGATCCTGATTTCCTTGATCTTTACCCGGTCGCCCTCACTGATCTGGAAAGTGACCGCTACGTCGCTTTCACCGATTTTCCTGACTACGGGCACGATGAGCGCAAAATAGTATCCCTCGTCCTCATAAAAGGCCCTGAGTTTCGCCGCATTGTCATTGATCAGGGTGACATCCGCTATGGCGCCGGGGTTGAGGGTGACGATTTCCTTCATCTTGGCGTCATCGAATTCTTTGTTGCCCTGGAAATCGACCTTTATGACCGTCGGCTTCTCCTTCAGGATGTAAACGGCCTTGACGCCGCCCTCGAAGGGCTCGATCTCAACCTTCACATCACTGAAATAGCCCATTTTATAGATGGTGGTTATATCGTCAGTCGTTTTCTCCTGAGAAAGCTGAGCGCCGACCCTCTGAGACAGCCGGGACCGAACGGCGCCCTCTTCGATGCGCTTTGCTCCCTTGATCTCGATCGCGGTAACTATCGGCAATTCCTGGGGAAAGGCGGGTCCGGCAGGCAGCGCAAGCAGGAGTGCGAGCAGAAACGGCAGAATCACCCGGAGGAGAGGCGGGGAAAGATGGATGCGTTCAATCTTCTGATGGCCCACGGTCCGCTCTTTATCGTAGCTCTTCGAAAAAACAACGGTTAGTATAACACATAAATGCGCACCATAAACGCAAGGGAGAAGCGGGCACATAATGAGGGATTCTCCCCGCTGCGACCGGCTCATAGCTTCCCCGGAGAAGGGGGCCCGGACGGTCGGCGGCGACTCTGATATAATAAAAAGTTCATGGACTCCGAGAGAATACGCAACTTTTCCATCATCGCCCACATCGACCACGGCAAATCAACGCTTGCCGACCGGCTGCTGGAATACACGGGCGCCCTGACCCAGAAGGAGATGGTCGAGCAGGTCCTTGACTCGATGGATCTCGAACGTGAGCGCGGGATTACCATCAAGGCCCATGCAGTACGCCTCGGATATGACGCGGATGACGGGAATGAGTACGTTCTGAATCTTATCGACACGCCGGGCCACGTCGATTTCTCTTACGAGGTCTCCCGGAGCCTCGCCTGCTGCGAGGGCAGTCTCCTGGTGGTGGATGCAACGCAGGGGGTGGAGGCGCAGACGCTGGCAAACACGTACCTGGCAGTGGAGCACGATCACGAGATAATACCGGTAATCAACAAGATAGACTTGCCCGGCGCAGAGCCGGACAAGGTGAGGGACCAGATCGAGGACTCCGTTGGCATAGACTGCTCGGGCGCTATCCTCTCGAGCGCCAAGGAAGGGATCGGCACCAAGGAGATCCTCGAAGCCATCGTGCACAGGGTGCCTCCTCCCAAGGGCTCAGCGGAGGGGCGGCTGAAGGCCCTCATCTTCGACTCCTGGTTCGACAACTATGTTGGTGTGATCGTGCTCGTGCGTGTCTTTCAGGGAACAGTGAGGCCCGGGAGGAAGGTCCGGCTGATGGCAGCAGGACGTGACTATGAGGTGTCCCGTGTCGGGGTTTTCACCCCGAAGATGGCCGACACCGAGCAGCTCTCCGCCGGAGAGGTCGGGTACATCATCGCGGGGATCAAGAATGTGGGCGACACAAAGATCGGGGACACCATCACCGACGCGCAGCGGCCCGCTGCCGAACAGCTTCCCGGCTACAGGGAGACAAAACCCATGGTCTTCTGCGGGTTCTATCCCGTGGAGACGGTCCAGTACGAGGATCTCAAGGCTGCCTTGGAGAAGCTCAGGCTCAACGATTCTTCCTTCAGTTACGAGCCCGAGACCTCTTCAGCCCTCGGGTTCGGCTTCCGGTGCGGCTTCCTGGGGCTCCTTCACATGGAGATCGTCAAGGAAAGGCTTGAAAGGGAGTTTGCCCTGTCCCTGATCACGACGGCGCCGACGGTTGTATACCGCGTTACAGGGTCAGACGGCTCCACAGTGCTGGTTGACAACCCGAGCCGGCTTCCCGACCGGTTTGCCGCGATTGAGGAGCCCTTTGTGAAAGTGATCGTTTTCGTGCCCCAGGAGTTCGTGGGGCAGATCCTGGAGCTCTGCCAGGAAAAGAGGGGGGTCCAAAAGGACTTCACCTACATCAGCAAGGAGAGGGCCATGGTGACCTACGAACTGCCCCTCAATGAGATACTGTGGGATTTTTACGACCGCCTGAAGTCTGTCTCGAGGGGTTATGCTTCCATGGACTACGAGTTTCTGGGTTATCGGGAGTCCGAACTGGTCAAGCTCGACGTCATGCTGAACGGTGAGCCCGTCGACGCGCTCTCCTTGATTGTTCACAAGGACAAGGCGTATCATAAGGGCAGGCAGATCGTCGAGAGACTGAGAGAAGTCATCCCCCGGCAACTCTTCGAAGTGGCCATCCAGGCCGCTATCGGCAGCAAGATAATCGCCCGTGAATCTGTGAAGCCGCTCAGAAAAAATGTGCTTGCCAAGTGCTACGGCGGGGATATCACGAGAAAGAGGAAGCTCCTGGAAAAACAGAAGGAAGGCAAGAAGAGGATGAAACAGATCGGCAGACTCGAGATTCCCCAGGAAGCGTTTCTCTCGGTTCTGAAGGTCAGAGAGTAGGAAGAGGCAGACACGGCGATGAAACAGAGCAAGATCTGGGAGTATGCAAAGGCGATCGGGACGGCCCTGATTCTGGCGCTGATCATACGGGCCTACGTCGTTCAGGCCTTCAAGATCCCTTCTGGGTCGATGATACCGACACTTGTCATCGGGGACCACCTGCTGGTCAACAAGTTCATCTATGGGACGGAGGTACCTTTCAGCGGGAACAGGGTCCTGATCCTCAAGAACCCCGAGCGGGGTGATATCATTGTCTTCAGGTACCCGGAAGACCCGAACAGAGACTTCATCAAAAGGGTCATCGGCATTGAGGGTGACGTGGTGGAAGGGAAGAACAAACAGGTCTTTGTCAACGGGAAGCTCCAGAACGAACCCTACGTACAGCACGTGGACACCGCGGTCAGGACAGGCGGCATGGAACCGAGGGACAACTTCGGGCCCTACCTCATCCCGAAGGGAAAAGTCTTCGTGATGGGCGACAACCGGGACCAGAGCTATGACAGCCGGTACTGGGGCTATGTGGACCTGAAAGACATCAGGGGAAAGGCCTTCATCATATACTGGTCGTGGGATAGTCAGAAGAGCTTCCCGCGGTTCGGTCGGATCGGCAACTTGATACATTGAGGAAAGGTAATCAGTGATGAGTGATCAGCCCGAGGACAGGGTCATCCCGTGGCGGATACGTCTTGGCGTGCCGCTTAGGCCGGTTTGGTGTCGCGCCCATCACTCATCACTCGTCACTGATCACTGACTATGTTTACCGGACTCATCGTCGAGTTGGGAGAGGTGACCTCTCTGGTGCGAAAGGGCGAGAGTGCCCGCCTCTCTGTCAGAGGACGGGAGGTGCTGAGGGACGCGAGGACCGGCGACAGCATCTCGGTCAACGGGGTCTGCCTCACGCTGACTGCCTTCGAGGGGGACAGGCTCGCCTTTGATGTCTCCTTTGAGACCCTGAAGAGTACCACCATCGGCCAGCTCAGGCCGCGAGACAAGGTCAATCTTGAGCCCTCCCTGAGGCCCGATTCACGACTTGGAGGTCATTTTGTCACGGGTCACGTCGAGGCAACGGGTAAAATCGCCGCCCACGAACCCGTGGGTGAAGCAGTAAGGATCAGGATCACGGCCCCGGCCGCCGTGTTGACCTACCTGGTTGAAAAGGGATCCGTCGCTGTTGACGGCATCAGCCTGACGGTGGTGGATGTCCTTGATGAAGCTTTCACTGTCGTGATCATCCCGCACACCTTCGCGATGACCACCATAGGCTTCAAGAAGACGGGTGACACGGTGAATCTCGAACCTGACATACTCGGGAAATACGTAGCCAAGTTTCTGAGTCGGCACAGCCTCGCCCGGACCCAGGGCCCCCCGGAAAGCCCATCAGAAGACTCCCTCCTCTCTGCCCTCAAGCGTTCGGGGTTCACGGCCTGAGAAAGGCCTTGTGCCCTTCCGCGTCCCTGTGTAACCGCTGGGGAATGGCAACGGCCCCTGTGGTAAAATAGAACACCTCACGAGAAAGGAAACCCTTATACCGCAATGTCAAAGGTCTCCGTCAGCATAGAAGAAGAGATGAAGGTGAGCTACCTGGATTACGCGATGAGCGTGATCATCGGGAGGGCACTGCCTGACGTGAAGGACGGTCTGAAACCGGTTCAGAGGAGGATCCTCTACGCCATGTTCAGAGAGGGTCTCCTGCCCGGGAAGAAGTACTCCAAATGCGCCGGTGTGGTGGGCGAGGTCCTTAAGAAGTATCATCCTCACGGCGATTCGGCCGTGTACGACGCGCTGGTCAGGCTTGCCCAGGACTTCAACATGCGGTATCCCCTGATAGACGGCCAGGGCAACTTCGGTTCCCTTGACGGCGACCCTGCTGCGGCCTACCGATACACCGAGTCGAGAATGGCGAGGATCGCCGAGGAACTCCTCTCCGATATCGACAAAGAGACGGTGAATTTCATCGCCAACTTCGACGAGACCACCGAGGAGCCCGTGGTACTGCCGACCAGAGTCCCGAACCTCATCGTGAACGGATCCTCGGGCATCGCCGTGGGCATGGCGACCAACATCCCGCCCCACAACCTCGGTGAGGTCGTCGACGGCCTCGGCATGCTTCTCGAAAACCCCAACGCCACTGTCAGGGACCTCATGGGAGTCGTCAGGGGTCCTGATTTTCCCACGGGCGCGATCATACACGGGACTACCGGGATCGTCGAGGCCTACCGCACGGGCCGGGGGCTGATCAAGGTGAGGGCCAAGGCCAGAATCGAGCGCGAGGCCAGGGGCGGCGACAGCATCGTCGTGACTGAGATCCCCTATCAGGTCAACAAGGCACGGCTCATCGAGAAGATCGCCGAACTTGTCAGGGAAAAGCGGATCGAAGGCATTTCGGACATACGGGATGAGTCCGACAGGGACGGCATTCGCATTGTGCTGGAACTGAAGAGAGGGGAAGTCCCACAGGTCGTCCTGAACAATCTGTACAAGCACACGCAGATGGAGTCGACCTTCGGGATCATCCTGCTCGCCATCGTCGGCGGCAAGCCGGAGGTCCTCACGCTTGACCAGATATTGAGATATTTCCTTCAGCACCGAAGGGACGTTGTCATAAGACGGACCCGGTTCGAGCTCAGGAAGGCGGAGGAGAAGGCCCACATCCTCGAGGGCCTCAAGATCGCCCTCGACCACCTGGACGAGATCATCAGTCTTATCCGAAAGTCTAAGACACCGGAGGAGGCGCGGGCCGGGCTGATGAGCCGCTACCCCCTGACGGCCCTCCAGGCCCAGGCAATCCTCGACATGAGGCTCCAGCGGCTGACCGGTCTGGAACGGGAGAAGATCATCAGGGACTACCAGGAGACGCTGAAGGAGATCGAGAGGCTCAAGGCCATTCTCGCCAGCGAGGACCTCGTCACCAAGGTGGTGAAACAGGAGCTCCTCGAGGTCAGGGAGAAGTACGCCGACGAACGTCGGACGGAGATTGTGGCCGACACCGCGGAGTTGACGATTGAAGACCTCATTACCCAGGAGGATATGGTCATCACCATATCGCATCTCGGATACATTAAGCGGAACCCCCTCTCGGTCTACCGGAGCCAGCACCGTGGAGGTAAGGGCCTGACCGGCATGGAGACGAGGGAGGAGGACTATGTGGAGCAGCTCTTCATCGGCTCCACGCACGATTACATGTTCTTCTTCAGCAACCTCGGCAGGCTCTATTGGCAGAAGATCTACCAGATTCCCGAGGCAGGGCGGGCGGCCAAGGGCAAAGCACTCGTGAATCTCCTCCCGCTGCAGGAGGGCGAGAGGATCACCACGGCCCTCAATGTGAAGGATTTCAAGGAAGGGTACCTCGTCATGTTCACGAAGGCCGGCATCGTCAAGAAGACGGCGCGTGAGGAATACAGCAACCCCCGGTCAAAAGGGATCATTGCGGTGAACCTCGACGAAGGCGACGAGCTGATCGCGGTGAAACTGACGACCGGGACGAAGGACCTGATCATCGGAACCAGGAGCGGGCTGGCGGCCCGCTTTAGCGAGGAGGACGTGCGGGCAGTCGGGAGGAGCGCCCGGGGTGTCATCGGTATCCGCCTTGCGGAAGGGGATGAGGTGGTCTCCGCCGATGTCGTGGAGGAGAAGACCTACCTTTTGACGGCCACGGAGAAGGGACTCGGCAAACGGACGAGGACCGAGGAGTACCCGGTGCACCGGCGCGGCGGCAAAGGGGTGATCTCGATCAAGGTCATCGAAAAGGGCGGCAGTGCAGTCGGCCTGCTCCAGGTGAGGGATGAGGATGAGATCGTCATGATCGCCAACAGCGGCAAGCTCCTCAGGACGACGGCGGAGAATATCTCAATCCAGGGCCGCAATACGCAGGGGGTCAAGCTCATGGACCTCGAGGCTGAGGACCGGATCGTGAGCATCGGGAGAGTTGCCAAGGACTAACTGTGTGGGATCTGGAGCCTACCCGGAGTGTTACGCAGAGTGGAAGGGTTGTGCCGGATTTGCTCTCGCATCAGTTCTTGTCTCGCTCCTGTTTGTTGCCTGTTCGGGAGGACCCTCATCGGACGAATTCAATCAGGTCATCAGGCAGCACTTTGAGGCCCGGGGCTACCGCGTCGTGGAACTGGTGATGGGTGATGTCGATTCCCTCGGAGTCGGAGAGAAACGATATATGGGCACCGAGGGCTATACCGTGAGGATCAGGAGGATTGTTCTCGGGGCCTCTGGCAGGGCTGGCATCGCCGTGGGACAGGCGGGAACAGGTCACGTGTCGTTTTCCAACGCCTCGGTGAGCGTGAGGGAGAACCCCGGGCAGAAAGGTGCCTGGCTTATCACGAATATCCAGGGCATTGCAGTCCCTTAAGGCCTGTCAGGATTGAGGGGCGCCTGTTAAGCCCATGTCTCGCAGAGAGGTGATGCTCCGTGACCTGTCAAGAGACCATGAAATGCAACCGACCACACAGACGTGACCGCGAGTATAAGGCATGGAAGGAGGCCTAGATGATCAGAGAGGGAGCGAAGGCGCCTGACTTCTGCCTCAAGGGCATCGATGAGGCAGGCAGCGAGAGAGAGTATTGTCTCGCCGACCTTCTCAGGGAGGGCAGGGAGGTGGTGCTCTATTTCTATCCCAAGGACAACACGCCCGGATGCACCCAGGAAGCCTGTGACTTCAGGGACAACTTCAACAGGATCACCGGAAAGGCCCTTGTCGTCGGAGTGAGCCGGGACAGCATCGCAAGCCACAGGAATTTCAGGGAGAAGCATAGCCTGAACTTTCCGCTCCTGAGCGACCCGGACCACAGTGTTCTCGATGCCTATGGTGCCTGGGGCGAGAAGAAGATGTACGGAAAGACTACCATGGGCGTCAAGCGCGGTACCTGTCTGATCGGCGCGGACGGGAAAGTGAGGAAGCTCTGGGTCGATGTCAAGGTGAAGGGGCACGTGGACGAGGTCCTGAAGGCGCTCGGCTAGGCCGCACCGAGACCGTTGGCAGGATTTGTCGTTCAGACATGGGTTGCCATGATCAAAGGCATCTGTCATCGTTCAGTCCCTCTGCTTGTGCTCAGCCTGTGCATCCTCGCCGCGCTGAGCCTTCCAGCAGCAGCCGGGGAAGTAATACACAGCTTCCACAGTGGCGTCACGGTCCGTGAAGACTCCTCACTAGCGGTGGTCGAAACCATCCAGGTGAGGGCCGAAGGCGACAGGATCAAGCGGGGCATCTACCGGGATTTCCCCACCGTCTACAAGGCCCAATCCGGGTTCCCGACGGTTGTCGGTTTCAGGGTCCTCGAGGTCCTGAAGGATGGCGCTCCCGAGCCCTTTCAGGTGACAGAGCAAGACAACGGGAAACGCGTCTACATCGGCCAGAAGGACGTCTTTCTGGGGCCCGGCGTCTACACGTACACACTCACCTACGAAACGACCTTTCAGCTCGGTTTCTTCGAGAACTACGACGAACTCTACTGGAACGTGACCGGCAACGGCTGGGAGTTCCCCATTGAGCATGCCTCGGCTCTCGTGGTGCTGCCCGGGGAGGCCTCAAAACACATCAAGTCCTTTGAGGCCTACACAGGTCCTGAGGGCGCCAAGGGGAAGCAGTACACTGCCGCCCTCAACCCCTCGGGAGAAGTGGAGTTCGCCACCACGAGGGCACTTGGACCCCGCGAGGGCCTGACCATCGTTGTCGCCTGGGACAAGGGGTTTGTCAGGGAGCCTGCGGCCCGCGAGAAGATTGTCACCATGCTCTCGGAGAGCGGCAGGGGATCGCAGCCGGGACTTGCCGGAGCAGGCCTCGTGCTCGCCTACTACCTGGTGGTATGGTTTGCGGTGGGCAGGGACCCCCGCCGCGGGACGATCGTGACGCGCTACACGCCTCCCGAAGGGATGAGCCCTGCCGTGATCAGGTATCTCTCGAGGATGGGGTACGATCAGAAGACCTTTTCAGCGGCCGTCATTGACATGGCGGTGAAGGGACATATCAGAATCTCTGAGGAGAGCGGGGAGTACACAATCACCAAAACCGAGGGCAAGGAGCCCCTGACTCCTGAAGAGCAGAGGATTATGAAGAAGCTGCTTGCCGGAGCTACGCAGCTGGTGATCGAGAGGGCGAATCACGCAAGGATCAGCGACGCGACGTCCACGCTCACCGATTACCTCAGCACCCGGTTCCACAAGATCTACTTCATGTATAACGGGTGGTATTTTGCCGGCGGGGTGCTCATCACGATTGCAGCCCTTGTCGTCGGCGGCTACAGTGCGGCGAAGGCAAAGGGAACACTCGAACAGTTTCTCTTCATGTCGCTCTGGCTTTCCCTCTGGAGCCTTGGCGTGACCATGCTGGCGGTGGCTATCGTCGGCAGCTGGAAAAAGGTCTTCAGCGGGAAGCCCTCCAAGCCGTCCGATGCCGTAGGTGCCGTCTTCGTGACCCTTTTCGGGCTTCCCTTCTTTGCCGGCGAGGTCTTTGGCCTCTATATGATGTGGAAGGCCACCTCGCTGTTC
>Ga0316622_100002053_pt1 | contig 13691 bp, 8 predicted proteins | sample OWC_Aug_OW2_C1_D_FD_207646 | JGI IMG/M metagenome (GOLD analysis project Ga0316622, IMG submission 207646) | Wetland soil microbial communities from Old Woman Creek delta, Ohio, United States - OWC_Aug_OW2_C1_D5_C | ecosystem: Environmental > Terrestrial > Soil > Wetlands | place: USA: Ohio... | reverse complement strand
GTGGTCGATCACATGGAACGCATCGGCCAATCCGATCTCCGATCCCACTGCAACAGCCACCTGGTGGATCGTGAGCTGGAAGTCGAGTCCCTCGTTCACGAACGGCTGCGCGTAGATGTCGATGGGGGGTTTCCACCGGCGTTGGTGGTTCGGGAAGGGAAGCCCGACGATCTCCGTCATCGCCATGTAGAATTGCAGGAAATCGGTGTAACGCGTCGTCTGCAGTTGATAGTTCGGGATCAGGCAGATCAGAAGGTGATCGCTGTGGACGACCGTGTAAGGTCTTCGGTAGTCGAAGTAATTGCCTACGGTCCCTGCGATTCCGTCGTCGGACACGGTGACGTAGTCGTTGATCGGCGGCATCTCCACGAATTCGAATTCGCCTCCAAGGCCCGTGGTACCATGGAAATGGCCGACGTCCACCGTCACGTTCGGCAAAGGCTCCTGTGTGAGCGCGTCCAGCACCGACCCGGTAATCCGCATTCCCCGCGTGTATCCGCCCGGCGATTCCCCCAGCGGCGAGAGGTTCCCGAAGTCATCGACTGCCCGGACCGTGAGGTAGGTGAAGCGCGCGGGAATCAACCCGCTGATCACCATGTTCATGACCTCGCCGGGTTGCGCCGGCTGCGGCACGTTGGGTCGCTCGCTTCCCCTCGACCAATCGATCTCGTCCACGAACGGCCACGGCGACGTGCGGACCATATAATTGGAGGCGATTCCGTCCATGCCGTCGGCGCCGACCGCAATCCACGCGACATTGATTTCGCCGGGCCGATCCCCCGTTTCAACGGATACGATTTGGACCTCAGCGGGCGGAATCGTGTCCGGCACCGGGGTGATCGTCAGGTTCCAGACGCGGTTAACGCCGTGCTCCCCATCGCTCACGACTGCCGTCACCTGCCTGGCGCCGATCTCTTCAGCGAGGTACACAAATCGCGACTGCTTCGACACAGTCACGCCGTCGACGTCGTAACTGTACCGCAGGGTGTCCCCCTCCGGGTCGTACGCCTGCACCGCGAATTCGATGGTCTGCCCGATGATCACGGTCGGATTGATTTCCACCGGTGAGAACGCCGTGAACACAGGAGGCAAGTCTATCGCCCGATGCCGAGCGAGGTCCCATTCGATTCGAGAGTCATGCACGCCATCGGACACGACGCACCGGACCCACGCCTGACCGGTGTCTGCGACCACATAGCGCCACGAGGGCTGATGGGAGACGACGGAATCATCCAGGCTGAATTGCTGTTTGATCGACTGCCGGTCGGGATCCATCGCCGAGATCTGGAAAGTGAGCGTGTCTCCTACAAAAACGCTGAGTTTCTGCTCTTCGGGGTAAAAAGAACGAACCACTGGAGGGCGATCCACGTTGGTGATCTCGTTGCTGCAGGACGGCATCGCGGCGACCAGAACCACTGCCAGGAGACGATATGCCAAGCGACCCATACTCATGTTTGGTGGTCCATTTCGGACAGCGCCATCCGATCGAAATATATTAGCCGAAGGGGGTTAGGACAAGGACGATCGTCGCGTCCGATTTTCGGCGGCCAGGGGAAATTGTCGCTCCGCCGCCGCAGCGTCGGCCGCGGCCGAAGCAGCTGAACGCGTGAAGACACCGAGGATCCGGTCCACCGCTTCGAGGTACCCCGCATCATCACGCACCCTTACCTCCCAGACTGGCGCCTCGCCGACTTGGAGGTGAACCAGCTCTCGATACGGCACGATCCGGCAGAACGTGCGCCCGCGGAACTCCGCCCGGACATCGACGGCGCTGTGCCGGAGGGTGACACCGTCGTTCAAGGAAATGAGGGTCTCCAGCAGGGCGTGGTACAGTTGCCGGACGTTCGCACTGGCGATAACCTCACCAAGACCGTCCGGCCCCCGTGGTTCTTGTGAACGATCCAGACTCATGAAGCCATTCCCCACCCGGGCCCGGGCTGCGGGGCCCAGGGCCAAAGCGCGATGCCAGCGCATCGCAAACCGACAAGTACGAACGGGACACCCGGGACGCCGGGTCCCTGAGGACGCACGGCATTCGATCGGAAAGCTGCCGTCGCCAACCAGGAAGATACCCGAGGTTTGCGGGCTGGCCGGCCGGCCTCTCCTGCGCCCTCGATCGATCGCGTGCTTCCAGGGACACCGTGAACCAGTCCACGGCCCGCCCGTTGCGAAACGCCTGCCTGCCCACTTTCGCCGCTTGCGCAGAAGTGGCCCCGAACACCACCGCGCGCGCACCCGAATCAAAGTCGCAGAGCACCTCGGACATTGCCGCCTCGAACCGCTCCGGGTATTCCAGCGGCGGCAGATGGGCCAACTCGACCGCCTGCAGTCTCCGCGCTGAACCGTCGCCGATTCCCTGAGGCCCGGCCGCGCTCGCACCGGCTGCGAACGAGATGGTTACGCCGCCTACGGCGGACAGGGGATCGTGCGGCGAATGCCACTTATGTTTCAGATACACACGCGGCGGGAGACACAGGAAATAACCGCTGCACGGAAGCAAGCCACTCAATTCGAGGAGCTTTACAGCGAAACCGCGCTGCGCGAAGCCCAGCGCCAGGTTGGCGGCGTGGTATCCCGGAAAATCGTTCCGCGAGGCGGCCGTAACGAGAACGAGCCTCCGGGCCGCGGACTCCCGGCTTTTCGTCCGCGACAGGTAAAGGTGCGCGATATCCCGTATGTGCCTGGGCTTCTGCAGCTCTTCCATGATGCCGCTACACGATGAGCAAGGAATTCTCCTGCCCGAATTCGTTTCGTATGTAGTCCTTGTTGTTGGGATCGCGGATCCAGACCTCGTCCACCACGAAACGGTACTCGTACTCGCCCGGTGCGACGTCCGCTACGGCTTTCCACAATCCGTCCGCCGGGTCCCTTTTCATGGGTAAGCCTTCCCGAGACCAGTTCGTGAATTCGCCCGTCACGCGCACATCCTTGGCCCCCGGCGCGTCGAGCGTGAACTGCACGCCTTCCGGCACCAGCCGTGGACCGTGAAGCTTTTCCATCCAGCTTTCGAGGTCGCTGGTGTCGATGCGCGCCTCCTTCTCCACCAGCTCCCTGGCCAGGGACAGAAACTGCGCCGCGGGTTTGGACGATCTCTCCAGCCCGAAAATGGTCACCCCCTTGGCGGCCGCCTCTTTGAGTCGAACGGAGCTGCTGATGAACGTGTCCATCAGAATGGCCCCATGAAAGCGCTCGATTTCCTCGAGCAGAGCGTTGGAGAAGTGGGTGCGAGTGTCGAGGTTGTTGCACACGACATGGACCCGCAGCCGGTGGTTGAGCTCGTCCTCGATCACCTCGAGCGTTTCACGCAGCTTCGCCAGACCGTGCAGGGAGAAAAAGCTCGCGTCGACAGGTATGATCAGCTCGCGGGCCGCGATCAGCGCGTTGAACGTGAGCAACCCGACGCTCGGGGGGCAGTCGATGATTACGAAGTCGAACGCGTTTTCGGGGAGGCGAGAGAGCTTGTGCGCAAGCCGCTCTTCGCGACCCATCTTGTCCACCAGCTCCTGCTCGACGCCGCTGAGAACGGTGCTGGCCGGGATCACGCAAAGCCGGTCGTCGAGCCTGATCGCGGCGTCGGAAGCCGTGGTCTTTTGGTCGAGCAGCAGTTCGTAGGTGGTGCTCTGACGTTGCTCGTTGTCCTTCACCCCGAGCCCGATCGATGCATGCGACTGCGGATCGATGTCTATCAGCAACACGCGCCGCTCGAGCTCCGCCAACGCCCCGGACAAATTGGTAGCGATCGTGGTCTTGCCGCAGCCACCCTTCTGATTGATTACGGCAATGGTTCTCATATCGCGGACCTCCAGCAACGGGTCACCTGAAAAAAAACGACCAGGCACCGGATTCGGTGTCTGGCCGCTCTACCGTCGTTTACGAGCGGATAACGTTTGTGGCGCTGTTCCGCCGTCGACCCCATGACCACCCCTCATCTCCTTGTTTGTCAGGTTGTTACGATCTTGGCGGTGCTGGGCCAAGTGAACGGAATAACGAAGTTTGTTGTCAAGCCATTTTTAGCGATAGAACAGGTATGCGACCATAATGCCGAGCACGAAGCCTCCCAACACCTCTCCCCAAGTGTGGCCGACGAGTTCCTTCAGACGGGACCGATCGACATGGCGCGTGGCGCGAAGCTCGTCGACGAGGTCGTTCAACACCTTCGCCTGGTTTCCGACTTCCTGTCGCAGGCCGGCCGCTTCGAATACGAAGTAGAGACTGAAAATGAGCGTCACGCTGAAGATCGACGAATCGACGCCGAACAGGTGCCAGACCCCGAGGGTCAGCGTAGTCACCAGGGCGGTGTGCGAGCTGGGCATTCCGCCGTTGTCGAAAAACCGGAGCACGTGGAAATGGCGGGAACGGAGGAGATCGAGCAACACTTTGAATCCCTGGGCAACCAGACCGGATGTGACGGCAGCAATACCGATTTTGTGGATCATGTCGGGATGTTGGCGTCCTGGACGGGACCGTCGATTGACACCATAACTTCCTTTCTTATATGATAACTGCGTGCGGACGATCAAGTTAAAAACAGCGGTGATGACACGAATCGGCCGGCACGATTCGAGCTACCACGACCTGCTCCGAGAAGCGGTTTCCCTGGCCTTCGATCGCGTGGACCCATCCCGGATCACACGGACGTATTTCTCTTCCTTCGCCCCCAGCGAGTTGTGCGGTATCGCCGATCCCATTGGTGCGGTGATGGACACCCTGGCGGAGGCGTTTCCGTTGCTGGACGCGCACGTTCTGGGGCCGTATCGGACCGGCGGCGAGGCGCTTTTCTACGCCCTGGAACACCGGTCGGGCGCGAGCGTCGCCGGTGACACCATGGTGTTGGCGTGTGAGAAGATGACGCACGTTGACGCCGCCACCGCGGCCGGCTTGCTGTCCCTGCGCGTCAATCCGGCCGAGAAGCTGTACGGCGCCACGCTGCCGGCGTTGAGCGCCCTGGTTACGCAGGCATACCTGCGATCGTTCGACGTGCCCTACCACGCCCTCCATCTGGTCGCCGCCAAGAATCACCGGAATGCGGCCCGCAATCCCAAGGCGCATTTCCAACGGGAAATCCCGCTGCGAGAGATCGCCTCGAGCCCCCTGGTCGCGGATCCCCTTCGGCGGCATCACTGCGCGCCGATGTCCGATGGTGCCGCCGCGTGCATCATCGGAGACGACGGAGACGACGTCTCCTTTCGCGGTTGGGGTGCGGGCTCGGATGCCCCGCTTTTCCACGAGCGCGAGCACCTGGGCCGTTTCCGGGCGGCGGCCATCGCCGCCGGCCACGCCTTCAGCGGGGCCCGAGTGCGGCCGGACGAGATCGACGTCGTCGAAGTCCACGATGCCTTCTCCCCTTTCGAACTGATCAACCTGGAAGAGATGGGATTCTTTCGCATGGGGGAGGCGTGGCGCGCCTTGGAGGACGGCGAGCTCGATATCGGCGGCCGGCTGGCCGTCAACCCGTCGGGTGGGATGAAAGCCCGCGGCCATCCGATCGGCGTCTGTGGCCTGACATCCGTGGTCGAGATATACCAGCAGCTCAGGGGCGAGGGCGGAGACCGCCAGCACCCCGGCGCGCGCCTGGGCGCGATCCAGAGCGCGGGCGGCGTCTCGCAGCGCAGCTACGCCTTTGTCCTGGGGGCGGAGTGATTCCCATGCGGCTGCCCCGGCGTATCCCCGCACACCGATGTTCCCACGGCTGCCTTTGGCTCCACGAGCACCTCTATTGCCCCAACTGTCGAACCAGGTTGGAGCGAGTGAACATCGCCTCCGCCGCGGTGCTGGTTTCCCACACCACCGTGCGCGTCAACCCCACCGGGGAGCCGATCCGCCTCGGCGTCGCCCGGACAACGACCGGCGCGACGACATTGTGTGTCATCCGCGGCGTGGTGCGCGGAAACGGCCGCGATCGAGTCGTTCTCGTCCTGCGGGACGGTCGATTCCATGCGCTCGGACGGCGTGCTCGGTTGGATTCCGATTGGCAGGCGTCCGCATCCAGCCGCGCTCAAGGGCAGTCCGCGCCCAGACGCCATTCCCGCAGGTGATAGAGGGCGCTGATGGCGTTTGGCTGCACGTTGCAGAACCGATCGCGTACGGCCGTGACCTCGTACGGAATGGCTATGAAGGTGAAAGGCTGGTCCTCGTAGATGATCCGCTGCGCGCTGGACCACAGCGCGCGTGCCTCCCCTTGATCCAGCGCCGCCGCGGCGCGCGCAATGAGATCGTCCACGAGGGGGTTCCGGTAGTGCGAGATATTGTATCCGTTGGGTGGAACGGATCCGCTGTGCCACTGGCCGGTGATGTCCGGTTTGGTTGCGGTTTTCCACCCGAGCACGCATGCGTCGAATTCCGCTGACATCACGCGGTCGATGAAGGTCCCGAATTCCAGGGTGCGAATCCGCACGATCACGCCGATCTTACGCAGATCGGCTTCCACCATCGTGGCGACATCGACACGTTGCTGGCTGCCGTAGTTGGTGATGAGCTCGAACTCGAACGGTTTCCCGTCGCGGTCGCGCACACCGTCACCGTCGCTGTCCGACCAACCGAGTCGGTCGAGGGCCGCCCGCGCCGCGTCCGGATCGTGCGGCAGGGGCTCTATGGCGTCGTCGAACGCCCACAGGATCGCGTGCACCGGACTCCTGCACTCCATCCCGTTGCCGGCCCAGACGGTTTCGATGATCTCTTTGCGGTCGATCGCCATGGTGAGGGCCCGTCTGATCTCCCGGTCGGCAAACGGCGCGCGCTCCACGTTCCAGCCCACGAAAGTCATGCCCCGCGACGGGTAGGTGTAGACCCGCACCTCGGGATACGCTTCCTGCAGAGGCCGCACCTGATCCGATGGGACCGATTCCAGCAGGTCGATTTCCCCCTTCTTGAGCCGCGTCATGAGGGTGACCATGTCCGGCACGAACTCGAACACCACACGTTCGACGCGGGGCATGCCCGCCTCGTGATAGTCCGGGTTCCGGCCGAGCTCGATGTACCTCGCCGGCTCCCATCGGGCGAGACGATAAGGGCCGTTCCCCACCGGCCGCCTTCCGATGAAATGTGTCTTGATATCCGCGCGGGGCGCGCCGGCCAGGATGTGCCCGGGCAGGATCACTCCGTCGTTGGCATCCATGAGCTGATACGGGTACCGCTCGTCGAAGTGGAATATGGCCGTGAGGGGATCGCGAACCTCGACGTCCCTGATGTGCGCCTTGAGGTGCGCGCTCGTCCAGGCAACCACCGTGTCCACCTCGAGCTGCCAGGTGAAACGCACGTCCTCTGCGGTGACCGGAGTCCCATCGGTCCAGCGCACGTCATCGCGGAGGTGAAAAGTAATCGACAGACTGTCCGCGCTGTATTCCCAACTCCGGGCGAGCTGGGGTTGGAAGGTCACGAAGTCGGGCTGTTCCTCCAGGAGCTTCAGATACAGCAGCTCCACGATGTCACGAGTCTCCGTGGCGGTTACGGCGAGTGGATTGAGCGACGCAGGCTCGCTGAGGAGACCGACGGTAAGGACGTTCCCGCCCGCGGCGCGAGCGGCGACGGAAAATGTCAGCGCCGAAACGAGGCACGCTATGCCGGCGGCCGTTCGCCGGTTGCTTCCCATCCCGTGCACGCGACAACACCTCCCTCGCGCATGATGCTAGTGGAGCAACAGAGAGCTGTCAAGGTACCGAGGTCACGCCGAGCGCTCACGCTGCAGGTAGTAGAGTTTCGCGTAAAGTACCGACTTGTACATCGCCGTGATGGCGGCCATCAGGAATCCGCGCACGCCGGCACGCCAGCAACCTTTGATGAGGTAGTATTTCACGAACACGCCCACCGGCGGCACGAACATGTCGACCAGGTGAATACGTCTGCGCCCGGCACGGTCGCGGGCCTCGAGGGTCGTATAACGGTTGAGGCGTTCGAAGCTGTCGGCGATCGTGGGATGGGTGAAGTGATAGAGGGGATGCTGCAGCGTAAGTACCGGACCGTCGACGACCACGCCTTCGTGCACCGATGCCTCCGTCATGCGCCCCGAGCGTTTCCGGAACAGGCGGAGGACACGGTCCTCAGCCCAGGGACCGATCTCGAACCACTCCCCCAGAAACTGGTTTCGCCGCCGCAAGCGGTAGCCTGCGGTAGCGCCCGGATGTTCGATCGTCCGGCTGATTTCACGCGCCAGGGCCTCCGGCACCACTTCATCGGTGTCACACAGGAAAACCCAGTCACCTCGCGCTTCGTCGATGGCCAGTTGCTTCTGCGCCGCGAACCCCGGCCACGCATTGGACACCACCCGCGCGCCGCAGCGTTGCGCGGCCTCCGGCGTGCCGTCGTCGCTCAGGGCATCCACGACCACGACCTCGTCGGCGAAGGACAGGCTCCGCACACACCGTTCGATGGTCATGGCGGAGTTTTGGGAGATGACGACTGCGGAAAGCGTCACGTCGGACATGGAACGACACCTCAAGCGGTCCGTATTCCGCGAGATTCCCCTGCGCTTGCGGGCAATTCTGCCCCGCGCGCGGGCAGCGCCGCGATGTATTCCTGCAGGGATTGTACGCTGATCGGTCCCCGCTGTATAGACATTAGTCCCAGCACCAGCGCATTCAGCCCGGCCACACTGGTGATGCACGGTATCTTCGCCTTGTTCGAAGCGAGCCGGATCTCCTTATCGTCCTCCAGCGCTTTTCGGCTGGCAGCCATGTTGATCACGAGCTGGATGGAGCCGTTCCCGATGAGGTTCAGGACCTCGCGGTCGCCGGAAGAAATCTTGGGGACCACACGGGACGGGATTCCGTGTGAGCGGAGCACCTCCCCCATCCCCTTCGTCGTGACCAGACGGAACCCCATCTGATGGAGCCCCTTCGCAGGAAAAATGACTTCGCGCTTGTACCGATTGGCGACGCTGAAGAACACCTGCGACCGCGGTGCGATTCTGTGCCCGGCGGCGAGTTGCGCTTTCATGAAAGCTTCGTCGAACGTCCCGCCGATACCCATCACTTCCCCCGTCGATCGCATTTCCGGACCGAGAATCGAGTCGACCTCCGGTAACTTATCGAAGGGCAACACCGGGGCCTTGACGGCGAAGAAGGGGCGCGCCCCGGGACGACCAGCGTCGGCGGGAAGCCGACCTCCGAGCATCGCGCGCGTGGCCAGCTTGACCCACGCCACACCTGTGGCTTTGCTCACGAACGGTACGGTCCGCGAGGCCCGGGGGTTGATCTCCAGGCAGTAGATCCGTTCGTCCTTCACCGCGAACTGGACGTTCACCATCCCCAGCACTCCCAGCGCCCGGGCAATGCGCGCCGTCGTCTCCTCGATCTCGGCGACGATTTCCTCCCCTAGGGAGAGCGGCGGAGTGACGCAGCTCGAGTCGCCCGAGTGGATCCCGGCTTCCTCGATGTGCTCCATCACCCCGGCGATCACCACCCGTTCCCCGTCCGACACCGCGTCCACGTCCACTTCGAGCGCGTTGTCGACGAACTTGTCCAACATGAGCGGGCCACGCCCGCTCGATCGCAGGGCGGCCTCGAGAGCAGCCGCGAGCTCGCCATGATCCCGCACCAGTTCCATTGCCCGTCCGCCGAGAACGTAAGGGGGTCTGAGGAGAACGGGGTAACGCAGCTTCTCTGCGGCCGCAATTGCCTCTTCGCGGGACGAGGCGAACGCACACTCCGGGTGCTCGATGCCGAGGTCCGCAAGGAGTTCGCTGCACCGTTTCCGATCCTCGGCGCGGTCGATCGAGTCGACGCTGGTGCCGAGCACCCGAACACCGGTTCCCTGCAGGCGGTGAACGAGATTGAGCGGCGTCTGCCCGCCGAACTGACAAATGATTCCGTCCGGCTTCTCTTTCCCGATGATGGCCATGACGTGCTCGTAACAGACCGGCTCGAAGTACAACCGGTCCGACACATCGAAATCGGTGCTCACCGTCTCCGGGTTGCAATTTACCATGATCGACTGCACGCCCATTTCACGGAGCGCCATGGCCGCATGCACGCAGCAGTAGTCGAACTCTAGCCCTTGCCCTACCCGGTTGGGACCGCTGCCGAGAATCACGACCTTGCGGACCGGCCCCAGCGACGCCTTCCCGACGGAGACCTCGCACTCGTCGTCGTACGTCAGATAGTAGTACGGCGTACCGGCCTCGAATTCCCCGGCGCAGGTGTCGACCATCTTGACGGTGGGGTGAATGCCGCAGCGCGCGCGAAGCTCCGCGATCTCCTCCTCCGTTTTGCCCCAGATGCTCCCGAGCTGCCGGTCGCTGAAACCCAAGCGCTTTGACTCACGCAGCAAGTGCGGCGGACACGGGTCCGGCAAGCCTCTCAGCCGTTCTTCGTAGTCGGCGATCGCCCGAATGTTGTCCAGGAACCAAGGGTCGATCTTGGTGAGGGCGTGTATCTCTGCCGTGGTCATCCCGGCGCGGCAGGCGGCCATGATCGCGGGCAACCGTTCCGAGTTCGGTCTGGAGAGCTTCCGCGCCAGCACCTCCTGCGGTGAAATGCACGTGCCGAGATCGCATCCGGTCGCCACCAGATCGCACACGTCGGACTCCAGCGACCGCATCGCTTTCTGCAGCGCCTCGTTGAACGTGCGTCCCACGGCCATCACTTCACCCACCGATTTCATCTGCGAACCGAGGACATCCGCTGCGCCGTGAAACTTCTCGAAGTTCCACCTGGGAATCTTAACCACCACGTAGTCGAGGGCCGGCTCGAAAGCGGCCGAAATTGATCCCACCACGTCGTTCGGCAGATCGGAGAGGGTGTAACCGAGCGCAAGCTTCGCCGCGATTTTTGCGATCGGATAACCAGTGGCCTTGCTCGCAAGCGCGCTCGAACGTGACACGCGCGGGTTCATCTCGATCACGACCATCCGCCCTGTGGCGGGATCGAGGGCGAATTGTACGTTCGCTCCACCCCACATCCCCACGCGATCCACGATGTCGAAGGCCGCTTCGCGCATGAGCTGATATTCTCTGTCGCGAAGTGTCTGCACCGGAGCCACCGTGATGCTGTCGCCGGTATGGACACCCATGGGATCGAAGTTCTCTATCGAACAAATGACCGCATGGTTGCCCTTGCGATCGCGCATGACCTCGAGCTCGAACTCCTTCCACCCCTCGATCGACTCCTCGAGGAGGACCTGGCCCGTGGGCGAACGTCGCACGCCCTGCTCGACGGCGGCGACCAGTTCCACGCGCGTCCGCGCGAATCCGCTCCCGCAGCCACCGAGCGTAAACGACGGCCGGACAATGAGCGGCAGCGGAAGCCATTTCAACAGCTCCAGCGCTTCCGCCGCCGAATGCGCCATTCCGCTCCGCGGCGTGTCGTAACCCGCTTCTTCCACCAGTCTCTTGAACTCGGACCTGTCCTCGGCCCGCCGGATTGCATCCAAGTCGACACCGATCAGACGCACGCCCAACCGTTCGAGCGTCCCCCGCTCCGCCAGTTCGACGGCCAGGTTGAGCGCCGTTTGCCCGCCCAGTGTGGGCAGGATCCCGTCGACACGCTCCCGTTCCAAGATCGCTTCGCAGGTCTCGAACGTGAGCGGTTCGATGTAGGTGGCGTGTGCGAGCCCAGGGTCGGTCATGATGGTTGCCGGGTTGCTGTTCACCAGCACCACTCGCACGCCTTCCTCGATGAGCGCACGAACCGCCTGCGTGCCCGAGTAGTCGAACTCGCACCCCTGCCCGATCACGATCGGTCCGGACCCAATCACCAGGACGCTCTTCGTGTCAATACGCCTCGACATCGCGCCACCCTTTGATTTGTTGGTGAAACTGCCGAAACACGAACGAGGTATCGCGGGGACCGGGTGAAGCCTCGGGGTGAAATTGAACGCACGCGATCATGCGCGCGTCGTCCGCGAATCCCTCTACGGTGCCGTCGTTGGCGTTGGTGTAGTTGAGCGAGACACCGGCATCGATGATGTCCTCGGCGACGGCGTAGCCGTGGTTCTGACTGGTGATGAACACGCGGCCAGTGCCTCGATCGATCACCGGCTGATTCGCGCCACGGTGGCCGAACTTCAGTTTGTAGGTCCGGCCGCCGAGGGCGAGCGCAACCACCTGATGTCCGAGACAGATTCCGAGGATCGGTATCCGCCCGATGAGCCCGCGGACCTCCGCTACCACCCGCGGGATGTCTGCGGGATCGCCGGGGCCGTTCGAGAGCACCAGAAAATCGAACCGGCCCCCGATCACTTCCTTTGCCGAGAAGGCCGCGTCGAAGACCCGTGCCGACACCCCGAGGTCAAGGATCCTCGTGAGAATGCTCTTCTTCATTCCCAGGTCGACGACGGCGGCCCGCCCGCCCGTGGCGACGGCCACGCTCCCCGGCGAACCGGAGACGCTCTCGACCAACGATTCTCCGCGACTGAACGATTGGCTGCGTGCCAGCGCCAGTAGCTCGTCGTATCCATGAGTCTGACCGCCGATCGCCGCCATCACCGCCCCTCGCGAACGAATGCAACGAGTAACCGCCCGGGTGTCGATGCCGGTCAGTCCCGGCAGCCCCCGGTCCGACATTAGATTCTCCAGCGAGTCCCTGCCGGGGGCGGGCGAGAAGAACGGGGACAGCTCCCGCACCACGAGAGCACGCGCTGCGATTTTCTCCCGTTCGCTGTCCCCGGCTACGACACCGTAGTTCCCAATTTGCGGATACGTCATCACGAGGATCTGTCCCGCGTAGGACGGATCGGTGATCACCTCCTGGTAACCCGTCATCGAGGTATTGAACACCAACTCGCCTCTCACCGGGAGCGTGCGCGCTCCCACGAGGTAGCCGTCGAACTGCGATCCGTCGGCGAGCACGAGTCTTCCACGTGGACGGTCAACGAAGGACATGCTTTCACCCCCTTGACCTCGGATTAAGGACGGGTTCGGAGACCCCCCCAAAAAAAAGCCCTCCCCCGCGCTTGCGGGAGGGGCGAAACCAGAACGCTGGGACCGCCTGCTGTGCCACAGGCCGTCCGGACATCGCGACCAAGTCGCCTCACGGCGGCTCCCTTGCTGGCCTCTCGGTGCCAGTTTAAAAGGACCCACTGCAGTTTGCTCAGGGCTTGCGGTAACCTAGAGGATCGTTCTCGGACCGTCAAGCGCAAACTGGACTCAAATCGCAAAAACGGGTAAAACCGTCCTTCGGGGGCCCGCGCCTCCCGCAGCAATGGCTCCATCGGTCGGCTATGGTTTGGTGTAATGAACTCGCAACGCCGGGCGATCGGAGAGCGCAGCATGCTCACGGGAGGCGAACCGCGAGGTTTCATCGCCGATCAACACCCAGCCGAAGTTGCCTTGCGGATCGTCCAGCCATCCCTGGGCGTCGGCGACCGTTTCCGGCGTGCTTCCCCACGCATGGCGCACGTCGTTGAGGCTGGCGAGCCTTCCCCCCAATCGGCAGTAGCCGCGTGTAAGGAGACCAACCGCCGGCGTCGAAAACGATTGACAACACAACTAATATGAATGGGTTACACTTCATGTTTGATGCATCTTGTCAGGCCGAAGCGCGCGGGCGCCCCCTGCCCGCTCGAGATTGGGGCCCGGAAAACACTATTTTGCCGGAATCCCCACAAAGTCTCTTGGCGGCCCGTCTCCTTGGCGGCTAAAATCTCCGACATGCGGTCGTGGTTTGATCTGCAGGCTGCCGGCACCGATGTCCGCACCGAGGTGCTCGGTGGGGTGACGACGTTCATGACGATGGCCTACATCGTATTCGTCAACCCCT
>Ga0316622_100002052_pt1 | contig 13692 bp, 12 predicted proteins | sample OWC_Aug_OW2_C1_D_FD_207646 | JGI IMG/M metagenome (GOLD analysis project Ga0316622, IMG submission 207646) | Wetland soil microbial communities from Old Woman Creek delta, Ohio, United States - OWC_Aug_OW2_C1_D5_C | ecosystem: Environmental > Terrestrial > Soil > Wetlands | place: USA: Ohio... | reverse complement strand
CCTGCCTCGACCAGGCCGCCGCGCAGCAGGCGCAGAAACGGTTCGAGCTGCTGCCGATCCATGATCGCCAGCGCATTGAGGCCGTCCGAGATCACGATCTGCACGTCGATTGTGGCCGAATGGCCGACCCGCAGCGCCTGCACCGACGCCACGGCGGCGTCGCTCAGGGCTTCACCCGTGGTCGGGTGCAGGACGTAGTCAGTGCGGTCGGCCGAGCGCGTGGCGATGAATCTGGCCCCGGCCATCGCCATCCGGAAGGCGCCATCGAACTCGGCCCAGATACTGCGCTTGCCGTCGTCGTAGATGCGGCGTATTTCGCTGGCCAGCCCGGGTTCGAGATCGAAGGGCCGGGGGCCGTGGCCGGTGGCCAGGAAGACACCACGCCCGCGCACCGCGGCCATCTGCCGGGTGCCTTCCGCGCGGATGTCGGCCTCGGGCCGGGTATCGCCATGACGGCGGCGGTACTGCAGGTAGACCCGCAGCGGGTCGCCGAAGTGCCGCGTCGGTTGGTTCGCGGCGTCGAGGACGCCGAGTTCGCGGAAGAACTTCGCCATTCGGTCGTCGACACGCCGGTCGAACTTCGCGCGCAGCCGGACGTGGTCCTGGAAACCGGTGGTCAGGTAGCCCAACATCGGGTCTATCTTGGTCGGCAGTGCCATCAGGTAGGCCGGATGCGCCGGCAGCACCGCGTCGAGGCACCAGTCGAGGTCGTCGAGCGAGACGTCCATGTGCAGCGTCGAACACACGTCGAGCCCGATGCACAGGCCGTGCAGCTTGCCCATCACCAGGTCCTCGAGGCAGCAGCGAACGAGCTGGTCGCGGGTCCGGAAGACCTCGGGCCCGATGAAGCCGGCGACGTCGTTCAGGTGCACCCAGGGCGCGCCGCCACGGGCCACGGCTACCCGCTGCGCGAGCAGGCGTGCAAGACCGTACTTGCGCGACTCGTGCAGCACCATGTCCATGCCCTGGGCGTGGCCGTTGGTGAAGTCGGCCCCCTGGCCGGTCTCGAAGTAGAGGCCGTAGCGGCCCTTGCGGGTGTCGGCGTAGGCGAGCAGGCGTTCGGTCGTGACGTCGAAGGTGGCGTTGGCGGCGTCGCTGCCGGCGATGCTCTGGAACCACAGGGCGGTGCTGCCGGGCCAGTCCCGTTCGACCTGCGCCTGCACGTCAATGTGGGCGAGCACGCAGTAGGGCACCACCTCGCTGAGTCCGAAGCTCGCCTGCAAATCGCGCAGCGTGACCTCGACTGCGTGCACCTGTGCGGGCTCGCTGCTGACTGGGTTGGTGCCGATCAAGAGGTCGCCGACCGCATATGACCAGGCATCGAAGACCTGCCAGCGGATGTCCTCGGCGTCGTCGGTCGGGGAGTTGGGCTGGATCCGGGCCGACAGATAGCCGCGGGCGCCGATGTGCGTTCCGGGCAGCGGGTTGAAGATCTTGGCGGCGACGGTGGTCAATTCGGCGTTGGTCATCAGCTTGACCACGCAGCCGATCACGTCGCTGGACAGTCCCGGCGTCACCTGCTTGATGGCCCCCTCGTTCTGTCGGAGCAGAAAGCGCTTGAGCTCGCCCAGGGTCCAGGCAGCGCAAGCATCTTGGGCGGGCCGGTCGAGGCTGGCCTGCAGCTTTGCGTAGAGTCCGTCCGCCAGCAGCGGATGGCTGTCGATCTCGCGCAACGTCGTCGCGGCGAGGTGCTTTCGCGCCAGGGCCCGCTGCGCGTCCGACGCGGCGGCAAGCCCCACGCTCTGGTCGCCTTCCTTGAACGCATTGGCTGCCCCGAGCAGCCCGGCGTAGAGCTGGGGATCCCAGCGCCCCGCGGTCGCCCGCACGTAGGCAGGGAGACCAGCGTTCCGTGGCATCGCGGAAAGCGCCGCACCCGGGTTTGCCCGGGCGGACCACGCCAGCCCCAGCGTGCTACTCGAGAGCATCCTGACGACGTCGCGTCGGTCCATGTCGGGTCTCCGGGTGCGAATCGTGATTATGGGCGCGAAGCCGGCCACACGGGGCACCTCCCGGTCCATGCTCGAAGCGCCGGCGGTTGCGGCCTGCCGATGACGCGCGCGGAAGCCCTGCAAGTTGGCGTAGGCGCTGTCGTCCTTGCCGGAATCGGCCCGTCCGCTGCCGGCTGGCACTCGACCGATTGGATGAGGCTCTGGGTAGCTCCGGGACCGCTGTAACCACGGTCGGCATTTCGGCAGATCGCTTACAAGGTGCTTGCAGGACGATCGGCCGCCAGAAACGACAAGGGCCCAGCCGAAGCTAAGCCCTTGATTTTATTGGTTGCGGGGGTGCGCAACCAGTCTTGGCAACCCCACTGAATCAACGACTTACAACGGTCGTTGCGGTCCGCATAGGCAAACGCATCGCGCGTCGGTCGCCCCCTTGACTTGCCACCCTCCTAAACTACGCGATCGTGGACCGACGAGCCGCCGATCTCGACCGCTTTGCGACAGACCCCGGCTTCCCAGGCGAAGCAGTGGTGGCGGCAATGTGCTCGATGACAAGGGGAGGCCGGTTTGGAAAGCGGGCCACCAATTGGAGTTCGCCTCCCATCGCCTCGACGTAGCGGCGCAGCGTCGAGAGGAGAATGTCGCTCCGCCGCTCGATGCGCGATACCGTGTCCTGCCCCACACCCAGCTTCGCGGCGAGTTCCGCCTGGGTGCGCTCCACAGCACGCCGCAGATCCTTCAGCGTCGCCAATTCGTTCGCACGCCGCTCGATCCGGGCACGCCGCTTTGCCGGCACGCTTGCCATCACCTGGTCAAGACTTCTTGCCATGGGCCTTCTCCTTTGCCTTCCGTCCTCCGCCCTGCGGTACGGCGAGGGCGGACAGATAGTCATCGAATCGACGATCCGCCGTTGCGATCAATCGCTTGTAGAACCGTTTCTGGTCGATCCCGCCCTTGTCGCCGCCGGCGAGCAGGACTGCCCGTCTTTTCGGATCGAACGCAAACGCGATTCGCCACACCCCGCGGTCCCAATCGAAGCGAAGCTCCTTCATGTTGGAATCTTTTGGATCCTTTCAGCGTATCGACCGTGGGTCGCCCGAGCTGCGGCCCGAACTCCTGCAAGAGCAACGCGCGCGCGAGCACCTCGTCCTGCAGGTCCTCGGCAAGCCCTTGGAACTCCTGGTCGAATTCCTCATGGAGGAGGACGGTCCAGCGCATCGTGCAATTATGTCCTTAACGCCATATGGTGTCAAATCCATTCACGGCGCCGCCCCGCCAGCACCCCGCGGCCGCCCACCCGGGCGAATCCCGCAGTCAATTGCGTGCGACTCGACGCGGATATCATGCCGAATCGCTGGTCATCGATTCGGCGCGCGGCCGCGGGCTTGACGCGCCCGCAGGGGCGCTGATACACATGGCGTCAACCGATGACCCTAATGCGTCGATGAATGGAGGACGATGCCGCGATGCGCTCGCAAGACGACCGCCAGGCAGCCCGTGATTTGCTGCGCGCCGCCGCCATCGTGCCGTTCACGGTCATCGCGCAGGAAGTGATCCCCGGTTCCGATGAAGGCGAGTTCGCGTTGCGCCTGGAACTTTCCCTGTTCGACGAGGACAGCCCCGAGGAAGATCGAGCGGATGTCGCCGAATGGGGGGCACTTGGATTCCTGTTCGCGGTCGGCGCGCTGTCGTTTGCCGACGCCCGACCACGCGGCTTTTCCAGCGCCGAATTCGATCCCGACGACGAATTTCAGCTCGCGGATTTCGTGGCGGCGCTCAAGTTCCGCAACGGCGAACTTCACCTGGACACGGACTACATCCGGGGCCGGCGCATGAAGACGCACGCGATCGTCCGCTCGTCGGGCACCGGCACGATCGAAACACGAGGTCGCGGCAAGGCGGCGCTCAACTGGATGAGCCGCCTCAAGGGCAACGCGCCGTTGCGCGGCGTGCCGTGAGATCCGGCCTCTGGAGTCTCGATGCCCCGAAAGAAAGACCGGCCAGCCGATCCCTCGATCAAGCGCACGGAGCGGCTGCGCGTCCAACCGAAGGACAAGCTGGTCGCGCTGCTCGACGAACTGGCGGCGAAGCATCCGGAGGTCGAGGCGCGCCTCGCCCGCCATGCACTGGCAGGCGACCCGGCGGCGCTCGCAGCGGAGTTTCGCCGGAGCCTACACGCCTGGAAGCGTTCCACGCGGTTCCGTCCGCGGGGGGCAGCGGCCGCGTTCGGCCGCGAGCTCCAATCGTGGCTCGACGAGGTCGAGCGCGAGCTGCTCCCGCTCGATCCGGCGCGGGCCCACGCGCTTGCCGAAGCGTTCGTGAACATGGACGCGCGCCTGTTCGACCAGGCGGACGATTCCGACGGAGCGATAGGCGATGCTGTGCGCGCCGGCTGCGGGCTGTGGCTGGTCGCTGCGAAGCTGCGGGCGGACCGAAGCGCCGCCCAATGGATCGACCGCATCTACGCGCTGGTCAACGCCGACGAATACGGCGCGCGCGAGGCGCTGCTGAGACACGCCGACCTTCTCCTCGCGCCGGCGGACCTGCGCGCACTGGCTGCGCGCTTCGAGGCCGACCTCGAGCGGGCACTCACGCGGCACGCCGGGGATCGTTCGGATTACTCCGTCTTCAAGGCCGCGTCCGCCGTCGGGCTCGTCGCCGATGCATTGGGCGACCCCGATCTGTCGACCAGGACGACGCTGCGCTACAGCCCCGCTCCGAACCCGCTGCAGAAAGCGCACTTCGTCGAGAACTATCTGCGCTTCGACCGGCCCGCGGAGGCGTTGGCGTGGCTCGAAGGCGACTGGGGAAGGCAGGAGGAGCAGCGCGAGCGTCTTCTCGCCCAAGCCTGTGCGGCGCTGGGCGATGCGGCACAGCTTCGAGCGGTGCGGCGCAGGCTGTTCGACCGCAGCGGATCGGCAAGCGACTTCGAGGCCTGGCGGGATAGCCTCGCGCCGGCGGAACGCAGCAGCGCGGCCGCAGTCGCAGGCGAGCGAGCGCAGCACACCGACGACCCAATCACCGGCGCCCAGCTGCTGCTCGCGGTCGAAGACGAAGTGGCCGCCGAGTCGCTGCTGGTGTCGCGGCACGCGAGCGTGCGCGGCGAGGAGTATTACCACCTGCTGCCGCTCGCGCAGACGATGGAGAAGAGGAAGCGACTGCTGGGCGCGGTTGTCTGCTATCGCGCGCTTCTCTTGGCTATCCTCGCGCGGGCGTACGTTCGCGCCTATGGCCACGCTGCCGATTACCTTGCCGCGCTGCGCGAACTCGATGCTCGCGTAGACAACTATCAAACGTTGCCGACCCACGAGGTGTTCGAGGCCGCGCTACGCGACGCGCATGGACGGAAGTTGGCGTTCTGGCGCCGGCTGCCTACCTGATGGTGGAGCCCCGCCGCGGTGAGTCGCGAACGGGCGCACCGACCGGGACGGGGCGAATGCGGCGTGTGTTGGTTGCGGGTTGAAAACATCAACGGCCTACGAGTTCATCGTAAGCCGTTGCTTTGAAAGAGTGGTTGCGGGGGGCTGCAACCGGACCCGTCTACAAGTTCATGCGCGTCAGCGTCGGCGCAACCAATAGCCTGGACTTCGGCTCGTGTGTGCAAGCGCGAGGATCACGATCTCTTCCGCTTTGAGTTGGTACACCAGGGTAAACGGGAATCGATCCAGCACCGCGACCCGGCGGTCGCGCCGTTCTTTCCACTGCGGCACCGCGTACGGAAATTGAAGGATCGTTTCGAGAACGGCATCGATCTCGTCTTCCAGCTCGGCTCCAAGCCCCGCGCGGCATGACTCGTAATAGTCGACCTCGTGATCGATCTCGACGACCGCGAGCCGATGGATTCGAAGCTTCAACGGCTCGCGCGTGCCGCCCTGCGTTTGCGGATGTGGGTGCGGTACTCGTCGAGAGTCATCGTTTCGGCGGCGTCCAGGTCGACCTCGGCACCCCGACGCTGGATTTCAGCGTCCCACGCTTGCGCCGCGCCCGCCTCGGGTTCACCGTCGAGACTGCGGATCAACTCGAGTGCCAAGCGCGCACGCTCCTTCGCCGGCAGGCGGAGAATGTCCGCAAGAATGTCGGTCGCTCCCATGCCAAATATCTTACCCATTTTCGGCGGTCCGTGCTCCCGACTCATCAGATGTCGATTGCGGGTGTAGAAGCGACAACGGCCTACGAGGTTTTCGTAAGCCGTTGATTATTAAGCCGGTGGTTGCGGGGGTACGCAACGGGTCCTGGCAACATCGCGCAATCAGATACTTGCGTCACCCGTTACCGTCCGACTCGGCGATCGCGTCGCACGCCGGTCGAACACTCGCGGTTAGTCGAAATGGAGCGAGCGCTCTTCGCAGGCCTACGCGGTCTTTGGACTACCTGCGCCCTGCGGGCTCCGGTGTTCGCGCTCGGGACGGCCCTTCGCGCTCACGGACCGACGAGACGACGACTTGGAAGTCTTTCCGACAGTACGCTGCTTCCCCGGGGCTGCGGCACCGAGGTGCTCGATCACCAACGGCACCCGGTTCGGAAAGCGCGCCACCAATTGGAGCTCTCCCCCCATCGCCTCGACGTAGCGGCGCAGCGTCGAGAGCAGGATGTCGCTCCGGCGCTCGATGCGCGATACCGTGTCCTGCCCCACGCCCAGCTTCGCCGCGAGTTCCTCCTGCGTCTGCTCCACGGCGCGCCGCAGGTCCTTCAGCGTCGCCAGTTCGCTCGCGCGCCGCTCGATTCGGGCACGCCGCCTCGCCGGCACGCCTGCCATCACTTGGTCAAGACTTCTTGCCATGGGGTTTCTCCTTTGCCTTCCGTCGTCGGGCACCCGGTGGACCGAGAGCGGACAAATACTCGTCGAATCGGCGGTCCGCGGTTGCGATCAATCGCTGGTAGAAACGTTTCTGGTCGACCCCGCCTTTGTCGCCGCCGGCAAGCACGATCGCTTGCCTTTTCGGATCGAACGCGAACGCAACTCGCCAAACTCCGCGATCCCAATCGAAGCGAGGCTCCTTCATGTTGGGATGTTTCGATCCCTTCAGCGTATCGACCGTGAACCGGCCTAGCTGCGGGCCGAACTTCTGCAACGGCATCGCGTGCGCGAGCAACTCGTCCTGCAAGTCCTCGGCAAACCCTTGGAACTCCTGGTCGAGCTTCTCGTGCAAGAGGACGGTCCAGCGTATTCGCTGATTATGTATTTAAAACCATATGGTTTCAAGTCCATTTCCGGCGCCCGCCCGCGGCACGCCGCAGCCTCCGATCCTGGCCACACTTGCAGTCGATAGCAGGCGACTGGAGGCGAGCATCGGGCCGCCTCTTCGGGGAGGGGATCCGCGCGCCAGCGCGTGCTGTCGCTCTTGACGCGCTCGCGGGCGCACCGATACACCGTGTGGCATCCGACGAACCCGCTACGCCGATCGGCGGCGGTTGATGCCGCAATGCGCTCGCAAGACGATCACCACACGGCCCACGAGCTGCTACGCACCGCCGCCATCGTACCGTTCACGGTCGTCGCGCAACCGGCGGCCGTGACTCACGCGCCCGGGCCCGGCGGCTGATCCCCTCGCTCGCCCGGCGCGTCGTCGGCTGGGCGGGGTGGCACGCAAAACAGCGCGTGGCCGGTGTCGTGGAGCAGCGCGAAGAGACGTCGTGCGAGCGCGACCTTGTCGTCGTCCGCCATAGACTCGGCCTCGAGCGCGCCGAGCGCCTGCGCGATGGTTCGGCAGCCGTCGCACTGGTCCACCAGAAGCGCCTCCTGCCGAGACAGCGAGACCTGGTGCCAGTCGCGCGCGAGCGTCACGGGGCGCGCGGGGTCCGGCTCGACCGGCCGCGTGATCTGCAGCCTCCAGTGCAATCGAGGCACGTAGTGCAGGAAGGCGTCACCCCGGAAGCCGATCTTCGGCGCCGTCTTGAAGTGCGCGGGATGACAGACGTTGAATCGATGCACGCCACGGGAGTAGGCGATGAGGTCGATGACGGCGGCCTGCTCGCGCTCGCCCAGTGCCCGAATGCGGGTCGACAGCGGGTCATCTCCCGGGCAATGAGCTTGCACCGAGAAGTCGAGTCGGTCCATCCAGCCGAGAAAGGCGAGCCCGTTCTCCTCGACGAGGTCGAACACCTGCGCAGGCGAGTAGGCCCGGTCGCGTCCGTGCAGGAAGGTGTCGACGATGGCTGCGTCGTCGTCCAGTTCCTCTGCCGCGTTGCGAGCATTGAGGTAGGCATGGGCGCTGTGCCGGGCCGGCAGGATCGCGAGCGCGCGTCGCACGATTTCCACGTCCTGCGCGGTCTGGCCCAGGCCCATCAAGTGAAAGGCCTGCTGCAGCAGGTAAACGCCCTGTCGCAGCGTGCTGCCGTAGAGCATCAGGTGCATGACGCCGTCGGGCCGCAGGACGTCGCGCAGCGCCCGCAGCCCGCAGCCCGGGTCCTCCAGATGGTGCAGCACACCCGTCGACAGGACGAAGTCGAAGTCGCGCTCGAGGGCCGCCACCCGGTTGAGATCCAGGAGCCGGACCTCGAGATTGCGCAGCCCGTGCTTTTCCGCGAGGTATTTCGTGTGGGCGAGGCTGGCGCGGGAAATGTCGATGGCCAGGACGCGCGACGTGGGGTTGCGCAGCGCGACGTACGCGGCCTGGTTGGTGCCGCAGCCCGCGACCAGGATGTCGAGGTCGCCGACGTCGCGCCGGTCGGGCCAGAACACCGGGCCGCAGGCAGGTATGTCGGCGTACTCCCAGTAGCCACCGGCAATCGCCTCGACCATGTCGTCGACCGGCGGCGGATAGGCCCAGGCCTCGTATTGGCGCGCGACGACGTCGTCCGGCGCCGGCGCGGGCGCGTCAGGCATCGTCGTCTCTGGGCAATCCGGGCAAGGACGAGGCGACCCACCCGTCCGCGCCTGTGCTACCTGTAAGTGCACGGGTGCCGCAACGCGGCGCGCGACCGCCCATCGAGGAGAATCCTTGCGCCGCGGCGTTCCCGTCGCGCGGCGGTCGCGACACGGACGAGGAGCGAATCGCGGAAGCAGCCTCAGCGACGACCGCGGCCAGCGCTGCCGCCGACACCACCACTCCCGCCATTCCCGCCGCCGACACCGCCTTTCCCGCCATTCCCGCTGCCGACACCGCCATTCCCGCCATTCCCGCCGCCGACACCGCCGTTCCCGCCATTCCCGGCGCCGACACCGCCGTTCCCGCCATTCCCGCCGCCGACACCGCCTTTCCCGCCATTCCCGCCGCCGACACCGCCACTCCCGCCATTCCCGGCGCCGACACCGGCACTCCCGCCATTCCCGCCGCCGACACCGGCATGGCCGCCGTTGCCGCCGACACCGGCATGGCCGCCGTTGCCGCCGCCGGCAGTGGCGCCGATTCCGCCTGCTCCACCGTTGCCCCCAGCGGCAGCTAGCTGCGGCCCGAAGCCAGGCGTCGAAGCCGAGGAATCAGCGGTCCCGCCGGCATTCGCCGTCGCGCAGCCGACGATCAGCGCGGTGTCGATACAAAGGGCAGCGACGATCGTTCTCTTCTTCATGGGCGTGCTCCTCTCGTTGAAACACCCAACGAGTGTCTCATCGACCCCCACGTACGGTCAACGGACGGTTCTCCTGTCGGCATCCTGCAACGCTCGTCAGAAGAATCGGCCCGGGATCCCGGGCCCGGCCGCCCGGACGGGCGACCGCGGATTCTGACGCTTTAGCGGCACTTGTGAGTCGCCCGCAAGTGGTCCGTAAATCGGCGACGCCGGCCAACAAAAAACCCGCCGGCTGGGTGCCAAAGCGGGTTCGGACTGCGGCCCCGCTTTAGCTGGATTTGTAACGCGCCCGCAAGCTGGATGAATCAAATCGGCGCACCGAAAGTATGCGCCCTGGACCGGCGATCCGCAAGGAAGGATCCCGTCGCCGGTGTTGCCCTGCCGGCGCGACAGTCGGCGATTCGCCGCCCCCGGCGACCTTTCCTTTTGGGGCCTTTTCTCGTGCGACGATGGCGTGGCAGTCCACTTTGGAGTTCCGCATCGTGTGCAGGCGCGCCAAATCGTCTGATGGATGCAAATTCTTTATGTATATGTGTTTATTGGTATTGGGATATTTCTGTTAGTAATCGTTCCATGTACTTTGTGTTAGTATTCCCATAGTTGACGAGTTGTCCGCCCCTGTCCCAACCTGACCGCAGCTGACCTAATGCCCGTTTCCCAAACCGCGGCAAACCCCATGACGGGGGGATCGGCCTCTCTTGCCGACGTGCTGCTTCTGCTCGAACAGGATGCCGGGCTCGATCCACCGCTGCGCGGCGCCTACCTCGGAGCGGTCCGCACAATGTGCTCGTTGCTCGGCCGGCCAGCCGACGCGCTGCCGAGCGCCATGCCGGAAATCGACCGGTTGCTACGCGCCGTCCCGGTTCCTGTACACGGGCGGTCGAAGAAGACCATTGCCAACGTCCGCTCGCGCCTGAAGGCCGCCCTCCTCCGCGTCGCCGGCGGGCCGAAGCTGCCTCCGCACCGGACACCGCTCCGACCGGAGTGGGCGACGCTCTACGGCACCCTTCCCGACCTCCGGCTGCGCAATGGTCTGTCGCGCCTGATCCGCATCGCTTCGTATCGCGGGGTCCCCCCGGGGAAGGTCGACGACGCCTTCCTGCTGGATGTACTGAAGGCGCTCAGTACTGTGAATTGGGGCCGGGACACAATGCCCTTGTGGCGCAAGACGGTGGCGGTGTGGAACGAGGCGACGACCGCCGTCCCAGGCTGGCCGCGCACCCGCCTGACTCCACCGCCCGAATCGAAGCGACCTCATCATCTCGCGCTGACGGAATTCCCCGCGACCTTTACCCGCGATCTCGAGGCTTATCTCGCTTGGGCGGGTGGCGCTGATCGGCTCGCCGACGATGCGCCGGCGACACCGCTGAAGCCGTCCACCTTGCGCCAGCGCCGGGAACATCTGCGCCTCGCTGCATCGACCCTGGCGGCACACCTCGGCTTTGCGAAGCGAGTCCATCGGTTGTCGACATTGGTCGAACCGCTGAACATGCGTGCAATCCTGGAGACGTACCTGAAGCGTGCCCCCAATGGCAAGCCAACTGCTTTCATTCGGGGCCTCGCAGTAACGCTGATCGCGGTCGCTCGACATTGGGTCAAGGTAAAGCCGGGCCAGATGGAGGCGCTGAAGCGCCTCAATCGCAAGCTCGGCAGCGCTCCCACCGGGCTCACGGCCAAGAATCAGGACCTGATCCGGCGCTTCGAGGACCGCGAGCTGCTTGAGGCCCTGCTCGATCTGCCGGAGAAGTTGAAGGCAAAACTGGCAACCGGCCGCCCGTCGCCGGCACGACGGCTACAGCGGATCCAGATTGCGCTGGCGATTGAGATGTTGTTGGCTGCGCCGATGCGGCTGCAAAACCTCGCGATGCTGGAGCTTGATCGCAGCCTGCAGTGGCCCTCCGGCCGTGACGGTCCGGTATTCGTGGTCTTGCGGCGCGAGGAGACCAAGAACGAGTTGCCGCTCGAGTATCCGCTCGAAGGTCCAGCCCGCGACTTGCTGCACGAGTATCTCGATCGCTATCGCTCCTATACGAAACCTGGGGAACGGCCGTGGCTGTTCGTGCGCATGGATGGCACGCGAGTCCCGGATAGTGCGCTCAGGGACGGGATTACCAAGGCGCTCGCGCGGGAGCTCGGCGTCAAGATGACGCCGCACATGTTCCGGCACCTCGTCGCCGCGATGGCGCTGGATGCTCGACCCGGTGCCCTCGGCATGGTGCGTGACCTGCTCGGACACCGTAACATCAAGACCACCGCAAACTTCTACGCCGGCATGCGGACCCGCGAGGCTGCCCGCGAATGGGACCGCATCCTCGAGCGCAGGCGCACGCGCGAGGCGGAGGAGGACTGAGGCGATGCCGGTGGCCCTGCGCATGCCGCTCGACCGTTGGCCACCTGACGATCGGTCTGCCTGGGCGCGGGTGACGTCGCCCATCGGCTACTTCGACGACCTGGCCCCGGCCGCGCATTGGTCGGAGAAGACGCGCTATCAGGCCCAAGCCGCCTACGGCCGCTGGCTCGCCTTCCTGGGCGATCGTTTCCCCGATGCGTTGGCGCTCGCCCCAGCCGAGCGTTTCGATCGGCCGCGGACGGCGGCCTATGTTGATGCCCTCGACGTCCGCATGACGCCGATGAGCGTCGCGGCGGAGCTCGGACACCTGATCATGATGATGCGGGTGCTCGCGCCAAGCGCGGAATGGAGATGGCTGCGAAAGTGGCAGTACCGCTACCAGAAGCAGGCGGTCACTCGCGACAAGCGCAGCCGGATGGTGCACCCGGCGAGGCTGCTCGAGTTGGGGATAGGGCTCATGGACCGGGCCGAAGGGTTGTCCCACGCCAGCGAGAAGGCACGCCAGTATCGCGACGGATTACTGATCGCCCTATTGACCTACCGGCCCCTGCGTCGTCGCAGCCTGAGCGAACTCAAGATCGGGACACACCTGCGGCGCATCGGCACCGGGTACAGCCTCGCCGTGCCAGGGGTCGACACCAAGTCAGGCGAGCCGATCGAGTTTCCGTTGCCGGACCGGCTGACGATCTACCTAACCCGGTACCTTGAACACTTCCGCCTGCTCTTCCCCAACGCACACGAGCAGGACGCACTGTGGCTATCGACGAAGCGCGGCGCGCTCGGTTCCGATGCGATCTACGCCGCGATCTGCCGGCACACCGCGGTCGCGTTTGGCCACACGATCCACCCGCACCTCTTCCGCGACATTGCGGTCACGACCATCGCCCGGGAGACGCCGGAGGCACTGAATGTGTCCAGGGACCTCCTCACGCATGCCAATATCGAAACCACGCTGCGCCACTACAGCCAGGCCACGACCGTCGATGCCACCCGCAAACATTCACGCCTCCTCGCGACCCTGAGATCCAGATCGCGGGCCAACCGTACACGATGAATTATTCAAACCGCTACTCGCAAGTCATCGAGCGAATGCGCCAGGCACGCCGAGCACCGCTGCAAGGGTTCGATGCTGCCAGGGAACCTCGCAGCATTTCGTCCGCGAAGGTGTCGATCGCGCAGGACCCTCGGTTGCAACAGCTTGGCACGAACGAGCGCTTCCTGGAGCTGTTGCAAACGGATGATCCAACCGAACGTGCGGCGATCCTCGAGGACCTCAAGACACTCATCGATCGCTGCGAATACCATCAGCGAAATGCGGACGCGCAGCGGGCGATGATTAATCGGCGGGCGGTCCGCAACATGAGATCCGCGGGAGCTCCGGCCGGGCAACGCGGCCGCCGCCGTGGCGCCCAGAATTTCGCTGGACGGCAGTTCGGATTGGGACTGGCAGTGATCTGGTGGGAACTTACTGGTTGTCCGCCCTCGCGGTACGAACCACGCCGCGACGGCGCTCGCGGTTGCTATGTCGAATTCGTCGAATTGGTAGCCGAGGCGGTGCCCCCACCCGCCCGCAGGATGTCCTCAACGGCGACACCGGGAGTCGAATACACGGTGCGCGCCAGCATCAAGGACTTCCGCGAAGCCCGCGAGGCCCCGGAAGAGTACCGCCAACGTGGCCTGATCGACGAACGGCTCTGGCTGGCCGAGCCTGGCCAGCATCAAGACGCAACCGTCAAACCCGTGACGAATTTATCTCCTTCAGCATCCGGATCTCGTCCGGTGACCATGGCGCCGAGCGTGCAAGCGCACGACACGGCCAACAGACCCTGGAGGGTGCCATGGACAATACCGACGCAACCGGCCCGGAATATCTCTCGCTCGGCCAAA
>Ga0316622_100002051_pt1 | contig 13694 bp, 7 predicted proteins | sample OWC_Aug_OW2_C1_D_FD_207646 | JGI IMG/M metagenome (GOLD analysis project Ga0316622, IMG submission 207646) | Wetland soil microbial communities from Old Woman Creek delta, Ohio, United States - OWC_Aug_OW2_C1_D5_C | ecosystem: Environmental > Terrestrial > Soil > Wetlands | place: USA: Ohio... | reverse complement strand
GGCGCGAAAGTGCGCGATGCGCGCAAGTGGAGCGGTTACATCGACGACGCAGCCGCGCGGTTCGGTGACATGGAAGTGGCCTTCAACAGCCATCACTGGCCGGTCTGGGGCAACGAGCGCGCGCTCGAATACCTGCGGTCGCAGCGCGACACGTACCGCTACATCCACGACCAGACGTTGCGCCTGGCCAACCAGGGCTACACGCCGCGCGAGATCGCCGCGCAGCTCGAGCTGCCGTCCACGTTGCGGAACCGGTTCGCGAACCGCGACTACTACGGGACCGTGCGTCACAACGCCAAGGCCGTCTACCAGGCCTATTTCGGCTGGTACGACGCGAATCCGGCGAACCTCGATCCGTTGCCGCCGGCCGAGGCAGCCGTGAAATACGTGGCCGCGATGGGCGGTGCGGGAAAGGTCGTCGAACTCGCGCAAGCCGCGCACGACGCCGGCGAGGACCAGTGGGCGGCGACGCTGTTGAACCACGTCGTCTTTGCGGAGCCGGCCAATTCGACGGCAAAGGCCCTGCTGGCAAGTGTGTACGACCAGCTCGGCTTCCGCGCCGAGTCCGGGCCCTGGCGCGACGTCTACCTGACGGGAGCCTATGAGTTGCGCAACGGCGTCCAGGGCAGTGTGCTCGACCCGCGCCGTGCGGTCGGGCTGCTGCGCAACATGTCGGTCGAGCAGTTCCTCGACTCGATGTCCGTGCGGCTCGACGGCCCGGGGGCGGACGGCAAGCGAATGAAGTTCAACTTCGTCTTCACCGACGTCGGCGAGACGCACGTGCTCGAGATCGTGAACGCCGTTTTGCACCATCGTCGCGCCGAGCCGGCGACGGATGCCGATGCGACGGTGCGCCTGACTCGCGACCTGCTGCTGCGGCTGGGGATCGGGGACGTCGGGGTCAAGGAACTGGTGATGTCCGACGCCTTCGACGTGGAGGGCAGCCGGCTCAAGCTGCTGTCGTTCTTGTCGCTGCTCGACAAGCCCGACGGGCAGTTCGCGATCGTGACGCCGTGACCCGATTTGCGGAATCTGCGGAGGCCGGACGGCTTGCTTCGTGGGTAGCCTGTTCCGGATCAATGATGCCGGACGGGCAAGGGAGCTCGAGATGGACGATTCGGGACGCAACAAACCGGTGAATGATCTGGCGGGGACTGCAGTAACTCGGCGCAAACGACGCTCGGTGTCGCGGTCTGCGGTCCGCTCGGCCGCCAAGGGTGACGTGGCGCCGAGCCTGACCGAACGCGGGATCGCCGAATTCTCGGTCGCGGAGTCGGTGGCGGCGGCCACGGAGTCCAAGGCCCACGCGGTTCGCGACATCCTCGGGCGCGCCGCGCGGGGCGACTCGCGCGGATTGGCCGAAGCGTTCGAGGCGATCCTGGCCGGAGCCTCGCCCGACGATGTCGTGGCGCTGCGCAACCTGTTGTCGCAGCAGGACGACGCCGCGCGCCGGATCCAGCATGACCGGATCGACGGCGAGCTGGCCGACGACTGGCGCGAAGGTGGCTATCCCTACAAGCACCTGATGTCCCGGCGCAGTTACGAGCGCCGCAAATACGAGCTGCAGGTCGAGTTGCTGAAGCTGCAGGCCTGGGTCAAGGAGACCGGCCAGCGCGTCGTAATCCTGTTCGAGGGCCGCGACGCGGCCGGCAAGGGAGGCACGATCAAGCGCTTCATGGAGCACCTGAATCCCCGCGGTGCACGCGTGGTGGCGCTCGAGAAGCCGAGCGAGATCGAGCGGGGGCAGTGGTACTTCCAGCGCTACGTCGAGCACCTGCCGACGCGTGGCGAGATCGTCATGTTCGACCGGTCCTGGTACAACCGCGCCGGCGTCGAGCGGGTCATGGGTTTCTGCACCGACGACGAGTATCTCGAGTTCATGCGCCAGGCGCCGGAGTTCGAGCGCAACCTCGCGCGCAGCGGCCTTCACCTGGTCAAATTCTGGTTCTCGGTGAGCCGCAAGGAGCAGCGGCGGCGTTTCAAGGAGCGCAAGTCGCATCCGCTGAAGCAGTGGAAGCTGAGCCCGGTGGACCTCGCGTCGCTCGACAAGTGGGAGCAGTACACGAAGGCCAAGGAGGCGATGTTCTTCCACACCGACACCGCGGATGCGCCCTGGACGGTGATCAAGTCGGACTGCAAGAAGCGGGCGCGGCTGAATGCGATGCGGTACATCCTCCACAAGCTGCCGTACTCGAACAAAGACCTCGACCGAGTCGGGCCGCTCGACCCGCTGCTGGTGGGGCGGGCCAGCGTCGTCTACGAGCGGGGCGAACACCGCCTCTGAAGGTGCCGGTCTGAAGGTGCCGGTGTTACGGTTCGGTCGGACTTGCCCGCTGCGCCGCAAATCCGACCGAACCGTAACACCGGCACCTCCCCCTCCGCACATACCCTGATTGTGTCGGTGGAAACGCCACGTTAAACCGCCCTGCAAACTAGGGGGTTCACGTGCCAGACGCAACAGGCGGATCCGGATTCGAAATCGTCGCCCGGGAGGACTTCTCGGACGTCACCTACCTGCTCGAAATTCGCCACCCGCAGCTGGCGAAAGCGGCCAAGCCTGGCCAGTTCGTGATCGTGATGCCCCACGAGCACGGCGAGCGCATCCCACTTACGATCGCGGACTTCGACCGCGACGAGGGCACGATCACGCTGGTGATCCAGGCGGTCGGCAAGACGACCCGCGAGATGCAGCGCGACTGCCGGGTCGGCACGCGCCTCTTCGCGCTGGTCGGGCCGATGGGCATCCCGAGCCACATCGACCGGGCGAAGAAAGTGCTCTGCGTCGGCGGTGGGCTCGGCGTCGCGCCGGTCTACCCCCAGGCTCGAGCCTATAAGGAGAGCGGCGCCTACGTGATCGGCGTGCTCGGCTTCCGCAATCGCGACCTGGTCTTCTGGGAGGACAAGTTCCGCGCCTGCTGCGACGAGCTCATCCTCTGCACGGACGACGGCTCGGCCGGCATCAAGGGGCTCGTGACCGAGGGCATCCGGCAGGCCGTCGAGAAGCACCCGGACATCGACGAGTGCGTGGCGATCGGACCGCCCGTGATGATGAAGGGTTGCGCCGAGGCGACCCGGCCGCACAAGATCCGCACCATCGTGAGCCTCAATCCGGTGATGGTGGACGGCACTGGCATGTGCGGCGGCTGCCGCGTCAAGATCGGCGATCGGGTGAAGTTCGCCTGCGTCGACGGCCCGGACTTCGACGGCCACCTCGTGGACTTCGACGACCTGATGTTCCGGCTGCAGCGCTACAAGGCAACCGAGCGCGAAGCGAGCGACCGCTTCAACGAGAGCTGCCGGCTGCGCAACCAGGCCGATGCGGCGGGTTGAAGATGGCACAGAAGAAGAAAAAGACGATCCGCATGATCCCGCAGGCCCGCACGCCCATGCGCGAGCAGGACCCGCTCGAACGCGCGCGGAATTTCGACGAGGTGAATTGTGGCTACCTGGTCGAGGACGCCCTGCTCGAGGCCGAGCGCTGCCTGATGTGTCCGGACCAGCCGTGCGTCCGGGGCTGTCCGGTCAACATCGCGATCCCCGACTTCATCGCGAAAATCACCGAGAAGGATTTTCGCGGTGCCTACGACGTCATCACGGCGACGAACCTGCTCCCGGCGGTGTGCGGCCGCGTCTGTCCGCAGGAGAACCAGTGCGAGGGCGTCTGCACGGTCGGCGAGTCGCTCGAGCCGGTCGCGATCGGGCGCCTGGAACGCTGGGTCGGCGACCGCGCGATCAAGGAAGGCTGGTCGAACGTCCCGTACATCGAGCCCAACGGGTTCCGCATCGGCATCGTGGGTTCCGGGCCCGCCGGCATGGCCTGTGCCGCGGACATGGCCAAGGCGGGCTGCGCGGTAACCGTCTACGAGGCCTTCCACGAGCCGGGCGGCGTGCTCAAGTACGGCATCCCCGACTTCCGGCTGCCGAACCCGGTCGTCGACGCCGAGATCCGCAAGCTCGAGCAGCTCGGCGTACGCTTCGAATGCAACACGCTGGTCGGCCGCCTGTTCACGATCGAGCAGATGATCGACGAGATGGGTTTCCACGCCGTGTTCATCGGCACCGGCGCGGGCTATCCGTCCTTCATGGGCATCCCCGGCGAGTCGCTGAACGGCGTGCTCTCCGCGAACGAGCTGCTCACCCGCTGCAACCTGATGCGGGCGCGCGATTTCCCGAACTTCGACACGCCGCTGCAGCCGGGCCGGCAGGTCGCGGTGATCGGGGCCGGCAACACGGCGATGGACGCGTTGCGCGTTTGCCTGCGCCTCGGCGCGGAGCAAGTGCGCTGCCTCTATCGTCGCAGCCGTGCCGAAGCGCCCGCGCGCGCCGAGGAACTCCACCACGCCGAGCAGGAGGGCATTGATTTCCACTGGCTCGTGAGCCCGGTCGAGATCCTCGACGATGGCCAGCGCAACGTACGGGCCGTGCGCTGCGTGCGCATGGTGCTCGGCGAGCCGGACGAGTCGGGGCGGCGCCGGCCAATGCCCGAGCCGGGTAGCGAGTTCGAGATCGAGGCCGACATGGTCGTCTACGCGATCGGCACGAACGCCAACCCGATCATCGGCCAGACGTCGCGGCTGAAGCTGGACAAGCGCGGCTACATCGCCACCGACGACGACCTTGCGACCTCGATTCCCGGCGTGTTCGCCGGCGGCGACATCGTGACCGGGGCCGCCACGGTCATCGAGGCGATGGGCGCCGGGCGCCGCGCGGCGCGGGGAATGAAGGCTTTTCTGGGCTTGCGCGACACGGATTTCGTCTATCAGGAGCGGCCGGACGGCGCCGCGGACACGCTGTTCGGCATCGACCGCGCCGAGCACGGGTACGCGTGCGTGCGCCTGCCGAGGTGATGCGATGAATGCTGCAGCGGAATTGCGGCCGCGGGGCGTGCCGGCCGGGGCCAGGGGCTCGCTGGCCGCGGCGAAGCAGGTCGTCACGCTCGACGAGGCCGTCATCGAGATCATGAGCGACTCGGGCGAGGGCGCGCAGAAGTGCGGCCAGTCGTTCGGCTCGATCGCGGCCCGGATGGGCAACGGCGTGTGGACGGTCGAGATCATCCCAGCCGAGATCCAGCCGCCCGCGCGCAGCGTGGCGGGCGCCAGCGGCAACCGGATCCGCATCGGCTCGAAGGCCATCACCAACGGCGGCGACGAGGCCGATCTCGCGGTCGCATTCAACGAACAGGTGCTGCTCGGGCGCGTCAACGCCGGCGAACTGCGGCCGGGTTGCATCATCCTGCTCGAGAGCATCTGGGCCGAGAGTCCCGACCCGAAGATCGCCGCGCAGTACGCCGAGACCCTCGCGCGCCTGGTCGCCGAGGGTTATCGGGTGCACGAGGTGCCGATGGAGCACGAGTGCCGCGCGCTGGTGCCCGACCCGCGCAAAGGCAAGAACATGTTCGTGCTCGGCATGCTGTGCAACCTCTACAGTCTGGACATGGACCTGGCACGCGAGCAGATCGCGTTCATCTTCGGCAAGAAATCCGCGAAGGTCATGCAGTCGAACGTCGCGCTGCTCGAGGCGGGCCATGCCTGGGCCGAGCAGCACCTCGACTTCGGGTTCCGCGTGCCGGCGGAGCGGGCCACCGAGCCGCAGCTCGTCATCAACGGCAACACCGCGATCGGGCTCGGCGTCCTCGCCTCCGGCATGGACATCTGCGCGATGTACCCGATCACCCCCGCGACGTCGGCCTCGCACTACCTGAGCGACGTCTTCGAGCGCGCCGGCGGCATCGTCCACCAGGCCGAAGACGAGATCGCGGCCTGCGCGTTCGCGATCGGCGCTTCCTATACGGGCAAGGTCGCGGTCACGATCACCTCGGGGCCGGGGTATTCGCTGAAGCAGGAAGGCATCGGACTCGCGGTGATGGCCGAGATCCCGCTCGTGGTCGTCAACGTGCAGCGCGGCGGGCCGAGCACCGGCCAGCCGACGAAAGTGGAGCAGGGCGACCTGTTGACCGTGATGTTCGGCAGCCATGGCGATGCGCCCAAGGTCGTGATGGCGGTGAGCACCATCGAAGACTGCTTCTACTCGATGATCACGGCGCGGCGCATCGCCGAGACGTTCAACATGGTCGTGGTCGTGCTGTCGGACGCAAGCCTCGCGACGGCGCAGCAGCCGTTCAAGCGCCCCGAGTTCAGCGAGGACTGGCTCGCCCCGCCGATCGACCAGACTCCGGTTCCGGAAGGCGCGAAGCCGTACGACTGGGACCCGGTCACGGGCCTGTCGCGCCGTTTCGTGCCCGGGCAGCCGAACGGCATGCACACGCTGACCGGACTCGCGCACGACCGGTCGAGCCGCGTGGCGTACGATCCCGAGATCAACGAGCAGGGCATGCACGCGCGCAGCCTGAAGCTTGCAGCGCTGCAGAGGATGCTGACGCCGCCGAAGGTCTTCGGCGATCCGGAGGGCGACCTGCTGGTCGTCGGCTGGGGCAGCACCAAGGGCGCGATCGAGGAATCCGTCGAACGGTTGCGGCGCGAGGGGTACAAGGTGTCCGCGCTGCACTTGAGCTTCATGCAGCCGATGCAGCCCGGCATCAAGGAGATCCTGCAGCGCTTCCGGCAGGTAATCACGATCGAAGCCAACTGGTCCGACGACCCGCGCGACGAGCTGATCGACGAGACCAATCGCCGTTTCTCGGCGCTCGCGATGCTGCTGCGAGCCCGCTACCTCGTGGACGTGGACTGCTGGAGCGAAGTGCGTGGGCGACCGATCAAGCCCGGCACGATCTGCGAGGTCTTGCGGCGCCGGCTGGCGCAGGAGGCACCCCGTCCATGAGCACCGCGACGATCTGCCTGCATCACCTGCTCGAGGAGCACCGCGAGCTCGAGGACTACCAGGTCGGCGTGCCGCGCTGGTGCAAGGGTTGCGGCGACAACGCGATCCTCGCCGCGGTGCAGCGCCTGTGCCGTGACGAAGGACTGCGCCCCGAGAAGACGGTGTTCGTGTCGGGCATCGGCTGCTCGAGCCGGCTGCCGCACTACATGCGCACCTACGGGTTCCACGGCATCCACGGCCGCGCGCTGCCGATCGCCGAGGGCATCAAGCTCGCGCGCCCGGACCTGCACGTGTTCGTCAACACCGGCGATGGCGACTGCTGCAGCATCGGCGCCGCGCACTGGATCTACGCGATCCGCTACAACATGAACCTGACCGTGCTGCTGCACGACAACCACATCTACGGCTTGACGAAGAAGCAGGCCTCGCCGACGTCTCCGGTCGGCACCAAGAGCAACACGACGCCGCGCGGCTCGTACCTCGACGCGATGAGCCCGCTCACGGTGACGCTCGGCGTGCAGAACGTGTCGTTCGTCGCGCAGGCGGTCGACTGGATCCCCGAGTCGCTGTTCCAGATCATCACCGCCGCATTCCGCCACCGCGGCCTGTCGTTCGTGCGCATCCTGCAGCGCTGCCCGGAGTTCGTCGGCAACATGTTCGAGCCGTGGGTGCACGATCCGCAACGCATGCTGATGCTGGCCCACGAGGACGGGATCAAGGTCAGCCCCGCGCTGCAGAAGATTTACCGCAACCAGGTCGAGCACGATCCCTCGAACATCGACCGCGCCCGCGAGATCGCGTCGAGCGACGACCCGATCCCGGTCGGGATCCTGTACCGCAATCCCGAGGTCCCGTGCTACGAGGACCTGCGCCGCGCCGGGATGCTGCGCACGGTCGGCTCGATCCGCTCGACGCTCGAGTCGGAATTCGACAAGTTCACCGTTTGGCCGTAACAGCATGGACAGTCAACTCAGGGCACAGGTCGTCTTTCATCTGACGGGCCGCCGCGGACACGACGAGGCGCAGCCGACGACGCTCGCCGGCCTGCGTCCTGCGCTGATGTCCGCGTACCGCGACCTCGATTCGCTGCGCTACGACTTTCCGGTGATCCTTGCGCATGGGGATGGCGATTTCGCCCAGTCGCTGTCCGACGCTGTCGACGCCGCGTTGCGTGCCGTTGCGACGCCGGGCGTATCGGGCGAGAGCCTGCGCCGGCGGGCACTGAAGATCGAACGCGAGATCCGCCGGCTCGCGGCGCACGGTGCACGTGGCACGCTGCTGCAGCTGTGGGATCAGGCCGTGGCGGCGCTCGGGGCGGGCGCGGATGAGGCCTTCGCGCGCGACGCGGGCCGGGCACGCGCGTCGCTGGCGATCGACGGTGACGTGGCCCACTGCAATGCGACGTTGCCCGCGCGCTTCGTCCGCCACGCGTGGCGGGCCGTCCAGCAGCAGAAGGTGCGCGCCGCGCGCGTGCGCATCGAGCAACTGGTCATCCGCCTGGAAAACGTCCTGCGCGCGGATTTCGCGCGATCCGAGGCCGGCCTGGCGGCGCCGGCCCTGCAGGCGTCGTTCGGGTCGGCGCATCACGGCATGTTCGATTTCCGGGCGATGTCGCACCTGCTGTCGCGCGGCGGTTCGCAAAGCGGTTCGCGCGGCGGGCTCGACCCGCCTCGTCGTCGCCGGATCGAGGACGTGCTCGCGGCATTGAAGACGCAGCGGTTCTTCCCTCCCCCTGGGGCGGCGGGCGATGCCGCCGCTGGCCAGGGCACGCACGGGTTCGAGTTCGACAGCGTCGACGCCGCGCTGGAGGCGTTCAGCCGGCGCTTGCCGGAAGTGGCGCAATTGCTGAAGGCCCTGCAGGTCGCGGAGCTCGAGGTCGCGGGCGACTACGCCGCGGTGCTGCACGATGCGATTTTCGCGGCGTTCGACGCCGGATCCGTCGTCGCCCAGGACCTGGAGTTCTTCCCGGATTATTTCGTCTGCCTGGCCGGCAATAGCGCCGACGAGCATGCGCGGCTGACGGAAGCGCTGTCCTCCGGTGTCCCGCTCAAGGTGCTGGTGCAGGTCACTGATCTGGTCGAGGAAGGGGTGCTGGGCGCGGGTCACCTCGCGTTCGGATTGCGGGCGTCGCGGTTGGCGAGTGCGACCATGAGCCTCGATGACGTGTTCGTGCTGCAGTCCGTGGCCGCGAACCTGCTGCAGATGCGCGCTCGCGTCGAGCGCGGCCTGCGGTATGCGGGGCCGGCATTGTTCAGCGTCTACGCGCCTCCGGATGGGGGCGTGCTGCCGGGTTACCTGCAGGCGGCCGCGGCGATGCAGTCGCGCGCGTTCCCGGCGTTCACCTACGACCCGGCCGCCGGGCCGGACCTCGCGGCGCGCTTCTCGCTCGAGAACAATCCGCAGCCCGAGCTCGACTGGCCGATCGAGCGCTTCCGGTACGCCGACCAAGCCCTGCAGGCGGTCACCGAGGAGGTCGCATTCACGTTCGCGGACTTCGCCATGTGCGATCCGCGCCTTGCCCGCCACTTCGAGCTGGCGCCGCGCGCGGCCTGGAGCGAGGGAATGATCCCGGCGCAGGCGTGGCTCGCCGATCCGCCGACGGATCCCGGCAGTGCCGTGCCGTTCGTGCTCGCCGTGGACGACGCGGACCTGCTCTGTCGGCTGGTGGTCGACGAACCGCTGATGCGCGCAGCGCAGCGCTGCCGCGAAGCGTGGCACCGTTTGCAGCAACTCGGCGGCGTCAACGACTCTCGCGCGGCACAGCTGCTCGAGCGCGAGAAGAAAGCGTGGGAGGATGCGCACCGTCTTGCAGCCGTAGCCGCACCTGCCGCCGCCGCCGCGGAGACCGTCGTTGCAGCGACACCGGTGGCCGAGGCCGAGTCCGCCCGCAATCCGGACGTGCCTTACATCGAGACCATCCGCTGCTCGAGTTGCAACGAGTGCACGCAGGTCAATCCACGGATGTTCGCTTACGACGGGAACAAGCAGGCGTACATCGCCGACCTGAAGGCGGGGACCTACCGGCAGCTCGTCGAGGCTGCGGAGAGCTGCCAGCTGTCGATCATCCACCCCGGCAAGCCGTGGGATCCGAACGAACCCGGGCTCGAGGAGCTGCTCGAGCGAGCGCAGCCGTTCTTGTAGTAGGTGCCGGTGTTACGGTTCGGTCCGATTTGCGGCTAGGCGAGCAAATCCGACCGAACCGTAGCACCGGCACCTCGGCGACGCAGGCGGCGGACGGTGCCGTCCGTGTCGTCGTCGACGCCGCGCACCCGGCCACCCTCGGCAGCCTCCAGCAATGCGCGCATCCGCGGTCCCATCCGCCCGCCGATGGCGAGGATCTCGCTCGCGTCGGCCGGGCGCGCAACCAGGTAACCCTGCACGCTCACGTCGCCACAGGCCGACAGGAAGTCGAGCTGGCTGGTCCGCTCGAGACCCTCGATCGTGACCTGCAGGCCCAGGCTGCGGCACAGCGCAATGATCGAGTTCGCGATCGAGGCGGCTCGCGGATTCGAGTCGACCTCGGCCAGCACGCTGCGGTCGAGCTTGACGCGGCTCAACGGCAGCCGCTCGAGCGAGGTCAGCGAGGAGTAGCCCGTGCCGAAGTCGTCGAGCGCGGTCATGATGCCCATCATCTTCAGCGCCCGCAGTGTCTCCACCGTGATGGCGCCCGTCTGCAGCATGTTCTCGGTGAGCTCGAGCTCGATCGCGTCCGGTGGCAGGCCATGCAGCTCGAGCAGCCGCTCGACGTCGCCGAGGAAGTCGCCGGAAATGAACTGCTGCGCGGACACGTTGATGGCGACCTTCGCATTGATCCAGCCCGCGTCGCGCCAGCTGCGAACGTCCTTCGCCGCCTGGTCGAGGATCCACGTGTTGAGGTCCAGCATCAGGCCGGACTGTTCCGCAATGCTGATGAACTCGCCGGCTGGCAGGATGACCGAGTCGCTCTGGCGCCAGCGAAGCAGGGCTTCGACGCCGACGGTCTCGAGCCGACCGAGGCAGACCACCGGCTGGTAGTGCAGCACGAACTCGCCCGCGTCGATGGCCCGGCGCAGTGCCTGTTCCACCCGGAAGCGATTCGACGCCGCTACGAGCAGCGTCGGGTCATAGATACAGAGCCGGTTGCGGCCGAGTTCCTTGGCGCGGAACAGCGCGGCGTCGGCGGCGCGCAGCAGCGACGCCGCGTCGTCACCATGGTCGGGGAAGATCGCCGCGCCGCCGCTGACGCCGATCGAGATCTCCCGGCGATCCACGTGCAGCGGGCGCTGGAAGCGGGCGACCAGCGTCGCGGCGCGTGACTCGATCTCCGCGACGGAGCCGGAGAACGGGAAGACGAGCGTGAACTCGTCGCCGCCGAGGCGCGCGATGAAACCGGAATCGCCCACCAGCAGCCGCAGCCGCTCGCCGATCTCGGTCAGGACGCGGTCGCCGAATTCGTGGCCCAGGCTGTCGTTGACCGTCTTGAAATTGTCGAGGTCGAGGAACAGCACGGCGAGTCGGTCGCCATACTCGGCGGTCGCGGCGATCCGGTCGCTCAGGTACCTGAACAGCTGCCGTCGGTTGGGCAGGTTGGTCAGCGGATCGTGCTCGGCGAGGTGCTGCAATTGCTGCGTGCGCTCCGTGACGCGCTGCTCGAGCAGCGCCTGGTAGCTGCGCACCTCGCGCTCGGCACCGTCGAGCCCGGTCGCCATCTGGTTGAAGGCTCGCGCGAGCGTTGCCAGTTCGCTGGCGCCGCCCGGGCGCACGCGCGTGGACAGGTCGCCCTCCGCGAGGCGCCTGGCGCTGGCGGTCAAGCGGCGGATCGGCCAGGTGACGACGATCGTCGTCATGGCCAGCACGAACAGGGCGGCCAGCACGGCTTTCGCGGTCGCATCCTTGACGTCCTGCGCGGCACCCTGCAGCGACCGTGTCGCAGAGGCCGTCGCCGTCGTGAACCGGCTCCAGGCCGGGACTTCGTACTGCTCTCGGATCTGTGCAGCCAGCAGCTCGCCCGCGGCCGTGAACTCCACCCGACCCGAATCAATCTCGGTGCGCAGGACCTGGGCGGCCTCCCTGAGCTGCACGGCCCGATCGAAGTCCTCGACGACCAGCGCGAGCCAAGCCGTGCCGGGCGACTGGTTCAGTTCGCCCTCGTGCAATTGCAGCACGCCGCGGAATTGCGTCTCGCCCGGGGTCTCGCGGATCGCGCGTGCCGACCCCAGGTCGAACTCGTGCATTGCGTCCCCGCGGGCCGCGTCGAGTGCCGCCGCCATCTCCTTCATCGTCGGGCGTGTCAGCACGTTCTCGCCGACGCGGACGCCGGAACTGCCGCCCGCCTCGAGGCGACGCGTGATGACGTCGTAGACCGACTCCAGCCTGACCAGCGTGGACCGGCGCGCCTCGCGGAGCCGCGCCAGACGGAAGCCCAGCGCCTGGTGACGTGCGATCTGCACGCTCAGGTGGTCGCCGCCGATCTGGTCGGCCGGTGCACCAGGCTGCGGCGCAGCGTTGGCCGCCTTGGACAGCCGCTCGCCAGCCGCCACGAGCGTCGCACGGTTCTCCGGGGAATCGGTGCCGAGGAAGGCCAGCACGGCTCGATCGAACGCCGTCGAGCTCTCGCCGAGCTCGCGCGCGGTGCTCGTCAGCAGCTCGATCTCCGAGCGCACTTCGACCAGCTCGTCGGTGGCGTGATCGGCACCGCGACTCGCGAGCAGGCTGCCGGTCACGAACGTGGCGATCATCAGCGCAAATCCGGAGACGAGCCAGACTGCGATCGAAATTCCCAGGGTGCGCGGGAAGCGGAGCTTGCCGCGCTCGGAATCAAGCATGGTCAAAGTGACACCTGTATCGCAGTCAGTCTCAGGGCAGCTCGGTCCTACCCATCAGGTAACGGTCGCACTCACGCGCGGCGCCGCGGCCTTCGTTGATCGCCCAGACGACGAGGCTCTGGCCGCGCCGGCAGTCACCGGCGGCGAAGACGCCCTTGAGCCTGGTTGTGTAACGGTCGTGCTCCGCGCGGACGTTGCTTCGAGCGTCGCACTCGACGCCAAGTTCCCTGAGCAGCGCCTGCTCGGGACCGAGGAAGCCCATCGCGAGCAGCGCGAGCTGCGCCGGGCGAACCTGCTCGGTGCCGGGTATTTCGGCCGGGACCACCTGGCCCTTCTCGTTGCGCTCCCACTTGACCTGGACCGTGACGATTTCCTTGAGCCGGCCGTCGGGGTCACCCACGAACCGCTTCACGGTCGTCAGGTAGACACGCGGGTCGTGCCCGAACTTCGCCGCCGCCTCTTCCTGGCCGTAGTCGAGCTTGTAGACCTTCGGCCACTCCGGCCACGGGTTGTCGGCGGCGCGCTCGGCGGGCGGTCGCGCCATGATCTCGATCTGCAGCAGGCTCCGGCAGCCCTGGCGCAGTGCCGTGCCGACGCAGTCGGTGCCGGTGTCGCCGCCGCCGATCACCACCACGTCCTTGCCCCGCGCGTGGATCGGGCTTGCGTCCGGGCCGCCGTCGAGCAGCGACTTCGTGCTCGCAGTCAGGTATTCCATCGCGAAGTGCACGCCGGCCAGGTCGCGCCCCTCTACGCCCAAGTCGCGTGGCTGCGTCGCGCCGGTGCACAGCACGGTCGCGTCGAAGTCACGCAGCAGCAACTGGGCTTCGACGTTGTCGCCGACGCTGGCATTGCAGATGAACTTGATGCCCGACTGCTCCATGACCTGCAGCCGGCGCAGCACGACCTCGCGCTTGTCGAGCTTCATGTTCGGGATGCCGTACATCAGCAACCCGCCCGGCCGGTCGTCGCGCTCGAGCACGGTCACGAGGTGGCCGGCGCGGTTCAGCTGCTCGGCGGCCGCGAGGCCCGCGGGTCCCGAGCCGATCACGGCCACGCGCTTGCCGGTGCGCGCCTTCGGCGTCTCCGGTAGCACCCAGCCCTCGTCCCAGCCGC
>Ga0316622_100002050_pt1 | contig 13694 bp, 14 predicted proteins | sample OWC_Aug_OW2_C1_D_FD_207646 | JGI IMG/M metagenome (GOLD analysis project Ga0316622, IMG submission 207646) | Wetland soil microbial communities from Old Woman Creek delta, Ohio, United States - OWC_Aug_OW2_C1_D5_C | ecosystem: Environmental > Terrestrial > Soil > Wetlands | place: USA: Ohio... | reverse complement strand
CACAGGGTGACCCCCTCGCGCGTCGCGTGGTGCTCGGCTGCATGGCCGCGATAGTGCATCGCACGAGCGAAGCCCTTAAGGTTGATGACCGCGGACGCGTCGCGGACGTGCCGTTCGTAGAGAGGCGTGCATTTCATCGGTTTCCCCACCCGCCTGCCGCCCGTGGCGCCCGTTCTCGCGAACGGCGATCGCGCGGGCAGGCACGGCGCCGGCGCGCTGCGCTCACGTCGTGATCGGCCCCTTGCCCACCCGCGGCGACGGGCGGCCGCCGTCGCTGATGGCCATCGCCACGACGACTTCCCCTGGCCGTGGCGCGTCGGCGACGGAAACCGTCATCGTGCAGAAATCGTCGAACGACCAGATGTTGTCCTTGTTGGCGAGCGGCATGTCGATCGAAGCGCCCGCAGCGGCCACCTTGACGTTCGAACAGATCACTTCCGTTCCCCCGCCGATGGCTGCCCGCATCGGCTTGCCGAGCTTGGGGTGGATCAGCGCGTGGCCGTGCTCGGCGTCGCCGTGCACGCCGACGATGGCGGCCTTGGCGTAGGCCACCACCTTGCCCCCCAGCAGCGTGACGAGCTCCGGCATCAGGCGCTCGCCCAGCTGCCCTCCGAGGTCGAACAGCGGGCTCAGATCCCCCACGAAGCGCCCGGCGAAAGGGTTCTCGATCACGGCGAGCGCAACCGCCCGGTTGATCGGTCGGCTCGCCTTGCCACCGGCTTCGCCGTAGACGGTTTCGCGGGTCATCACGATCTTGCGGATCTCCATCTGCCTTCCTCCCTCCGAGGTGCGCCGCCGGCGGATGCCGGCATCGTCGCTGCGCCGGCGCCGCACGCCGCCCGGCGTTCCGGGGCCGCTTTGTCCGGGATGTTCTCACAAATCCGCCGGCGGGCTGCAACCGCGGCTTTCGCGCCGGATTTGGATATACTCGTTGGTCCGCAGACAGATTCAGGCAGACTGAGCCGCTGTTTCGAGGGAGGGGCATCGCGTGCGTTTCACCAGGTTCCAGTACACCCGTGCCGGCCGGCGCGCGACCGGGGGCGCGCCGGCCGGGAGCCCTGTCGCATGAGCCCGGCGCGCTGGAACCAGCACGCGCTCGCGCCGGACGATGCGATGGCCGAGATCGTCTATCCGCTGCTCGACCGGCTGCCCGTGCCGCTGGTCCTGCTCGACGCACGCGGCGATGTGCTGTTCTACAACTGCGCGATGCGCGGCAAGCTGCCGCAGGCGAGCTGCGGGACGAGCCTGCGGAGCGTCCTGCCCGATTACCATGCGGCGCTCGCGGGCGACCTGCGCACGCCGCGCAGCGTGCAGGTGACGCGCCAGGTCGGCGGCCTGACCCTGCACGAGAGCCTCAATCTGTCGCGTTCGCCGGCAGGCGCCTGCCTGACCGTCCACGACCAGACCGAGCTGGTGGAGCGCGAGGCGGCTGACGCGCAAAGCGCGCGGCTGGCGTCGCTCGGCTTCATGCTCGCCGGCGTATGCCACGAAGTCGCCAATCCGCTGTCGGCGATCCATTCCATGGTGCAGATCCTGCAGTCCAAGCGCGGCGTGTCGCAGGAGACGCTGGACCGGGGCCTCGCCAACATTGCAGCGAACATCGTCCGCATTCTGGCCATCACGCGCAAGCTGGGCGACTTCTCGCGCGTCGGCACCGACCGCCCGGGTCCGGTGAGCGTGGACGAGTCGGTGGAGGAGGCGACGGCGCTGCTGCGCCACAGCACCTGGGGGGCGGCGGTCGGCGTCGAATACAGCGGCTTGGCGCAGGCGAAGGTGCTGGCGCGTTCCGGGCAGTTGCAGCAGGTGATCTTCAACGTCCTGCTGAACGCGGCGCAGATGATGCAGGGCGTGGGCAGGATCGAGGCGGTCACGGCGCTGGATTCCGCCGGGCGGGTGACGCTGACCATCCGCGACGAGGGTCCCGGCATCGCGCCGGAGAATCTGGGCCGGGTGTTCGAGGCGTTCTTCACGACCAAGCCGGGCGGCGAAGGCACCGGACTCGGCCTGGCCATCAGCTTCGAGATCGTCACCGAGCTCGGCGGCACGATCCGGGCGAGCAACGGCCCGGGCGGCGGCGCCTGCTTCTGCATCGAGCTGCCGGGGCACGGAGGCGGCTAGGATGAAACGACCCCCACGCTCACTGCGTTCGCTGCCCCCCGAGGGGGCGCAGTCAGTGCCCTTCGGGCGGCCGGGCGGGCACTGACGTGGCGGCAGTGCTGCAGGAGAGGCCCGCGCGGCGCGAGCGCATCCTCGTCATCGATGACGATCCCGGCCTGGCCGAAGTGATCGTGATGCTGCTTTCCGGCGAAGGCTACCGCGTCGAGCATGCAGCGACGGTGCGCGCCGGCCTCGCGCAGGTCGCGGCGACCGAGTTCGACCTGGTGATCACCGACCTCAAGCTCCCCGACGGCACCGGCGTGGACGCGATCCGCCAGATCAAGGACCTCCAGCACGACCTGCCCATCATCCTGATGACGAGCTATTCGTCGATGGAAAGCGCCATCGGCGCGTTGCGCAACGGCGCCGTCGACTACATCATCAAGCCGTTCGACAACGAGAACTTCCTGCACGCCACCGAGCGCGCGCTGAACGAGCGGCGCGTGCTGCGCGAGAACGCGATCCTCAAGCGCAATCTGAACAAGGTCAAGACGGAGCTCGAGATCATCGGCAGGAGCGAGGGCATCCAGCGCGTCGTCGGGCTGATGCGCAAGGTTGCGCCTTCGGATGCGAGCGTGCTGATCCGCGGCGAAAGCGGCACGGGCAAGGAGCTCGTCGCGGTGGGCATCCACATGGCGAGCCCGCGCGGCGACGGGCCCTTCGTCCCGATCAATTGCGGCGCGATTCCGGCCGAATTGCTCGAGTCGGAGCTGTTCGGTCACGCCAAGGGCGCCTTCACGGGCGCCACCAACACCACCGAAGGTCTCATCCGGCAGGCTCATGGCGGCACGCTGTTCCTCGACGAGATCTCCGAGCTCGCCCCCCAGCTGCAGGTGAAGCTGCTGCGCGTGCTGCAGGACCGCGAGGTGCGCCCGGTCGGCGGCAAGCAGGTATACAAGGTGGACGTGCGCTTCATCGCGGCCACCAACCGGGACCTGGCGCAGGCGATGACCGAAGGGCGGTTCCGCGAGGACCTGTTCTACCGCCTGAACGTGATCAACATCCACGTGCCGCCGCTGCGCGAGCGCGCCGACGACGTGCACCTGCTGGCGCAGCATTTCGTCGATCGCCACAGCCGCCGCATGGGCAAGCGCATCCACGCCATGAGCAAGGACTTGGGGGAGTTCCTCGCCCAGTACTCGTGGCCCGGCAATGTGCGCGAGCTCGACAACCTGATCGAGCGCGCGGTGATTCTGGCCGATGCCGAAGTGCTGACGAGCAAGGACCTGGCGGACATGCTGCCGTCGGCGGCGAAGCAGGCGCTGCCCGGCGCGCATGCGCCGCCGGTAGCGGACAAGCCGCTGTCGATCGAGGACTACATGCGCCAGACGGTCGAGCGCTACCAGGATCGGTACAGCGAGATCGACCTCGCGAACATGCTCGGCATCGGCCGCAAGGCACTGTGGATGCGGCGGCGCCAGTGGGGCCTCAATCGGACGAGCGGGCGCAAGGACTGAGGGACACGCCCGGGGCGCCCTGCGCCGCCGCGCATCGGCCGCGACGTGCGCAGGCGGGCGCGCCGGGTCGGCGGCGATGCCCGGCGATCCCGGCCCGGGCTGCCGCGTCCGTTTCCGCGCCCGCGCCCGGCCGGGCGCCGGCGGCCAGGCCTGTTTCGACAAGAAAGGCCGGGTTTCCTGCGGAAACGCCGGCACGCCTGTCGCGCGGCGGGGCGAGGCTAGGGCGCTGTAATCAAGGGATTCTTTGCGTCTGCCGTGAACGGCATGGGACTTGCTACTCCGTGCCGGTCGATTCAACGCCATCCACGCCCCCAAGGAGCACCGATCATGGCCGTAGCCGCCAGTCCCGCCACCCCGCCCGCGCGCAAGAAGGTCACCATCCCGCAACTGGTGAACAAGATGAAGGCGGGCGACCCGATCGTCCAGCTCGCCGTGTACGACTACGAGACGGCCATCGTCGCCGACCGCGTCGGCGTCGACATCCTCTGCGTTTCGGACACCGGCGGCATGGTGCTGTTCGGGCACGAGAGCACCGTCTCGGTCTCGTTCGAGGAGGTGATGTTCATGGCGCAGGCGGTCAAGCGCGGCTCGCAGTACGGCCTGCGCATGGTCGACATGCCCTACATGAGCTTTCATCTCTCCGCGCAGCAGGCAGTGGACAACGCCGCAAAGTACGTGGCGCAGGGCGGCGCCGAGGTGATGAAGTGCGAAGGCAACCAGCACCACGCGAAGTACATCGAGGCCATCGTCAAGGCCGGCATACCGGTGCAGGGCCACATCGGCATCACCCCGATGCGCATGCCGCAGCTGGGCGGCTTCGTCGCCCAGGGCAAGACCGCGGAGCGCGCCAAGGAACTGGTCGACGACGCCTGGGCGATGGTCGACGCGGGCTGCTTCTCCATCATGTGCGAAGTGACCACGTCGGAAGTGTGCGAATACCTGGCCGAGACGCTGCCCGTGCCGGTGATCAGCCTGGGCGCGGGCAACCGCGCGCACGGCGTCCACATCATCGGCTCGGACCTGTTCCACCTGTACGAAAAGCACGTGCCGCGCCACTCGAAGATCTACTGCGACCTGGTGCCGATCCTCGAGAAGGGCCTGTCGGACTACCGGGACGAAGTGCGCCAGCGCGTCTATCCGGGCAAGGAGCACACCGTGTTCATGAAGGACGACGAGCTCAAGCGCTTCAAGGACCTGGTGGGCTGGAAGAAGTAAGCCTCGGACATGGTCGCGGCCGCGACGAAGTTGGCGCCGGCGCCCGGCCTCGCGGTCCTGCGGCGGGCGCGCTTCTTTGCCGGCCTCGCGCCGGCACAGCTCGAGCGGGTTGGGGCGCTGGCGCGCGTCGAGCGCTTTCCGCAGGAGACGCGCATCTACGTGCTGGGCGACTCGGCGGACGACTTCTACGTGCTCGCCTCCGGCATGGTGCGCTTCACCCTGGGCCTGGGCAAGCGCGAGACGTCCGCGGGCGAGATCATCCGCCGCGGCGACGTGTTCGGCTGGGCCGCGCTGGTGGCGGGCGCGCAAAAGCGCATCGCCACCGCCTTCTGCCTCACCCCCTGCGAGGTGATCGCGCTCGACCGAAACGGGCTGCGGGCGCTGATGGACGGCGACCACAGCATCGGCTACGCCATCATGACGCAGTGCTCCCTGCTGCTCACCAGCGAGCTCACGAGCTTCGCTGCGGGCTGACGTCGTGCGTGCGGCGCACGCGCTACCTGATTCCGTGAATTGACGACACTGCTGCTCGCGGCGGTCGCGACCGCGGTGGGCTTTTTCATCGGCGCCGTCGGCGTGGGCGGCATCCTGCTGATCCCGGCGTTGGTGCTGCTGGGCGGGCTGGACATCCACCGGGCCACGGCCACGGCGCTGTTCTCGTTTCTGTTCACCGGCTGCCTCGGCACCTGGCTGTTCCAGCGGCGCGGGTCGATCGACTGGAGGATGACCGTCCCGGTCTGCGTCGGGGCGGTGATATTCAGCTATCTGGGCGCGATGGCCAATGCCATGGTCGACGCCCGCAATCTCGCCCTGATCATCGCCGCCATCATCGTCTGCGCGGGCGCGTACATCCTGCGTCCGGTGACGCCGGGCACGGGCAGGCGGCGGGACGGCCGATCCGGCGGACAGCAGGTTCTCCTGCTCGCCGTGGGCGCGGTCTCCGGATTCGGGTCCGGCCTGTCGGGCGCGGGCGGCCCGCTGTTCTCGGTTCCGATCATGCTGCTGCTGGGCTTCGCGCCGCTCGCCGCCATCGGCACCAGCCAGGTGCTGCAGATCATCGCCGCCATCGCCGGCACCGCCGGCAACCTGAAATACGGTTCGGTCGATTTTCCGACCGCGGCGTGGATCACGGCATTCGAGCTGGCCGGCGTGGTCGCGGGCACGCGCGCGGCGCACGCCGTCGGCGTGACCGTGCTGCGGCGCATGGCCGCCGGCCTGTGCATCGCGGCCGGGCTGCTGATGCTCGTGCGCGCGACGTGAGGCGACCGTGCTGGACCGCTACTTTTCCGACCGCCGGACCGAACTGCTGAAGCTCGACGGCGGCGCGACTGTGCCGCTGCGCTTCACCGACGCGCACGCCGAGCACCTCGCGACGCGCTCTGCGGCCGGCCTGTTCGACTTCTCCTTCATGGGGCGCTACGAGGTCAGGGGCGCGGGCGCGCGCGCCTTCCTGGATCGCGTGCAGACGCGACGCCTGTCGCGGCTGGCCGACGGACGGCTCTTCTACACGCTGCTGCTGCAGGATGACGGCAGCGTGCTCAACGACGCGACGCTCTGGGAGCACGGGCCGGAGCACTACTGGCTGTTCACCGGCCGCCGCAGCGACTTCGCATGGCTGGAACGGCAGTGCCGCGGCGACGCGGTGGAGCTCGCCGACCAAAGCGCGGCCAACGCCGTGCTCGCCCTGCAGGGACCGCGTTCGGCGGAGATCCTGCAGCGGGTGCCCGGGGCCTCGCCCGGGGACCTGCCTTATTTCCACTTCGGGCCGGCGCGTCTTGCCGGCGTGGAGGCCTGGATCGGGCGCCTGGGCTACAGCGGCGAGCTGGGCTACGAGATCATCGTCCCGGCCGTCGCTGGCGCGGGCCTCTGGCGCGAGCTGCTGGCGGCGGGACGCGATGCCGGCCTGTTGGAGTGCGGCTTCGCGGCCGCCGACAGCCTGCGCATCGAGTCCGGACACATCCTGTTCAACCGCGAGCTCGGGCCGGGGATCGATCCGTTCGCGCTCGGCATGGAGCGGCTGCTCGACCTGCACGGGCGCGAATTCACCGGCGCCGCGGCGCTGCGCGGAAGACGCCGCCAGCCGCCGCGGCGTCGCCTGGCCGGGATCGTGCCTTCGGCCCGTCGCGGCGGCGGTTCCCCGGCGCTGCCGCGCGCGCAGGTGACCAGCGAGGCGTACTCGCCCGTGCACGGGCGCAGCCTGGCGCTGGGGTTCGTCGATGCCGACGGTCTCGCGCCCGGCAGCGCCCTGCTTCTGGCGGACGGGCGCCACGCGCGCAGCGCGCGCCTGCCGTTCTACGACCCGGGGCGGGTGCTGCCGCGGCGAGGGTAGCGCGCGCCGGAAGGTCCCCGGGGCGCGCCGCCCGCGCCCCACCGGTGCGCGCTCCGCGTCAGATCCTGATGCCCTGCCTGGCGGCGAAGTGCTCGGCCGACTGGATGGTGTTGCACAACAGCATGGTGACGGTCATCGGCCCCACCCCGCCCGGAACCGGCGTGATGTACGAAGCCTTTTCCCTCACCGCGTCGAAGTCGACGTCGCCGACGAAGCGACCGTCCGGCAGGCGATTGATGCCGACGTCGATGACCACCGCTCCCCTGCGCACCATCGGCGCGGTGATGAGATTGGGCTTCCCCGCCGCCACCACCAGGATGTCGGCCAGGATCGTGAACTGCGCCAGGTCGCGCGTCTTGATGTGGCAGATCGCGACGGTGGCCTCCTTCTGCATCAGCATCAGCGCCATCGGCTTGCCGACGATGTTGCTCGCCCCGACCACGACCACGTTCTGCTCGGTGATGGGAATCTTGCTGTATTCCAGCATGCACACCACGCCGTAGGGCGTGCAGGGGGGGAACACGGTGCCGCCGGTGACCAGGCCGCCCACGTTGTAGAGGCTGAAGCCGTCCACGTCCTTTTCCGGCGCGATGCGCTCGATCACCGTGCTGACGTCGATCCGCTGCGGTAGCGGCAGCTGCACCAGGACGCCGTGGATCCGCGGGTCGGCATTCAGCCGGTCGATGAGCGCGAGCACGTCGTCCTGCGGCGTATCGGCGGGCAGCATGTGCCCGTCCGAGAAGATGCCGATGTCGCCGCAGGCCTTGATCTTGTTGCGCACGTAGAGCTGCGAGGCCGGATTGGCGCCGAGCATGATCACGGCCAGGCCGGGGGTGATGCCGGCAGCCCTGAGCCTGTCGGCACGGATCCTCCAGTCGGCGCGCACCGCGCGCGCGATCTCCTTGCCGTCGAGGATCTTGGCGGTCATTGCGGCGGCCCTCGACGACGCGAGCGGAGTCCGTGACGCTTACCCATTGGCACCACGCAGGCCCGCGAGAATGAAGAGCACCATGCTTGTCCCCATGAGGAGATACGAACCGACGCTCAATTGCCGGACGAGCTTCGCGCGCGCCGGCTGCTTCTGCAGCGCCATCGCCAGCACCGAGAGAATGCCGCCGACGACGGCGACGCCGATCACCGTGGAGCGGGCGAACAGCCATTCCATCAGGAGTTCGCGGTGCGCTTGTTGTAGGCCTCGACGAAGTCGGCGGCCGCCTTGCTGCCGCGCGAGAACGACTTCATCGCCTCCTGGTGCAGGATCGACAGCGCTTCCATCTTGATCTGGTTGGCCCGGTCGCTGGCCACCATGTCGGCGAGCGTGCGCGGGCGTGGCAGGTCGACCTCCAGCACCGCGCGCACCTGCGTGGGGATGTTCGACATGATGAGTATGCGGTCCGCGAGGAACACCGCCTCGTCGATGTCGGTGGTGACGAAGAAGTTCGTGCGGCCGGACTCCTCGAACAGGCCCGAGTAGTATTCCCACATGAGCTCCTTGGTCATCGCGTCGAGCCCGCGAAACGGCTCGTCCAGGATCATGATCTCGGGATTGTTGATCATCGCGCGCGCCAGTTCCGCGCGCCGCTGCATGCCGCCGGAGAGCTGGGTCGGGTATTTCCTGCGGAAGTCCTGCAGGCCGACCTTGTTCAGAAGGAACTCGGCGAATTCCAGGGTCTGCGGCGTAACCTCCCCGCGAGCCCGCGGCCCGTAGAGGATGTTGTCGTAGGTCGTCATCCAGGGGAACAGGGCGGTCTCCTGGAACACGACCAGCCGGTCGCGGCCGGGACCCTTGATCGGTTCCCCGTCGAGCTTGAGGCTGCCGCTGCTGGGCTGCTCGAAGCCGGCGAGCAGGCGGATCACGGTGCTCTTGCCGCAGCCGGAGGGGCCGATCATGACCGTCAGCTTGCCGCGTTCGATGGTGAAGCTGCAATCGCGCACGACGTCCTTCTGGAACGCGGCCGCGCCGTAGCTCTTGCTGACGCCGGCGACGACGATCTCGCCCGATGCGATCAGCGGCCGCGGTGTGCTGGATTCGCCCATGGTGGCTGTTTCTACCTCAGTCTCAACCAGGGCGTGACGTACTTGCCCAGGCTGCGCAGCAGTTCGCTGGAAATGAACCCGGCAATGCCGATCGAGATCATGCCGACGACGATCTGCTCGTACGATCCGCCGACGTAGGAATTCCAGATGAAGAATCCCAGTCCGCCGCCGCTGGTGCCGCCGATCTGGCTGCCGCCGCCGGAAATCATCTCCGCCGCGACGACCACTTCCCAGGTGATGCCCATGCCGACCGCCGAGCCGACCACGATCGACGGCAGGGTGCCCGGCAGGATGATGCGGCGGAAGATGTCCCACCGCGACGAGCCCATCGACTGCGCCGCCTGGAAGTAGCGGCCGTCGATCGACCTGGCCCCGCCCACCACGTTGATCACGATGGTGTAGAAGGCGCCGAGAAAGGTGACGAACGCGATCGACATTTCCTGGGTCGGCCAGAAGATGATCGACGCCGGCACCCAGGCAAGGGGCGGAATCGGGCGCAGCACCTCGAATACCGGGAAGCCGATGCCGAACGCGGTGCGGTTCACCGCCAGCATGAGGCCGAAGGGAATGCCGATCAGCATTGCGGCGACGAATCCGGCCGCCACGCGGAAGGAGCTCATGTACCAGCTGTGCCAATAGCCCGCGTCGCCAATGACGTCGACCCAGGCCCGCAGCACCTCCGTCGGCGCAGGCACCGCGCCGATCCAGGGGATGTACGTCTTCTTGAAGCCCATCGCGCCGAGCGCCTCGCGCAGCGGGCCGAAGATGTCCGCGCCCAGCCAGTGCTTGGACCGCGAGCCGATTTCCCACAGGACCAGGAACAGCAGGATGGAGACCAGCCCGCGCGCCAGGGACGTCGTGTTGAACTTCTGCGCTGCCATGGGCGTCAGCCTTCCTTTTCGCCGGCCCGGAAGGCCTTGAGCGCTTCCTCGTGCACCGCGTCGCTGGTCTCCTCCATCAGCTCGCGGAAGCGCTTCGAGGTGAGCACGCTGTAGTCGCGCGGATGGGGGATGTCGACGGTGAGGACCTTCTTCGGCTTGCACGGGCGCGTGGTCATGATCGCCACCTTGTGGCCGAGGAAGATGGCTTCCTCGAGATCGTGGGTGATGAAGAAGATCGTCACCTTGTTCTTGTAGTAGATCTCGAGCAGCGCCTCGTGCATCACCGACTTGGTGAGCGAGTCGAGCGCGCGATAGGGCTCGTCGAGCAGCAGCACCTTGGGGTCGTTCATGAGCGCGCGCACGATCTCCACGCGGCGGCGGACGCCGGAGGACACCTCACCGGGGAAGTTGTGCTCGACGCCAGAGAGGCCGGCGTCGGCCATCATGCCGAGCGCCTTCTCGGTGACCTCGGACTTTGACAGCTTGCCCAGCATCGTGGGACCGAACGCGACGTTCTCGAGGTTGGTCTTCCACGGGAACAGCGCCCCGTTCTGGAACACGACGATGCGGTCCGAGCCCGGCTCGGCCTTCGGCTTGCGCTCGCTGCACAGCACCTCGCCGTCCAGCGTGATGCTGCCGGACGTGATGCTGTGGAAGCCGGCGATGGCGTTGAGCAGCGTGGTCTTGCCGCAGCCGGAAGGGCCGACGATCATGCAGATCTCGCCGGGCTCGATGTCGAGGCTGCAGTGGTCGACCGCCATGACCGCCGCGCCGTCCGGGTCGTAGACCTTGACGACGTCCTCGATGCGTATCGCGCCGCGGGAAGCGGCCGGCCGCGCCGCCTGCATCCCGGCCGCCATCACTGCGACCCCAGCGCGAGCTCGCGCACGCGCCACTGCATCATGTAGTCGCCGGCCATGCGCACCATCGCGCTGGTGACGTACCCGACCGCGCCCAGCGTGATCATCCCGATCACGATGGTGGGGTAGCGCACCATCGTGTACGAGGTGTTGATCACGTAGCCCAGGCCGTACTGGCCCGACACCATTTCCGCGGCCACCAGCGAGAACCAGGACACGCCCACCGATATCTGCAGCCCGGTGAACACGAACGGGAGTGCGCCGGGCACGATCACATGCCGGAACACCTGCCACTTGCTCGCGCCGAGGCAGCTCGCGGCGCGCGTGTAGGACTCGTCGATCGACTCGACCCCGAGCATGGTGTTGAGCGCGGTGGCGAAGAAGGATGCCAGGAAGGTGAGGTAGATCACCGCCGATTCGGTGGCGACGAACATCACGATCGCCAGCGGGACCCAGGCGAGGATGGGGATGGGGCGCAGCATCTCGAACGCGGGGAACAGGAACTCCTTGAACGTCCTCGACCAGCCCAGGAACAGGCCGAACGGCACGCCCAGCACCGTCGCCAGGAAGAATGCCTGGGTGACGCGCCACACGGACATGGCGATGTGCTGGTAGTACTCCCCTGTGTAGATCGACAGGCCGTAGGTCGGGTCCTTGCTGAACCACTCCTTGACCACCGTGGTGATCCCGGGCATCTCGCGGAAGCGAGGCAGCTTCCACACTTCCACCGCCAGGTACCAGAAGCCGAGGAACAGGGCGAAGCCGATCAGCATCAGGTAGGGCCGCGGGCTCCTGGCCCAGAGCGAGAACCGGTACAGCGTCAGGTTCATGCCCTGGATGTCGCCCGAGTGCATCTGGCGATGGATGCCGCGCAGCTGGGCGATCAGGTCGGGAACCGTGTAGTCGCGCGTGATCATGGTCGCGAAGCGGCTCATCACCACGTCGCCGGTGTCGGGTTCCGACTCCAGGACGCGCAGCAGCTCCTCGCCGTTGATGCGGATGATCTCGACCGGCTCGATGCATACGGCCTTGGCGAGACGGGCCGGATATTTCTCCAGCAGCGCGGCCCAGCCGAACACGTCCCCGGGGCCGAGGCTCAGCACCGGGCGGCGCGCCTTCACGCCGGGCTCGAGCGCGTGCTCGACCTTGCCGGAGACGATGATGAAGATGTCGTCGGCCTTGTCGCCGACGTCGTACAGCAGCGCACCCGCATCGTAGCTGGCCCGCCAGCTGCGGGCGGCGATCTTGCGCAGCATGGGGTCCGAGACCACCTGGAACGGCATCGTGCGCTTGAAGATGTGGAGCATGTCGTCGGGTATGACACGCTTCGCGGTCGCTTCCATCGTGGCTATGCGTCCTTCATCGTGGTCGGCTGCTGAGGCGGAGGTTCCGCGCCGCACCCGCGGGCGGGTCGGCAGATTCCCGCCCCCACGCGGAGGGCGGGACACCGCACGCTACTGCTTCGGCGCCTGTGCGTCGGGCAGCGCGTGGACGCTGCCGATCGGCGCCGTCAGGTTGCGCTCCTTCAGCGCCGCGTCGGCGAACTCGGGCATCACCGCTTCGGGACGCAGCTTCTCCACGTTGATGCTCTTGATCGAGAACAGGAAGGCCGTCGCCTTGTCGATCAGCGCGCGCGCGTCGGGTGTGATGGCGTAGGCCAGGGTGATGCGGGTCTTCGTGCCGCCTTCGTTCTCGGGGTAGCTGCCGTAGAGCGAGTACCACAGCGCCCGCTCGCTGAAGCCGGTGGTCTGCTCCTTCACCAGCTTGATGACCTCGTTGGCGTTCTTCGGGTCGGCGAGGAACAACTGGGCATCGAGCTCGGCGTTCATCCACGCCTTGACCACGTCCGGGCGCTGCTTGATCAGGTCGGCGCGCATCGCGAGGAAGCCGCCGTCGCCCTCGTTCACGCTGGCGCCGGACGCCACGCGGCGCGCCAGGCCGTCCTGCACCAGGCGCGAGGCGGTCGGCTCCCAGATCACCGCGGCATCGATCTTGCCCGCGCGGAAGTTGCTGGTGATCACCTCGATGTTCTGGTTGAGGTAGTCCTTCGGGTTGACGCCCTCCTTCTTGAAGGTCGCCTGGGCGAAGCGGTCGGTGCAGCTGCCCTTGGGCACGGCCACCTGCTTGCCGTCCAGCCACTTGAGCGCTTCCTTGGGGTTGGCGAACTTGGGCGCGTCGTTGCGCGCGAGGAAGATGTTGCACTGGTCGAAACCCAGCCCGAGCGTGCCGACGATGCGCACGTCGGCGGTTTCGGTCTTGGTGGTGGACACGATCGAGGGCATGTCGCCCATGTAGCCGATGTGCTGCTTGCCCGCGAGCATGTTGTTGACGATGATCGCGCCCTGCAGGCCGACCTGGAACTCGACCTTGGAGCCTTTGGGCAGGTGTTTCTCGTAGAACTTCTTGCCGCGCATCACCACGCCGGACCACGACTCGGTGTAATAGGGCTGGTAGCCAACCACCAGTTCGACCGGTTCGCCGACCTTGCCGAAATCCAGATCGGCAGCCCTCGCGGGCATTGCGACGACGCTGCAGGCGGTGACGAGCGCCGCGGCCAGATGCAACACGTATTTGATCCTCATGCCATCCTCCTTTGTTGGAATTGCGACATCGTCCACGACGTCCACGACCTGTTCCTGTTCTCGGACCGCGGTCAAGAACTGCGACTTCACGTTGCGCCGTCCCCTCATCTTGCCCCCGGTGCCGCAAGAAAGCGGGCAATCAGCGCCGACAGCCGGCGCATCACGATATACCCCGA
>Ga0316622_100002049_pt1 | contig 13701 bp, 7 predicted proteins | sample OWC_Aug_OW2_C1_D_FD_207646 | JGI IMG/M metagenome (GOLD analysis project Ga0316622, IMG submission 207646) | Wetland soil microbial communities from Old Woman Creek delta, Ohio, United States - OWC_Aug_OW2_C1_D5_C | ecosystem: Environmental > Terrestrial > Soil > Wetlands | place: USA: Ohio... | reverse complement strand
TGAACCTGTCCGTCGCCAAGGCCGGCTCGCGGGACGAGCTCGTCCGGGACTGCGCGCAGATCCTGGTCGACCTGTTCGCGGACTACAACGCGGAGTTCCGCGAGGTCACGCAGCGCGCGCGCCAGCGCTTCGAGGAGCGTGACTGGCGCGGCAGCCAACGCGATGCGGTCGAGCGCATCGGGCTCTATTCGCGCTACGTCGACAGCGGCGTCGAACTGATGCGGCGCCGGCTTGGCGACGAGGTCCACGAGCGGGCGATCTGGTCCAGCATCAAGCGCCGCTACGCCGAGATCATCGACCCGCTGCCCGACGCGGAGTTCAAGAAGACGTACTTCTGCTCGATCACGCGCAAGACGTTCGGCACGGTCGGCGTCGACCCGGCCGTCGAATTCTTCGCGCTCGACCTCGACCCGCTCGGCAGCGTCACCACGCACGTCGAGACCAAGGACTACGTCAATCGCGGGTCGCTGGAGTTGCTCGTCGAGGAGCTGCTGGCGGACTTCCGCTTCCGCGCGCCGTATCGCGACTTCGAGCTGAGCGTGAAGCGGGTCTCCGACGAGCTGAAGGCGTCGCTCGAAACCGGCGTCGAACGGCGCACCGTCGAGAAGCTGGAGGTCATCAAGGAAGTCTTCTACCAGATGACGCGCGCCTATCTCGTCGGGCGAATCGTCGGCCGCGGCTGGACGCTGCCTTTCGTCGTCGCGCTGCGCAACCACGACAGCGGCGTGGTCGTGGACGCGATCATGCTCGACGAGAGCACGGTGAGCGTGCTGTTCAGCTTCACGCGCTCGTACTTCCACGTCGACCTCGCGCACGTGGGCGAGGTCGTCAAGTTCCTGAAGGCGATCCTGCCGCGCAAGCCAGTGAGCGAACTGTTCACGGTGCTCGGTCGGGCCAAGCAGGGCAAGACCGAGCGCTACCGCGAGCTGTTCCGCCACCTGCAGCATTCGCAAGACCAGTTCATGCTGGCCCCCGGCGAGAAGGGCCTGGTGATGGTTTGCTTCACGCTGCCTTCGTTCGACGTCGTCTTCAAGCTGATCCGGGACAAGTTTCCCGTCCAGAAGAACATCCTGCGCGAGGACGTGCTGCAGAAGTACGACCTGGTCTTCAAGCACGACCGGGCCGGGCGGCTCGTCGACGCGCAGGAATTCAAGCTCGTCAAGTTCCCAAAGGCGCGATTCGCGCCAGACCTGCTCGAGGAACTGCTCACCGAGACGTCCCAGACGGTACGCGACGAGGGCGACGAGCTCGTCATCGACCACATGTACATCGAGCGTCGCATGACGCCGCTCAACCTCTTCGTGCGCACGGCGACGCGCGAGCAGGCCGAAAAGGCGGTGCTCGACTACGGCCAGGCGATCCGCGACCTTGCGGTGACCAACATCTTTCCGGGCGACCTGCTGCTGAAGAATTTCGGCGTGACCCGCCACGGCCGCGTGATCTTCTACGACTACGACGAGCTCTGCCTGGTGACCGACTGCCGGTTCCGGGAGATCCCGGAATCGCGCTACGAAGAAGACGAGATGCTCGCCGAGACCTGGTACTACGTCGCCGACAACGACGTGTTCCCCGAGACGTTCATCAATTTCCTCGGCTTCGACCCGCACCTCAAGCAAGTCTTCCTGAGCGCGCACCGTGAGATCCTGACTGCGGACTGGTGGCGCGGCATCCAGGAGCGGCTGCGCGAGGGCGACCTGCTCGAGGTGCTCCCGTACCACAAGCACCGCGTCCGCGTGTTCAGCAGCCTGTGATGCGCGCGTCGGCTCGTCCGCCGTGGTGGCTGGTCGCCGTGCTGCTGCTCATCGCGTTTGCGTTCCAGGGTTCCCGCGCGATTTGGGAGCCGGACGAGGGCCGCTACACCGGCGCGAGCCTCAACATGCTCGCGAGCGGCGACTGGCTGTTGCCGACCGTCGATGGCGAGCATCCGCACCTGACGAAGCCGCCGATGATCTACTGGGCGGTGGCGAGCAGCTTCAGGCTGTTCGGCATCAACGAGTGGGCCGCGCGGTTGCCGGGCGCGCTGGCGTTCGTCGGCACGGGCCTGCTGGTCTTCGGCCTGGGGCGGCGCCTGGTCCCGGCCAAGCCGTGGCTGCCCGCGCTGGTCTGGGCCTTGAGTTTCGGACCGATCAGCGGGGCCAGCGTGGTCTCCACGGACGCACTGCTGATGTTGTTCGAGACGGCCGCGATGCTGGCCTTCGTCGAGGCGTGGTCTCGGGACGAGGCATCCCGCTCACGCTGGGTGCTGGCGATGTGGCTGGCGTGGGGTCTGGCGTTCATGACCAAGGGGCCGCCGGCCCTGCTGCCGCTGCTGGCGATGGTCGTCATGCTCGTCGCCCACGACCGGCGTGCCCTGCGGGGTCTCTTCCCCGTCGCCGGGCTCGTGCTGTTCGCCGTGGTGGCCCTGACGTGGTTCGCTCTGATCGTGCGGCAGGATCCGGACCGGCTGGGGTATTTCCTCGGCTACGAGGTCTACGATCGCATCTTCACGGGCACGCACCAGCGCAATTCCGGGTGGTACCAGGCTTTCGAGATCTACCTGCCGATCCTGATCCTCGGCGCCCTGCCCTGGTGGCCGCTGGCGCTGATCGGCGCGGGCGGCCCGCGCGCCGCGATCGGCAAGCTGCGCACGCGGATCGCCGCACGTGATCGCGAGTGGTTGCTGCTGCTCTACTGGTTCTTCGTCCCTCTGCTGATCTTCTTCCTGGCCAAGTCGCGACTGCACCTCTACGTGCTGCCCCTGTTCGTGCCGCTGTCGCTGATGCTGGCCCGGGCGCTGGCGAACTGGCCGTGGCTCGATCGCCGCCGACTGACCGTCACCGCGGCCGCAACGGCCGTCGCATTGATCGGCCTCAAAGGGCTCGCCGCGTACTGGCCGGCCGATCGCGACGCGCGGGTCATGGCCGCGGCGATCCGCGAGATCATCGAGCCGCACGACATCGACGAGATCGTGTTCGTTGACATGCGCGGCTTCCACGGACTGCAGCTGTACCTGGGCGTGCACATCGAGAGCGTGCGGACCGGCACGCGCCCGATGGCTCCTTCCAGGTTCGTTGCCGAGGAGGACCTCTGCGACGAAATCGCGGAGCACGAGAACAATATCTTCGCGCTCAAGGAGAGCCGCATGCCGGAGTTCGTCGACAGCGTGGCGGATTGCGAGGCCGCGCGAGCCCATCGAATCGGGGACTTCCATGGTGACGGCAATCGCATCGCGCTGTTCGTCATCAAGCCCGTCGGCGCGCCACCGACGCTCGAGGGCGCGTAGAGAATCTTCGCTGGAGCAAGCGGCAGCGCCGGGGATGTGATCGATTCGATCATGCCGGTAGCCTGCGACGACGCGCACGCAGCGGCAGCAGCGACGACGAACCTGCCGGCTTGCGACCCGCTTCTGCTGGGCCGCGCGGCGCAGACCCTGCGTGTTCCGGCCGACGTTGACCTGTTTCGAACGCGCCGAGAGGTATCCGGGGTACGATGCGCCACTGCGAGCAAGGAGACGAACCCGTGAAGCGGATACCGCGCAGTCCAATGGCCGCATTGCTGCTGGCCGTCGCGACCATGGTTGCGGCGCAGGATGTCAACATCCCGCGCCCAGCGGACGAGATCGAGCGGGAGCTTGCAACCGCGCCGTTCGTGATCACGACCGCCGAGATCAGCCGGCCCAAGGCCAAGGGCGACATCACGCTCAAGGCCGAGGTCTCCTTCGACGGGGCGCTGTCGTACCGCGTGAAACTGCGCCGAGCCGAACCAGGTGCCGAAGACTTCAACAATCGTCCCCGCTACGATCTCGCAGCCTATGAACTGCAGAAGCTGTTCCTGGATCCCGCCGAGTACGTCGTGCCGCCCACCGCGCTGCGGATGATGCCGCTGGCGGAGTTGCGGCCGCACTCGCCGGAGGCGAAGCCGACCTTCAAGGGCTCCGACGACGTGCTCGTCGTGCTGCAGTACTGGTTGAACGAAGTCAAAGTCATCGCCGACATCTACGATCCCGAGCGCTTCGCCGCCGATTCGCAGTATGCGCGGCACATCGGCCAGCTCAACGTGCTCACGTTCCTGATCGAGCACGGTGACTCGAACGTCGGCAACTTCCTGATCTCGCGAGCGGAGACCGGCCCGCGCGTGTTCAGCATCGACAACGGCGTCGCCTTCGAATTCAACGAAAGCGACCGCGGCCAGCTCTGGATGAAGATGCGCGTCGACCGGCTGCCCGCCGATACGGTGCAGCGCCTGCGCAGGATCACGTCCGAGGAACTGCATCGACGCCTGGGTGTGCTGGCGCAGTGGCAGCTGCAGGACGGCCGGTGGGTCGCGACGGCGCCGGGAGAGAACCTTGCGCCGGCGCGCGGCGTGCGCAACGAAGACGGCATCCTGCAGCTCGGGCTGCGCAAGGCCGACATCGACCAGGTCGGGCGCCAGCTCGGGCGTCTGCTCAAGCAAGTCGACGCTGGCCAGATCGCGACGTTCTGAGTCGAGGAGAGGCATCATGTGCTGGAACCGATCGAACAGGAATGCCACGAGACGCGCGCTCAGCTTGACCGTCGGGTCCGCAATGCTGGCCGTACTGCTGGCCGGCGGCGCTCGCGCCGAGGAAATGCAGCCGGTCGCATGGCAGGGGATCGAGCGTGTCGTGGCCTTCGCGGACGTGCATGGCGCGTACGCTGAACTCACGGCCCTGCTGCGTTCCGTCGGCGTCGTGGACGAAGACCTGCGGTGGACTGGTGGCCGCACGCACCTGGTCAGCCTCGGCGACTTGCTCGACCGGGGCGACGACTCGCGCAAGGTCATGGACCTGCTGATGCGGCTGCAGGGCGAGGCCGCAACCGCAGGCGGCCGGGTCCACGTCGTGCTCGGCAACCACGAGGCGATGAACGTGCTCGGTGACCTGCGCTACGTCGCTCCGGGCGAGTACGCAGCATTTGCGGGCGAGGAACCCAGCCGCCAACGCGACGCGTTGCGTGCCGAGTGGGTGGCGCGCAATGGCGCGGATTCGGCAGCCGCGTTCGACGCGAAGTTCCCAGCGGGATTCTTCGGCCATCGCGCAGCCTTTTCGCCTCGAGGTCGCTACGGACAGTGGTTGCTCGGCCTGCCGGTCGCCATCGTCATCAACGACAGCGTGTTCATGCACGGCGGACCATCGAGGATCCTGGCCGGTCTTTCTGTGCAGGAGATCAACCTGCGCTACCGGGCCGCGTTGCGCGACTATCTCGTCACGCTCGAAGCGCTGGAGACAGCCCAACTGGTGCGGCCCGAGGACCCATACTCGGAGCGGCCCGTGCTGGCGCAGCAACGCCTCGCCGCTGTGACCACCGCCGACGAGGCCAGCCTCGCTCGCATGAAAGAGGCCGTGGAGAGATTCACCGCCGCCGATCGCAATCCGTTCATCGAACCCGACGGCCCCAACTGGTATCGCGGAGCAGCACTGTGCAACGAGTGCTCCGAAGCGGACGTGCTGGACCCGTTCATGGCGACCCTCGGTGTGCGGCGCCTGGTGATCGGTCACACCGTCGCGCGTGACACGCGCGTCGCTTCGCGCTTCGACGGGCGCGTCGTCAAGCTGGATGCCGGCATGAATCGGGCAGCCTACCGCGGCCGCCCGGCGGCGCTGACGCTCGAACAAGGCGGCGCTCGCGTGTCTTACGCCGACGACCCCGCACCGCCCGCGGAGATTCCGGCCGAGCCGCTTTACGTGGCCTCCGCCTCGCTCGACGACGCCCGCGTCGCGGAGATCCTGGCCAATGGCACGGTCACGGTCGGCGGACCACGCTCGCCAGGGATCATCGAAGTCTCCGTCGAGCATGGCGGCCGGAAGGTACCTGCCATCTTCAGCGCCACGACTCGCGACGATGCCCGGCGGGAACTCGCCGCCCATCAGGTCGATCGGCTGCTGCGGCTCGGTCTCGTGCCGGCGACGGTCGAACGCGAGGTCCAGGGACAACGCGGCGTGCTGCAGGCACGACCGGATCGCATTGTGACACTTGCCGACGTCCAGCGGGACAAGCTGCGGGTCGGCGGCTGGTGTGCAGTCGAGCCACAATACGAGCTGATGTACGGCTTCGACGCGCTGATCGGCAACGAGGCGCGCACCGCCGATCGAATCCTGTATGACGGCGCGTGGATGCTGCTGCTCACCGGTCACGGCCAGTCCTTCGGTACGGCCCGGACATTGCCGGCGCACCTCCAGGCCCGGCCACCGTCGCCCGGGCCGGAGTTTCGGCGTCGCCTCGCCGCGCTCGACGATGCCACTCTTGCGACTGCGCTGGGCGACCTGGTGACGCCACGGGAACGGAAGGCCATGCTCGAACGCCGCAACGCGCTGCTCGCTCCGGCCGAGGCCGCGGCACGCTGACCGCCTTCAGTCCGAGGCTCGCGTCGCGCGCCGCACGACGAAGCGGCTGCGCGCCTGCATTCCGTCCACGTCGCTCGCGATCACCGTGATCGTGAGCTCCTCGAACACGTCCGTCGGCCCGACGCCGGCGAACGTCCGGGAGCGTGGATCGAACCGCAGCCAGGGCGGCAACGGACGACCGCTTTCGAGCATGGCCTGCAGGTGCAGCACGTCGCCGGGATCGGCGTCTCGGAAAGCGTCCTCGGCCACCGCGTGCACGAACGGGCGGCCTGGTTCATAGGCGAGGTCCGCGATCGGCCGTCCGGCCTCCGGTGCGACGTTGATCGCATTCTCGAGCGCCTTGCGACCGAACTGCCGCCCGATCGCCACGGCCAACCCGATCCAGGCCAGTGCGAGCAGCAGGTTCAGCAGCGCGAACTGCGATGCGCCCCAACCGAGCCAATTCAAGCCGGCGAAGACGACGCCCGCCTGGATCAGGTCGCCGAAGCGCCAGAAGAACGAGTCGATGGCCGTCTTGCCCTCGTATTTCGCGTCGCGGTCCACCGGCAGGAACAGCGCGTGCCGGGTCGTGTTCATCAGCGAATAGTCGATGCTGTTCTCGGCGATCTTCACCAGCCGGATCAGCGTGAAGATCGGCACGAAGCCGCCGAGCGTCGGCGCCAGCGCGATCAGGCCGTACCCGGCTGCGACGATCACCGGGTGCACGAGCAACGCACCGCGTACGCCGACGTGGTGGTAGATGCGCGCGACGAGGAACAACTGGATCGCGAGCCCCACGAACGTGACCCAGAACTGGAAGCTGCCGTAGAACGCCGTGATCAGCGCGCCCTTGTCGAGCGCCCCGCCGCTTGCGGCTACGCGCTCGATCGCATCGCGCTGCACGAAGTCGGCAAGGATGAACTCGCCGGTCGTATTGATCCAGTTCAGCAGCACGACGAGCAGCGCGATCAGCAGCAGGTAGCGGTCGCGCAGCACCAGCCCGATGCCGCCCAGCAGGTGCGGCACGGGCGCGCCGTGCTCGACCGCGACCGGCCGCGAGCCGTCGGGCACGGCGCGCCGCTCCGGGCCGGCGACCACCAGCGTGGCGAGCAGGATGACCGTGGCGACCAGCATGAGCCCGACTGGCGTCAGCGCGGCAACGGACAGTTGCGCAGTCTTCGCGCCCGCGAGCGCGCCCAGGTTGGCGCCGACCATGATCACCGGGAAGAGGCGCTGGCCGCTCTTGAGGTTGAACGAGTCCGCGGCGAATGCCCACAGCTGGGCGATCACCATGACGCCGAAGATGCTGACCCAGACGAAGAACGGGAATGCGATCGGCGCACCCGACCAGGCCGCCACGCAGAAGACGAGCATGTTCAGCGCAAAGAAGACCGTGACGGCCCGCAGCAGCCGCTCGCCGTCGAGCCGGCGGCGCACCGCGCTGTAGGCGGGCACCAGGAACATCAGCAAGAGCGCAATGACCGCGACCGCGTAAGCGCGAACCTCGGCGGAGAACTTCGCGAGCATGAACGCCTCGCGCAGCGCCTTGACGACCTGGTACGAGAACAGCAGCAGGAACGCGTGCAGGAAGAAAAGGAAAGCGCTGCGCCCCTCGCCGGGTCGCACCCGCGTGAAGACAGTCAGCAGACGCTCGAAACGGCTCAGGCCGGCGTGGTCAGTCAGCACCGGCACTCCGAGTCGTCATGGCTCATCCCCCCGTGTTCTTTTTCTGCAGGCCCAACGCCGCCAGCGACGGATCCGCCTGCAGCAGTGCCTCCGGATACCCGAGCTGCACGGCCGCAAGCGCGCCTTCCCGCGCCTTCTCGAGGTCGCCGCGGTCGGCTGCGGCCACGGCCGAATAATACTGGACGTACAAGTCCGCGCCCTTGGCCGCGGCCTGGTCCAGGTAACTTCTGCAGGCCGCCGCGTCCCCGACCCGCCCATAGTAATACCCCAGTTGCGCCATCAGCACCCCGTCCGTGGGCCGTGACTCGAGTTCCCGCAGCCCCAGCCGGATCGCCTGCCGGTAGTGCCCGATCGCTTCCTCCCGCCGTGCCGGGATCTGCCAGACTGCGTCGGCGAGATTGCCCCACAGCGACTGGTCCTGCCCGGCGAGCGCGGTCGCCCGCTCGTAGTTCGCGACGGCCGCGTCGAACTCGCCGAGGAAATAGTGGACGGTGCCCAGGTTGGAATAGGCACTTTGCGCGGGCTCGATGGCGAGCGAGCGACGGTACGCCTCCGCCGCGCCTCGCAGGTCGCCCTTCATCTGCAGCGCGGCACCCAGGTTGTTATGGGCGCTCGCGCTCGACGGCGCCAGTTCGCTGACCTCGCGATACGCATCGATCGCCTCGTCGATCTTGCCACGCGAGAACAGGTACCCGCCGAGCGCATTGAACGCGCCCCAGAACGCGGGCTCGACCTGTACCGCCGTCCGGAAGCTGCGCTCGGCGGCCTCGAACCGCCCGGCGGCTGCATGGGCCTGCCCGAGACCGATGTGCCCGTCGGCATCCTGGGGACTCCGGGTCACCAGCGTCTGGTAAATCGCCTCAGAGTCCGCGATCCGGCCGCTGGACAAATAGAGGCTGCCGAGCGCCTTCTCCGTTTCGACCAGCGAGGCGTCGAGATCGAGCGCGCGACGGCACGAGTGCTCGGCTCGGTTGAGATCGGACGGATCCCGGCTGCGGTCATAGATCCGCACGCCCACCCGGCAAAGCCCGGCGTATGCACGCGCGAATGACGGCTCGATCTCGATTGCCTCGCCAAAGCGTTTCGCCGCTTCCTTCAGGCGGCTCATGTCTCCGGACTGCCGCAGCAACGCGAGCCCGGCGAGATACGGATCGACGGCCCGGACGTCCAGCGTCGCGGCCAGCGCGGTCTCCTGCGACGTCTCTTCTGGCACGAGCACGATGCGCAGCGCCTCCGTGACCGAACGGGCAATTTCATCCTGGATCGAGATCACGTCGCTCCAGCTGCGGTCGTAGCTACCGGCCCAGACGTGATAGCCGTTCGCCGAATCGATGAGTTGCATCGTGACCCGCAGGTTGTCGCCGTCGCGACGCACGCTGCCCTCCAGCACGTGCCGCACGCCGAGGGACTGGCCGATCCGGCGCACGTCGACGTTGCGGTCCTTGAACTCGAACGACGAGGTCCTCGCGGCGACCCGCAGCCCCGGCACCTGTGCGAGCCGCATCGACAGTTCCTCGCTGAGGCCGTCGCCGAGGTAGCTGTTGCCTCCGGACGGGCTCATGTCCACGAGCGGCAGCACCGCGATGGACGGATGCGTCGTGTCGACCTGCGGGGACGCCTCCGTGCCTCCCATTTCGATCGAGCGCCACCAGGCGACGCCCGTCACAACGGCCATCAGCGCGACGCCTGCCACGATCGCCGGTGCGACGGCGCGCCTTGCCCGCGGCAATCTCACGCCATCCGGCGCACCGTCGTCGAGCACGATGCCACCCGGCGTGATCTCGTACGACCACGCCAGTGTCGCGACGATCGGCAACCCGACCACCGCGAGGATCGTGAGCGCTCTCATCCACCATTCCGGGAGGCGTAGCGGCTCGAAGGTGACCTCGGCGACCTGCAGCATGATCCACATGCCGAGCAGGTAGCCGCCGGCCACCCGGAACACGCTGCGACGCCGCAACTCGAAGAGCAACGCCTGCAATCGCCCGCCCAAGGTCCGTCGGGCCGGGCGACCCTCCGGATGCTGCGAATCGGCTTGCGTCGCCGGGACCGCTTCCACCGGCTCGAAATGAGCGATCAGCGCAAAACCGCCCCGTGATACCGTGACGATGCAGGACTGGTCCGTCGGTGATCCGCCCAAGGCCTCGCGCAGGGTACGGATCCCGGCTCGCAGCAACTGGTCACTGCGGCTGCGCCCCGGCCAGGCTCTCTCACGAAGCGTGCGTCGGTCCACCGCCTCGCCGTGGTACTCGACCAGGCACAGCAGGAGTTGCATGTGCTCGGGTTCGAGCACGAGGGCCCCCGTTGGGCCCAAGAGTCGCGATTCTCGCGGCTCGACGAGCCACTGACCCAGCCTGAAACCCGCTCGAAGGTCGGCGGCGTCCATGACCCCTCGACCGGTGGTCCCCTGTCAGGCCGAGCATACCAGAGGGTCGCGGCCAGTTCGTCACCCGCGCGGTGAGCGGGACGAAACCTTGGTTTCAGGCCGCCAGTCGATCCAGGGCTTGCCCGAGATCCGCGACCAGATCCTCTGGATCCTCGATGCCGATCGAGAGCCGTACCGTGCCGGGTCCGATGTCCGTCCAGAGCGCCTGCTCGGTGGTGAATCCCCGGGGCTGCTGCATCGCAGGTGCCACGACCAGCGATTCGGTGGAACCGAGGCTGGCGGTGATGCTGAACAATGCGAGCGATTCCGCAAACCGCGTTCCGGCCTCGAGCCCTGCGGCCAGGTCGAAAGTCACCAGCGTCCCGAATCCCTCCATCTGCAGTGACGCCAGCGCGTGGCTTGGATCTCCGGGCAGGCCTGGGTAGCGAACCCGGTTCACCTCGGGTCGCGTCGCGAGGAATTCCGCGACGCGTTGCGCATTGGCGCACTGGGCATCCCAGCGCACGAAATACGTCTTCAGGCCCCGCAGGATCAGGAACGCCGCGTGTGGATCGAGCGTCGGACCCAGGATCGAGAAATCGTCCCGCAGCCGTGCAATGAGTTCGGCACGGCCGACGATCGCGCCGCCCATGACGTCACCGTGGCCGGACGCGTACTTGGTCAGGCTATGGGCGTACAGGTCCACGTCGAACTGGCCGTGGTTGTGCAACCCGCCGAGCGTGTTGTCGAGCAGCGTGAGCGCGCCGTGGCGGCGCGCAATCGAAGTGATGCGCCCGATGTCGGCGACCTTGAGCACCGGGTTGGTCGGCGATTCGAAGATCACCAGACGGGTCGACGTCGCGGCGAGCGTCCGTTCGAACGCATCCAGGTCGTCCACCGTGAGCAGCGTGCTCGTGACGCCGTAGCGGCCCAGCAGGCGCCGCACGAGCGCCCGGGTCGGGCCGTACAGCTCCGCGAAGTAGACCACGTGGTCGCCGGACTTCAGCAGCGCCAGCAGCGGCATCGCGATGGCTGCGACGCCCGAACCGGTCAGCAGGCAGGCATCGCGCTCCTGCAGTTGCGCCAGCGCGAGCTCGAGCTGCCGCAGGGTCGGATTCGAGACGCGGGAGTAGTAAAACCCTTCGCGCTGGTGCATCCACAGCTTCTGCGTTTCCGCGACGTCGTCGAAGCTGAACTTGACCGACTGGTAGATCGGCGCCACGAGCGGCCGGTTGTCGGGCGGCACCGGCACGTCCGGCAGGTGCGTGACCTGGGTTCGCTTCTTCATCGCCGCGGCGTCAGGCCGTGATCTCGTAGGGATCGGCGTCGAGCAGCGCCGGGAAGCTGCTGCGGTAAGACTGCAGCGATTCAAGATCGAGCACGACCGTCTCGACCCGGTCGCCGCCGCCCTCGCTGGAGAGCGGCTGGCCGAGAAAGTCGAGCGCGACGCTGTCGCCCACGTAGGTCGTGCCGTTGCCATCGCGACCGATCCGGTTGACGCCGACGACGTAGCTCAGGTTCTCGATCGCGCGGGCCTTCAACAGCGCGGCCCAGGCGTGCGCACGCCGTTGCGGCCAGTTCGCCACGTACAGCAGCAGGTCGTAGTCGCCGCGGCTGCGGCTCCAGACGGGGAAGCGCAGGTCGTAGCAGATGAGCGGGCAGACACGCCAGCCCTTGACCTCCGTGACCAGGCGCCGGGCGCCGGCCGCGTAGTACTGCTGCTCGTTCGCCATCCGGAACAGGTGCCGCTTGTCGTAGTACTCGAGCGAGCCGTCGGGACGCGCCCAGACCAGCCGGTTGAAACATTGGCCGGCGTCGCGGACGATCAGGCTGCCGGCGATCACGCACCCGAGCGCCGCGGCCTCCTCGCGCAGCCAGCCCACCGTCGGGCCGTTCATCTCCTCGGCCAGCGTCGCGGTGTCCATGCTGAAGCCGGTCGAGAACATCTCGGGCAGTACGACGAGATCGGTGTGTCCGGCGAGCCCCCGGAAATGACCCGCCAGGTTGCGCCGGTTCGCCGACGGGTCCTGCCAGGCCAGTTCGGTCTGGACCAGGGTCACGCGCAGATGGGAATTCATGAAACACCTCCGGATGCCTGCAGTGCCGACAAGCGCTCGCCCGCCGCATCGAGCGTCGCCTCGCCCTTTGCGAAGCAGAATCGCACGAGTCGCTCGCCGGGTGGACTGGCGGAAAATACCGACACCGGGATCGTCGCGACGCCGACTTCCCGAGTGAGCCAGCGTGCGAACTCAATGTCGGGCAGGTCGCTGATCCGGGAATAGTCGGCGAGCTGGAAATACGTTCCGGCTGCCGGCACGAATTCGAACGGTGTGCGCTCGAGCACGCGGCCGAAGTGGTCGCGCTTGTGCTCGTAGAATGCAGCGAGACCGAGCGCGTGCGCCGGGGACTCCGCGAGGAACTCGGCAAGTCCGGCCTGCATCGGGGTCGCGACGGCAAACTGGACGAACTGGTGCACCTTGCGGAACTCGTTCGTCAATGCCGCGGGCGCCACGCAATAGCCGACTTTCCAGCCCGTGCAGTGGAACGTCTTGCCGAACGACGAGACGACGAAGCTCCGTTCGGCAAGTTCCGGGCGACCGAGCAGGCCCGCGTGCCGCCGCCCGTCGAACACGATGTGCTCGTAGACCTCGTCCGCCAGGACAAGAGCCGAGCTGTCGCGCAACACCTCGCCGAGCGCGTCGAGATCGGCATCCGAGAACACCGCGCCCGTCGGGTTATGCGGCGTGTTGACGATCAGCAGCCGGGTCCGCGAAGTCATCGCGTCGCGCACGCGTTGCCAGTCGACGCCGAAACGCGGCCGCTGCAGCGGCACACGGACCACACGCCCACCCGCCAGTTCGACCGCGGGCTCGTACGAGTCATACGCAGGCTCGAGCAGGATGACTTCGTCGCCCGGCCTGACCACCGCGTGGATCGCGCAGAACAGTGCCTCAGTCGCGCCGGACGTGACCGTTACTTCCGCATCGCCCACGACCCGTCGGCCATACAACGCCTCGACTTTCGCAGCAATCGCCTGCTGCAGCGGCGGCCACCCCGCCATCGGCGCGTACTGGTTCACGCCCTCGCGCATCTTCTGCGTCACGAGTTCGACCAGCCGCTGCGGCGGATCGAAATCGGGAAACCCTTGCGACAAATTTATCGCGCCGCACTCCTGCGCAAGCCGCGACATGACGGTGAAGATCGTGGTGCCGACACGCGGCAACTTAGATGACGGAAGCGTCAGCACGATTGCGGCGCAGCGGCGGCTCCGGAGCGGAGATGGCTCGGGAGACCGTCGCGCCGCATGGACGCGGCGCGCGAGCCCACAGCA
>Ga0316622_100002048_pt1 | contig 13702 bp, 6 predicted proteins | sample OWC_Aug_OW2_C1_D_FD_207646 | JGI IMG/M metagenome (GOLD analysis project Ga0316622, IMG submission 207646) | Wetland soil microbial communities from Old Woman Creek delta, Ohio, United States - OWC_Aug_OW2_C1_D5_C | ecosystem: Environmental > Terrestrial > Soil > Wetlands | place: USA: Ohio... | reverse complement strand
TTGCTCGTGAACCCCGAATTCCCCGACTCCTACTGGAGCGGGCGGCATGCGCTGCGCTTCTCGCGGCGCCGCTCGCTGCTGCCGCCGCTCGGCCTGATCACGGTGGCGGCCCTTCTGCCCCCGGAATGGGAGGTCCGGCTCGTCGATCTGGACCTCGAGCCGGTTTCCGACAGCGAGCTGCGCGCGGCCGACATCGTGATGCTGGGTGGGATGCTGGTCCAGCGACCGTCCCTGCAGGAGGTGCTGGCGCGCTGCCGCCGCCTGGGGGTGCGCACGGTGGTGGGCGGGCCCTACGCGAGCGCCTTTCCCCAGGAGCTGGGGGCGGCGAGCACGCTGGTCGTGGGCGAGGCGGAGCGGCTCGTGCCGGTGCTGGCCCGGGACCTGGAGCTCGGCCAGGCGCTCCCTCTCTACCGCGACGAGGGCAGGCCGGACATGCAGACTTCCCCGGTTCCGCGCTACGACCTCCTGCGCAAGGGTGCCTACCACCAGATGTCGCTGCAGTACTCGCGCGGCTGCCCGTTCAACTGCGAGTTCTGCGACATCATCGTGATGTACGGGCGCACGCCGCGCACCAAGACCCCGGCCCAGGTGATCCGTGAGCTGGAGGAGATCCGCAAGACGGGGTTCAGCGGCGACGTCTTCTTCGTGGACGACAACTTCATCGGCAACAAGAAATCGGTGCGCGCGCTGCTGCCCGAGATCGCGCGCTGGCGCGAGGCCACGCGTCCGCCCCTCGAGTTCTACACCGAGGCTTCCCTGAACCTGGCCGAGGACCTGCCGCTGGTGGATGCCATGACGCGCGCGGGATTCACCGCGGTCTTTCTCGGGATCGAGACTCCCTCTCCCGAGGCGCTGCGGGAAACCAGGAAGCTCCAGAACCTGAAGCGGGACGTGGTGGAGCAGGTGCACGATCTGCTCGAGCGTGGTCTCGACGTCTGGGGCGGGTTCATTCTCGGCTTCGACAACGACGGGCCGGACATCTTCGAGCGCATGATCCAGTTCGTTCGGCGCGCGGCGATCCCCTACGCCATGGTGGGGATCCTGGGCGCGCTTCCGAACACGCCGCTCTACCGGCGCCTCGAGAAGGAGGGAAGGCTCCGCGAGAAGTTCCTCGGGGACCAGTTCGGCCTCACAAACGTCGTCACGAAACTCCCGGTCGGGCGCATGCTCGCGGGCTACCGCCACGTCCTGGAGACCCTCTACCACCCCGAGGAGTTCTTCGAGCGCTGCAAGGCCAACCTCGCGCGCTGGCGGCCGGTGCCCGGCAGCGGGCGCCCCGTCAGCGTGCGCGACGTCATCGCGGGGCTGCGGGCGATCACCGGACAGGGCCTGGGCGGACAATACCGCAAGGCGTACTGGCGGTTCCTGCGCTGGGTCGTGGAGAACCATCCCGAGAAGCTCGCGCGCGCCATCGCGCAGGCCGCCGCGGGGCACCACTACATCACCTTCACCCGGCTCTCGGTCCTCCCGCGCCTCGCGGACCAGGCGCGCGTTGTGTCCCTGGGGGAGCCGGCGGTCGCCGAGCCGGTGGGGTCGTAGGCGGAGCCCCGGACCCGGCCGCGCGGGAAACACCAGGCACCGATGGCCTCGCCGCGTGTGCTGGAGAAGCTCGAGGGGCTTCCCGAACGGCCCGGGGTGTACGTCTTCCGCGGCCCCGGCCGCGACGTCCTGTACGTCGGCAAGGCGAAGTCCCTGCGCGCCCGGGTGCGGTCCTACTTCCAGCCGTCCGCCCAGCACTCTCCCCGCATCGAGAGGCTCGTCGCCGAGGTGGACGACCTCGAGATCATCGTCGTGGACACGGAGCTGGAGGCGCTGATCCTGGAGTCGAACTGGATCAAGCGCGAGAGGCCGCGCTTCAACGTGGTCCTGCGCGACGACAAGAACTTCCCGTACCTCAAGCTCTCCGTGCAGGACCGCTATCCCCGGGTCTCCCTGGTGCGTAGCGCCCGCCTCGACGGGAGCTTGTACTTCGGTCCGTTCATCCCCGCATGGGTAGCGCGGCGCAGCCTCAAGCTGATCCCCCGCTTCTTCCAGGTCGCGACCTGCGGCGAGGTCTTCGACGGCAAGCGCCGGCCGTGCCTGTATTACCACCTGGACCAGTGCCTGGCGCCGTGCGCGGGCAAGACCAACCCCGCGGAGTACGCGCGCGCCGCCCACGACGCACGGTTGTTCCTCGAGGGCCGCTCGCGGGACCTCGAGGCCTCGCTGCGCGCGCAGATGCTCGAGGCGAGCGAGGCGCAGGAGTTCGAGCGCGCGGCGCGGCTGCGCGACACGCTGGGCATGATCGAGCGGCTAGCCGTGCGCCAGCGGATCGCGTCCGTGGGTCTCGAGGATCAGGACTACCTGTCGCACCACCAGGAAGCAGGTCAGGCGACGCTGCAGCTCTTCGAGATGCGCGAGGGGAAGATCCAGTCGCGGCGCGAGTTCGCCTTCCCGGACCTGGATCCGGATCCTCAGGCCTTCTACGCGGCCGTGCTCAGCCAGTACTACGCCGAGGCGCAGCCGCCCCCGGAAATCTACCTGCCGGTCCTTCCGCTCGAGAGCGAGCTCCTCGAGCGCTGGCTCTCCGGGCGGCGCGGGAGCAGGGTCCGGCTTCTCGTGCCGGCGCGCGGGGTGAAGAAGCGCTTCCTCGATCTGGTTCGCAGGAACGCCGAGCTCGCCTTCGAGAACCGCTTCCGCAGCGCCCACAGCCACGGCGTCGAGGTGCTGCAGGCGCTGGCCTCGGCACTCGGCCTCGAGGAGCCGCCCTACCGGATCGAGTGCTTCGACATCTCGAACATCCAGGGTGCGGACTCGGTCGCCTCGCTCGTGGTCTGGGAGGCAGGCAAGGCCAAGCGCTCCGAGTACCGGAGCTTCACGATCCGGGGCGTGGAGGGTCCCGACGACTTCGCCTCGATTGCCGAGGCGGTTACGCGCCGCTATCGCAGGGTTCTGGCGGAGAACGGCGCCCTTCCGGACCTGGTGCTGATCGACGGCGGCACGGGCCAGCTCGGGGCGGCGGTGCGCGCCCTGACCACGGTGGGACTCCCGACCTTGCCCGTCGTGGCCCTCGCGAAACGCGAGGAAGAGATCTGGATGCACGGAGCGGGCGAGCCGATCCGCCTCGACCGCTCGTCCCCGGCCCTGCAGCTCGTGCAGCGGATCCGGGACGAGGCGCATCGTTTCGCCGTCACGCACCACCGCGGGAAGCGCAAGCGCCGAACCCTGCGCACCGACCTGACGGAAGTTCCCGGTGTGGGGCCCGTCACGGCGCGGAAGCTGCTGCGGGAGTTCGGGAGCCTGGACGGCGTGCGCCGCGCCAGCCCCGAGGCGATCGAGAGGCTCGCGGGCCGCAAGGTGGCGGAAGCGATCCGGAGCCGCTACGGGAGCGGAGAGGAGGCCTGAGCTCCCTCCGGGAGTCCGGCTGGCCCCCGGACGAACGGGCACTATATTTCCCTGGCCGGGTGGGCGGCGTGCGCTGCCGACCCGTGCCGGAGGACGGCATGCGCTTCTGGAGGACTCCGCCCGGTGCGCTCGTGCTGATGACGGCGTTCACCGTGTGCGTGGGGGCGGCGGCGCTCGGCATCCGCGTGCAGCAGGTCACGCGGCCGGCGCGGCAGACCCAGCGGGCGGCGAACCTCGCCGCGGACCTCGTGAAGATCGAGCCGGTCCGCTTCCGGTCCTCGGACGGCGTGGACCTCGCGGGCTGGCTGATCCCGGGAAAGCCGGAGTTCCCGGCGATCGTGCTCTGTCACGACCTGGGCGGGAGCAAGGCCTCCCTCGTGAACCTCGCGATTCCGCTTCAGAGGCAGGGGTTCACGCTCCTGGCCTTCGATTTCCGAGGACACGGGGAGAGCGCGGGAGAGCGATCCTCCTTCGGCATCGTGGAGAAGCGTGACGTGATCGGGGCGGTGGACTATCTCGCCGCGGTCCGGGGGATCGACGCGCGGCGCCTCGGGGTCTTCGGCGTCGGCATGGGGGCGTTCGCGGCGACGCTCGCGGCCCAGGACCGGCCCTCGCTGCGCGTGCTGGTCCTCGACAGCCTCTACCCCGCGATCGAGTACTCCCTGAGCCGCAAGGTCTACGAGAACTGGCCCTTCGGGGTGCAGCACCTGAGCGCGCTGCCCCTGATCGCCTTCCGCATCCTGGATCGTACGGGGGCTGCGGGCGAGCGCGCGGCGGACATTCTGCCGCGCCTGGTGGGGCGCGACGTCCTGATGGTGGCGCCCGCCGGAGACCTGGCCCTGGCCGGGGAGATGGAACGGATGTACCACACGATCCCCGAGCAGGAGAACGTCGACGGGAACCTGATCACGCTGCCGGCCACGCTGCAGAGCGGCCTGTACGGCGACAACCTCGAACGCTATCTGACGCGGGTCTGCGCCTTCTTCGAAAGCCGTCTCGTCGGATCCAGCTAGGGTTTCTGCTACCCTTCCACGCATGTTCCGCAGGGCCGCACCGGAGCTGGAGGTGTACCTGGCGGATGCGCGCCGGCAGGTCGAAGACGCCCTCGACCGAGCGATCCCGCCTCTGGGGACCCCTCCGCCGCGCTTCCACGAGGCTGTTCGCTACACCCTGCTGCTCCCGGGCAAGCGCTTGCGGGGGATCCTGACCGTCGCCGCCTGCGAGCTGTTCCGGGAGCGCGGCGACGGGGCGGTGGCGCTGGCGTGCGCCGTGGAGATGGCGCACGCGGCCTCGCTGATCCTGGACGATCTTCCCTCGATGGACGACGCCACGCTGCGGCGCGGGAAGCCGGTGCTGCACGCGGTCGTGGGCGAGGCGAACGCGATCCTTGCCGCGGTGGGTCTGCTCAACGCCGCGTACGCGGCGGTGCTCGAGGCCCCCGGGCTCCGGGACGCGGTGCGCCGCCAGGCCGCGGCCTGCCTGGCGGGCGCCGTGGGGGCGGAGGGGCTCATCGGAGGCCAGGTGCAGGATCTCGAGTCCACCGGACACAAACTCGACCTGGAGGGGCTCGAGTGGATCCACAGCCACAAGACCGGAGCGCTCTTCCTCGCCGCCGCGCAGATGGGGGCTCTCGCCGGAGGCGGGCGGCCTCGCGCGCGGGAGGCGCTCCATCGCTACGCGAAGAACCTCGGTCTGGCCTTCCAGATCACCGACGATCTCCTCGACTACAGCGGCAACCCGGAGACCACCGGCAAGGACGCGGGGCAGGACCGGGAGCGCACGACGTTCGTCAATCTGTGCGGGATCGAGGGAGCGCGCAAGCTCGTCGACGAGCTGATCGACGCCTCGGTGGGGGCGCTCTCTCCCTTCGGTCGCCGCGGCGCGATTCTCCGAGCGCTGGCGGAGATGGTTCGCGTCCGCGACCGGTAGCACCATGCACACAACGCCGCCACGCGCCGGCGCGGAGCGCTACGAGGAGGTCCGCCGAAAGCTGGTCGAGAGGGGCTACCTCGACGGCCGCGTCGAGCAGTTCATCCTGGGCGCGGTTCTCGCGGGAGGACCGAGCCGCTGGTGGCTTCCCCGCACCGGACTCAAGGCGGCGGTGCTGGGGGCGCCGATCCTGGGCGGGCTGCTGGCCGGAGCCGCCGTCGCGGTCAACCGGCCGCTCCTGCGAGCCAGCGACGCGCTGGTCCTGTGGGTGTACTTCAGCGTCCTGGCGGGAGCGGCGCTGTTCGTGCTCGACCTGGCCGCGGCGGCCATGGTGGGGGCGCTCGCGCGCCGGCGCGGCGCTCGCGCCTCGGACAGCTTGCGTGCGTCGCTCTTGGTGGCTCTTCCGACCCTCGCCTATCTGGTCGTCACGTGGTGGCAGAGGCGTCCGATCCCGGGCCTGACCGCGGACGCCGCGTTTTTCGCCGCAGCCCTCGCGTGCACGCTCCTCGTGGCCTGGCTCGCGGGCCTGGTTTCGCTGGCCGGGATCATGGGGCGCACCGGGCAGGTTCCCGACCGCTCCCGCAGACGCGTGCTGATTCTGGTCCTGGTCCTGGTGCCGATCGGGGCGGCGCTGCTGCTACTGCGCGGCGTCGCGGGATCGGGAGCCCCGGGAGGCGTGTCGGCGTCGCCCTTCCAGCCCGACCTGCCGCCCGAGCGGCTCCTCTTCGTGGGCGTGGATGGGCTCGATTCCTCCCTGCTCGAGGACCTTGAGCCGCAGGGAGCCGTCGCTCAGCTCCTGGAACGGATGGGTGCGGGCGCCGTGTTCCCGTTGCGGCGCGAAGGTGCGAGGGATCCGGCCGAGGTATGGACGACCCTCATGACGGGGCTGTCCCCCGCAGTCCATGGCGTGCGGGAGGCGGGCGGCGAGCGGCTCTTCGGGGTGGCGGCGCCGCTGCGCCGGGAGGCCGGTCCCGCCGCACTCGAGGTCGCGCTGCGGTTCCTCCTGCCGGCGCGCACCGTGCCGACCACCGGCGCGGCGCGCCGCGCACCGGCACTGTGGGAGATTGCCCGGCTGAAGGTGGGGAGCGCGGCGGTCGGCTGGTGGACCTCCTGGCCCGCCCCCGGCGGGGGCGAGGGGGTGGAGCCCGGCTATGTGGTCTCCGATCGCGTGCTGCCCAAGCTCCTCTCCGGCCGCGAGGGGGACCGCGATACCGCGCCCGCCTCCCTCTATCCCCGGCTCGCCTCGCAGTTTGCGAGCGAGCGCGCGCGCATCCGCGGCGACTTCGACCGGCGCTTCGCGGGGCTCGCGCCCGAGCTGGCGGCGGCTGCATGGGAGTCGTTCCTGATCGATGCATTCCTGTGGAGAACGGCCGAACTCCTCGTGCAAGACGAGCGGGTCCGCGTCACCTTCGTCTACCTGCCGGGCCTCGACATCCTGCGCTACCGGCAGCGGCAGCGCCTCGCGCCGGACCAGACACGCGAGATCGTCGAGTCCTCGCGCGTCATCGAGTCCTACGTGGGATGGCTTGACGGGATCCTGGCGGGAGCGCTCGAGCCGCGCGCCGGCTGGCGCGCGATGCTCGTGGCCGACCGCGGCCGGGCGGCGCCCGCCGCCCGCGAGGGGTTCGTCGTGGTCGTGGGAAGCCCGGCGCGCGCGCGCTGCGTCGGCAGGGTCCTGGGGGAGCTGGATGTGGCCCCGCTGACGCTGTCGCTCCTCGGTTTCCCCCCGAGCGCGGAGATGCCGGGACATGCGCCCGGCGAGTGCCTCGCGCTGGCTCCGCTCGCCCCGATCGCGAGCTACGGGCGGAAGGGCGCCCCGGCGGAATCCGCTCCCAGCGATTTCGATCCGGAGATGGTCGAGAGGCTGCGATCCCTGGGCTACGTGCGCTGACGCCGGTGCCGGCGCCGCCACGTCAGCCGGGTCGCGGCTTCCAGGCCAGGAGCCGGATCGGCGTTCCGATCACCGATTCCGCATAGACCTCGCCCGAGTCGCTGTCGAGATCCAGGGCGCTCTCGAGCTCCGTCACCAGCGGCGCCTGGGCGGGGTGGTCGACGAGAATCACCCAGATCCTGTTCTCGGGCGCAAGCCCGGCCCCGACGCGGGCGAGCTCGCGCGCGTCCGCGGCGAGCGCCGCGGGGTCGGCCAGGACCTCCGGCCAGTTGAGGTATCCCGGATGCTCGCGGGCGGAGCGCGGGTAGGACTCGAGACGGATCGGAAGCCCGCGCAGCGCGTGCTCGGCCTCGGCGAAGGTGAGACCGGTCGTGACGACGATGTCCCCGGGCCGCGACCGCTCGCGGATCTCCTGCAGGAAGGCGCGCGAGAAGTCCTTCGAGGGCAGGCGATGGGAATCCTGGAGCACCGAGACCGAGAGCAGCGCGTAGGCGGCGACTCCGAGCCAGGTCAGGGCGCGGTGCGGGAGCGCCAGCAATCCGGCGGCGAGGACGAGCAGGAAGAAGGGGAGCAGGTAATGGTCGGTTCGCCCGGGGATGTACACGGGTTGCACGAGCACCGAGTACAGGATCGCGCAGGTCGAGGCGACCACTGCCGCCACGACCACCACGCGCAGCGCCGGCTCCCGGCGCGCGCGGACGAGCCCCAGCGCCAGCAGAGCGAGGACGCCGGCGCGCACCGGCCAGGAGATCCCCCAGGACGGGGACAGGCCCGAGAGGAGATACGGGAAGGGACCGAAGCTGAAGCTCCAGAGGGTGTCCGCGAGGTGCCGGAGGGGGGATTTCATGTTCCAGTAGGGGAGAAACCAATCGAGGACGGTTGCCTGCCGGCCGAACTGCTGGACCAGCACCGTGAGCCAGGGGAGGTAGCCGAGGAGCATCAGCCCCTGCGCCGCGAGAAGCTTCCCCGCGGCGCGCGCGTGAGCGGTCTCGAGGGCGACCGCCAGCGTGCACCCGACCACGATCCAGAGCGCGACGTTGTGGGTGTAGAGGAGCAGCAGGCTGCACGCGGCGAATCCGACCAGCGGGCGCGTCGCGCGCGTGCTCGAGTAGGCGAGCCCGAACCCCGCGAGGGCGATCGCGAGCAGGCACAGCAGCGGGTACATGCGCGCCTGCTGGCTGTGCGCGATGTGGATCGGGGAGAGTGCCAGCAGGATCCCCGCGACGAACGCGGCGGGCGGCGACAGGAAGCGCCGGGCCACCACGCACAGCGCTGCGACCGCGGCCACGCCGAGGAGCGCCGAGAGCAACCGGACCGCGAGTGCGCCGTCCCCGAAGAGGAAGATCCAGGAACGCAGCAGGAGGTAGTAGAGCGGGGGCGTGGACTCGGAGAGCAGCTTCGCGAGAAGGCTTCCGAGATCGAGGTGGGCCAGGTGGACCGAGTAAGCCTCGTCGGTCCAGAGCAGGGCTCTGCCGAGGAACAGCAAGCGCGCCGCCGCGGCCAGGGCCAGGATGCCGGCGCAAATCGGACCCCAGGAGCGCTTCGTCACGGTGAGCGGCACGCACCAAGAGAATGACCCGTAACCCGGCGCGCGCACAAGGGGTTTTCTTGACTGGGGCGCGCAGCGTGGGCTAGCCTGCCCGGATGCGCCGTGCGCCGCTTCGATTCGAGCCGCAGAGCCTGGCCCTGCTCGTGCTGTTCTTCCTCTCGGGGATCACGGGCCTGATCTACGAGGTCGCCTGGACGCGCATGCTGACGCTGGTGTTCGGGCACACGGTGCACGCCGTGAGCACGGTGCTGGCGGCGTTCATGGGCGGGCTCGCGCTGGGGAGCTACCTGTTCGGCCGCCTCGCGGACCGTCTGCGCCGCCCCCTCGTGGTCTACGCGGTCCTGGAGGTCGGGGTAGGAGTGTTCGCCCTGGCGGTCCCCTCGCTGTTCGCCGGACTGGATGTCTTCTTCGCGCCGCTGTACCAGCGCCTGCAGGAGAGGTTCATGCTCTTCGCGCTGGCAAGGTTCGCGGTTTGCTTCGGTCTTCTGCTCCTGCCCACGATCCTGATGGGCGCGACGCTGCCGGTGCTGACGCGGGCTGCGGTGAGGGAGTCGCGCACGCTGGGAGCCAAGATCGGCCGCCTGTACGCGGTGAACACCCTGGGCGCGGTCGTGGGTTGCTTCCTCTCGGGTTTCGTGCTGATCGAGGTCCTGGGTGTGAGCGGGACGATCCGCGCGGCGGCCGCGCTGAACCTCGCGCTGGCCGCGGCGGCCGGCTGCGTCGCGATCGTCGCCGGGAGGGCGGCGGCTGCTCCGCAGGCCGCCTCGTTGGACGCGGACCGGGAGCCGGAAGGCGGCGGAAGCGGGGAGGCGATCTTCCCCGGCCTGCTGCTCCCCATCTACGCGGTCTCGGGACTCGTGGCCCTGGCCCTCGAGGTGGCGTGGACCCGGGCGCTCATCTTCAGCCTCTTCGTGGGGAGCTCGACCTACGCCTTCTCGACCATGCTCACGATCTTCCTCCTGGGTCTGGGGGCGGGATCGCTCCTGGCCGCCCCACTCGTGGACGGGCTCAGGGACCGGATGCGCGCCCTGGTGTGGGCCCAGGCGATCGTGGGGATCTTCGCGATCCTCTCGGTTCCCGCCCTGGCCGCGCTGAGCGGCCTGCACGCGCGGGAGAGCGGGCAGGTGAGCTGGCTGTTCGGGACCCTGGGAGACGTGCTGAAATCGGCGACCGTCATGCTCGCTCCCACCCTGGCGATGGGGGCGATGTTCCCGCTCTTCGCCCGGGTCTACGTCGGAACCGCGAGCGGGGCGGGCGGGGCGGTGGGCCGTCTGTACTTCGCGAACACGGCGGGCGCGATCGTGGGCGCGGTCGGCGCAGGGTTCTGGCTGATCCCCGCCCTGGGGCTGAGCCGCTCGATCGTCCTTCTCGGCGGGATCAGCGTCAGCCTCGGCGCGGTCCTGCTCGCACTGTCGCGCGCGGCGACCCCGCGGCTACGCCTGGCGGGCGCGGCGTGCGCCGCGGGCGCGCTCGCGCTGGCGGCGCTTCTGCCCGGCGTCTCGCCGCTGCAAAAGGTCGGCAGGGGCGAGTCGCTGCTCTACTACCGGGAAGGCTCCGCGGGGACGGTGGCCGTGGTGGAGACGCCGTCCGCGGAGCGGCGCCTGCAGATCGACAACGTGTGGATCGCGGGGACGAACCCCGTGATGAGAACGGCCCACAAGACCCTGGCCCACGTGCCGAGCCTCTTGCATCCGGACCCGAAGAACGTGCTCACGGTCGGGTTCGCGAGCGGCGGCACCTCGTATTCCTTCACGCGGCATGCGGGGATCGAGCGCATCGAGTGCGTGGAGATCGCCGACGAGGTCCTGAAGACCCGCGAGTTCTTCTCCTCGATCAACGACCACGTGCTCGACGACCCCCGCTTCCGCATCGCGCTCGAGGATGCGCGCTCGTACTTGCTGCTGGGGAACGGCGCGTACGACATCATCGCCACGGACTGCACCGACCTGCGCTACAAGAGCGATGCGAACCTCTACACGCTGGAGTACTTCCAGCTGTGCCGGCGGCGGCTGCGCGAGGACGGGCTGCTGGTCGTCTTCCTCCCCTTCGGAGGGCTCGCGGAGCCGGTGCTGCGCGGCGTGCTCGGGACGTTCCAGGAGGTCTTTCCCGACGGGACGCTGTGGTATCTGAGCAACCACCCGACGCACTACTTCCTCCTGGTCGGCTCGACCAAGCCGCTCGAGGTCGACTGGCCCCTGCTGCGCGGCCGCGTGGAGGCGAGCGCCGTGGCGGCCGACCTGGCGGACGTCAACCTCGACGATCCCTACCGCATCCTGGCCAGCTTCCTCATGGACTCCGCGACGCTCCGCCGCTTCGTCGCCGGCGCACGCACCAACTCGGTCGATCGTCCGTGGGTGGAGTTCGAGGCGCCCCGCGCGGTCTCGCCCGGCCTGCTCGACAACCTGGAGCTGGTGCTCTACGCCGCCGACCCCACGATTCCGCCGGTCTCCGGCATGTCGGGCGAGGAACGGTCCACGCTGGACCGGACCGTGCGCGCGAGCCGCGCCATCGCCCGTGGGCACATCCACGCCAGCCGCGGCCAGATGAACGCCGCCCGCTACGAATACGAGGAAGCGGCGGCGCTGCTGCCGGAAGACGTCTCGCTGCAGCGCATCCTGGGGATGGCGGAGGAGCAGAAGCAGGAGCTCCTGCGGCGCCTCGCCGCGCGGCCCGGGGACATGGAATCGCGCTACGACCTGGCGCTCCTGCTCAGGAGGCGCGGCGATCTGGAGCCGTCGGCGGCCCTGCTGCGCGAGGTCCTCGAGGGCGAGCCGGGGAACTTCTCGGCGGCCATGAGCCTGGGGGTGACGCTCGAGAAGATGGAGCGCTTCGAGGAGGCGACGAGGCAGTACGCGGCCGCGCGGACGGTGGCGCGCGTGGAGCCCGAGGCCAGGGTCGCCCAGCTGGCGGCCCGCGCACTCGAGAAGAAGCTCGCTCTTCGGCAGCGACCGGAGGACGTGCAGGCGGCGCTCGAGCTGGCGCAGGACTACGCGTCGTCGGGGGACCTCTACGAGGCCCTGCGCTTCCTGACGCGGCGCGTCGAGGAGCGCCACGAGAGCCGCGTCGCCGAGAGCCTCGCATACCTGTTCCTGCAGGCGGACATGATCGAGAGGGCGGAGGAGCAGGCGAAGGCGCTGGCCTCCCGCGACCCGGCGAGCGCGGCCGCGCACTACTACCTGACCGACGTCTACGTGCGCAAGGGCCGGCTCGACGAGGCGGAGCGGGAGCTCGAGCTTTCCCGGGCGCTGGACGACAAGAACCCCTCGCTGTGGTTCGCGGCTGCCCGTCTGTACTGCCTCGAGCAGCGCCCGCGCGAGTGCACGGAGGCGCTACGCAAGGTCCTGCTCTTCGGCGGACCTGATTTCCTGCGGCTGGCCCGCAAGGACTCGATCCTCGGCGACAGCGCGAGCCTCGCGGAGGTGGCGGGAGGGGCCCGCTAGATGACGCTCGCCAGGGGCGCAGGCTGGATCGCGCTCCTCGCTGTCGCGGCGATCGCGGCGTCCGTCTACCTGGCCGGCCTGCCCGGCGACTTCGTCTACGACGACCACCGCCTCGTGGTCAAGAATGAAGGGCTGCGCCGACCGTTCGATCTGCGCCGCGCGTTCCTGAGGGATTACTACGCGTCGGACGTGGACCGGATGGGCCTCGGCTACTACCGGCCGCTCGCAATCCTCGCCAACGAGGCGGATTTCCGGCGCGGCGGCGGCGCCCCGCTGGCCTTCCACGTGACGAACCTCCTGCTGCACGCGGCCTGCAGCTGCCTCGTCTTCGTTCTCGCCCGGCGCCTCCTGGCGGGAAGCGTGCTCGCGGCCTCGGCCTCGGCCCTGCTCTTCGCGGTCCACCCGGTCCACGCCGAGTCCGTGGCGTTCATCTCTGGGCGCGTGGACCCTCTGGCCACCCTGTTCGTGCTGGCCGCGGTGCTCGCGCACCTCGCCGGGAACCGCTCCTCCCGGCCTTTCGGCTGGCGCGTGCTGCAGGGGATCGTGTGGTTCGCGTCCCTGCTCTCGAAGGAGATGGCCGTGACCGCGCCGCTGCTGGTTCTGCTCCTCGAGACGGCAGACGAGGGGGCGCCGACGAGAGCGCTTCTCGCGCGCCGCGGCGCGCGCTATCTGCCGTACGCTGCGGCGCTCGCGGCGTACCTGGCGCTGCGGTTCGCGGCTCTGGGCACGCTGCTCGGTCCGCCCACGGGGGAGGCCGCCTCCCTCGCGAGGCCGCTCGTGGTCCTGGGAAGCTACCTCGCCTGGCTCGTGGTGCCTCCCCCGGGCCTCCATCTCGAGCCCGCGCCGGCGAGCGGCCTGGCGAGCGGCCTGGCCGCCGCCCTGGCGGCGGCGAGCGCGCTCGCCGCAGTGCTCCTCTGGAGGCACGGAGCGCGACTCGGCGCCGCGCTCGTTGCATGGTGCATCCTCACGCTCGCGCCGGTCGCACAGCTGCGTCCGATCGAGACCGAGCTCTCCGAGCGCTTCCTCTACCTGCCGAGCGTGGGGGCGTGCCTTCTGCTCGGGCTGGCGCTGGCGCGCTCGCGGCGTCCCTTGATCTCCGCCTTCGCGCTCGCCGCTCTCGCCGGGATCTACGCGGGGGTTCTGGTGCAGCGCAACGTGATCTGGCGGGACGAGGTCCGCCTCTGGCGCACGAAGCTCGAGGAGGATCCGGGTTCGGTCAAGGGCCTCCTGAACCTGGGACGCGCCCTGGCGGCCCGCGGCGACGGCCCGGGAGCGCGCGCCGCTTACGAGAGGGCCCTCGAGCTCTCGCCCGGACTGTCCGCGACGATCCGCGCGGAGATGGAGAGCGTTGCCGGGGGCGCGGCGGGATCGGATCCCGTTGCCGCGCTCCGGGCGGCGCTCCAGGCGACGCCGGAGGACGGCGCGATCTGGAGTAACCTCGGATTCCTGCTGCTCGAGCGGGGGGAGGCGGCGGCGGCCCGGGATGCGTTCGAGCGCGCGACGGCGCTG
>Ga0316622_100002047_pt1 | contig 13706 bp, 13 predicted proteins | sample OWC_Aug_OW2_C1_D_FD_207646 | JGI IMG/M metagenome (GOLD analysis project Ga0316622, IMG submission 207646) | Wetland soil microbial communities from Old Woman Creek delta, Ohio, United States - OWC_Aug_OW2_C1_D5_C | ecosystem: Environmental > Terrestrial > Soil > Wetlands | place: USA: Ohio... | reverse complement strand
GCACTCTGGTCACGCTGTTCGCTCTGATTGTGGCCGTCCCGGTTGCCTTCATTCTGGCGCGGGTGCACCTCCCAGGCAAAGCCGTCCTCACCACGCTGGCCATCCTTCCGCTGGTATCGCCCCCGTTCATCGGGGCCTACTCGTGGATCCTCCTCTTCGGGCGCGCCGGGTACGTCACAAGCCTCTTCCAAGAGATCGGCATCACCATACCCACCGTCTACGGGATGCACGGGATCGTTCTCGCTCTGGCACTCAATCTGTACCCATTCGTCCTCTTGATGGTGACGGGGGCCTTGCGCGCGCTGGATCAATCGTTGGAGGAGGCCGCGCAAGGCTTGGGATCAAGCCCGTGGCGCGTGTTCTGGACGGTGACGGTTCCCGTCACCTCACCCTCGATCTTAGGCGGGGCGCTCCTGGTGTTTCTCACAGCATTCGCCGAGTTCGGCGCGCCCATGATCATCGGCGAAGGCTACCAAGTCCTGCCCACCATCGTCTACAGCCTCTTCGTGAACGAGATGGGGAGCAACCCGGCCATGGCCAGTACTGCGGCAACCCTGTTGGTCTTTTGCACCACCGGGATCCTGCTGGTCCAATACTGGGCGGTGGGGCGGCGGCGATATGCCATGAGCCAGATGCGCCCGATTCCGCCGACTCGCCTGCGGCCGACTCTCCAATGGCTCTGCGCCGGTTTTGTCTATCTGGTGGTCGGCCTGTCCCTGATCCCCGCCATCGTGGTAGCGGTGACCTCGTTCTTCGAGAGCCGCGGGCCGGTGCTCTATCCGAATTTCAGTCTGGGCAACTATCGGGAGGTTCTCTTCAACGTCCCCCGCGCAATCGCCAACAGCTTTCTCCTGTCCAGCCTCTCCACGGTGCTGGACGTCCTCCTGGGGACGCTCATCGCGTACCTGGTCGTGCGCCGGCGGTCCGCGACCACGGCGGCGCTGGACTCCTGCGTGATGGTCCCATACGCGATCCCGGGGACGGTCATTGGCGTGGCCTTCATCGTGGCCTTCAATAAGCCGCCCCTCGTCCTCACCGGCACCTTCATGATCCTGCTGCTGGCGTACTTCATTCGCCGACTGCCTTACTCGGTGCGAGCCGGCTCTGCCATCCTGCATCAGATCGACCCGGCGGTGGAGGAGGCTTCCATCAGTCTGGGCGTCTCCCCGCTTAAGAGCTTCGCCAAGATCACGGCCCGCCTGATGATGCCAGGAATCGTGTCGGGGGGGATTCTGACGTGGGTTCAGACTATTACCGAAATCAGCGCCACCATCTTCCTGTACTTTGGCGCCTGGTCCACAATCACCGTGGTGATTTACCGACAGGTCAGCAGCAGCAACTTCGGGAGCGCCGCGGCCGCGTCCACCCTTCTGCTGGTGGCGGTTTTCATTCCGGTCTTGGCAGTGAACTGGGTCATGGGCGAGCGCGCCGTGACCGCGGTATAGCGACGGACCGAGGGACCATGGGAGCCATTCTCCAGATCGACCAGTTGCACAAGCACTACGGCGACGTGGCGGCGCTGGCGGGGGTCTCGCTCACGATCCAGGGCGGCGAATTCTTCACACTACTGGGACCAAGCGGCTGCGGTAAGACCACGCTGCTCCGGTCCGTGGCTGGATTCCTTCGGCCAGACGGCGGCCAGATCCTCTGTGACGGCGACCGCCTGGACCGTCTGCCCGCGCACAAGCGCGACATCGGCATGGTTTTTCAGAACTACGCCATCTTCCCCCACCTTACGGTCTTCGAAAACGTAGCCTACGGTTTGCGGGCGCGGCGGGTGGAGCCGAGCGAGATCCGGCGGCGAGCAACGGACACGCTCCGACTCGTGCAGATGGAGACCCTGGCGGACCGCCGCCCCGATCAACTGTCCGGCGGTCAACAGCAGCGGGTGGCGCTCGCCCGCGCCATGGCCATCCGGCCGCGCCTCTTGCTCATGGACGAGCCGTTGTCAAATCTGGACGCGAAGCTTCGCGTGGAGATGCGGACCGAGATTCGGCGGCTGCAGCGGGAGTTGGGGATTACGACGGTCTATGTGACGCACGATCAGGAAGAGGCGCTGGCCATCTCCGAGCGACTGGCGGTGATGAACGCCGGCCGCGTGGAGCAGGTGGGATTCCCCTGGGACGTGTACCAGGCGCCCCAGAGTGCCTTCGTGGCGCAGTTCATCGGAACGAGCAACGGACTGGCGGGGCGGTTGATGGCGACGGAGGGAGACTGGGCGCGGGTGGACGTCGGCGGCTGGACCTTGCGTGCGCGCCGGCGGGATGGGTTGGCGGGGAAAGTCTTGGCCGTGTTCCGGCCGGAGGCGATCTCGCTAGCGGGCGAGGAGGCCGGGGCTTCAGGAACGACTATCGGTGAGGCGACGGTGGTCAGCCGCGAGTTCCTGGGCGCTGTGTTGCGCTACCGGCTCCGGCTTGACGATGGGCGCCTGATCCACCTTGACGAGCACAAGCCTGTTGCCGGGCGCCTGCGCAAGGAAGGGGTGCGGGTCCGTTTTGCCGTGCGGCCGGAGGATGTAATGCTGTTTCCATCGGAGGAGCGTTCATGACCGAAGCGGCGTTTCGTATCAGCCGGCTTCCCCGCCATGTGCAAGCCCCGGCCAGCGAGGCAATTGCAGTGGCGCTCGAGGCCGGTCGTCTGCTCAGGCGGCGTTTTCGGACGGGGGTGTCGGTGAAGATGAAGGGGAGGGCGGACATCGTCACCGCGACCGATGTGGAGGCGCAGCGCCTGGTCGAACGCCGCCTGTGTCGCAGCTTCCGCGACCACGGAATCTTGGCGGAGGAGGGACTGGACACCACGCCGGGAGCAGAGTGGCGCTGGATCGTGGACCCGCTGGACGGGACCAAGAATTTCGCCCGGGGCATCGCAACCTTCTGTGTGTCCATCGCCGCCGAGTACCGGGGCCGGGTTGAGTTGGGCGTCGTCTACGATCCCATCCAGGAGGAGCTGTTCACCGGAGTCCGCGGTCAGGGGGCCTGGTTAAACGGTCGGCCCATTCGGGTGTCAACGGTAGACGACCTCGGCTTGGCGTTCGTCGCTACCGGGTGCCCGCATCGGGTGGGGCGATACGTGCAATCGATCGCGCTGACCTTCGGGCGGTTCGCCGCGCGCTCGCTCGGGGTTCGGGACCGCGGGGCGGGTGCACTGGACTTGTGTTATGTCGCCTGCGGGCGCTTCGACGGCTATTGGGAGATCGACCAGTCGCCGTGGGACATCGCAGCCGGCGGACTGATCGTCGAGGAGGCTGGGGGCCGTATGTCCGATTTTCGAGGCGGGCGATTCGACATCTACGGGGGCGAGACGGTCGCTAGCAATACGCGGGTCCACGACCGGATCATCGGGATTCTCAAGATGCCTGGCGGGACTCCTTCGCGCCATCGCCCGCCGGTCCGCCGCAGCTAGCAGGCTGCTGAAAAAGGCCCATCTGCGGCGTTGGCGCGCTTGAGCACTCGCTGCGGCGTACTCGGTGTACGCTCACTCGGCCCCGGGTACCCATCCGCAAGGATGGGTGACGCCGCCTTGCATCTGGACCCTTTTGAGCAGCCTGCGGGAAAGAAGACCGCTCAGCAATCTGAAGCAGTGGACGCCAGAAGGGATTACGTTAATCGCAGATTACGCAGATTCACGCAGATTTTTCCGGAAAGACTCCTCGTGAAATCTGAGAAATCTGCGTAATCTGTGGATACGCCCGTTCCTTTTGGGTGCATCGGCGGTGAAGTGAGGGGCCGGTCATGCACTCGTTGGTGCGCCACGAACGCATCCTGACGCTCCTGAGACAGCACGGCCTGGTGTCGGTGCGACGCCTGGCGCGCGAGGTTCGAGCGTCGGACATGACGGTCCGACGAGACTTGGCGCATTTGTGCGATCAGGGGTTGGTGCGGAAGCTCCATGGCGGCGCCGTCTTGGCGGTTGGCAAAGCAGAGGAGACCCACTTTTCTGCGACCCGGCAGGAGCACGTGGAGGAAAAGCGCGCGATCGCCAAGGAGGCGGCGGCGCTGGTTGCACCCGGAAGCGTCGTGGCCCTGGGCGCCGGTACGACCACGTGGCATGTCGCCCGGGCCCTCGCCGAGCGTTCGGACCTCAGTTTCATCACGAATTCCCCTAACATCGCCCTGGCCCTGGATCGCGGCCAGTCGAATGTTATCCTGACGGGTGGTCACCTCCGCACTCCCGCGGACGCCCTGGTCGGACCGCCGGCCGTGTGGACGCTGGAGAGACTCCAGAGCGATATTCTCTTCTTGGGCGCGAACGGGATCGACCTGAAGGCGGGCTACACCACCCCGATTCTGGAGGAGGTGGAAGTGAACGCCGCCTTGATCCGAAAGGCATCGCGCGTGGTGATTGTGGCGGATCACAGCAAGTTCGGACGGGTGACGCTGGCCACATTTGCGCCCATCGAGGCGGCTCAGCTCGTGGTGACCAACGCCGCCGCGCCGCGGAGCATCCTCACCGGGATCCGGCGGCGTGGCGTCGAGGTGCTGGTGGCAGGAAAGCGCATGCACGGTGAGAGAGGAGCCGGCTAGATCTTAACCACAGATTGCGCAGATTACACAGATGTTTCGGAAAGGCGCCCTCCTCGTAAGATCTGCGTGAATCTGCGTAATCTGCGGATCTATTAGGCTTCGGGGAAAAGATATGGCGAAAGGCCCGAAGCTGCGGGTGGTGGAACTGACCTGGAAGATCACACATGATATGCTGAACTTCCCGGGAGAGCCACGCCCGGGATTCGTCCAGTTCCGCGGGCTATCCGCGCGGCGGTGAGATGGTGGGGAGGGCACCGGCAGTGACAGTGAAACATAGGGAAATGCGAAACGAACGACGGGGGCGCCAGCCATTGCTGCCGCTCCTGCGGCCGTACCTGTACCTCTTGCCGACATTTTCCTTCCTCTTCATCTTTACTCACTGGCCGATCTTGCGCACGTTCTACGTAAGCTTCTTCAAGTGGAACATGGCCACTCCCAAGATGGAGTTCGTCGGGCTGGCCAACTATGCGCAGGCCTGGAACGCCTCGCTGTTCTGGGAGGTTCTGAGGAACAATCTCGTGTTTGCGGCGGGAACGGTGCCGCTCACCCTGGCCCTCGCGCTGGCCCTGGCCCTGCTCATCAATCAGAAGATCCGAGGGCTCGCCATCTACCGGGCCCTCTTGTTCTACCCCACGATGATCCCGATGGCCGCCGCAGCCATGATCTGGCTGTGGATCCTTACTCCCAATTATGGCCTGTTGAACTACTACGGGAAGTGGCTGGGTCTGCCCGATGTGCACTGGCTTGGTCACAGTAAGCTTGCTATCTGGGCTTTGGTTATGGTCGGGGTGTGGAAGCGGGTCGGTTACTACATGGTGATCTACCTGGCGGGACTGCAAGTCATCCCCGATTACCTGTACGAAGCCGCCCGCATCGAGGGGGCCGGTCCTTGGCAACGGTTCTGGCGCGTGACATTTCCGCTTGTGTCTCCCACGAGCTTCTTCGTGGGGGTGATGGCCGTCATCGACGCCTTCCAAGCCATCGACCAGGTTTACCTGATGACGGGCGGCGGGCCGGGTAATGCGACCAACCTCTTCATCTTCTACATCTACCAGAACGCCTTTCGGTTCTTCGACTTCGGGTACGGCTCGGCAATCTCGGCCATCCTGTTCCTGATCCTGCTCGGGCTCACACTGCTCGTGTTCCGCACGCTGCACCGGAAGGTGCACTATGCGTAGCCGATCGGGTTGGTCGCTCACGGTCCACGCTCTCCTGCTCGCGGCCGCCCTGATGATGGTCGTGCCCCTGGTCTGGATCGTGCTCACGGCGTTCAAGGAGCGCAACGAGGTCTTCTCTCAGGTCCCGCAGTGGCTGCCGGCGCACCCGACGTTTAATAACTTTCTCGGCGTTCTGGATGCCATGCCCTTTTGGCAGTACTACTGGAACACCATCGTGGTGGCCTTCGGCATCCTGGCGATCCAGGTGGTGACGATCACGCTGGCGGCTTATGCTTTCGCCCGCATGCAGTTCTGGGGGCGCGATGTGCTCTTCATCCTGCTGCTGGTGCAGCTCATGATCGCGCCCCAGAGCACGGTGATCCAGAATTACATCACCGTGACCCGGCTGGGCCTGCTGGACACCAAGCTAGCGATCATGGCCCCCTACCTGGCCTCCGCGTTCGGGACCTTCCTGCTGCGGCAGACCTTCAAGGGGATCCCCAAGGAACTGGAAGAGGCGGCGGCCCTGGATGGGTGCGGGACGCTCCGCTTCCTCCTCTACGTCGCCATCCCCCTGGCGCTGCCCGGTTACCTGGCGTTCGGTCTGGTCAGCATCACCTACCACTGGAACGAGTTCTTCTGGCCGCTGGTCGTCACCGAGACCACCGGATCGCGCACCCTCACCCTGGGGCTCGGCATCTTCGCGCAGACGGCGGAAGGCTCCGCCGACTGGACCATGCTGATGGCCATGACCCTGATGGTGATCGCGGTGCCGCTGGCGGCGTTCCTGCTCTTCCAGCGGCGGTTCATCAACAGCTTCATGCAGTCGGGGCTTGGCGGATAGGACCACGGGACGCCGGGGGCGTCCCTTCACAACAAGGGGGTGTGTCATGAGGCGCATGGCATGGGTGGTCGTGGCGGTGCTGTTGCTGGCCGCGCCCGCGTGGGCAGGGACGACGATCAAGTTCTACTATCCCGTCCACCTGACCGGCCCGCTGGTCAAGGAGGTCGAGGCCATCGTGGCCGAGTTCCACAAGGCCAAGCCCGAGATCAAGGTGGAGCCAGTCTGGGGCGGCACCTACCCGGAGAACATGCAGAAGACCGTGGCGGCGATCCAGGCCGGCAGCCCGCCGGACGTCGCCATCCACCTGGCGGTGGACCTGATCACGCTGCGGGACATGGATGCCGTCATCCCGCTGGATGACTACGTGCAGCGCGACGGCGGCAGCGAGAAGGTGCTCGGCGACTTCATCCCGGCCTTCGTGTCGGACCTGCGCGGCGAAGGCAAGATCTGGGCCCTGCCCTTCCAGCGCAGCACGCCCATCCTCTACATGAACAAGGAGCTGTTCCGAAAGGCCGGCCTGGATCCCGGCAAGCCGCCCACGACCTGGGACGAGCTGCTGGCGGCGGCCCAGAAGGCGACGGTCCGCAGCCCCCAGGGCCAGGTGACGACCTGGGGGCTCACCATTCCCGACGACATCTGGCTGCTCATGTGCTTCATCTACCAGAACGGCGGCCGCACCAGCAGCCCGGACTTCAAGAAGGTCTACCTGGGCGAGCCGGAGGCCATCGGGGCCGTGCAGTTCTGGGCGGACATGGCCAACAAACACAAGGTCATGCCCCGCCACCGCACGTTCCCCCAGGGGGTGCAGGACTTCGCGGCGGGCAACACCGCCATGCTGATCCACTCCACCGGCAACCTCCGCTTCGTCAACGACTCGGCCAAGTTCGAGTGGGCGACGGCCTTCCTGCCCAAGAACAAGAAGCAGGCCGTGCCCATCGGCGGGGCCGGGTTCTACATCTTCAAGAAGGCGCCCAAGGAGAAGCAGGACGCGGCGTGGGAGTTCGCCAAGTTCGCAACCTCGCCCGAGATGCAGGCCCGCTGGAACATCGGCTCGGGCTACATCGCCACCCGCAAGTCCGCCTTCGACCTGCCCATCATGAAGGAGTACACGGCGAAGCTCCCGCAGGCGCTGGTGGCCCGCGACCAACTGCCCTACGGCCTCCCGGAGATGAGCACCCACGACAACTGGAAGATGCGCAACGTCTTCATAACCACCTTCCAGGAGATCCTGGACGAGAAGTACACGCCCGAGGCGGGTATGCAGAGAGCCCAGGCCGAGATCGACAAGATCCTTGCGCCGTTCCAGAAGTAGGGCGCGGAACCGCGTGTGACACCGTCGAGGGCAGCGGGCCATTTGCACACAGTGATTGCCCCTGCCCTCGTTTCGTTGTGTAATGGCTCCACGGCGGTTTTGCCACGGGTCTATCGGATTGAGCGTTCCGTTTCTCGGAGTATGAAAGGAGCGATGCCATGCGACGCTGGATGGTGTTCTTGCCGCTGCTTGGGGTCTTGGCGCTGTCCGCGGGGGTGGCGGCGGCGGCCGACACGGTCAACGCCTACTCGATCTGGCCCGAAAACTGGGCGCGGCCCATGTTCCAGGAGTTCGAGAAGGCCACAGGGATCAAGGTGAACTTTGTGCGGTTCTCATCGGGCGAGGCGCTGGCGCGGGTCATCGCCGAGAAGAACAACCCGAGGGTGGACGTGCTGTTCGGCGGCCCGGTGGAGACGCATGCCGCCGGCATCAAAGAGGGGATCTTCGAGCCGTACAAGCCGCCCGCGTTTGCGGCCCTGCCGGCTCGCATGAAGCATGCCGAGGGGCAGTGGGTGGCCATCGCGGACGACCCGCTGGTCTTCATGAGCAACGCCAAGTTCGTCAAGGAGAACAACTTGAAGCCGCCGGCGTCCTGGGATGACCTGCTGAACCCTGCCTACAAGAACATGATCCAGATGGCGGACGCCCGCACGTCGGGGACGGCGGTGACGCGTATCTTCTCCATCCTGGAGGTGTTCGGGCGTGACGAGGAGAAGGCCTTCGCGTACATGAAAAAGCTCCGGCCGAACGTCCAGCTCTACACCAAGAGCGGCGGCGGCGGAACCCTGCCGGTGGGTCTGGGGCAGGCCGGGGCCGGCATCTTCTTCATTGTGGATGCCTTGGATACTAAAGCCAAAGGGTACGATGTCGTGGTCAGCTTCCCAAAGGAGGGCATCGGAACGGCGGCCGAGGCCATTGCCTTGCTCAAGGGGGCCAAGAACCCCGAGCTGGGGAAGAAGCTGATCGATTGGGCCGCCTCTCCAGCGATGCAGTCGCTTTTCGCCAAGTACCAGATCAACTTTGTTCCAGCGCACCCCGAGGTGAAGGTCGAGGCCAGCCTGGCCGAGGTCCTGAAAGGCGCCAAGATCTTCCCGATCGACGACGCTTACGCAGGGGCCAACCGGAAGCGGATCGTAGACCGCTGGATTGCCGAGGTTCTCCCCGCGCAATAACGAGATCAGTCCGCGGGACCGACGGGTCACCGTCGGTCCCGCGATATCCACGGGATGACTCCGCGTGAACCAAACTCCCGTCAACAGCGGCAATACGGTGCGCCGTCTGGTCCAGGATCCGACGCTCGTGACGAGTGTCGTGATCCTCTGGGTCCTGCTCGGTCTGTTCGTCCTGTACCCGCTGGTGTGGCTGCTCTTGCGGACGTTCACGGAAGGCGGAACGCTCACCCTGGCGAACGTGCTCATCACGCTCAAGGACCCGAACCACCGCCAATCGTTCTGGAACAGCCTGCTCCTGGCGGCGCTGGTGGGACTTGCGGGCACGGCGCTGGGGTTCTTCTTTGCCTTCACCGCGGTGCGGGCTAACCTCTCGAAGGCCTGGGGCACGGTCCTGGATGCGGCATGCCTCCTCCCCCTGATCTCGCCCCCGTTCACGACGGCCATCGCCATGATCTTCTCGTTCGGGCCGCGCGGCCTCATCACGTATCACCTCTTGGGAATCAAGGGGTTCACCGTGTATGGGCTGGGGAGCACCCTGTTCTCGGAGACGCTCACCTTTTTCCCCATCGCCTACCTCACGTTGAAGCCGATCCTCAGCGGCATCGACCCGAACGTCGAAGACATGGCTTTCAGCCTGGGGTCGTCGCGCCGGCGAGTCTTCTGGACGGTGACGCTGCCCCTTACCGTGCCGGGGCTCGCAAACGCGTTTCTCCTGCTGTTCGCCGCTTCGCTGGCGGACTTCGCCACGCCGCTGATCCTAGCGGGCAACCAATTCCCCGTCTTGCCGACGCAGGCCTACCTGCAGATCACCGGACTCTTCGACCTCAAGGGCGGCGCGGTGCTGTCGTTCGTGCTGCTGGTCCCCGCCATGATCGTGTACCTGCTCCAACGCTACTGGGTGAGTCGAAAGTCCTATGTCACCATCACGGGCAAGGTGGGGGCACAGACCATGGTGAAGAGCGTGGCCCCATGGGCACGCTACCCGTTGCTCGGTCTCTGCCTCCTCATGGCTGGCGCTATCCTTTATTTCTACCTCCTGCTCTTCTATGCGTCGGTGGTGATGGCTCTGGGCGCGAATCACGCGTGGACGCTGCAGCACTACCGCGTGATCTTCACCGAGGGGCTGAAGGCAATCCGCGACACCCTGATCATCGCGGGGGCGGGAATGCCCCTGGGGGGGTTGTTCGGCATCCTGGTGGGTTACTTGGTGGTGAAGAAGGAGTTCCCGGGACGACAGGCCATGGAGGTCGTCTCCATGGTCAATTATTCGCTGCCCGGGACGATCGTGGGAATCGCGTACCTCATGGCGTTCAACGACCCGCCGATCGTCTTGACCGGAACGGCGCTGGTGATCGTGGCCTGTTATGTCTTCCGGTACAGCCCGACCGGGATTCGGGCCACGGTGGCGACGCTGGCCCAAATTGACCCGAGCATCGAGGAGGCGTCGCAGAGCTTGGGCGCAGGGAGCGGGACGACGTTCCGGCGGATCACGCTGCCGTTGATTCTGCCGGCGTTCTTCGCAGGCCTGGGGGTCGTCTTCATCCGCTCCATGACCGCCATCAGCGCCACGATCTTCCTGGTGTCCATCAACTGGACCCTGATCACGGTGCGCATTCTGGAGAATATCACCGAGCTGTCCTTGGGGCCGGCGGCGGCGTTCTCGGTCCTGGTGGTGGGTATCGTGTTCGTGGTCATCGCGCTGATCGGCGTGGCGCTGCGGCGGTTCCGGGCGGCGGGCGCGCTCGAGGTGACCAGCATTCTCGGAGGGTGACGTGAGCGCCGTCGGCATTCGCATCCAGCACGTCTCGAAGCAGTTTTCGCACCGGGTGAAGGGGCTGGTGTACGCCGTCAAGGACGTGAGCCTGACCGTCCAACCCGGGGAGCTGCTCACACTGCTGGGCCCGTCCGGGTGCGGCAAGACCACCACGCTTCGGATGATCGCCGGTTTCGAGCGGCCCGATGCCGGCCGGGTCGTCATCGGGGAACAGGACGTCACGGACCTCATGGCCAACCAACGCAACATCGGCTTCGTGTTCCAGAATTACGCCCTGTTCCCGCATCTTACGGTCTTCGAGAACGTCGCCTACGGCCTGCGCGTCAAGCGCATGGCTGAGGCCGAGATCGGGACAGCCGTCCACGAGGTCCTCCACCTGGTGGGCCTCGGCAGCTACGACCGGCAGTTTCCCAACCAACTCTCCGGGGGTGAGCAGCAGCGTGTGGCCTTGGCCCGCGCCATCGTGATCCGGCCGCGCGTCCTGTTGTTCGACGAGCCCTTGTCGAATCTGGACGCGAAGCTGCGTGTTCACATGCGGCGCGAGATCCAGCAACTCCAAAAGCAGCTCTCCATCACCGCTGTATATGTGACCCACGACCAGGAAGAGGCCATGGCCATCTCGGACCGAATCGTGGTGATGAATCAGGGTGCCATCGCCCAGGAAGGCACGGCGGAATCCCTGTACCGCCAACCCGCCTCCGAGTTCGTCGCGCAGTTCATCGGTCGCACGAACCTGCTCGCGGCGCGGGTGCTGGGTGTCGAGGCGGATGCGATCATGCTTGAGGTGGGTGGGATGCGGCTCCGGCTGGCGGGACAGAGTCCCCACGCGCAGCCTGGGCGATCAGTCCGGCTGATCGTGCGGCCAGAGATCATCGGCCTCGAGGCCCCGGACGGGACGACAGGGCTCCGGGGCACCGTCGTGTCGCGGATGTTTCTGGGAGAAAAGGTCGAATACCACGTGCGTGCGGGCGAGGACCTCGTCCAGGTGACGAGCTACAACCCCCGGAGGGTATTTGCCCCCAATGAGGCGGTGACGCTCACCCTACCAACGGACGGAATCCCGCTCCTGCCGGGAGGCACGACATGAACTGCCGGCGACACGCTACCCTACTGGCTTGGGCGGCGCTCTTTTCTACGACTTTGCTGAGCATTCCGGCGCCTGCTCGCGCCCAGGGACAGCAAGTTCACGGCGAGAATTCGAGCTTCGTCGGGAACGGCGTGGCGATGGTGTGGGGCGTCCTGCGGGGGTCGAGCGAGGAGCAGACCCAGGTCATCCTCCGCATCGCCCCGGCAGGCGGCGAATTCGCCGCCGTCAGCCTGGATGGAGTTGACCCATTCACCCAGCGACGGCAGGAGCTCCTCGGGGTGCAACCCCTGGGGAAGCAGTTGGATATTCGCACTCTCCGGGGGACGTTCGCCGACCTCCCGCGACGCGAGATCCATTTCTACACTGCCAATGACCAGCGCGCGCAGCGGCCAAGCCTCACGGTATACTTCATGGGACTCCCGGACACGACCCCGGAATTCGCGTCCGAGGCGGCACTGCGGAAGTACCTCGAAGAGACGCTCGCAAAGTTGCTTGCCGCGAAAGGACGCACGCCATGACACGTGGAGAAATTGCGCGGCTCCTGGACCACTCAGTCCTGAAGCCGGAATCCACGGAAGCAGACATCCTTGCTGGGGCCGACCTGGTGCGCCAATGGGCCATCGGGTTCTACTGTGTCCAGCCGAGCTTCGTCTCGGTCGCCGTCGCCACCCTGGAGGGCTCCGGTGCGCGGGTAGTCTCGGTGGTGGGCTTCCCTCACGGCTGCGAACGATCCGTGGTCAAGGCCCAGGAGGCAGCGTTGGCGGTCCAGGACGGCGCGTCCGAGGTTGACATGGTCTTGAACGTCGGCAAGCTGAAGTCCGGCCGAAGCCAGGCGGTGGCCAGCGAGATCGCGCAGGTGGTTCGGGCCGTTCCGGGTACGCCGGTGAAGGTCATCCTGGAGACGTGTCTTCTGACCGACGAGGAGAAGACGATCGCTTGCCGGCTCACGCAAGACGCCGGCGCGTCGTTCGTGAAGACCTCGACCGATTTCAATCCGGGCGGCGGGGCCACGGTGGCGGACGTCCGGCTCATGCGCGCGACGGTCGGCGCGGATTTCGGCGTCAAGGCGGCCGGGGGTATCCGGACGCTCCAGGACGTTCTGGGCATGCTGGAGGCCGGCGCCAACCGGATCGGCACCTCGGCCAGCGACACCATTTTGGGCGCACTGCCTGCCTGACCGGTTGTCCGAGAGCGGTTCCACGCATCGGCTTCGGCCGCGCGCGTTGGACCCTTGACGTTCCATGTTTGGCCGGCCATATCAGGGAACCCTTTCGCTGCTCTTCCGAGAATGGTAGGATTTGGCGAATATGAGGAGGAGCCGAATGCGTCCGCTCGACACAACCGTAGAGGCTGACGCTCTGCAGCGGGAGATCTGGCAGCGCTTGGGCGGCGTGTCGCGACTCCGCCTGGCTCTCGACATGAGCGTGGCTAGCCGCGCATTGGCACTGGCGCGGCTCCGGCATCTGCATCCGGACTACTCGGACCTCGACTTGAAGAAGGCGCTCCTGCGTCTGGCCTTCCCCACGGGCATCCTTCCCCCGCCTCTCCAATGACCACAGAGGATATCTTCCGCCGAATCATCCAGGCCCTGGGCAGGGCGGGTATCCCGTACATGCTGACGGGCTCATTCGCGAGTTCGTACCACGGGGTCCCCCGGGCAACGCAGGATATCGATCTCGTGATTGCGGCGAGCGCCGCCCAGGTCCGGAACCTTGTCAATCTGCTGCCAGCGACCGAGTACTATGTCAACGAGGAGGCAGCGCTGGACGCGCTCGCGCGCGAGAGTCAGTTCAATGTGATCGATTTCGCGACGGGTTGGAAGATCGATCTCATCATT
>Ga0316622_100002046_pt1 | contig 13708 bp, 8 predicted proteins | sample OWC_Aug_OW2_C1_D_FD_207646 | JGI IMG/M metagenome (GOLD analysis project Ga0316622, IMG submission 207646) | Wetland soil microbial communities from Old Woman Creek delta, Ohio, United States - OWC_Aug_OW2_C1_D5_C | ecosystem: Environmental > Terrestrial > Soil > Wetlands | place: USA: Ohio... | reverse complement strand
TCTCATGATGTCCAGGGCACCCAACTTGCCCACCACAGGACGGATACACGGCTGCAGCCGATTGCCGCGAAACCTCATCCGTGCCTCTTGCAACCGGAGTCCATACATGGGTTCACGGCGGCCCTGCCAGTGCGTCCGGACCCCGCAACTCGGCCAGCCACCATCGCCACGGGTGCGAAAAACGGCTCAGCTAGAGACTGGCCGCGAGGCGCGTACCTTGCTCGATCGCGCGCTTCGCGTCGAGTTCCGCCGCGACGTCGGCGCCGCCGATCAGGTGCACACTCTGGCTCTTGGCCCGCAACGGATCGGCGAGTTCGCGGCACGGCTCCTGGCCGGGGCAGAGCACGATCGTGTCCACTTCAAGGAGCGTCGGCTTCTCGTGCGCTTCGCCGAAGCTGATGTGCAGGCCGCGCGCATCGATGCGTTCGTAATTGACGCCGCCGATCATCTCGACGCGCTTCATCTTGAGCGCGGCGCGGTGGATCCAGCCGGTCGTCTTGCCGAGGCCCTTGCCGAGCGGCGCGGGCTTGCGCTGCAGCAGGTAGACCTGACGGCTGGGAGCGGTGATCTGCGGCTGGGCGAGTCCGCCGCGCGCCGTGGCCGGATCCGCCACGCCCCACTCGCGCAGCCACGCCTCGGCATCGAGTGTCGTCGAGTGGCCTTCGCTGACCAGGAACTCGCTGACGTCGAAGCCGATGCCGCCTGCGCCAACCACCGCGACCCGCGATCCCGCGGGCTTGCCTTGCAGCAGCAACTCGACGTAGGAGAGCACCTTCCCCGTGGCGCGAAACTCGGTCTCGCCTTCGATCCGTGGATCGCGCGGCGTGACGCCGGTAGCGAGCACGACATCATCGTAGCCTCCGGCCACGAGTTCATCCGCCGTGACGCGCCGACCCAGCGACAGGCGCACGCCCGTCGTCTCGATGCGCCGCCCGAAGTAGCGCAGCGTCTCGTGGAACTCTTCCTTGCCGGGTATGCGCTTGGCCATGTTGAACTGGCCGCCGATCTCACCGGCCGCCTCGAACAAGTCGACGGAATGACCTCGCTCCGCGAGCAGCGTGGCGCACGCGAGTCCCGCCGGGCCCGCACCCACGACGGCGATGCGCTTGTGTCGCGTCGCGGGCCCGAGGACGATCTCGGTCTCGAACGCGGCACGCGGATTGACCAGGCACGAGGCGATCTTGCGCTGGAACACGTGGTCGAGGCAGGCCTGGTTGCAGGCGATGCAGGTGTTGATCTCGTCCGCCCGGCCGGCCGCCGCCTTGTTGACGAAGTCGGCATCCGCGAGCAGCGGGCGCGCCATCGACACCATGTCGGCGCTGCCGTCCGCGAGCACCTGCTCGGCGACGTCCGGGGCGTTGATGCGGTTGGTCGTGCAGAGCGGGATCGCCACTTCGCCCTTGAGTTTCCTGGTCACCCACGCGAAAGCCGCGCGCGGCACCGATGTGGCGATGGTCGGGATGCGTGCCTCGTGCCAGCCGATCCCGGTGTTGATGATCGTGGCTCCGGCGCGCTCGATGGCTTTCGCGAGCTGCACGACCTCGTCCCAGCTGCTGCCGTCCGGGATCAGGTCGAGCATCGAGAGCCGGTAGACGATGATGAAGTCGCGGCCGACGGCCTCGCGCGTGCGTTGGACGATCTCGACCGGCAGCCGCATGCGGTTCTCGTAGGACCCGCCCCACTCGTCGGTGCGCCGGTTCGTGTGACGCACCAGGAACTGGTTGATGAAGTATCCCTCGGAGCCCATGACCTCGACGCCGTCGTAGCCCGCTTCGCGGGCAAGGCGCGCGCAACGCACGAATCCGCGGATCTGCCGCTCGACGCCGCGGGCCGAGAGCGCGCGCGGGGTGAACGGCGAAATCGGCGACTTGAGGCGCGAAGGCGCCACGGCCAGCGGATGATAGCCGTAGCGACCGGTGTGCAGGATCTGCAGCGCGATCTTGCCGCCTTCCGCATGGACGGCCGCCGTGATCGGCCGGTGCTTCGCCGCGGCCGCGCGCGTCGTGAGCCGGCCGGAAAACGGCGCGGCCCAGCCTTCGATGTTGGGTGCAAACCCGCCGGTGACGATCAGCCCGACGCCGCCGCGCGCGCGCTCGGCGAAGTAAGCCGTGAGGCGGTGGAAATGCTTCGGATCGTCCTCGAGACCGGTGTGCATCGAGCCCATGAGCACCCGGTTGCGCAGCGTCGTGAAGCCGAGGTCGAGCGGGGCGAGCAGGTGCGGATAGTGAGTGTTCATGGAAAGCGGTCTCAAAGGAACAGGGTGCCGACCCAGTAGGCCATCGCCGCCATCAGCGCGGCCGCCGGCATCGTGATGATCCAGGCGACGACGATGTTGCCGGCGACGCCCCAGCGCACGGCCCGGGTGCGTTGCGCCGAACCGACGCCGACGATGGCGCCGGTGATCGTGTGGGTGGTCGAAACGGGAATGCCGAGGCTCGAGGCGAGGAACAGCGTGATTGCACCGCCCGTCTCGGCCGCAAAGCCGCCCTGCGGCCTCAGCTTGGTGATCTTCTGGCCCATCGTCTTGACGATCCGCCAGCCGCCGAACATCGTGCCGAGCGCGATCGCGGCGTAGCAACTCACGATCACCCAGGTTGGCAGGTGGTCGCGCGTGGTGATACCTGCCGCGATCAGCAGCAGCCAGATGATGCCCATCGTCTTCTGTGCGTCGTTGCTGCCGTGGCCGATACTGTAGGCCGCCGCGGAGGCGAGCTGCAGCCGTCGGAACCAGCGGTCCACCTTGCGCGGTGCCGCCCTTATGCAGGCCCAGGACACGCCGATCATCAGCAGCCCGCCGAGCAGCATGCCGAGCAGCGGTGACACGAAGATGAACGCGGCCGTCTTCAGGATGCCGGGTGCGAGCAGTGGCGCAACGCCCGCCTTGGCGATCGTCGCGCCGATCAGGCCGCCAATCAGCGCGTGCGACGAGCTCGACGGGATGCCGAAATACCAGGTGATCAGGTTCCAGCTGATCGCGCCGATCAGCGCGCCGAAGATCACGTAATGGTCCACGGCCACCGGGTCGACGATGCCCTTGCCGACCATCGCAGCGACCTTCAGGTGGAAGATGAAGATCGCGACGAAGTTGAAGAAGGCGGCCCAGATCACCGCCTGGTACGGACGCAGCACGCCGGTCGAGACCACGGTCGCAATCGAGTTGGCAGCGTCGTGGAAGCCGTTCAGGAAGTCGAACATCAGTGCCAGCGCGACCAGCAGCACGAGCGTCCAGAGCGCGAATTGCAGTTCCATGCTCAGACGTTCTCGACCACCACGGCCTCGATGATGTTGGCCACGTCCTGGCACTTGTCGATCGCGTTCTCGAGGTACTCGTAGACGTTCTTGTGCTTGATCAGCTGGCGCACGTCCTGCTCCTCGCGGAAGAGCTTCGAGATGCCCGCGCGCATCAACGAGTCGGCTTCACTCTCCAGTGCGTCGATTTCCTGCGCCAGCGCAAGCGCCTTCGGTGCGTTGTCCATCGAGGAGAGCAGCCCGACCGCGGACTGCACGCGCGCGCAGCAGGCTTCGAGCAGGCGGGCCATGCCGGGCGCCTCGGGTGGCAGCGTGCGGATGTCGAACAGGTGCATGGACTCCGCCGCGTCCTGGATCAGGTCGAGGATGTCGTCCATGCCGGAGATCAGCCGGTGGATGTCGTTGCGGTCGAACGGCGTGATGAAGGTCGAGTGCAGCAACGACACCGTCTCGTAGGTGATCTTGTCCGCACTGCGCTCGATCTCGCCGATGTGCTGGATCAACGCGGCGCGGCGGTCCTCGTCGGAGTAGTCCCGGACCAGTTCAGCGGCGGCGCGGCCGCCCGCGGCGATGAACTCGGCATGGCGGTCGAACAGCGCGAAGAAGCGCGCTTCGCGCGGCATGAGGGCGGAAAGGAAGCGCATCGCGTGGCCCCGGAATCTTGGACTCGTTGTGCTGCGAAGTATCCGCGATCAGGGCGGATCGTGGTAGCTTGATGCGGCCGGGACGCCCCTGCGGAGCGCCCGAGCCCCCGATGACTACGCAAAGCCACGATTGCATTCGCGTCCGCGGCGCGCGCCAGAACAACTTGCGCGCGCTCGACCTCGACATCCCGCTGCGGCAGCTGGTGGTCGTGACCGGCGTGTCGGGTTCGGGCAAGTCCTCGCTCGTCTTCGACACGGTCTATGCCGAGGGTCAGCGCCGCTACGTCGAGACCTTCTCGCCGTACGCGCGGCAGTTCCTCGACCGCATGGACAAGCCGCAGGTGGACCGTATCGAGGGGATCCCGCCCGCGATCGCGATCGACCAGACCAACCCCGTGCGCACCTCCCGATCGACGGTCGGGACGATGACCGAGCTGAACGATCACCTCAAGCTGCTGTTCGCGCGGGCGGCACGCCTCTACTGCCGTGGTTGTGGCCAGCCCGTGCGTCGCGACACGGCGGCCAGCATCGCCGACGAGCTGCGATCGCGCGCCGCTGGCGCGGGTGATCCGCGGCTCGTCGTCACGTTCCCGGTCGCGGTGCCGAAGAACTTCAGCGAGGCGGAGGTGCTGCAGCTGCTCGAGCAGCAGGGCTACACACGAATTCACGCGCGCAGCGCGGAGGCCCTGGAGGTCGTGCAGGACCGGTTCCGGGCCGGCAGCGCGGATCGCAGTCGCGTGCTCGAGGCGCTCGAGGCGGCGCTGCGAGTCGGGCGCGGCAGGGTGAGCGTGCACGTCGCAGAGCCCGCGGCCGTCCTGAAGTTCTCGGCGGACCTGCACTGCGCGGCTTGCGACATCCACTACCGCGAGCCGACGCCGAGCCTGTTCTCGTTCAATTCGCCGCTCGGCGCCTGCGACACGTGCCGCGGCTTCGGCCGCGTGATCGGAGTCGACTACGGACTGGTCGTGCCGGACGCCTCGAAGACGCTGCGCGGCGGTGCGATCCGGCCCTGGCAGACCGAGTCGTACCGCGAATGCCAGGACGACCTGGTCAAGTTCGCCCGCAAGCGCGGCGTGCCGCTCGATATCCCGTGGCGCGAGCTGAGTGAGGAACAGCGGCGCTGGGTAATCGACGGCGAGGGGCCGTGGGAGAAGAAGGTCTGGTACGGAGCGCGGCGCTTCTTCCAGTGGCTCGAGGGCCGCAGCTACAAGATGCACATCCGCGTGCTGCTGTCGAAGTACCGCAGCTACACGCCCTGCGCGGACTGCGGCGGTGCGCGACTGAAGCCGGAGGCATTGCTGTGGCGTGTAGGTGCGTCGGGCGCGACCGGGCGCGGACTCAACATCCACGACCTGATGCTGCTGCCGATCGAGCGGACCAGCGAGTTTTTCGCCGCGCTTGCGCTGCCCGCGCCGCTCGACGAGGCGACTGACCTGCTGCTCGGCGAGATCCGCTCCCGGCTGGATTTCCTGGTGCGCGTCGGCCTCGGCTACCTGACGCTCGACCGCCAGTCACGCACGCTCTCGGGCGGGGAGGTGCAACGTATCAACCTCACGACCGCGCTCGGCACGTCACTCACCAACACGCTGTTCGTCCTCGACGAGCCCTCGATCGGGCTGCACCCGCGCGACATGCGCCGCGTCATCGAGGTGATGGAGCGACTGCGCGACAACGGCAACTCGCTGCTGGTCGTCGAGCATGACCCGCAGATCATGCTGTCGGCGGACCGGATCGTGGATCTCGGGCCTGGTCCCGGCGAGCACGGCGGCCGGATCGTGTTCAATGGCACGCCGGCCCAGCTCGCGGGCCGCTCGGACACGCTGACCGCGCAGTACCTGTCGGGCCGCAAGGACGCCGTCGATGCGGCAGGACACCGCGGTCCGCCACGGCCGGGCGACCCGAGCCTGGTGGTGCAGGGGGCGAGCGAACACAACCTGCAGGATCTCGACGTGACGATTCCGCTCGGGCGCCTCGTCTGCGTGACGGGCGTGTCCGGCTCCGGCAAGTCGACGCTGGTGCAGGACGTGTTGTATGCGGCCTTGCGACGCGCCAAGGGCAAGCCGACGGAGACGCCCGGTGCCCACCGCACCCTGCTCGGCGCCGAGCACGTGGCCGAGGTCGTGCTGGTGGACCAGACCGCGATCGGTCGCACGACGCGGTCGAACCCGGCGAGCTACGTCGGCGCGTTCGACGTGATCCGCAAGCGCTTCGCCGCGGAGGCGGTCTCGCTCGAGCGCGGCTACACGCTCGGCACGTTCAGCTTCAATTCCGGGAACGGCCGCTGCCCGACCTGCGCCGGCAACGGCTTCGAGCACGTCGAGATGCAGTTTCTCTCGGACGTCTACCTGCGCTGCCCCGATTGCGACGGCCGCCGTTACCGCCCCGAAATCCTCGAGGTGAAGATGGCCCGAGGCGAGGGCCCGGCAAAGAGCATCGCGGACGTGCTGGACATGACGGTTTCGGAGGCTGCCGCGTTCTTTGCCGACGATCGCGACGTGCTCGACCGCATCGAGCCGCTCGCCGCGGTCGGGCTCGAGTACCTGCGGCTCGGCCAGCCGGTGCCCACGCTTTCGGGCGGGGAGGCGCAGCGCCTCAAGCTCGCCGGGCATTTGGCCGAATCGTCGGCGCCGCGCTCGCTGTTCCTCTTCGACGAGCCCACGACGGGACTGCATTTCGACGACGTCGCGAAGCTGCTCGGCGCATTCAAGCGCCTGCTCGACGCGGGCCACTCGCTGGTCGTGATCGAGCACAACCTCGACGTGATCCGCGCGGCCGACTGGATCCTCGACCTGGGGCCGGAGGGCGGCGAGCGCGGCGGACGGCTCGTCGCGGCCGGCACTCCGCAGGATGTGATGGCCTGCGAGGCTTCTCACACCGGCCGCGCGCTGCGCGAGTATGCGGTCGAGCGTGACCGCGTCGTCGCCGATGGGCGGGCGAGCCTCGCCAGTCCGACGACGGTTCCCGAGGCACCGCGCGTTGCCGATGCCGCGCGCAACGCGATCGTCGTACACCGGGCGCGCGAGCACAACCTGCGCGACGTGGACGTCTCGATTCCCCGCGACGGCATGACCGTCGTGACGGGCGTTTCGGGCTCCGGCAAATCGACACTCGCGTTCGACATCGTTTTCGCCGAGGGCCAGCGGCGCTATCTCGAGTCGCTGAACGCCTACGCGCGGCAGTTCGTGCAGCCGGCCGGGCGACCGGACGTCGACGCGATCTTCGGCATCCCGCCCACGGTGGCGATCGAGCAGCGCACCAGCCGTGGCGGGCGCAAGAGCACGGTGGGCACGCTGACCGAGGTGCACCACTTCCTGCGCCTGCTCTACGTCAAGCTCGGCCTCCAGCACTGCCCGGAGTGCGCGGTGCCGATTGAGCCGCAAACCGCGGACGCGATCGCGGCCCGTCTTTTGCGCGAGGCCAGGGGTCGGCGCATCGAGTTGCTCGCGCCGCTGATCGTCGCGCGCAAGGGCTATTACACCGATCTCGCGAAATGGGCCGCCGCCAAGGGATACACGCAGTTGCGGGTTGACGGCGAGTCCCTGCCCACCGTGAAGTGGCCGAGGCTCGACCGCTTCCGCGAGCACACGATCGAGCTACCCGTGGGCGAAGCGACCGTCGGTGCGAAGAACGAGCGCGAGCTGAGGCGACTGCTGCAGCAGGCGCTCGACTATGGCAAGGGCGTCGTGCACGTGCTCGACCGCGGCAAGCTGCGGGTGTTCTCGACCCGGCGCGCCTGCCCGTCCTGTGGCCGCAGCTTCGCCGAGCTCGACCCGCGCTTGTTCTCCTACAACTCGAAGCACGGCTGGTGCGAGTCCTGCTTCGGCACCGGCGTCGCAATCAAGGGCTTCGACGCGGAACAGACCGGCGAGGAGATCTGGTGGAACGACTGGTTCGAGGGCGAAGCGACGCCCTGTGGCGACTGTGCTGGTGAGCGCCTGAATCCAGTCGCGCTGAACGTCCTCTACCGCAACCAGTCGATCGCCGAGCTCGCGGCGTTGCCGGTGGACGGCGCCCGCAAGTTCTTCGACGGCCTCAAGCTGGCCGGGCGCGAGCTCGAGATCGCACGCGACCTGCTGGCGGAGATCCGCTCGCGGCTCGCATTCCTGCAGGACGTTGGCCTCGGCTACATCTCGCTGGATCGCGCGGCGCCGACGCTCTCGGGCGGCGAGGCGCAGCGGATCCGCCTGGCCGCGCAGCTCGGGTCGAACCTGCAGGGCGTCTGCTACGTGCTCGACGAGCCGACGATCGGCCTGCACCCGCGCGACAACGCGGTGCTGCTCGACACGCTGGCGAAGCTCGGCGCCAAGGGCAACACGCTGCTCGTCGTCGAGCACGACGAGGACACGATCCGCCGCGCCGACCACGTGATCGACCTCGGGCCCGGTGCCGGTACGCGCGGCGGCCGTGTCGTGGGCGAGGGGCGCATCGACGACCTGATCGCCGCCCCGGAGTCACTGACCGGCCGCTTCCTCGCGCACCCGCTGCTGCATCCGCTGGCGGAACGGCGTGCCGTCCAGCGCGGCGACCCGGTGATCGCGATCGAACGGGCCGAGTTGCACAACCTGCGCAAGGTGAACGCCCGCATCCCGCTGCGGCGGCTCACCGTGATCACCGGCGTGTCGGGTTCGGGCAAGTCGACGCTCGCCCGCGACGTGCTCTATGCGAACTTGCGTGCGCACACTGGCGACGCCAAGCGCCGCCGCCGCGCGCCGGCGTGGCTGGGCTGCAAGGACCTGCGTGGCGTCGAACACGTCGGTCGCGTGCTCGAGGTGGACCAGACCCCGATCGGCAAGACGCCGCGGTCGTGTCCGGCAACTTACGTCGGGTTCTGGGACGACGTTCGCAAGCTTTATGCCGGCACGACCGAATCGCGCGTGCGGGGCTATGGTCCCGGCCGCTTCTCGTTCAATACCGCGGGCGGCCGTTGCGATGCCTGCGAAGGGCAGGGCGTGCAGACGATCGAGATGAGCTTCCTGCCGAACGTCAAGGTGCTGTGCGATGCCTGCGGCGGCCGGCGCTTCAATGCCGAGACACTTGCGGTCCAGCATCGTGGCCGCAGCATCGGCGACGTGCTCGCGATGAGCGTCGACGAAGCCGTCGAGTTCTTCGCCGCCCACCCGCGCATCCACCACGCGCTCGGGCTGCTGCAGGACGTGGGCCTGGGCTACCTGACGCTCGGCCAACAGAGCCCGACTCTGTCGGGCGGCGAGGCGCAGCGCATCAAACTCGTCACCGAGCTCGCACGACTGCGGCCGCAAGCCGATCCGCGGGGTCGTGCCGCTGCGACGCCCGGCACGCTCTATGTGCTCGACGAGCCCACGGTCGGTCTGCACATGGCCGATGTCGAGAAGCTGATCCGCGTGCTGCATCGGCTGGTCGACGCGGGCAACACGGTGGTCGTGATCGAGCACAACCTCGACGTGATCGCCGAGGCCGACTGGCTCATCGATCTCGGGCCCGAGGGCGGATCCGGCGGCGGCCGCATCGTCGCGCAAGGTTCGCCCGAGACCGTCGCGGCCACGAAGGGCAAGTCGCACACGGCCAAAGTGCTGCGCACGTTCCTTCAGGAACGGCGGCCACCGGATCTCGTCGTCGCTGTGGCGGACGCCAGCAGACGCCGGGGGCAACGAGCGAACTGATGGATTCAGGTCGACCGGACGAACCAGCGACTCCAGGCGGAGATCCGCAGGTTTCGACGCCAGTCGTCGTGGCCGGGGGCGGCCACCGGCGATCGCCGGTCCTTCGTGAACGCTGGCGAATCCGTCCGGGAGCGACGCAACCGACGCGGCATCGCCGCCGCGTCGCTCCTGCTGGCGCGATCGCAGCCCCCGCAGCAACGGGTGGCCAGCTTCCAGTCAATCATGTCGGAAGTCCTCGAGGGCCTGCGCGAGCACGAGCAGCGCCGTCGCGCACAAGATCGAAACGACGAAGACGCTTGCAACGAAGATCAACATGAACACTCCAGATTGGCCAGAAACGGCCCGACCAGTGCATCGCCAACGGGGATGCCCGGCACATACGGTCGAGATTCAGGGGCGGGCGCTCGGGCCCGATTGCGGAACGGCGTGACTCCGTCGATCCGTCAATGCTGAACAGCGGCGCGCAGTGTACCTGATGTCGCGTGCGAATGCTGCGCAGCAGCATTCGCATGCGCGAAGTTGCGACGCAGTCGTCGTCCGCCAAGCAGTCACCTCGCAGCCGAGCCGCGCTGATGCTCCCCTGCAGTAATCTCCCGGCACGCGCGAGTTGACTCTGATGGAACCCCTGATCACCTCGAAGACTAACGCCATGCTGCTCGCGGCGGCGCGCGCCGGCGCGCCCGTACTCAAATGCTCGCTGGATCTCGAGCGCTCGACGACCACTGTCGAACTGGACGCTGCGGCCTGGACGTGGCAAGGCCAGCGCTACCCGTACCTGGACGTCTGCAAGGAGCGGACGATCTACCACTGGTCGGGCGATGCGTTCCGGCCCGTCGCGCGGTTCGCGAGTTCGCTAATCAAGCTGGTGCCGACCGAATGGGGTCCGCCCACCTTCGAGATCGATGGCATCAAGATGCTGCCGACCGCGCAGGTTTCACCCTATGAGGACGCGGCGCGCAAGGTGGCGCTGATACAGCCACGCGGCAAGGTGATTCTCGACACCTGCGGCGGATTGGGATACTTCGCGGCGTGGTGCCTGCAGGGCGAGGCGGCCCAGGTGCTCTCATTCGAAAAGAATCCGGACGTGCTCTGGCTGCGGAGCCTCAATCCGTGGTCGCCGGCGCCGGGCGACAGCTTGACGCTGACGCTGGGCGACATCGTCGAGAAGATCACGACGCTGCCCGACCGGTCGTACGACGCGATCCTGCACGACCCGCCGCGCTTCGGCATCGCCGGTGAGCTCTATTCGCAGGCCTTCTATGCGCAGCTCGCCCGGGTCATCCGGCGCAAGGGCCGACTGTTTCACTACACGGGCAGTCCGAACAGGCTCACCAGCGGACGCGACGTGCCAGCGGAAGTGATGCACCGACTGCGCCAGGCTGGCTTCGTCGCGGAGCCGAGCGGCGACGGCATTCTCGCGACTCGATGATCGCGATGGGTTCGGCGAGCGGGGCGGTAAAGTTCGCCCCGCCGCGACGTTGGACTAAACCCGCAACAGATGGATGGGTTTCGGCGCGGCGGAGCGATCGCGCAATCAGAGGTCAAGCGCGCACGCGCATTGTGCTTACAACGAGCGCGCGCGTCTAGAGGCCCGAGTCGCGAAGTTCACTGTGCCGGTCGTGCACTTTCGACTTTCCATTTCACGTAGCGCAGCACCTCGCCGGTGTTGAACGGTCCGAGCGACGTGCGCAGGTTGATGGCCTTGCGGCCCGGGATCACTTCGCCGCCGGTGCCGATGCGCTCGGGGCCGTACACGGTGCGGCCGCTCTGGTCGACGACGCCGACCACGAGACTGACGCTGCTCACCGGCAGCGTGGTGCGGTTGCCGATCGTGATCCAGACGCGGCCCTGGTTGTCGAGCTGCGGCTGGATCGACAGATACGTTTCCGGGTTCTGCGCGAGATCGAGTCGCACCAGGCGGCCGAGTGCTTCCTCGCCGAGCGGCGACTTCGATCCCGCCGCCATCTTGTAGAGCTTGACGGCTTCGGTCGTGTTGCCGCGGTCCTCGTTGATCCGGCCGAGGTAATAGGCGCCCGGTGCGGTGGGCAGCAGCTGCATGCTCTTCGCCAGCAGCGGCTCGGCCGCAGCCTTGTTGCCGAGCTGGTAGTGCGCCATGCCGGCCTGCACCATCGGCTTGAAATAACCTGGATCGAGCTGGCCCGCCTTCACGAAATGCGGGAGCGCACCGCGCGGGTTCTCGCTCGCCATCTCCAGGTCGCCGAGCAGTCCATGGAAGCGCGCCTCGCGCGGCTCGAGCTTCACGGCTTCGTTGGCGAGCCGGCGGGCCGTCGCGAAGTCATTCTTGTTCGCCGCGGCCAGCGCCTGCTGGTGCTTCGCATAGGCCGGAGCCGCGCGCATGAGCCCGGCCATCGCGGTCCGGTATCGATCCGCGCCGAGGTCGCCGCCCGGACCGCCCTTCTCGATCATCGTCCGTCGATTGGCGTCGACGCGCTCCTGCGAAGGCGGGTGGCTCGCGAACAGGCCGGTCATCCAGTCCTGCTCGACGCCTGCGGCGTACTTGCGCACGAAGAGCTCCTGCAGGGAGACCGCCGCCTGCAGGTCGTAGCCTGCGAGCTTCATGTACTTCATGCCGTAGAGATCGGACTCGAGCTCGTCGTCGCGGCCGTACTTCGCCTGTAGCAGCTGCGCGCCGACCGCGGCGCCCTGGCCCACGACGTTGCCGAGCTCCGAGCCGCCGTAGGCCGACGCGCCGATCGTCGCGATTGCGGCACCGATCTGCAGCAGCTGCCCTTTCTCCATCTGTTGCGCCCCGTGACGCGCCGCTGCATGCACGATCTCGTGGCTGAGCACGGCGGCCAGTTCCGCCTCGTTCTTGAGCTCGATCAGCAGGCCGCGATTGATCGCGATCTTGCCGCCCGGCAGCGCCCAGGCGTTCAGCTCGCCGCTGTTCAGCACCACGAACTCGTAGGGCAGCGGCCGGTCGGCGACCGCTGCGAGCCGGCTACCGACCTGCTGCACGTACTGCGTGACGCGCGGCTCGGTGACATAGTCGCCACCCTGCGATTGGCGCGACGGAGCGTAGTACTGCTGGCCGAGCTGGATCTCCTGGCCCTCGGAGACCATCTGGATCTCCTTGCGACCCGTGACGGGATTCGTCGCGCAGCCCGCGAGCGAGGCCGCGAGCAGGAGGGGAACGAGCAGGCGTCGCATGGCTGGTGTCCTCGGCGTATCCCTTCCATCGATCGTCAAACAGTACTCGTCGGGACGACGCCCGGTCAGTTCGCAAACGCACGCCGGGCTTCATCCGCGATCAGCTGGATGCCAACGCGGACGCGGCCCGGTTCCTGCGCGAAGTTGATGCGCAGGCACTCGTTGCGATGCGCCCACGAGTCCGCGAGGCCCGGGAAGAAGTGATGCCCCGACAGCACCAGCACGCCACGGGCCTTGAGGCGCGCATACAGTTCCTGGCTCGTGACCGGCAACCCCGGAAACCACAACCAGAGGAAGAACGCGCCTTCCGGACGGTGGATGCGCAACGGCAGGTCCCTGCAGTCGTCGCGCAACCACTCGACGGCTTCGTCGGCACGCGACTGGTAATAGGGGCGAATGACTTCGCGGCAGAGCGCGTCGAGTTCCCCGCTGGCGAGCAGCGGTTCGACGATGACCGGCCCGGTGGATCCAGGCGCCAGCGCGGCAGTTGCGTTGAACGCCGTGAGCGCCTCGACCGTGGACTCGGCGGCGACCACGATACCGGTCCGCGTCGCGGGCAGGCCGAGCTTCGAGAGACTCAGGCACAGGATCACGTTCTCGTTCCACAGCAATTCGGGTTCGCTGAACTGGATGCCCGGGAACGGCTGGCCGTAAGCCGCGTCGACGATCAACGGCACGCGTCGGTTGCGGGCGAGCGCGTCGAGGCGCTGCAGCTCGTCGAGTGACAGCACGTTTCCGGAAGGGTTGGTTGGCCGGGAGATGCAGATCGCCGCCACGTCGGGCACAGCCTCGAGTCCGTCGAAGCGCACGTGGTACTTGAAGAACCCGTCCGGCAGCTCCTCGATTGCCGCGGCCTGCGCGACGAGCATGCCGTCCGTCAGGCCCAGGTCGGCATAACCGATGTACTCGGGTGCGAGCGGCAACAGGACGCGTTGCAGGCGGCCCGCTGCGGACTCGCCCGCGAGCAGGTTGAACAGCGTGAAGAAGGCGGACTGGCTGCCGCTC
>Ga0316622_100002045_pt1 | contig 13709 bp, 13 predicted proteins | sample OWC_Aug_OW2_C1_D_FD_207646 | JGI IMG/M metagenome (GOLD analysis project Ga0316622, IMG submission 207646) | Wetland soil microbial communities from Old Woman Creek delta, Ohio, United States - OWC_Aug_OW2_C1_D5_C | ecosystem: Environmental > Terrestrial > Soil > Wetlands | place: USA: Ohio... | reverse complement strand
ATCATGCTCACCCTTGTATTCGGGGTGATCGGGGGTATTGGTGTCGGGATCGCCTATGGGGCAACGATCGCCGTTGCCGCCCGGTGGTTCCCGGACAGGAGGGGGCTTGCTGTCGGGATGACCGTTCTCGGGGTCGGATTCTCGGCAGTCCTGACTGCAAACCTTGCCGGGTATCTCATCGACGCATACGGGGTCATGGCAACGTTCCTCGTCTTCGGCATTGGGATTCTCGTTATTACCATCCCGATGGCACTTCCGCTCACGTTCCCCCCTGCAGGGTGGAGACCAGCCGGCTGGCAGCCTTTAATTCATCATGGTGACGGGGGACACCCGGTATGTGACTGCACGAGGGCTGAGATGATCAGGACCCCGGCATTCTACGGGCTCTGGCTCTGTTACTTTATCGGGAGCATCGCCGGCCTGATGGCGGTCTCCATCGCAAAACCGGTCGGGACCGAACTCGTGCATATCGAGGCCGGCCTTGCGACCACGCTCGTGGCATTCTTTGCCCTCTTCAATGGCGGAGGCCGGCCGGTATTCGGGGTCCTCACCGATCGTATCAACCCACGGAATACCGCCATGCTCTCGTTTGTCCTGATTGCCCTTGCCGGCCTTGTAATGTGGCAGATGCCGACTCCTGCAGGGTATATCATCGCCTTTGCCCTGCTCTGGGGGTGCCTCGGGGGTTGGCTTGCGATTGCACCGACGGTCACTGCGACGTATTTCGGAACGGTTGATTATCCCCGGTGCTACGGAGTGGTCTTCCTCGCTTACGGGGCAGGAGCGATCGCCGGCCCCCAGCTTGCCGGGTATGTCGATACGGTGACCGGGAGCTACCTTGGGGTCTTTCCTGCAGTGCTGGCTCTTGGCATAACCGGATTCCTGATCGCAGGTCTCCTGATGAAGCCACCGAAAAAATCGGGATGAAGAACTGGAACGAGCTTCTGCTTCTGCAATACGTCAACGATCATCATTGTCCCCTTTGGATTCTTTAATGAACCATAGTCTGTCAACAGCGATGCAGGGCAGAAAGGTTTCCTCGTTGCCCATACACCCACCATGGCAGGATCGCACGGGAACGGAACGATCCTGTAACGGTGGCTGACGCACCCAGGCGCCAGAAAGGTTCCAGGAATATCAGTTCAATTTCACCCATTTGAATAACAATTTCCGGCTCTCTCCCTTCCCCTCCTCATAAAAATAGAGAGGGATCAGGTAACAATCAATGGTTAGGTGGCACCATATCCAGTGATTATTAAAGGAACCCAAGGTCAATTATTCAAGGACGTAGGAAAATCGGGAATCCCATGAAAACAATCCGTTCACCCCGATCGAAGGGTTCCACCAGAAAGTATGAAAATCGCGAAACAACGTTCATCCGTAACATTATCCTTATCGGTCTGCCAGGGGCAGGGAAGAGCACTATTGGCGTCATCCTTGCAAAAACCTTCGGAATGAATTTTGTTGATACCGATATCCTGATACAGGAACAAACCGGAAGGCTCCTGCAGGAACTGATTGATTCGATGGGACCTGATACGTTCCTCTCGATAGAAGAGGAGACGATACTGACCCAGGATGCTTCCAACGCGGTCATCGCAACGGGAGGTAGCGCTGTTTTCAGCAGGCGGGCAATGGAACACCTGAAATCCGATGGCATCGTTCTGTACCTGAAGATCCCCTTCGAGGGTATGGTGAGAAGACTGAACAACATCACGACAAGGGGCATTGTGCTTTATGGGGGACAGAGTCTTCGTGATATGTATAACCAGAGGATCCCGCTCTATGAGAAGTATGCAGATATCACGATCGATTGTTCTGACGAAAAATTTGAGAGAATTGTGGAAAAAGTCATTGAAGAGATCAATAAAAAAATCAGCAGGTACTGATTCCAATTTTAAAAACCACACAGGGTCTGCAATCGTTTAAGAATAGGGGAAAAGGGGGAGCACGGATGGGACCCCCTCTTCATGCTATAGGTGCGGCACCCTGCTGGAGCTTCTGGGTGATGGTGACCGTAATCAATGAAAGCAGGCCCATGATGATGATGAGGAGCGGGATGAGGAGGGCATAGACGATCATCCCGAGCAGGCTTGGGAGGAGGACTGGGGCAAGCGTATTGATCCCGAACAGGATGGTCACTATCCCGGTGATCGTCAGGACAAGGAAGAGCCGCTTTATGATCGGGGGGAGGGTAACCGGTTCCGCCGGTGGGTGCCGTATCCCGTACAGAGTCGGGGTGATGATCTGCGTAGCGAGGAGAAGCACCCCCGTCACAATGTTCTGGAGCCCCAGGAGCGGCTGGATCATCCCGGCCAGGATCCCCGGGACAATGCACGAAAAGATCCCTGCAGCTGCACAGAGCAGCCCGAACGCAACCACCAACCATGACCGGGTTACCTGGCTGCCAACGAACTGGCCCAGGGCAAGCAATTCAAGCGAGGTCAGCACAAGGAGCAGCCCGAGCTGGCCATCAGAGTTGAATGAGGGAAGAATACCGAGGGTCATGAAGAGGACGAGGAACCCGAGGAGGATCATGAGACTGCCCTGGTAGGTGTTGAATGAATTTCCCACCGTCAGGGAGGCCTCTTTTAACAGGCAGAACCCGCTCTTTGAGGAGGATGGCGGGACAGGGGGCGTGCCGCCACCCTGACCGTATTGCCTGTGTACTACATGGATGCACCAGGCAAGGAAGAGGAGGGATACACCAAAGATGAGACACAACACTGCCGTCAGCGGATTGGGGACGATGCCAGGGAGGAGCGTGATTATCCCCAGCACTACCTCGATCCCGTATACCAGGACACAGGCAATCGTCAGCTGCTGCAGGATCCCGGGGACTTTCATCCATATCCTGGCTTTATGCTTTGACGTGAACAATTGCAGCAGCCCCAGGGCTCCGGTAACAAGAACGATCAGGCCGGCAAGCACACGGATCGCCATGCTCAGGTGCCCGGGATAGAATATGGCAAGGGTCCCGAGGATTGCCGTGAAAAGCCCGATGATGACGACAAGCCACGAGCGGAGGAGGTCTCCAAACGGCGTCTTTCCCATCGTGATGATCTGCATCGAGACGAGAACCACGAAAAGGCCGTACATACTGTCCTCGCTGTAGGGGAGCTTCCCTTTATCGATCAGGAAGAGGAGCGCCCCGAAGAGAAGGAAGAAGACGCCTCCGACTATCAGGAGTACTACCTCAATGGAGAGATCGATCTCCGCCCTCTTGGTGATATAGGGTTGCAGTTGCTGTTCTGCTGCACTGTCCTGCTGCCTGGTCCCGTTGCTCATGTGGATCTACCGCCATAGGGATGAGCGACTGGTCCGAACGGGCAAGGACGATTCGGCTTGTTGTGGGTCTTGTCGTTGGTGAATCTTGACACGGCCATCATATCTGTCCTCCATTATGTAGATCAGATGAACCGTCCCTCTTTCTCGAAACGGACCCTGTGATCATGGGCATGCTTCAGCAGGAACTCTTCCACATTCTTGTCTCCGAGGATATACCCGCCGTAGATGAGGTGATTCGGCTCATAGGGCACGATAATTCGCCCATCTCCCTCCGCGACATGGTCAAGGATGTAAGAAGCTGCCTTGTCAACAGGATATGCCTCTTCTGGGATGGCTGCTCTTTGACCTTGACTGTCAATAATCTTGGAAAAGACGGGGGTCGCGATGTCCCCGGGGCATATCACGGAAACCCTGATCCCCTTTTCCGCATACTCGTACCGCAGACTTTCTGACATTCCGACGACGGCATACTTCGTGGTATCGTAGATCACCTGCATCGGGTAGGGGACAAGCCCCGCCAGCGACGACGTGTTCACGATGTGACCGGATCCCTGCCTGAGCATGATAGGGATTACTGCTTGCACACCGTAGATCACGCTCCACAGGTTCGTATCGATCATGGATTTCCAGTCGTCAAGGGTGCCGGTCTCAAACAGCATTGGCTTGAAGATCCCGGCATTGTTGAAGAGCATGTCCAGCCGGCCGGCTTCTGCCGCGGTACGGTCGATTGCGCTTTGCACCTGTTCCTGTTTCGTGATATCGACCAGCAGCGTATATACATGGTCCTGGAATGCGGAAAGCTGCCCTGCAGCTGCGGAAATTTTCTTCTGATCACGTCCGGCCAAGTAGACAGTTGCTCCTCTTTTGAGGAGCTCTTCGCTCACTGCGTATCCGATACCGGAGTTCGCCCCGGTCACGATACAGATTTTGTCCTGGTAATATCCCTTATTTTCCATATGTATCCTGCTTCTCCTTCTTATTTATTCAATCACACGGCTCCCGATCCGATCAAGGATAACCCTGCCGTCGGCCAGTACTGCCTGAGTGACCTTTTTTACCGGGAGAGTTGCAAGGCTGTTGATGATCTGGGATTTCGTGGGATGTGGCATCTGCACGGTCAGTCTCATAGCCGATGACAAGGGCTGTTGCCCGTGGGTGGCGACCATCCCGGGAACCAACTGAACCCCCCAAAATGAACGGGCATATTGTAATCAAGATTGTCCTGGATCCGGATAGAGATACCTCCGACAGAGTGTCCTTCGAGACGATGATAAGGGTATCGATCCTGTTTTACTACGAAGAAAAATCTGCTACGTAAGTGTGCTGCTTTTCCTCACCCCGTCGAAGGGAGGGAAGTGAAGGTTGCATACCCGGATTCGTGTTCGGAGCTGCGAAGGGGGAATCTCCAAAATCATTTTTTCCATTGTTATGATCCACCACGGTGAGGTATCCCAACGACCCCTTAATGTTCGCTGACCAAAAAATTTTGGGTATAATACTATTTTCACCACCAATATTTCTTATAAATCACGACAGAAAATATACAGTTGTCGGAGTTCTCAAATCTATGCAAAAAAAGTGATACATCATTCAATATGGACTATGAAGAAATTTGTGTGCTTGATACCGCCCTATCACATCTTGGGGGACGCCACAGCGGTGGGGGTAAGCCGAAGGCGCAACCCCCAGGAGCGTTATAAAAGACACGAAACCCTTTGAGGCGGTGAAAAAATGGTGGTTGAAATGCCACTATACCCAAAATTTCTCTCTATCCTCGAAGAGGTCCCATCAACGCGGAGACGTCTCCTTTTAAACTATACTACCATGGTATACAGTTCCAGATAAGAGGTGAAGCTTTTTATCTCCCATAGATATCATTGAACGAGGATTCCGATGCAGTTTAAAATGGGCTACAGTCCCAGTATCGAGCGGTCAAAGCCGACCGAAGCGTTGCACCAGGCGGTCCTGGCTGAAAAGATGGGATTTGACTCGGTGTGGGTCGATGATCACTTTCTGCCTGTACCCCATATGACTGAATGCGGTTTTGCATGGACCTGGATGAGCTCTGCCCTCCAGGCCACGGATAGGGTATTCTTTGCCACTGCGGTCACTGCCCCAATCATGCGGTATAACCCGGCGGTCGTGGCGCATGCGTTTGCCACCATGGGGGCAATGTACCCGGGACGGGTGGGGATCGGGATTGGTTCAGGAGAAGAGCTGAACGAGATGGCGGTGGTGAGGGGGGAATGGCCAAAGCCGGGGAAACGGCTTGACATGCTTTCAGAAGCGCTTGATGTGATGCACAGACTCTGGATGAGCACCGGGCCCACCAGTTTTGACGGCTCGTATTACACACTCAAAAATGCCACTATGTTCACCAGGCCTGAAGGGCCGATCCCCGTCTACTTCAGTGCTATTGGTCCACGGGCATCAAAGATGGCGGGTCTCCTAGGTGACCATCTTATCACGGTAGCAAAGGACCCTTCTGTCGTCAGGGATGTCATCATCCCGAACTTCGAAGCCGGGGCAAAGGAGTCGGGAAAAGATCCAAAGACGATGGAACGTGCCCTTGCCGTCCTCTACTTCTACGATCCTGATCACGTTGTCGATCCCGAGGCAATGAAGGTCTCTGCCTCAGAAGCGAAAATTGAGGTCGCCGGGGAGGGCTCGCAGATGGAACTCTGGCACAATGCCGAGGATATCATCAGGAGGATTGAGGAATGGAAGCGGCTGGGATTTGATCATATTATTTTCGGGAACTTCAGTGCAGATTGCAATGCCGGCCTCAGGGTATTCCAAGATGTTCTTCCGCATGTAGTCTGAAGGAGGACTGGAAACCCTTTTTCTTTTTTCCCCAACTCCTTTTCCTTGCAGACTCGCGACAGATTCCGGTCATATTCCTCTGAAAAGAGGGATTGGTAGAGAAACCGGCCTGGCACCAACCGGAAGGTACCATTTCCCCACCTCTGCTGTTTCCACTTCCATTCCCGGGGAATAACTTTGCATCTCCACCCTTCCCATTTCACCGGGAGGAATGTGGGAAAGGATACACGCCTTAAAAGGGCATTGCTGCATCTCCCACGATCACTGTCACAGCCTTGTGATCGATGAGAGCCAGGCCCGGGATCCTTCCTTTCTCGTGTGGCTCTCAAAGACTGCAGCCTGTATGTCGTTGATCCTCCAACCCACTGAAAAAGCATCGTGTACCTCTTGTTTTGTAATCCTGCGGGGACCATACCCACCAGGTTCCAGGTCGCTGAAGGCGAGCATGAAATACGATCCTCCCGGTACCAGGACCTCATGCAGGTTCCTCACAAATACCACTCGTTCCGGGTCTGACAGGGTATGAAAAAGGCCGGAATCGATGACGGTATCAAAGGTCCTCCCTATCTCACTAAGATGGAGAGTATCTCCGACAATGAACGTTACAGCAAGACCACGCTCCGCTGCCTTTTTTCGGGCTGTCACGATTGCCTTCTCTACTGAGTCTACTCCGATGACATGATGGCTACGGCTCGCAAGAAAGAGAGCATTCTCCCCGGTTCCGCATCCTGCATCAAGTACGTCGCCGGTTATCTGCCCGGATTCCTCGATGCGGACGATCTCCTGTTGCGGCCTCCCGATATCCCAGGGAGGCCTCCCGTGATAGGCCTGTTCGAAGAAATCCATGATCTTTGAGGAATATCCACTTCACAAAGATGATGGTTTCGATCACCCCTCACCATGGTTCCTATACCATGACCTCCCTTGGACTACCCCTCGATTGCACTTCAAGTCTCAATCATCATCGTATCGCCAATCCATCGCCCTGATGTAAAAGAGGAATTTCGTTCGTGAGATTCCATGTCGCTTGATACAAGCAGATCCTGCACGCTTTTTCGAGCGTTTTTTTCACTATCACAACGAGGCCAGTGTCCTGCTCGTCCGGGAAAAGAAGTCATCAGTAAGGGCATCTTCGAGCCCGTACTTCCGGTATACCCAGTCCGCGTAGTGATAGTTCATGCGGTCAAGGATGCAATAGTCAATTTTCCCCTTGAGCATTACCGCAAGTCCTTCTGCTCCAGGAAGCATCGGGGCGACCATGGCAAAGGTCCTGATCCCGGCATCGTGCAACACCCCGAGTGCGTGTATCCGTTCCTGTATTGGTGGCGCATCTGGTTCGAAGATCTTCCTGATCTCTTCATCCGCCGTGGTGATTGAGAGGCCGACCTCGAACTCCCGGGCCTCCCGGATGATATCGATATCCCGCAGGACAAGGGGAGAACGGGTCTGGATGATCACCGGCCATTCGTTCCTGGCAAGGATCTCCAGGCACCGTCGTGTCAATCGGTAGGTTGCCTCCGGGGGCTGGTACGGGTCACACACCCCGCTTACCCAGACCGTCCCCCGTTGTTTCTTTCGTATCTCCTTTTCCAGTAATTCCGGGGCATTGATCTTTACATCGACAAATTCGCCCCATGGCTCCTTGTGCCCTGTCACCCGTTTCATGAAGCGGGCGTAGCAGTAGGTGCATCCATGCTGGCATCCGGTATAGGGATTGACAACGTAACGATGGATCTTTGAGGGTGAAAGGATGGACTTCGCCCGGACTTCCTTGACGATCAGGGTCATTGCAGGTTTGCTATTGCATTATTCTGGAAGCAGCTGATTTGATACCTTGGTATCAGCCCGCCAAACCTTAATAGCCTCGCAGAAAAAACAACCACCTTAATGGGGGGATGCATATATGGCCCGTATTTCATCCAGGATATCCCGTGCAAGGCATTTCTTTTCTATCCCCACAATTCTTCAGGTCCGGAAAAACGGCTTTTTGGGGGGCAGGCAGGTGACGTTGGGATACCATGATGCCGGGATTTTATCCGTATCGGACAGGCAGTGATAGGTCAAATAGATCGAAAAGGCACCTGATCTTAATGATACTAGGAATTGTGCTGTCTGGCCTCTTGATTATTTCCGCAACTGCCGAACTGGTGCCTGAAAAATTACCACCTGGTGCTGTTTTTCTCGGCCCCACGCTTGTGGTATCACCCTCATCAGGAAAGGCCGGAGGCAGTGTAACGGCGACGGGAAACATGTTTTCGGAGGAAGGAGATCCTGAATTCCCTCCGCAAACCATCATCAGGTTCAACGGCATCGAAGTCGCCAGTGCGTATGGGGGTGGTTCATTCACTATCCCGTTCAAGGTTCCATCCGGAATTTCCCCGGGTTCCTACCCGGTCCAGGCCAGCAGGGGATCTGAAACAGCCACTGCTACCTTTACGGTTGTGACGCTCCCGGTTGCCAACTTTGCAATGGATCCTTTATCCGGTATAGGCCCTGTACCACTTGCGGTACGATTCACTGACACGTCAACGGGTTCGCCAACAGCATGGTGGTGGAATTTTGGGGATGACAGCAGCTCTACACTGCAGAATCCATGGCACACCTATCAGGATGCCGGGACCTATACCGTGACACTGACTGTCACGAACATAGCGGGAAGCAACGCAAGAAAACGAACGGTCACCGTCTACCAGCCAACCATGACCGTATTCCCTCTCTCTGGCAGAGCGGGATCAATGGTAACGGTATCCGGGAACTCGTTTTATTACAACGAGAAGAGTATCTCCCAGGTCTCCCTGATCTTCAACGGGATTGAAATCGACCATGACATCCCGATGACCCGGACTGGTACTCTTGGTTCATTCACGGCATCGTTCATCATCCCCAACGACACTGCACCAGGGAGCTATATCGTCACTGCCGAAAGCCTGGCTGATTCCGTAGATGCCACGTTCACGGTTACCAACCTCGCTCCCATAGCAGTCATTGATGCCACACCTCTTTCCGGAAAGGCTCCACTCTCCGTTCATTTCAGCGGAACCCGTTCCCATGACGAGGATGGATCCATCAGCTCGTATGGTTGGAATTTTGGAGATTCGAAATCGGCAACTGGGGCAACCGCAGACCACACCTACACCCAATCCGGGGAGTACCGCGTCATTCTGACGGTTTCCGACAACCAGGGCTATACCAGTACTTCTTCGGTCACCATACGGACAGACAACACCCCCCCCGTTGCAGTTGCCAGCGTTACTCCTCGTTCGGGTCCGGATCCCCTTACGGTTACCTTTGACGGCACGCAGTCCTATGACCAGGACGGCAAAATCCAGTCTTTTTCCTGGGATTTTGGCGATGGATTCAGTGAGCGGGCTGCACAAACAAGTCACCAGTACCGGAAGCCCGGGTCCTATACTGCGGTCCTCATGGTAACCGATGATAGGAAAGCTTCCGACACGGATGAGATGGTGATAATGGTGGGAAACGAGCCCCCCATTGCCATAATCAGCGTTACACCGGAGCATGGATCCATCCCTTTGAAGGTAACCTTTGATGGGTCGCGTTCCTACGACCCGGACGATACAAGCCTCACCTTTTCCTGGGACTTCGGGGATGGGATCTCGGGGAGCAGTATGACAACAGGGCACACGTACGAGAACGAAGGAACCTACTCTGTCTCGCTCGTGGTGACTGATCTAAACGGTGCATCAGACCGTGCAGAAGCAACTATCATAGCCGAATCGCCCGTCCCTGTCATTCCGCCTGTTGTGCCACTGGTTGGCGTGGTTGTCATTATTGCCGGGGCTGCTATCGCTCTCTGGTATATCCGCCAGCAGATAATCAAACGCAGGCTCCCCACACCAGAGTTCCATATTACTACTGACAGCGGACTGGAATTTGAGACTGGCATGAAGAGAACATCGGATGAATTCCCTGACATCTCGGTGGAAGTCAGGTCAGGGATCTGGAAGGAGGGGGACAAGAGATGAAAGTATCACTGACAAATCCGGTGGTGAAACCTGAAACGATCGATCAGGCGATCACCGACTTGGTAACCAGCAGCCATCGTGACGACTTCCGGGAGATTCTTGCCTGGACGATCAAGACCGGTCTTGGCGAGAAGGGTGCCCGGGAACAGCTGATCAATACTCTAACGACATGTGTATCAAAAGAGCTGAGCAACGGCCTCGTCCAGGTCACCATCCAGGAACTGGAAGGAGAGAAGGAGATCAAGGCATGCTACGAGCAGACCCTTCAACCTATCTACCCCCGGATCGATTTCATCGTGAAATCAGGGGCATTCGATGTCTGGACCACAACATACTGGTTCAAAGTGATGTCGACGGTCAAGCTGGATAATCTGTCCGTCAGACTGAAAAAGGATGAAATTACCGGTTTCCAGTCGGGCACCATGCAGGCGTTCGTATCTCTTGCATACTGCGGCCATGATAAAGGGAATCCGGATCCGTTCACGCTCTTTGAGGAAAAGAAAGTACTGGATGTGAAATTATCGGACGTGGTTAGATTCGAATAACCACGAGGGGGGATAATCGTAGAACACATATTCAAAGAGGCCGGACTAACAATGAGAGACTCGAGGCTAAAGCATTATAGTTATTGAGGCTGGCCATACCCTGTTCTGATCACCCACACCGGACCCTGGTGATCCTGCACCAGTTGTCCCTCGGGAGTCCCGATAACATCAACATCAGGGGGAGCCTCTGGGAACTGCTCAACCAGTACGGGAAACCCGGCATCGATCAGCCTGCCTGCGATAATCTTTGCCACGTCAGCTGTACTGTAAATCCCTGCAACATACGGGACAATTGAAGGGGCTTCCTTCGATGCCTGCGGCCGGTTTGCATGCTCATAGGGATCAACCTCGTACCGTGCCTTGATCCCTTCCCTGACCTCGTCCGGGGTCATATCGGTCACGACAGCCCGACCATCGATGAGCATGAGATCCAGGATGATTGCTTCGAGCGGTGCCCGGGCCCTGATAGCATTCACGGTCTCAGATTCAACAAGGAAAGGCTCCTCCTTTGTGGCCGGTGATGGGGGTATCTCTGTCATCTCTTCAGCGTCCCGTAACTCAGGGAGTGTCCTTGGTACACATCTTCTGATAAGGGCTTATCCGTTCCGCTCTTGTCCGGATACCGAAAATACTGTTGTCCAGTACGGCCATTAGGGTAATCCTTTCTATTGATAGATAGAGTGACACTAACTCCATGATGAACAGATAGCCGATATACCATATCTATTACGCTCTATCACCATGTTTTGCAAGGGAACAGCGACGAGTTTTTATGGGAAAAACCGGAAGGGAAGGAACGAGAAGAATCCTATCGTTTATGAACGGGTATAGATCTACTATACAACACAGGCGAACATATTCGGGCAGGTCTGAACAATGAATCCGGACAATGGATCTTTTCTGGAGCTGGTGTATGAGGCCAGGATTGGCGATCTTCTCAAAGGGTCGGAAAAGAAGCACTTTGAAGCCAGTGGAATATACCTGAAGGGGGGGTATCTCCACATCATTTTTGATGATGAGCCATCCCTTTTACGTATCAGGCCGAACTGGCTCCAGATAGATGAGGAGCCATACCTGTTCCCATTGAAAAGCACCGGCGCAGGTTATGAAGATATCACATTTCAGTCATCAACCGGCCGTTGGCTCTGTCTTATCGAAGCCGTCAAAACGAAATCGGACGTTTATATGCCCCTTATCGATGAGTTTGACGAATCATTCTCCTTTATCAGAAGTTACTGGCTGAACTTTCCCCTCAAAGAAGGCAACAAGGGATTTGAAGGCTTGGCGATTATTCACAATAAGGGTACCGATTATCTTCTCTGTCTTTGCGAGGGAAATGATTGTAAAAGTGGTGAAAAGGGAGCAAAACCGGGAAAGGGACGTATCCAGGTCTTTAAGCAGGTCGGGGAACATTGGGAACATACGGGTAGTATCAGGCTGCCAGGAGCGGTGCGTTTCAAGGATTACGTGAGTCTCGATTTCAGCAACGGCCTTCTTACCGTAATCTCGCAGGCCTCTTCGGCACTATGGATTGGACATTGCAGGTCGCTGCATCAAGGACTAGATAATCTGTTCGATGATGATGGCCAGTCATTTCTCTTCCCACGCGACGAGAAAAATCGGACCATGTACTGCAACATGGAAGGTGTTGCCTGGCTTGGAAACGGCCAGCTGGTTGTGGTATCAGATAAGGTAAAACCTGATCAGCCCGGGCGCTGTTCCCGAAAGGACCAATCAATCCACATCTTCAAACTCCCGGACGAAGATCTACCTTTGAATTGATAATAGTGGGGTATGCTACCGGTTATAGGATGTGTATCACGGGAATGCGGTTTTTTGTATAGTACCTCATCCCCATGTCCTCTCAGCCCGATACAACCTTTCAGGCAATGCCGTTTTTTCGTATTCTACCTTCTTTTCACGTCCCCTTGGCCATGGCATACATCTGTTCCGGCAGGATTGCCGTCATGGTCTCAGTGCTGACCGTGCCACACTTGGCAATCTCGACCACCACCCTTGCCAGGACTTCAGCGGATGACAACTCAACAATGGTCACAAAATCGTATCGCCCGAATGTATAGTAATGGCTGAGGAGGGTTCCTCCCGCTGAATGGATGATCTGCTCTGTTTTTTGGTCCCGCTGTTTTGCTTCCCTCATCTTCTCAATTGCCTTGTCAGACAATTTCCCCAGGATTATGAAGAGTGGCATAATGAGCGAGATCGCAATAGGGGATGATAATAGTATGGGTAGCCCTTGAAGAGGCAGGAGTATCCGATATGCGAATGTCCTATATAAGTATGGGGGCGTTGGAAGATATGCTGACAATAGACAGCGATCATCGGAGTTTCTCTCAATTGGTATGACATAGATGACGTAAAGAACGGGATGAGGATCAATGATCCTGGAACCGTCAAAAAATCCTCCATCCGTATCTCAATCATTGAATTTTGCGTATAACCGGTGGGCAACCAGCTGAAAGATAATAAAAAACAGGAGGAGCATCCCAATATCGAGAACCGGGCTGAAATAAGCCGGGTTCCCATATGCTGCCTGAATAAGGTCATTTCCGTAGGTAAGGGGGGAAAAGTAGGAGATTACCTGACCTATTGCAGGCATCGCCTCGAGAGCAATGAAGGTCCCGGAGACGAAGATGAGGGGGAGCCGGACGAGGTTTAACATCGACATGATATCCCCCGGGCTCTCGGTCGGGTAGGCGGCAAACAGAGTTCCCATTGTCGCAAAACAGAGGGCGGTCAGAAGCATCCCCGCGATGAGGTACAGGGGGTTTGGGATCCCCGTGCCGAACGCCAGAATGCCTACGAGCAGCGGGACGAGGGCAATTCCGATGCTGTACATGAACCCCGAGAGGCTCTCGCCAAACACGATTGCATGGAGAGAAACGGGGGCGGATATCAGCCGTTCAAAGGTCTTTGTCCGGCGTTCGATCGGGATCGAGACCGGTTCGATGGTTGACGAGGAGAAGAGGAGCGTGACCGAGATCAGTCCCGGGATCAGAAGGCCGAGGGGGACGTTCTTCCCGGAGGCGAATGCCAGGAACATGAACAG
>Ga0316622_100002044_pt1 | contig 13710 bp, 10 predicted proteins | sample OWC_Aug_OW2_C1_D_FD_207646 | JGI IMG/M metagenome (GOLD analysis project Ga0316622, IMG submission 207646) | Wetland soil microbial communities from Old Woman Creek delta, Ohio, United States - OWC_Aug_OW2_C1_D5_C | ecosystem: Environmental > Terrestrial > Soil > Wetlands | place: USA: Ohio... | reverse complement strand
CGGGACCCGGGGAGCCGGCGGGCTTTGCGGACCTCATGGCAAGGCTGGAGGCGGCGCAGGAACGGCTCCCTCCCCTGTACCGGGAGCACGTGCTCATCCCCTACCGGGCTACCCTGGAACGGCTGGGAGAGGACGACTTCGAGGCGATCCTCTCCCGGGACCCTGACAGGGAGGGCGAGGCCTGTCTCCTGCTGGACATCGCCCAGGCGATCCTGCAGAACGGGGAACGGTACGAGGACCGGGCCACCGACGGGTTCCAGGAGGTGGTGAGCGACCTGTACGACGGGTTCCTCTCTGCCGAGGACCGGAAGGGGGTGAATCCCCCGGACCGGGGGGTGATCCCCCCGCTCGTCAAGTGGGGGTACCCGGAGGCCGGGCCCTACACCTGGCCGGTGGATGCCACGTCGTCCTTCGGGGTCAGGGCGGCCATCGTGAACCTGCCGCCGGCCAACGCCCGGGCCGGTATCCTGGCCTGGGCGGCCCTGGCCCACGAGACGGCGGGGCACGATATCATCCACGCCGACGAAGGCCTCGCCGAAGAGATGGCCGGAAAGGTCTGGGAGGCGCTCACGAAGGCAAAGCTGGGGAAGGTCCTCCCGGATTACTGGTCCGCCCGGATCGACGAGACCGCTTCCGATGTGCTGGGGATCCTGAACATGGGGCCGGCAGCAGGGATCGGCCTCGTCGGCTACTTCCGGGCGCTGCGGGCAGCATGGGGAGGGGATCCCGTCCTCTCCGGCGAGGGGCATCTCTCGGATCCCCACCCGGCCGACCTGCTCCGGGCGTACCTGGCGGCGGCAGTCGTCCGGCGGCTCTCCTTCTCAGGAGCCGCTCGGTGGGCCGCGGCCATCGAGCGTGAGGCGGACCGGGACCTGACCACCATCCGGCTGGGCTCCACCGTGATCCCCCCCGGGGATGCGAAGCGGTCGGCGGATATCGTGGCAGAGGTCCTGTCCCGGACCAAGATGGAACAGCTGGAGCTGCGGGCCCTGGGCCACATCCAGGACTGGCGGGACAGCGACGAACGGATTACCGCAAAGCTGCGTACCCTCCTCAGGGAGGAGGGGACGCTCCCCACCCGGTATGCAAAGGGGATCTATGCCGCCCATGTGGTGGCGGCTGCGGTCACCGTGTCGGTGGCGAAGGGTGCGGATCTCCCGCGGACCTTTGACCGGATGCTCGGGATGCTGAAGGTGATGCACGACCGGAACCCGTCATGGGGACCGCTGTACGTGGCCCACCCGGGGAACCTGTCGGCGGTCTTTCCCCTCTCGCTTCCGGCGCAGGTGCCGGATTGGGCGTGACAGGGACCACCTCTCATTTCCTCACTTTTTCCATCATCCTTATCTCCTCCCTTCTGCCACCCACTGGCCAGAGCGTTCTCCCGGCGGTGCCCGGGAGGGGACGGGAACTCCATGATCCTTGAGCGGATTACGTCAGAAGGTATCGCCCACCATTCCTACCTGGTGGGATCGGGCAGGGAGGCGGTGGTCATCGACCCCCGGCGGGATATCGGCGTGTACCTGGAGATGGCGGGCCGAAACGATCTGTGGATCACCCACGTCTTCGAGACGCACCGGAACGAGGATTACCTGATCGGGTCGCTGGAACTGGCGGGGGCCACCGGGGCCGCGATCCACCATGGGAGTGCCCTCCCCTTCACGTACGGGGAGCCGGTCCGTGAAGGGGACCGGTTCCGGGTCGGGTCCCTGGAGCTCCGGGTGCTGGAGACCCCCGGCCACACCGAGGAGTCCATCTCCCTTGCCCTCTCGGAGGCAGAATCCCCCACAAGGGTGCTGGCCGTCTTCACCGGCGACGTCCTCTTTGCTGGTACCACGGGCAGAACCGATTTCTTCCCGGGCCGGGAGGAGGAGATGGCAGGGAAGCTCCACGATTCCCTGCATCGGAAGATAGTGCCGCTGGGTGACGAAGTGATCCTCTGTCCCGCTCACGGATCCGGCTCGATCTGCGGCGCGAATATCGCGGACCGGGACCTCTCTACCCTGGGATACGAGCGGGCGGTGAACCCCCAGCTCCGCTTGGACCGGAAGGCCTTCATCGCGTACAAGGTGGCAGAGAAGCACCACACCCCTGCCTACTTCAGGCAGATGGAGCGGTGCAACCTGAAAGGGCCGCCGCCCCTTCCCCGGCACCGGTGGCTCGAGCCCCTCGCGGTGAGCCGGCTGAAGCAGCTGGCCGCGGACGGCGCCTGGCTCCTGGACATCCGGCTCCCCACCTCCTTTGCCGGGGGTCACATCCCGGGCTCCATGAACCTCTGGCGGGAGGGTGTTTCGGACTTTGCCGGCTACTTCCTCACCTATGATCGACCCCTCGTGATCATCGATGATTTCAACCTAACGCTGGAGCCCGTGCACCGCCAGCTGCTCAGGCTTGGCTTTGACCGGGTGGAGGGGTACCTGGCCGGGGGATTCTTTGCATGGGCAAGGGCAGGCGAGGCGCTCCGGCGTTCCGGGACGCTGTCGGTGCAGGAACTGAAGGATCGGCTCAACGATCCGTCCGTGTACCTGCTGGACGTGAGGGACCCTTCGCACTACGACAGGTTCGGACATCTCCCGGGCGCCCATAACGTCTACGTCAGCGAACTTCCATCTGTGATCCCCACCATTCCCCGGGATAAGGAGGTTATCACCTTCTGTGATGCCGGCTACAAGTCGTCCATCGCAGCGAGCCTGCTCCTCAGGGAGGGGTTCGGGAAGGTCTCGACGGTTCTCGGTTCCATGCAGGCCTGGCGGGCGGCGGGGTTCCCGGTGGAGCGATAGGGGGAACCAGGGGCCGGGCGGGGGTGCCCTGTGATCCGGGGATTCCAGCCAGATCGGTGGTTCCTATCGTCATATGGAGGAAGGCAGACGGGAGGGGCGGAGCCCCCTCCCTGTCCCACTTATGGGAGGCGGATTCCTCCCTTGGTGTCAGCAGGAGAGGATGATGCAGGGGGTCGATATACCCCCTTCATCGCCCCAACCCGAGACAGACCGGGCTCCACCCGACCGGGTTCACCCCGCTGATGGAGAGAGCCATAGGCTTATCGGGTGAGGGATGCAACCGGGGGTGGGGGCAGTATCCGATGGTTACTTGCCCGGCCAGGGGGCCGGATCAGAGGGCTGGCATGTCCAAGCCATTACCTTTATCTACCCTGTCATGCTATAGCTTAGCAATGCGTGGTGAATGTTTTTTCGCCCCTGGTTGCCTTTATCGGTGAGCAGAGAGCCATCCTCGCACCCGCAGGTATACTGACGGTAACGAGCAAGGGCTCCGCCGCCATGTCACGAAGTACCGCATACGGCTTCACCGGCGCAGCATACGGCTACCGCTTTTTCGGGTATCAGTAACCCGACCGTCAGATCCTGGAATCTGATCGGCCGGGAGGAGTTGTCATGAGAGGAAAACAGATCCGTCTGGAACGCATCATCAACCGGAACACGAGGAAAACGATCATCGTGCCCATGGACCACGGGGTCACCAACGGTCCCATGGCAGGGCTGATCGATATGGGGGAGACCGTTGAACTGGTGGCCCGGGGCGGGGCCAACGCAGTGCTGGGGCACCTGGGCCTCGCCCTCCACGGGCATCGTCAGCACGGCCCGGACATCGGGCTGATCCTCCATCTCTCGGGGTCCACGTCCCTCGGGCCGGACCCTAACGAGAAGGTGCTTGTGAACACGGTGACGAACGCCCTGAAGATGGGGGCAGACGCCGTTTCCGTCCACATCAACATCGGGGCTGAATCCGAGGCCCGGATGCTCCGCGACCTGGGCCGGACCTCCGTCGAGTGCATGGAGTGGGGGATGCCGCTCCTTGCCATGATGTACCCCCGCGGGGCCAAGATCCGGAAGGAGAACGATACGGAGCAGGTGGCGCTCGCCGCCCGCGCCGCGGCGGAGCTGGGGGCCGACATCGTGAAGACCGTGTACACGGGCGACCCCGACAGCTTCCGGATCGTGACCCGGGGATGCCCGGTGCCCGTGGTGGTGGCGGGGGGTTCCAAGACCGATGAACGGGTGACCCTCACCCTCATCGCAGGCGCCATGGAGGGGGGGGCGGCCGGTATCTCCATCGGCCGGAACGCCTTCCAGCACCCGGCCCCCGACCGGTTCGTCAGGGCGGCCGCCGCCATCGTGCATGAGGGAAGGACCGTGGACGAATCACTGGAGATTCTTAAGGCTTGAAGGAACAAGGAGTGATCAACGTATGATTGGAAAGGACATCAGGATCGAGCGGATCATTGACAGGAACACGAAGCGAGCGGTGATCATCCCCATGGACCACGGGTTCTCCCTGGGGCAGATCAAGGGGCTCACGGACATGACCAGGGTGATCACCGACGTATCGGACGGGGGAGCCAACGCCATCGTGCTGCATAAGGGGATGGTGAAGGCCGGACACCGGAAGCACGGGAGGGACATCGGGCTCATCGTCCACCTCTCGGGGTCCACCAGCCTGAACCCGGATCCCAACGACAAGGTGCTGGTCTGCACCGTTGAGGAGGCCATCGTCCTCGGAGCGGACGCGGTCTCCATCCATGTGAACCTGGGCGCCCCCAACGAGTCAAAGATGATTGAATCGGCCGGCGAGGTAACCAAGAAATGTGCCCGGTGGGGGATCCCGCTCCTGGCCATGGTGTACCCCCGGGGCAAGGGGATCGATCCGGTCTCGCCACAGGCGGTGGGGCAGTGTGTCCGCGTGGCCGAGGAGATGGGGGCCGACATGATCAAGACGAACTACACCGGCGACGTTTCCTCCTTCCGGGAGATTACCGCCGCCTGCTCGGTGCCGGTGATGGTGGCCGGCGGTGAGAAGGGCGGGGACCTGGAAGCCCTGAAGATGATCCGGGACGCGGTCAGGGCTGGGGCTGCCGGGGTCTGCATGGGCAGGAACGCCTTCCAGCGGGAGAACACCACCCAGTTCACGAAGGCGATCTGCCGGGTGGTCCACGAGGAAGAGGACCCGGCCCGGGCACTGGAGAAGGCAGGATGAAGGAGTTCTGGGTGGAGGTCCGCCCCTGGAAGAAGGAGCTGGCCACCACCGCACTGGAGAGCGGTGCCGACGTGCTTGTCGTGGAGCACGCGGCAAAGGCTCGGGAGCTTGCCCGGGTCAGGACGGTGGCCCCGGACGGCGACCTGGTGCCCGGGAAGGATGTCTTCGAGGTGCAGATCCGGGGCCGGGCCGACGAGGACGAGGCGGTGCGCCGGGCAAAGGAGGGCTACGCAGTGGTCTCCACCACCGACTGGACCGTGATCCCGCTGGAGAACCTGGTGGCCCGGGCGGACCGGGTCATCGCCCGGGTGCGGAACGCCGGTGAGGCGGAGCTTGCCCTCCGGGTGCTGGAGCGGGGGGTCCACGGGGTCCTCCTCGCTACTGCCGATGCAGGCGAGATCCGGAAGGTGGGGGCCCTTGTGAAGGGTTCGGAGGGAGCCGTCCCGCTGGTTCCCTTCACGGTCACCTCGATCCGGCCGGTGGGCATCGGTGACCGTGTCTGCGTGGACACCTGCTCCATGATGGCCGAGGGGCAGGGGATGCTTGTCGGGGACACCTCGTCGGCGTTCCTGCTCGTCCAGGCCGAGACCGCCGAGAACCCCTACGTGGCCCCCCGGCCGTTCCGGGTGAACGCGGGGGCCGTCCACGCGTACCTGATGAAGTCAGACGGGAAGACGGCGTACCTCTCCGAGCTCTCGGCAGGGGACCACGTGGCGGTGGTGACCTCCTCGGGCTCCTCCACCGACGCGGTGGTGGGCCGGGTGAAGATCGAGCGGAGACCGCTCCTCCTCGTGGAGGCGGAGGCCGGCGACGTGAAGGCAACGCTCGTCCTCCAGAACGCAGAAACCGTGCGGCTCATCGGCGAGAACGGGACGCCGGTCTCGGTGGTGGCGTTGAGGAAAGGGGACCGGGTGCTGGGTGCCATCGCCGAGGGCGGCCGCCACTTCGGCACCGCGGTGAAGGAGACGATCAAGGAGAAGTGAGGATGAAGGCAGGGATCATCGGGGGGACCGGGAAGATGGGGAACCTCTTTGCCGGGGTGCTGGCCCGGGCAGGCTGGGAGGTGATGGTCTCGGGGCGATCCACCCCCCTCACTGCCCGGGATCTGGCAGCGAAGGCTGATCTCGTCATGGTCACTGTGCCCATCCGGGAAACGGTGCCGGTGATCCGGGCGATCGCCCCCCTGCTCCGGGAGGACCAGGTGATCTGCGACCTCACGTCCGTGAAGGTGGCACCGGTCCAGGCGATGCTCGAGTCAAGGGCAGAGGTGATCGGGTTCCATCCCATGTTTGGACCCGGCGGTTCCGGCCTCCGGAACCAGACGATCATCGCGATACCGGCCCGGTGCCGGGAGGAGACGGCGGAACAGCTGTACCGCGCTTTCCGGGCCGAGGGGGCACGGGTCACCGTTACCACACCGGAGGCCCACGACCGGCTGATGGCCGTGATCCAGGGGATCACCCACTTCTCCACCCTCTGCGTGGCCGGCGCCATGCGGACCCTGGGGACCGATGTCGGCGAGGCCCTGGCGGCAACGAGCCCCGTGTACCGCATCCAGCTGGACCTGGTGGGACGGCTCCTCTCCCAGGACCCGGCCCTCTATGCCGACATCCTGCAGATGAACCCGGAGACCGGGCCGGCCCTCGCCGTCTTCGAGGGCGTGGTCCGGGATCTCAGGGAACGGGTGGCCTCCGGGGATCCCACCGCATTCGAGGATTTCTTCCGGATGACGGCCGTATCCTTCCGGGGCGATGCATGCCGGGCTACGGAAGAGACCGACCGCATGATCGAACTCCTGGTGGAGGGACCGTCATGAGGCTTTCGGCGGAGGGAACCATGAGGATCCTGCGGGAGGAGCCACGGTGGTTCCCCCCGGAGGAATCATGATCGGAGTCCTTGGACCGCAGGGCACCATCAGCCACGAGCTCGCGGAACGGCTCTTTCCAGGCCAGGCCGTGCCCCTCCCCACCATCCGGCAGATCTTTGCCGACGTGGAGGCGGGGAAGATGGAGGGTCTTGTCCCCCTGGAGAACAGTGAGGCGGGCGGGGTGGGGGCAACCCTGGACGGGCTCCTCTCCCACGGGGTCTTCATCACTGCCGAGGCGTACCTGGAGGTCCGCCACCACCTGGCGGCCCGGGTTCCCCTGGAGCATGTGACCCGGATCTATGCCCATCCCCAGACCCATGAGCAGTGCAGCATCTTTCTGGACCGGCTGGGCGTGGAGGTGATCCCTACCTCGTCCAATGCCGCATCGGCGCAGGAGGTGCTGCGCCACCCGGGGAGCGGGGCGCTCCTTTCCCGGTTCACCGCCACCCACTACGGGATTCCTCTCATCAGGGAGGACGTGCAGAACAGCCCGGGGAACATCACCCGGTTCGTCCGGATCGCGGCGTCCCCGGGCAGATGCCCCCCGTGTACCAAGTGCAGCCTGCTCATCGATCCCCATACCGACCGCCCGGGGCTCCTTCACGACCTGCTGGGGGTCTTCTCGGCCCGGGGCATCAACCTGACCCGGATCGAGTCCCGGCCCTCCAAGCGGGGGATGGGGAGCTACGTCTTCTTCATCGACTTCCAGATGGCGACCGGGTGGGAAGGGGCTGTTGCCTTCCTGAAGGAGATCACCCATGTGAAGGACCTGGGGTGCTACTCCCGGCTGGAGGTTCCCGAGTGAAGGTGACCCTCCGGAAGGGAGAGGGCCTGGACCTCCGGTTCACGGCGCCCCCCTCCAAGAGCTACACCCACCGGGCCCTGATTGCCGGCGCCCTTGCCGAAGGGGACACGGTGCTCCGATCCCCCCTCATGGCAGAGGACACCCGCCGGACCCTTGCGGCGCTCCGGGCACTGGGGGCAGGGATCACGGAGAGCGGGGGAACCCTACGGATCAAGGGGTCGGGATGCAGGCTCCCCGGCGGCGGGCCGGTGACCCTGGACCTGGGGAACTCGGGCACCTCCCTCCGGCTCCTCGCTTCCATCGCCCTGCTGGCACCCCGGGAGGTGACGCTGGACGGCTCCGCCCGGATGCGTGAGCGGCCCGTGGGTCCCCTGGCCGACGCCCTCGCGGTGCTGGGGGGCCATGCCCGGTACCTGGGTGAGACGGGCTATCCTCCCCTCACCGTCTGGGGAACCTTCCGCGGCGGGGAGGTGACGGTGAACGGGTCCATCTCCAGCCAGTTTGCATCCTCGCTCCTCCTTGCGGGGCCCTGCGGGGCCGAAGACCTGGTGCTCCGGATCGACCCCCCGCCGGTCTCCGCCAGTTACCTGGATGTCACGGCCGGCCTGATGCAGACCTTCGGGGCGCAGGTGGAGAGGGAGGGCTCCACCCGGTTCCGGGTCCCGGCAGGGAAGGGGTACCGGGGGATCGACTACCGGGTGGAGGGGGACTACTCCTCGGCTTCCTACCTGATGGCCCTGGCCGCCGTGGCCGGCGGGAGGGTGACAGTGGATGGCCTGGCGTCGTGCTCGGTGCAGGGCGACCGGGTCTTTCCCTCGATCCTGGCCGCCATGGGGTGCACCGTTCTCGTGGAGGATACCTCGCTCACCGTCGAGCGGACCGGCCCGCTCCACGGCGTGGACATCGACATGTCCGCATCGCCGGACACGGTGATGACGGTCTGTGCCGTGGCACCCTTTGCCGCGAGCCCCACCACCATCCGGGGAGTGAGCCATCTCCGGTACAAGGAAAGTGATCGGATCCGGGTGATGGCCGGCCACCTCCGGTCCCTGGGAGGGAAGGTGGAGACCGGGAAGGACTGGATACGGATCTTCCCGGCAGCACTCCGCGGGGGCACGCTGGACCCGGCAGATGACCACCGGATCGCCATGGCCTTCGCCGTCATCGGGATCGGTGCCGGTGGCGTCACGGTGGATCACGCGGAGACCGTGGGGAAATCCTTCCCCGGGTTCTGGGACCAGCTGAAGGGGGCCGGGCTTCTGTGAGGGTGGTCCTCATCGGGTTCCGGGGCACGGGAAAGAGCCACGCGGGGAGCCTCCTTGCCGGGCAGATGGGGATTCCGTTTCTGGACCTGGACCGGGAGATCGAAACCCGGGCAGGCGGCCCGATCCCTGAAATCTTCCGCACCGAGGGCGAGGAGGGCTTCCGGAGGCGGGAACGGGAGGTGATCGCGGCCCTCCCCCCTGGTCCCCTCGTGGTGGCGGCCGGTGGCGGGGCTATCCTGGATCCCGAGAACGTGCGGCACATGCGCAGGGACACCCGGATGGTGCTCCTCAGGGCATCGACGGACGCCATCCTGGAACGGATCAGGGGGTCCGGACGTCCGTCCCTCACCGGGCTCCCGCTGGAGGAGGAGGTACCTGCCCTCCTCTCCGCCCGCCGCTCCGCGTACCTGGCAGCGGCGGATTTCTGCATCGACACCTCCACCCTGTCGCCGGCGCAGACCGCGGATACGATCAGGGCGGTACTTGGCGGGAGAACCGTGGCGCCGGAATCCCTGACCGGGGGGCTCCGGCTCCTTGCCACTCTCGGGATACCCGGCACGGACCCGGGACGGATCCGCAGGATCCTCCAGGGTGACGGGGAAGATCCCCTCACCCGCATCTGCGGGGTCGCCGGGAATCCCGTGCTCCACTCCCGGACCCCGGCCTTCCAGAATGTCCTTTTCGCACGCTACGGCCTCGGGTTCTTCTCCACCTTCTTCCAGCCGGAGGAGATAGGGAGCCTTCTTCGGGCGATGCGTCTCCTGGACTTCCGGGGATCTGCGGTCACGATCCCCTTCAAGGAGCAGGTGATCCCCCAGCTGGACACGGTGGACCGGGACGCGGCGGCCATCGGTGCCGTGAACACGGTGATCCAGTGCGGCGGGGAACTCAGCGGGTACAACACCGACTGGCTGGGTATCCGTGGTCCCCTGGAGCATCTGAAGGGTTCCAGGGCAGCGCTGGTGGGCGCCGGCGGGGCTGCCGCGGCCGCGGCCCACGCCATGCGCTCGCTGGGAATGGAGGTGACCATCCTGAACCGGACACCGGAGAGGGCCCGGCAGCTCGCAGCGCGGTTCGGGTGCGCGTCCGGACCCCTGACGGAACTGGAGCGGCTCTCGCCCGACGTGCTGGTCCATGCCACCCCGGTGGGAATGCACCCGGATACCGGCATGGCCGTCCCTGTCCGGGCACTGCGGGCAGGGATGACGGTCTTTGACCTGGTGTACACGCCACCCGAAACGCCGCTGATCCGGGCGGCCCGGGCAGCAGGCTGCAGGGTGATCCCGGGGACCGAGATGTTCATCCGCCAGGCCCGCGAACAGTTCCGGTACCTCACCGGGATCCTGCCGGGCGAGGGCGAGATCAGGGAGGCCATGGAACCATGAACACCTTTGGCAGGAATTTCCGGTGCACCACCTTCGGCGAGAGCCACGGGAAGGCGCTGGGGGTCGTCATCGACGGGTGCCCGTCGGGGCTGGCCCTTGCGGAAGGGGACATCCAGCCCCTTCTGGACAGGCGGCGGCCAGGAACAGGGCCTCTCGTCTCTGCACGAGCCGAGCCGGACCGGGTGGAGATCCTCTCCGGGATCTTCGAGGGGAGGACCACCGGCGCACCGGTGGCGCTGCTGGTCCGGAACCGGGACGCAAAGCCAGGCGAGTACGAATCACTCCGGGACGTCTTCCGGCCCGGCCACGCCGATATCACGTACCGGGCCAGGTACGGGGTCCGGGACCACCGCGGCGGGGGCCGATCCTCGGGACGGGAGACCGTGGGCCGGGTGGCGGCCGGGGCCGTGGCCATGAAGATCCTGGTCCTCAAGGGGATCCGGATCCGGGGGGAGATCCGGGAGATCCACGGGGCCTCCACCCCGGAGCAGTGGGAGGAGGAGATCCAGAAGGCGAAGTCCGGGGGCGATTCGGTGGGCGGCATCGTGGAAATCGTGGCCGAGGGCTGCCCCGCGGGCCTCGGTGATCCCGTCATGGGGAAGCTGGACGGGGCCATTGCCGGCGCCATGATGGGTATCGGCGCCGTGAAGGGAGTGGAGATCGGGACCGGGTTCGCTGCCGCAGGGATGCGGGGGAGCGAGCATAACGATCCCCTCGTTCCGGGCGGGTTCCTCTCCAACCACGCCGGCGGGATCCTAGGCGGGATCAGCACCGGCCAGGATATCGTGGTCCGGATCGCGGTGAAGCCCACGCCGTCCATCTCGAAACCGCAGCAGACGGTGGACACGCAGGGGAACGCCCGGGAGATCCGGGTGGAGGGGAGGCATGACCCCTGCATCGTGCCCCGGATCGTGCCCGTGGCCGAGGCGATGCTTGCTCTCGTCATCCTGGACGCCTGGCTGGAGCGGGAGAAGTACCGGGCATTCCTCCACTGAAGCAGGCTGACGCCGCCCGGGGATACACCAGCCCATCAGTATCCGGTGTCAGGGCGTATCCTCTCGTGGGGGAGGGCCACGGCCCCTCCCGTCAGTGATGATAATACAACAACGCCGGCAACCGTTATCGTCTCATGAAGTCCACCGGATCTACCGTGAGCGGTGAAGGAACGAAGGAACCCGTCCGGTATGCCCCCGAGACCTGCGCCCACTGTGAGGGCGAGGGGTGCTGCTACTGTGATAAAACCGGGAAGGTGCTGGTGGCCCAGCCATCAAAAAAGTGCCGGCACTGTGAAGGGGTTGGGTGCATCTACTGCGGGTTCACCGGCTGGGCCGGTCTTTTCTGCGCCAAAGCCGGGATGGACGGCGTCCTCCCCCCCTGATCCCCGCTGAGGATGCAGGTTTTCTTCGGAGTATCGCTTCCTCACTGATTTTCTCAGTGGGGATTCTCGTGTGCCCTCACCGCCGCGTGGAGACCCCTGACGGCGCAGTATTCCCTTATCGACACAGGTCGGCGCTATACATGTGCGGACCAGTACTGGGACGCTCCTGGGGGGCTCCGCCGCCCCGCCGCGTGGGCGACTCCCCGCGGTTGATCCGGACTGAAGAATCCAAGGAACAAAAACTCTCGACACGGTCTATCCTCATCAGGGGTGGGACCGGGAGGGGGCAGCGTCGCCTCCCGCACAGTGTCCCTGAAAAGCATTTTGAGAAAAAACTGAAAAAAACGAAGAGCAACCCATCCACATCAGGATGGGCGGCAGTCCCCACACACTCCAGGTCGTTTCACCGGCAATCAACAAACCTCTCGAACCGAACCAGGCGCTCACTTCGTGAGCAGGGTCCACAGCTCCCGGAACTCGCGGATGTGGTATTGCCCGGCTGCCGTCGGTACACCGGCATGGGTGTACACCAGTTCCGAGCCGAAGAGGGAGAGGAGGGCACGGGCATACCGGAACTGTTCACCCGAAACGCCGACGCAGATGGGTTTCTCCGCCGCAAGGGTGTAGGAGAAGAGGGCGACGAGGTCCCACGGGTCCCGCGGGGTGACCACGATCTTTGGGAGATCGCCGTAGGAGCGGAGATCCCGTTCCAGTGATTTCAGCTGCTGGAGGTCCGGCATGCCGGCCAGATGGCAGGAGGCGATGATCTGCCTCCCGGCGTTCCGGATCCCGGGGGCATGGCGCCGGAACCGGAGTTCCATGTCCACCCATTCCGCCAGGGGCAGCAGCGGACGGAGGATCCGGATCCATTCCTTCTCGTCACCCGCGAACCGCCCGCCCTCAGCCCTGCTCCTGAGGGTGGCGATCACCGGAATTCCCGCCTGCCGGAGGGGCTGCACCGATTCCAGGAGGCCGGTGCCGCCGATATCCAGCCGGACCTCCACCAGGTCGGGGTGCAGTGCTGACAGATCCCCGGGGACGCCACCCTCGCCGATCGAGACCACCATCTTCATGGATCAGGTTCCTCCCGTTTCCACCTCATCTTCAGGCGCTCGGGTGCTTATACATTCCGGGGGAGGGAAATGGCCGGTGCACGCGGGATTCCCGTTCCCCCTCAGTCGCCCTCCCACGGTTCCGGTCCTTTCAGGAAATGGCCGGTGGTGATGCCACCCCTGGCCACCTTCCGGATCTCCTCCTTCAGGTCCTCCAGGGTACGCACGGTGTGTGCATCCCGTAGTGCGGCCACAGATATCCCCTGACGGTAGATCTCCGTGATCCTCCCCGCATACCGCGGCGAACGGTCCCGTGCATCGATGCAGAGGATCGGGAGAGCAGTATCGATGAGGGTGGGAAGGTGATCGATCAGGCAGGTCTCCACCGCGTTCCGGATCACGGTGTGGCACACCGCATCAACCGAGAGGGGAAAGATCCGGCGGCGTTCATCCTGGAGGCCCAGGAAGGGGCCTCTTGCCAGGCGATCCCGGTCCGCTCCCGTGATGCCTGTGAGGGATCGTGGCAGGCAGTCCCGGCTCACCATCACCTCCTGGTTTCCCTGGACCGGGTATTCCAGGAGCGGTCCCCGGCCTCCGGCCAGGGCGGCGGAGAGGGGAAAAAGCCCGGAGAGCGGGAGCTCCGGCGAAAGTGCGAGGGAGGTGAATGGCGGGGAGAGGGCCAGGATGGTGGAGAGGTTCGTCACGTTCAGGCCCTCGCCGCCCATGAGGGGAAGACCGGGGCACGATCCCCGGACCGCGGCCGCGTCACCGGTCCCCTCCACCCGTACTCCGTCCAGGCGCGGGGCGATCCGGGGGAGGAGGGGGATCACCGCATCCAAGAAGTCCCGCCGGGTGATCCTCGGCCACCTCCAGGCCAGGAACGCATCCTTTTCCCGGAGGGAATCAGCGGCCGCCTCAAGCTGGCACAGGATCCGTTCCCCCGCCTCCCCGGGATCCAGGTCTGGC
>Ga0316622_100002043_pt1 | contig 13712 bp, 10 predicted proteins | sample OWC_Aug_OW2_C1_D_FD_207646 | JGI IMG/M metagenome (GOLD analysis project Ga0316622, IMG submission 207646) | Wetland soil microbial communities from Old Woman Creek delta, Ohio, United States - OWC_Aug_OW2_C1_D5_C | ecosystem: Environmental > Terrestrial > Soil > Wetlands | place: USA: Ohio... | reverse complement strand
TTCGACCGGGACGCGACTCTCGCCCGCGCGGAACGCCTCGCTCAACCCGATCCCCGCGGGATCTGCGCAACGGGTGGGCGAGCCGGCCAGACCTCCCCCGAAGCCGCAGTCGTGAGTTTCTGGCGTGCATGGGGCGAGGGGGGGCGGGCGGCAGCCGAGCGATACCTTCTCTCCGGGGGGCGCGAGACCGCACCCGACCAGATACCCGGCGCGTTCTCAGAAAGCTCGCAGGCAGGACAAATCCGCGTGGCCTGGATCTTCTCGCTGAGCGGAGGCCCCTCCCAGGCCACGGTGGTCTATCAGGTCGAGCGCAAGGACGGAGACGGGCCCGGCCCCCGCTGCGCCAGGACAGACACCCGCTTCACGCCGGATGGTTGGTTCCTCGCGGATTTACCCGTTCTTGACAAAGGCCCGTGTCGTCCTTAGGGGTGACAAATTGTGACACCGGGACAAAAAATTTGACTGGACGGCCAGCCAAAATCCCCGCAAGGAAACACTGGTTCTCAGCCTAGCCAATCTGTGACTTTTCAAAATTCGCTGTGTTTATAATCACTTATATCGCATCAGCTTTAGACGGCGACGGAGTCGCCCGAATGGCATCGCTTCTGCATCCTTCTCGTGCTGTCCGAGGATCTTTACCGAGGAGACTCGAAGGAGCGAACTCAAACTTCACCCAAACCCAAAAGGAGGATCTCCAATGCTGAAGGCGCTGCGAAAGAAGTCCAAGGGCTTCACCCTGATCGAACTGCTGATCGTCGTGGCGATCATCGGTATCCTGGCCGCCATCGCCATCCCGAACCTGCTGTCGGCCCAGAAGAAGTCGAAGTACGCGCGCGCGGCCTCCGACACCAAGACGGCCGTCACCCAGGGCATCGTGTACTCGAACGACAAGAACCAGAACCCCGGGACCATGACAGCCCTGCGAACTGCCGGTTACGCCAACATCGCCAACGAGGACCCGTGGGGGAAGGCCTGGAACTACTCCGGAAGTTTCGCGGACACGGGCACTCCCGCCAACCAAGGCGAGATGGGGGTGTGCAGCACCGGTCCGGCCCAGACGGCGACCGACTCCTACTGTGTCGCCAACTTCAACCTCACCTACACGGGCACGGCCCCGAACGTGGACGGCAGCGTGGGGTACTCCAGCATCTACGGGTCGTGGCAGGGAAAGGCCTAGCCTAGACACGACCGAGTCCCAGTCCGTCTAACAGCGAAGGGGCAGGCGAGCTACATGGCCTGCCCCTTCGTCGTGTTGGCGGCCCCGGAGACGATAGAGCCCGGTGTTGCCCTCCACGAAAACCTCCTTGACGACCCTCACGCTTTCGGTCTTTAATCCTCCGAAACCTCTGTGAGGACCGATGGAACCGATCATCGAAATCCGCGGTTTGTGCAAGGACTTCCGCGTGGGGTTCTGGCGGAAGCGCGTGCGGGTGCTCCATCCGCTGGATCTTGCGGTGCAGTCCGGAGAGATCTTCGGTTATCTGGGCCCGAACGGCGCGGGAAAGACCACCACGCTGAAGCTCCTGACCGGCTTGATCCTTCCCACCGCCGGATCGGCGAAACTCCTCGGCCACGACCTGACCGAGGTCGTGGCCAAGCGGCAAATCGGCTTCCTGCCCGAGCACCCGTACTTCTACGACTACCTCACCGGCCGAGAATTCCTCGACCTGTGCGGCCGGCTGTTCGGCCTTCGGGCGCCGCTTCGCCGTGACCGGATCGCCCGCTTGCTGCGCCTGACGGAGCTTCAGACCGCCGCCGACCAGCAACTCCGCAAGTACTCCAAGGGGATGCTGCAGCGCCTCGGCCTGGCGCAGGCGCTGATCAACGACCCGCGCCTGGTGATCCTCGACGAACCCATGTCCGGCCTCGATCCGCTCGGCCGGAAGGCGATGCGCGATATCATCTTGCAGCTCAAGGCCGAGGGTCGAACGGTCTTCTTCAGCTCTCACATCCTCCCGGACGTCGAGGTGCTGTGCGACCGGGTGGCGATTCTGGCTGCCGGGCGGCTTCGCGATGTGGGACGCCTCGCGGACATCCTCAAGACACCGACGGAGGACATCGAACTCATGCTCCAGCGAGTCCCCGACGGCCTCCTGACGTCTCTGCAGGCGCTCGCCCACGCCCCCCTGCTGCATCAACCGGACGGCGTGCTGGTGCGGCTCCCGGACGAAGCTCGGCTCGATGAGGCCCTCCGTGCGGCGCTCGCCGCCGGCGCCCGCGTCGTCAGCGTCGTGCCCCAACGGCAGACCCTGGAAGACCATTTCGTCCGCGAGGTCCAGGGGGCGACCCGATGACGATTGCCGCTATCGCCTGGAACACGTTCCGCGAGGCCGTGCGGGACCGCATCCTCTACTCGATCTTGGCCTTCGCGCTGCTCCTGATCGGGGCCTCGGTCGTCGTGGCGGGGCTGTCGATCGGCCAGGAGAGCCGGATCGTCAAGGACCTCGGGCTGGCCAGCACCACCCTCTTCGGGACGTTCATTGCCATCTTCCTGGGGATCACCCTCGTCTCGAAAGAGATCGAGCGGCGGACGATCTATCTCATCATTCCCAAGCCCGTCTCGCGCCCCGGCTTCCTCATCGGGAAGTACTGCGGCCTGGTGCTGACCCTCACGGTCACCGTCGGCGTCATGGGCGTGATGGTCTTTCTCCTTGCCGCGCTCGTTGACGGCGTCGTGACGCCCGCGCTGCTGATCGCCATCGGTGTGGATTTTGTGGCGCTCATGATCGTCACGGCGGTGGCGCTCCTCTTCTCCACGTTCTCCACGCCGACCCTCAGCGCGATCTTCACCGTCGCGATCTTCGTCATCGGGCGCCTGAGCGGCGACCTGACCGTGTTCGCCGATCAGTTCGCGGATCAGGCTTTGAACCGCGCGATATGGGTGACGTATCTGGCGCTTCCGGACCTCGGGCGCTTCCAGTTCGGCTCGCGCGTCGTGCAGGGGCTTCCGCTGGCTCCGGCGGACATCGGCACGACGGCGGCGTACGGTCTGGCCTACACGTGCTTCCTGCTCCTCCTCGCCATCGCCATCTTCCAGCGGCGAGACTTCAAATGAGTCCTCTCGCACCCCGTCGCCTCGCCCACGCCCCGTGGCTTGCCGGCGTGCTGGCCGGCGCGGTGCTCATCGGCGTCGTCGTTCCCCTGCACCGCCACCAGGCGGTGGCGACGAAGTTTGACCTCGTGGAGGAGCGGGTGTGGCTTCTGCCGCCGGCGGGCGCGCTGCGGGTCGCCTCGCTCGGATTCCATGCGATGGCCGCCGACACGGTCTGGCTGCTCACGGTCCAGTACATCGGAAGCCACCTGATCGGCGACCAGCAGTTTCCCCACCTGCGCCGTTTGGTCGAGACGGTCGTGGATTTGGACCCGCACTTCGTGGAAGCGTATACCCTGGGAGCGCTGTTCCTGAACTACTCGGGCGCGCGCGTGCAGATCGCTTTGGATCTGCTCGAACGGGGCCATCGGGCCAATCCGAACCGATGGGAACTTCCGCACGACATCGCCCGGACGTACTACCTGGAGCTGAAGGACTACGCCAAGGCGCTGGAGTGGTTCACGATCGCCGATCAGATTCCGGGGCGCCCGCACTACGTGCCGCGGTTCATCGCCCGCCTGTACGCCGCTACCGGCCACCGCGAGACGGCCCTGGAGCTCTGGCAAGCCATGCGCGACGCCGCCACCAGCGACTGGGTCCGGGACATCGCCGATCGAGAGATCGCCAAGCTGGAACGCCAACCCGCGACCCCGCCGACAGGCGGCGGGGCGACCAAGCCGTGACCGGTCCCCCGCTGCCCATCGAAGCCGGTGATCGCCGGGATTCCGTCCCCGTGGGCTCGTGGGCCTTCACCCTGACGGCCCTGCTCGCCTTCGCCGTCTACGTGGATAGCCTGACGTACCAGTTCGTCTGGGACGACGCGGTGATGGTGGCGCAGAACTGGCGGCTCCGCGACCCGGCGAGCGTGCTGCAGTTGCTGCGGGCGGATTTCACCGTCCTGACCTCGGGGTTGATGGAGGGGCATTACTACCGCCCGGTCGCCGCGCTGGCGCTGGCGGTCGACCTGTGGCTCTGGGGCCCGGCCCCCGCGCCGTTCCACCTCGTCAACGTCCTGCTCCACGCCGCAATCACCGTGCTCGTGGGTCGCCTGGCCTTGGCACTCGGCGCGGGGCGGCTCGCAGCGGTCCTGGCGGCCCTCGGCTTCGCCCTTCATCCGGCTCACGTCGAAGCCGTGGCCTTCGTGTCGGCTCGCAGCGATCTGCTTCCCGGCCTGTTCGTGCTGGGTTGTCTCCTCGCATACCGCAGGGTGTCCGGTGCGGGCGCGCGTGCCTACTCCTGGTGGGCGATCGCCGCAATCCTGCTCGTCGCGGCCATGCTGGCCAAGGAATCGGCGGTCATTCTGCCCGCCCTCATGAGCCTCAGTGACCTCTTGTTTCCCGTTGATCGCGGCGCGCCCGATCCGCACAGGGGCGCGTGGAGATCCGCCGCCCGGGCGCTGCCGTTCTGGGGGCTGACCGCCGCCCTCGTGGCCTGGCGGCTCCCCGCGCTCCGTTACCTGGGCGGAGACCGCATCACCGGGGACGACCTCTGGCACCGCCTGCCCGGCTCGCTCGAAATCCTGGCCCGGTACGCCGGCCTGACCGCGCTCCCGAACCACATGCAGCCGTTCTATTCCCTCCCCAGACCGCATTCCCTTGCGGATCCCGGCCCACTGCTCGGCCTGTTGGTGGTTGGCGGACTCCTGGCCTGTATGGCGTGGACCTGGCGGCGGGCTCCGCTCATCGCTTTTGGCGCCGGGTGGTTCCTGGTCACGGCGGTGCCGGTCCTGGACCTCGTCCCGCTGTCGTTCCGCGAGATGGGTCTCGCCGACCGGTATCTCTATCTCCCGTCCGTCGGCTGGTGCCTCGCGCTGGCCTGGGGGCTCGCGGCGATGCTGGAGCGCGGACGGTGGCGGCGCCTCGGCTGGACGGTGCTGGTCGCCATGATCGTCGCGTATTCGTGGTGGCTGCTTCGCTACGCTCCCATCTGGCGGGACAATTTCACGCTGTATGCTCGGATGGAGCAGGTCGCCCCGCGCTCGCCAACGCCGCCCCTCAACCTCGGTTTGACCTATTTTCGCGCCAATGACCTCGCGTCAGCCGCCGCGGCCCTCGAGCGGGCTGTCCGCCTGAATCCGGCATTGCAGCGACCCCGGGCGATTCTCGCCTTGACGTATGTCCTGCAAGGCCGATTGCAGGACGGCTTCCGGCTCCTGCAGGGCTTGGAGTCCGAGGGAGCAAAGGACCGCGACTATTTCGTGGCCGGGGCGACCGCGCTTCTGGAGGTGGGTGATGCGGCGAAAGCGGCAGTCGTCGCGGACACGGGCGTCCGCCTGCACCAGGGCGACGCCACGCTGCGCGAGCTTCTGGCGCGCGCCCTGGAGCGCGCCGGCCGGCCCCAGGAAGCCGCGGCGAGATACGGCGAGGCCGTCGCGCTGAACCCCGACCTCGTGCAAGCCGAGGAAGGCCTGGCGCGTCTGCACCGGCACGCCGGCGACGTGGCGCAGGCCGAGCGCCACCTGCTCCGCGCCATCGAGATCGCCCCGGCCCGTCTCCAGCCGCTCCGGGAGCTGGCCCTCCTGTGGGAGGCGCATGGCAACCGAGCGGACAGTCTCCAGTTGTGGCGCGACGTGCTGTCGCTGGCTCCCGACGGGGTGGTCATCCGGGAGGCCGTGGATCACATCCGCCGCCTGGAAGGACCGGCTGCCTCCGTCGAGGCCGAAGCCGGCAAGGGAAAGCGACCATGACGACATTCATCGCGTTCCTCTTCGGGTCCATTGTGGGGAGCTTCCTCAACGTCTGCATCTACCGGCTGCCGCGAGGGGAAAGCTTCGTGACGCCGCGTTCCCACTGCCCGGGGTGCGGGAAGCTGATCCGCGCCTGGGACAACATCCCTATTCTGAGCTTCCTCATCCTCCGGGGCCGCTGCCGCGACTGCGGCCAGCCGATTGCCTGGCGCTACCCGCTCGTGGAAGGGCTGACTGGTCTGCTCTTCGCCTTGACCATCCTCCAGTACGGCCCGACGGCCCTGGCGGCATCGCTCCTGCTCTTCGTGGCCGCGCTGGTCGTCATCGCCTTCGTGGACCTGGACCATCAGCTCATCCCCAATATCATCACGCTGCCCGGGATCCCGCTGGGACTGCTGGCGGGCCTGGCCGTCGGCGGCGCCCCGATCCTGGATCGAATCCTGGGGGCGCTCACGGGGGCCGGCTTTCTCTACCTTGTGCTGCTCTACGGGGGGGCGCTGTACGGGCAGGATGCCATGGGGGAGGGCGACCTGAATCTCATGGCCCTGGTCGGCGCCTTCCTGGGGTGGAAGGCCGTCGTGGTGACGCTACTCGTGGGCTGCCTGAGCGGATCGCTGGTCGGCCTGACCTTGATCGCCCTTCGGCGGCTCGGCAGGCGCGAGCACATGCCCTTCGGCCCATTCCTCGCCTTGGGGGCGCTGGTCAGCCTGTTCTGGGGAGACACGCTCGTCGCGTGGTATGCGGGCCATCTGCAGTAGACGCTGCGGGCGCGTTGCTGCTGAGGGTCGGCATACGCTCACTTGCCATCGCGGAGCTTCAGCTTTTCCTCCACGGCCTGCAGACGCTCGCGGACTGCGGGCGCCATCGGATGGTCTGCGCTGATGCGCTGCAGAAGGGCCTGCAGCTGGTCCCGCGCGTCGCCCAAGGACCCGCCTCGCTCCGCCACCGCGGCGAGCACCCAGTAGGGCAGCAGCAACGTCTTGTCCGCTCGCAGCGCGGCCTGCGCCGCGGCGACGGCATCCGCATGGCGCCCCATCTGCAGGAACGCCTCTGCCAGCTCGGCTCGCGCACGCCCCTCCATCGGTTTCCCGGCCAGCAAGGGCACGGCATGCGACAGGGCGTCCACGCGGTCCGCGAGCGCTGCCGGTCCGGCAACCTGGTATTCCTGCGCCAGACCCAGCCAGGCCATGGTGTTCTGCGGGTTCTCCTGCGCCGCGCGGCGTAGCTCGTCCAGGGCGCGCGCCCGGGTTTCCGGATCCCGCCGATACGACACGAGGTAGCTCGTATCGGCCCTGGGGCCGGTCAGACGGTACTCGTGCCGGGCAATGAGGTCCGCGTGGCGCGCGTTGCGCCGCACGAGGATTTCCGCCACAGGGTCCCAGTAGACGCGCGCCCAGCCGCCGTGCGCATCGAGGAAGGCCAGGTGGTGCGTCGGTCTGGCGTCGAGGACCAGAATGTCCACACCGTAGTCCCCGGTGAGACGATCCAGGGCGGCAGGCGATTGGTGGGCATCCCGGTAGGCCTCGAAGAGCGCCTCGTCGAACAGGACGGCGTCGTAGCGCCCATCGATGAAGACCCGGTTGGCCGGCCAGCGCCGCCACAGCAGATACCCGCCGAATTGATACGTGTTGAACAGCCGGCCGTCCAACCGGTGGCGTTCGAGAAACGCCGCGGCGCCTTCGGGGTAGGAATTCGGCACCGGGCCGAAACCGAGCCGGAACGGGACTCCCGACGCGACGGACGCTCCAATCGAGGTCGCGAGCACCAGGAAACAGGCGAGCGCCCCGAGACGCTCCCAGCGCCGTTGCCATCCGCCCGCAATGCGCGCCTGCGCGTCCGCCGCGAACCGGACCAGCGCCAGCGCCAAGAGCGGCGCGGCGGCGAGCACGAAGTATGGGATGGCGCGGCTCCGGAACGCGGCGTACGTTCCCATGAAGAGGACGATGCCCACTCCGACCGGGTCCACCCGCCCCTCGCGCGCCATGAGCAGAGCCGCGGTGACCGCAAAAACCAGGACCGTCAATCCGAAGATCACGACCGGCGTCCACCACGGCGCGCCGAAGTCTGGCAGCCGCCAGATCTCCACCCACTCGCCGAACGCCGTGAGTCGGACCATGCGATTCTGCCGCACGGGGAACAGGAGCAACGAGACGCCGTGTGGATTCAGCAGCGTTGCCAAGGGAAGGCAGGCGACGGCGGCGGCCAAGTGCTTCACCCGCGCCCGATCCAGCTCGAGTCGCCCCCAGCCAGGCACGATCCGGTCTCCCCGCATCAGGTTCGCCAGCAGGACGAGCCCAGGGATGGCGACGCCGAAGACGAAACTGGCGTGGACGTTCGCCCAGGCGGCCTGAACGGGCAGCATGAGATAGGGCAGCCAGCGGGGTCCCGCGCGAAGACGCAACAGGATTGCCACCAGCACGAGAATGAGCACGAAGCTCAGGATTTCCGGCCGGACCAGCAGGCGGAACCTCACGGCGAGACTTGCCGCGAAGACCACGAGGGTGGACGCCAGGGGGTGTAAGCCGCAGTCTCTCAGTATCCAGTAAAGGACCGCGACGATCACGAAGAGCATGAGGAGACGGAAGAAAACGAGGCCGGGAAGTCCGCCCGCCCGAAACACCAGATACAGCAGAATGTCCGCGGCCCACGAGAACTTGATCCACTCCCGCCCGGCGGTCGTGAAGGCAAACGGATCCTGGTCCGGCAAGGACATCGTGGTGACGTACAGTTCCCCCTGCTTCAGGTGCCAGGGGGTGTCTTCCGACACGATCGGGTAAAAGCCCAGGAGCGCCAGATGCACGACCAGCAAGAGGCCGATCGTGAGGCGCGGCGCCCAGCCAGGAATCATCACACCGCGCCTCTTCGCATCGGCAAACGACCCGTCGCGCACCATCCAGCATCCCCTCGGTCAGAACGTTCGATTCGGCGGATCACCCGCGCAGCGCGGCATCGCCTTCTGCCGCCCCGCCGACGGAGAGGCTGCGGCCGTCCCGCCGGCGCCCAACAAAGGCAACGACAGCCAATCCCAGGAAGACGACACCGGACCCCAGGCTGACCGTCAGCCCAGGAATCCAGTAGAGCGGCCGGAACCGCAGCACCAGCCGGTGCTTGCCCGCGGGCACCCACGTGCCCATCAGGGCCAGATTCGTGCGGTGGAGCCGCTGTGTGGCGCCGTCCAGCGCGGCACGCCACCCCGGATGCCACACCTCGCTGATCACGAGAAATCGTCGGGCGGGACTCTCCGTCTCTACTTCGAGAAATCCGTCCGCCGCTGCCACCACCCTCGCCGCGCCGGCCAATGACACCGTTTCAGATTGTTCCCCCGCGTCAGCGTCTTCCGTGATCGCAGCGTCTCTGAGGTCGTGGCGCCGGATCAGCGCCGTGGCGTCGTTCTCGCCGCTCGCCGGCACGACCCGACTCGCCCAGAAGACTCTCGGCCTGGCCCCTGTGTTCCGATACACGAACACGGGGGTCCGATACATCCCCCGGTAGAGAACGAACAGCGGCTGATCCTGATACTGCGCCACCAGCTCAAAACGATCCGGGAGAGGCCGTAAGGGGGCGGGCGTCAAGACGTACCTGACGTTCAGATTGTCGAAGAGGTCCCATCTCGCGATCCGCGTGAAAACCGTCCAGGTGATCGCGTCGTTGAGCTGAGCCTCCCCGCGCTGCATCACTCCGTCGTACGCGTGATAGTGGCGGAGGTTGAAGGGTTCATAGCCCGAGATCAGCTGCAGGCCCATCCCCGCCGCCCAGGCGTACGGGACCACGCGCGAGCCGAGAGGCGCGACGCGGAAGACGTCCCGGTCGGCGGCGAGAAACTTTCCGTAGTCCGTCGTGGGCGCCGCATGCTGCTCGGCAATCGTCGTGAGATAGCGGTGCGAGTAATACGTTCCCTCAACCACCATGACCCCGATCATGATCCCGGCAGCCCATGCCGTTCGCCAGGCCGCCCCCGAGACGCCGCGGAGCCTCGCCAGGAGTTCCTCGAGCCCGACGCCGGCCAGCGCGATGCCAAAGCATGACGTGAGGAAGAGCAGCCGCCCCGGCAGCCGGAACAGGCGAAACCCCGGCAGCGCGTCGTACAGAAAACGCACGAGCGGCGTGTCCAGCGCGAAGAGCATGGACACGACGAAGCTCACGGCGAGGAAGCGGACACGTGGCCGTCGCCACCCCAGCGTCCCGCCGACGCACGCCAGCAGCACCGGGACCAGGCCGAAGTAGGCGACGTCTTCCCACAATTCGACGGCCGCATACGTGCCGTCGCGCGGACTGCCCAGGAGTTCCGGGTGGAAGAAGGTCAGCAGGTGTTGCCAGCCCAGCGAGTGAAAGGATCGGAAGAACTCTTTTGACGCGAGATCCCGCGTCACGAGGGGCACGTCGGCCGCCAGGGGGCCCAGGAGGTACGCCGCCATCCCGGCCGCAAGAGCGCCGCTCGCGGCGATCCACCCCGCCGTGCTCCACAGCTCGCCCTGCGAGCCCGCGCGCCACCGGTGGAACAGGGCGACGAGCGCGTACGCGGCGAGGAACCAGCCGCAGTAGTACACCAGCTGCACATGCCCTCCGTGCAAGCAGAGCGCGCCGGTGGCCGCCAGCGCCAGCGCATTCCGCGCCCGGGGCTGATCCGTCAAATGGAAGAGGCCAGCGAAAAGGAGGGGAAAGAAGGTGATGCCCGGGAGTAGGCTCAGCCAACCGGCATAGACCGCCATCAGCACCTTGAAGTTGAACAGGGCGGCCACCGCCATGAGCAGGCGGGGCCAGGGGCCGAGCCCAAGGGCGCGGCCCAGTTCCCAGAACACCACCGCCCCGAGCACGAGATGGATCCACATGGTCCAGTCGACCGCCGCAGGCGGAGGGAGCAGATAGAACAAGGCGTGGAGCGGATACGTGTAGAGCGCGTTCGGGCTGGTGAACGCCGGGCCGCCCGACATTTGATCGGCTCGCCAGAAGGGAATCCCGCGGCCTGCCTCCAGGGAACGCCACAAGACCTCCTTGGCCCCGAGGTGATACGCCAAGATATCCGAATGAGGGCTGTAGAGTATCTGCCCCGGCTGCAGGATGAAGCCGTACCCGACTAGCGCGAGGAGCACGACCAGCAGGAGGGAAACCCACCAGGTGGGCGCAGCATCCCTATGCATGTGCCTCCAGAGCGTCCGCAAGATCACCCCCCTGCATCACTTCGCGCTTTGCGCCTGCAGCTGCTTTTCCGCGGCGACCAGGCGCTCCCGAACTGCAGCGCGCATGGGATGGCTTCCGTCGAGCCGGGCGAGAAGCGTGCGGAGTTGCTCCCGGGCGTCCTGCCACGCGCCCCGGCCCTCGGCCACCCCGGCCAGGACCCAGTGCGGGAGGAGGAGGCTGCCGTCCGCACGAAGCGCCTCTCGCGCCGCCGCGTCCGCCTCTGCAGGTCGTCCCAGCTCCAGGAGCGCCTCGGCCCGCTCGGCGTGGAGGCGGCCGGTTGCGGGATTGTCGCGCAGAAGCGCGAGGGCCCGCGTGAGGGCGTCCAGGCGCTTCCCGAGAGCCGCCGGACCGGCGGCGCCGTATTCCTGCGCCAGCCCTTGCCACGCCAGCACGTTCTCGGGATTGTCTTCGACAGCGCGCTGCAATTCGGCCATTGCCTGGGCCCACGCTGCTGGGTCGGCGCGGTAGCCTTCGAGGTACGCCAGGTCCGTCGTCGCCCGCGTCAGCCGATATTCCCGCGCCTCGACGAGGCCGGTAAACCTTCGGCCTCGCCTCACATACACCTCGGCCACAGGGTCCCAGTACACCCGCGCCCATGTCGGATTGTTCTGAATGTGTTCCATGCGTGAGGCGGGCTCCGCATCGAGGATCAGGATCTCGAACGCGTGCTTCTCGGCGAGGCGATCCAGGGCCGCGGGGACGTGGTGGGCCTCGGCGTATTCCTCGAGGAGTCCTTCGTCGAAGAGAATGGCGTCGTATCGCCCGTCGATGAACACCTGGTTGGCAGGCCAGCGGCGCCACATCAGGTACCCGCCGAACTGATAGGAATTGAACACGCGTCCATCCAGCCGCTGACGCTCCATGAAGGCAGCCGCCTGCTCAGGAAAGACGTGCCCCGCCACGCCGAATCCCGGCGGAAAGCGCCGGGTCAGGAAGGCCTGATCGACGATGGAAAGGGTCAAGAGCAGGAGACAGGCCAGGACCCCCAGCTGCGTTATCCGTCGAGAGGCCTGTGCCGGCAGCTTGGTCGGCAGATGCTCGGCCAGGCGCGCGATCGCCAGCGCCAAGAACGGGAGAGCCGCCAGGACGAAATACGGGATGGCCCGATTCCGGAAGACGGCATACGCACCCATGCTGAGGACGACGCCCAAGCCCACGGGGTCGAGGCGTCGCTCCCACGCAAGAAGTAGCCATGCAACGGCGCCGAACGCGAGGAGGACGACCCCGAGAATGACGACAGGCTCCCACCACACCGGATCGACGCCCGGATACCGCCAGGCCTCCATCCACTCCGGGAATGCGGTCAGCCGGATCATCCGGTTCTGCCGAAACGGGAACAGGAGCAACCCAATCCCCTGCGGGTTGAGAAACCCGGCAATCGGCAGAGCCGCCACCGTCAGGGCGAGGTGGCGACGGCGAGCGGGATCGAGTCGGAGGCGACCCCAGCCTGGCACGCACCACGCCATGGGGAGGACGTTCGCCAGGAGCACGAGCGCGGGAAGGCCGATGCCGAAGACGTAGCTTCCGTGCGTGTTCACCCACAGGACGAAGACCGGGAGGAGCGCGTACGCCAGCCATGGCGAAGAGGCGGAGAGCCGGAGGAGCACCGCGAGCGTCCCGAGGAGCAGGAGAAACGTGAATAGCTCCGGCCTGATGAACAGCCGGAACCTGAGGGCGAGGCTTGCGACGAAAACCAGAAGGATCGCGGCAACCGGGTTGAGACCGCACCCGCGTACGATGCGGTAGAGCAACCAGGCGATCACAACGAGGATGCCCAACCGGACGAGGACGAGGCCTGAAAAACCGGCGGCCGCGTACACCACATAGAAGACGACATCCGCAAGCCAGGAATACTTGATCCAGTCTCGACCCGCGGTGGTGAAGGCGAATGGGTCCTGGACAGGGAAAGACCAGGTGGTGACGTAGAGCTCGCCTTCCTTGAGGTGGAACCACGTGTCGAGCGAGCTGACCTGGAAGAACCCGAGGAGGACGAGGTGGACGAAAAGGAGAAGGCCGCAGCACGCCAGCACCCAGCGTGCGGGCGCTCCGTCTGCGGCCGCTTTGCCGATCCCGGGAAGTTGCAGCATCATTTACGTATAGCTGCCACCTTTTAAATAGTCAATCGCGACGCTGAGCGGGCGATGCGGCCCGTCTGCGGTCCGAACATCTCGCCGGATCGTCACCCGAAGCATCTCCGGCAGCGATTACACCTCCCGCAGCACCTCCCGGATGCTCAGCTCCAGAATGGCCACCATTTGGTCGAGGTCGGTCTCGGTCACGATGAGCGGCGGCCCGAAGGCGATCCAGTGCGGGTCGAAGCGGAGCAGGAGGCCGTTCGCGAGGGCCCGCTTGCCGATGCGGAGGCCGAGCTTCACCTCCGGCGCGAAGGGTTTCTTCGTCCCCGGGTCCGCCACCAGCTCGACGCCGAGCATGAGCCCCTTGCCCCGGATGTCGCCGATGATGCCGAGGGGCCGGAGGGCCTCGAGCTTCCGGGTGAGGTAGGCGCCCATCTCGTGGGCGCGCTCCGGGAGCTTGCGCTCCACGATCTCCCGGACGCTGGCCAGGCCGGCGGCACAGGCCACCGGGTTCCCCGCGTAGGTGTGGCCGTGGGCGAACTCGGTCCCCGGGGGCCCCCAGAAGGCCCGGGCCACCTTGTCCGACACCATGGCGGCCGCCAGGGGGGCGTAGCCGCTCGACATCCCCTTCCCGCAGCAGAGGATGTCGGGGGTGACGCCGAAGGTGTGGGCGGCGAAGAGG
>Ga0316622_100002042_pt1 | contig 13718 bp, 4 predicted proteins | sample OWC_Aug_OW2_C1_D_FD_207646 | JGI IMG/M metagenome (GOLD analysis project Ga0316622, IMG submission 207646) | Wetland soil microbial communities from Old Woman Creek delta, Ohio, United States - OWC_Aug_OW2_C1_D5_C | ecosystem: Environmental > Terrestrial > Soil > Wetlands | place: USA: Ohio... | reverse complement strand
CGATCGTTCCGCCCGGGGCACTGACCGTCCTGATCGCCGGCCTGCCTGCGGCCCGGATGGGCGACACCTGCGGCGCTGATGTGATCATCAAGGGCTCGGCGACGGTGATGATCGGGGGACTTCCTGCGGCAAGGATCGCCGACCCGACTGCCGGTGGCGGTGTTGTTATGCCGCCGGGTGCGCTTACCGTGCTGATCGGAGGATGATGCCATGAATCTCGATTTCCTCGGGAGGGGCTGGTCTTTTCCGCCGACCTTTGATCAGGCTATCCCTGGTGTGGAGATGCTCGAGCAGGAGGTGGATGTCGCCTCAAGCCTGCATATCCTGCTCACCACCGCGCAGGGCGAGCGGATTATGGTGCCGGAATATGGCTGCAACCTCGATGAGCTCCTCTTCGAGAGTCTCGATACCCGGACCAAGACGCTGATGACCGACAAGATCGAGGCCGCGATCGTCTATTTCGAGCCGCGCATCGAGCTGGAAAGCGTCCGGTTGGATGACTCCGGAGAGTTGGAAGGGGTGGTGCTGATCGAAGTCATCTACCGCATCATATCGACTAATACCCGCTATAACTTCGTCTTCCCTTATTACAAGCAGGAAGGGACGGATCTCAATCTTCCGGTGACGGTGAAGGTATTGCCGGAGGACTAAACGAGAAGGGAATTCCGAAGACATGCCCCCTGCAAATAACTGTAATCAGAATAAGGATAGGCTCATCCTTGTGCGAGAGGGAACCAGCCAGGACCAGCGACTCCTTCCCGCTCTCGACCCCGCTTTCGCGCCGGTAGATGAGCACGGTGTCGCGCACAGGATCGTCTTCGCCCAGGCGTACTCGGATCTACTGAATTTCTTCAACCTGGATGATGTCGCTTCGGGAAGCTGGAAGCCTTTCTTCGGCACGGACCTATCGGTACAGCTCGCCGTCGCAGCCATACAGGATGTGGAGCTCTACCGGTCGACGGTGAAAGGGTACTTCGACTCCCTCAGGGATCTTGAACCCCTGTCGGACCTGAACCAGGCCAAGGAGACCCTTGGTTTCCTCTTCAGCATCGCTGGGAGTGTCGCCAAACAGCTCGATGTCCTGAAAGAATCCCTGCCGGCGGACAACGCTTTCCGCGCGTCCCTACAGAACATCCTTCATTCCCAGCTTGCTCCGGGCTTCGCACGGTTGATCGCCTATTACAAGGCAGACCTGGCCGCGGTCCCCAACAGTCTTATCGCGGACGAGCAGCCGGGTCTGACCATTCTCGGGGTCACCACTATTCCTTTTAGCACCGTCTTCGCTGATGGATTGACAAAGGCCTGGATTACCGACGCTTCCGGCGACTGGAACAGCTACACCACCGCCATACCCCCGGACGCGTCAGTCTTTGGCTCCGGCGCGACCGAGCTCGAGCGGATTACTTACATTGCCACCCATAACCTCTTTTCGTCGGTATTCGATCAATTCCTCAAGACCTACGCCCGGCTGGTCGCCGATACCGACGCCGCCCTGCAGGACACCTTTACCAAATACGACGGCCACCCGCCTCACTACGCCCTCTTCCTTGCTTTCCTGCGCCTTCTGGAACAGGCGAGGAAGGAAGAGAACACGCTGACCGCGAGGCATCTCGATCTCTACTATCGGGAGATCCTGAGGCTTAAGGAAAAGCCGGCCCAGCCCGGGAAGGCGCATCTGCTGGTGGAGCTGGGCAAGCAGGCAGCATCGCACGAGTTTCCGCCGGGAGAGCTATTCAGCGCAGGCAAGGACGACCTCGGGAACGATGCGTTCTTCGCCAATGACGCCGACTTCGTCGCAAACCAGGCAAAAGTCGCGGCCCTGAAAGCGATCTATCGCCACACCGACGAAAAGGTCACGACTTTGTCCCCCACCGACCTTGACCAAGCAAGGGTCTTCGCCTCTCCGGTCGCCAAATCGGATGACGGCTTGGGCGCTGACATCGTTTCTCCGGACAACTCCTGGCACCCGTTTCACAACAAGCATTACCTGAACGGGGTGCTCGCCGACATCAAGATGCCTAAGGCCGATCTTGGCTTTGCCATCGCCTCGCATTATTTCCTCATGGCACAGGGGACGCGCACGGCAACCATCTCATTCCCCGGCACCACTGTCCCGGGATTCAGCGGCGATCACAGTCAGGATCTAGTCTGCTCCTTCACGGGGCCGAAAGGCTGGATCGAGCTCGACCCCAGCGCGGTCACCTTTACCCTGGACACCGCAGGCCTGCAACTGAAACTGATATTGACCGGGGCGGACCCTGCAGTCGTGCCGCACTCCTCCCAGGTGCACGGCTACACCTTCGCGACGGAGCTCCCGATCTTGCTGGTAAAAATGCGGCATCGCGCGGCGAAATATCTCTACCCGCTGCTTGAGAACGTTCAGCTTGCCGGGGTGGAAGTGACGGTGGATGTGCAGGGGCTTAAGACCCTGACGGTGTCGAACGACTTCGGGCCGGTCGACACCACAAAGCCTTTCCAACCCTTCGGCCCCTCACCAGTGGAGAACAGCACCCTGGTTGTCGGATCGAAGGAGCTTTTCCAGAAGGATTTTTCCACGGCAACGCTCAACGTGAAATGGCAGGCGACACCTGCTCCCTACAACAACAAGAGCGTTACGGTGACGCACGAATACCTCCAGGCGGGACAGTGGCAGACATACAACGGCGACACTCGGTCTGTGAGCGGCGACGGCAATGAAACATCTTTCCTGGGCGATCCGCAGCCGTCCGGACCCGCGCCTTACGTGGACGCACCCGATCTCACGCCTCCCGAACCGTTCACTACCGCCTCCCGTTTCGGCTTTGTGAGATTGAGGCTCAACTCCGACTTCGGGCAGGCTGATTTCGAGAATGCGCTGATTGCCTATATCAAGAGCGTTACCGACACCAACACCTCGAACGATCTCTCCAAACCGTCGCCGCCGGTGGCGCCCGTTGCCACGCAGCTGACGCTTGACTACAGCGCTAGCCAGACGATAACCCTCGATAGCGCAACCAAGACGAATTTCGACAGCCGCCAGAGCTGCTTCTTCCACGTCGTTCCCTTCGGCTTTTCCGAGCAGCACCTCTATCTCAAAGCCGCCATCGCCGCCGTCACGCCTGCCCTCGACGCGAACATCTATCTTGTGCCGCAGCTCAAGCACCTGAACGAGCTGGACGAGAACATGCCGAAGGGGGATAGAGTCCGGCACGAAGGGGAGTTTTTTATAGGTGTCACCAATCTGGTCCCGCCGCAGAATCTCCCTCTCCTCTTCGAGGTATCGGACGGCACAGCCGACCCCCTGTCAGTTAAACCGCATCCGCATATCCAGTGGAGCTATCTGCGCGATAACGAGTGGATCGGCTTTGCCACCGACGAGGTGCACGACGGGACCGGGGAGCTGCTGGAATCGGGCATCATCACTTTCTCCATGCCTCGCGGGGCCTCCACTGCCAACACTCTGCTCCCGGCCGGCATGCATTGGATCAGGGGGGCGGTGGCGGAGAAAAGCGACGCGGTCTGCCGGCTGATCACGGTGGCGGCCCAAGCACTCGAGGCTACTTTTGTGGACAGGGGTAACGACCCCGCTTTCCCTGCCAAGGTGTTGCCGCCGGGGACCATAACTAAACTCGACCAACCCGATGCCGATGTAAAGCAAATCTCGCAGCCGTTTCCCACCTTCGGCGGACGTGGTAAGGAGCAGCCGACGGCTTTCTACACCCGGATCAGCGAAAGGTTGCGCCACAAGGAACGCGCCATCGCGCTGTGGGACTACGAGCATCTCGTCTTGGAGGCGTTCCCCCAGATCTACAAGGTGAAATGCCTCAACCACACCCAGTACGACCCGGACAATACCGGCAGCGGCATCTACCGTGAACTCGCTCCAGGCCACGTTACCATCGTCACCATCCCGCACCTGCATTTCCGCAGTCTGCGTGACCCGTTGAAGCCGTCCACGAGTCTGGGGCTTCAGGATGAGATCAGCGCCTATCTCTCCCGGCGGGTCTCCTGCTTTGCCGCGCTGCACGTCCGCAACCCGCAGTTCGAAGAGGTGAAGGTAAGCTGCAAGGTCCGCTTCCATCCAGGGCACGACGAAAGCCTCTTCATCAGAAAGATGCAGGAGTCAATTATCCGGTTCCTATCCCCGTGGGCCTTCACTGATGAGGGCAACCCGACGTTCGGCGGCAAGGTTTATAAAGCCGTGCTGATCAATTTCGTCGAGGATCTGCCGTATGTCGACTATGTGACCGACTTCTTTTTGTTCCACAGTTTCAAAGACACAAACGGCAACGACCAGGTGGAGGAGGAGGACGAAGTGACCGCCTCCAAGGCGATCTCCATCCTGGTGTCCGCCGGCACTCATGACATCACCGTACTCAAACCCGTCGAGGGAAATGCCCTCGGCGAGATCTGCCTGAGCGTGCCATGAGCAATCTGTCTCCGACCATACCGAAGCAGCCGGCACTGAAGCCCGCCGAGGATTTCCACCGCCTCCGCCTGGAAGGGATCGGCTTGATCAAAGAGATGGGAAGCCGGTTGTGGACCGACTACAACGAACACGACCCCGGCATCACCATTCTCGAAGCGCTCTGCTACGCCATCACCGACCTCGCCTACCGCATCGGCTGGGACATCAAGGATCTTTTGGCGCCCCGGATTCCCGCGAGCGACCAGGCGCACCCGTACTCGAACCAGGCGTTCTTCACCGCAAAGGAAATTCTGACGGTCAACCCGACGACTCCGGACGACTTCCGCCGCCTGCTGATCGACCTGGAGCTCGTGCGCAACGCCTGGATCTTCTGCAAGAAATGCCCGTGCGACGTTTTCTATTACGCCTGGTGCGCGCTGGACCAGTTGCGGCTCGCCTACCAGCCGCCGGCGCCAAACCAAAACATCACGCCAAAGCCGGTCTGGCCGCAAGGACTGTATGAGGTACTCCTGGAACTTGAGGAAGATCCACACCTGGGTGATCTGAACGACCGAAAGGTCGTCTCGACCTCTGTGCTGCGCGACTCGGCCGGAACTCACACCACCACCCTGGAGCTCCGCTTCCAGGACAGTGCCCAGATGGACCGCCTACTGTGGCAGCTTTTCTTCGCGAGCGACGACGCCTTCGACAACAAGAACGGCCGGTCCTTCGATGTGACCCTCACGAGCTTCAGTACAGTGAAGGGTTACGACATCTTCACCGATCCCAACCTCGACGACAACGCCAGAAATCTTTTCCTGCGAAAACATTGGCGCAACGTCTTCTTCGTGAGCTTTGAGGTGCAATTGCAGCCGGGCGGTGAAAAGATCCCGATAGAGAATGCCGCTTTGCGCCTTTTTGGTGACTCGGCCTCTCGGAGCGCGGCGAGCGCCGCCGGAATGAAGGCGCTGTTGGAGGATAAAGGGTCGGACGGTTTCATTCAGCGCTACCGGAAGAAGGAAAAGGAGAAGGCTGCAGCGGTCGGGTGCGCCAAGGCAGCCCTTCAGGCCCAACGGAACCTCGACGAGGATTACTGTCGCGTGCGGATCGTCGGTATCGAGGAGGTTGCAGTCTGCGCCGATGTGGAGCTGAAGCCTGAATCCGACATCGAGCTCGTGCAGGCACAGATCTGGTTCGAAATCGAGCAGTACTTCAATCCACCGGTACCGTTCTACTCGATGCAGGAACGGCTGGATGCCGGCGAGGTGGTGGAGGAGGTCTTTAACGGCCCGGAGCTTACCAACGGCTTCATTCGGCAAGAGGATCTGGAAGCGGCCTCGCTGAGGACGGAGTTGCGGGCGTCCGACGTCATCAACAAGCTGATGGACATCGATGGAGTTATCGCGGTCAACCAACTTCAGATGACCAAGTACGACTTCGAGGGGAATCCGGTAAAAGGCGCCGCCGATCCGACTTGGGTCGCCGGCAAGCCGGTGCTCGACCCGAGCAAAGTGAGCGCCTCGTGGCTTCTCTTCGTCAGTCCGCAGCATCAGCCGAGGCTCTACCTCAACGCTTCCCGCTTCCTCTTCTCGAAAGGCGGCCTACCGTTTCTTCCGCGGATGGACGAGGCGCTCGATACCCTGACCCGGCTGCGGGGAGTGGCGGAACGGCCCAAGGTGAAGAACGCCCCCAATGATATTCCCATGCCGCTCGGGACCTTCCGGGACGTGGAGGACTATTTCCCGGTCCAGTACAGCTTCCCGCTGACGTACGGCATCGGCCTCGACCAACTGCCGACAGACGCGACGCCGAAGCGGCGTGCACAGGCGAAGCAGTTGAAGGCCTATCTCCTGGTGTTCGAGCAGGTCCTCGCCGACGCCTTCGCCCAGGTCGCTCACACCGCCGACCTCTTCTCCCTCGACACCAAGGTAGTGGCGACCTATTTTGTGAAAGAGTTAAAGGAGGAGCTGATCCAGGGGTACAACCAGATCAACAATGGCCTCACTCTGGCCAAGCTCGTGGCGCTGGCCGAGACGCCGACCGAATTCGAGGAGCGGCGAAACCGCTTCCTCGACCATATTCTCGCCCGTTTCGGCGAGCAGTTCAACGATTACGCGCTGTTATTGACCGATCTCGAGGGACGGCGAGTCGCCCTCGACCGCCTTATTGACGACAAAATCTCCTTCATCAGCGCCTATTCCATTATCAGCCGCGATCGTTACATGGCCTTCGACTACCGCAAAGTCTTCTCCGATCCGCAGCTCAACATCCCTGGCATAAAGAAGAGGATCAGTCTGCTCTTGGGCTATCCTGATCTCCTCTTCTCCTGGCCCACCCCCACGAGCCTTGGCGGGAACAGCTACGACGTGAGTTTTCAGCTCAAGGACCGAAACGGGACCTTGTGGCTCGAGGGGAATCTGACGGTCACCTCTGCAAATCCCGACGCCGTCATTATCACTGCCTATCACCAGGTTCTGATGCAACTGGTCCGTCCCGACGCCTACCAGGTCGACCCGGTCGGCGCGATCTTCAAGTTGTCGGTGAAGGACACCGGCGGCAACCAGCTGGCCGCAGCCCCGGATCAGTTCGCCACCAAGGCCGACGCCCAGGCCATCGTGGACGAACTTCTCGGCTGGAGCGCCAACGAGCGGCTGATCGTGGTCGAGCACCTTTTGCTGCGTCCGAAGTTCTTCGGCGACGCCCTTTATCCCGCCTGTGTCGAGGGAAGCTGTGAAACCTGCGGTGCCGAGGACCCCTATTCCTGTCGGCTCACCTTTGTCATGCCCGGCTGGAGCGCGCCCTTCAACAAGAACATGGAGGCGCGAGGCTTCGCGGATCGCACCATCCGGCAGGAGACGCCGTCGCACCTGGTGCCGAAGATCTGCTGGGTCGGCAACGACGGCTTCATCGAGGACCCGTGTGATCCGGTGATCCTGGAAATCGCCAAGCTGCTGGAAGATAAAGGGGAAACCGCCGCCGGTCAGCCCCCAACCGAACAGGATGCCTGCAGCTGCGCCCAGGCCCTCTACAACGCATTCAGCGAGGTCTTCACCGCCTGGTTTGCCGACAAGACGCTCCACTACATCGATCCGCTTTCTCTGAAGGCCCAACTGACGGCCCTTTTCGCCGCCAACCCGGATCCTGCGACGATCCCCTGCACCCCAGGGCTGCAACTGCCCTGGGGCGATATCCAGACGCTCATGGTTGACACCTTCCACGACATTGCCCTGTACGGTTGGCAGTTCGAGCGTTTCGAGGACGCCTGGTACAAGTGGCTCGAGGCCGATGCCGCGATCGACTGGACGGAAGAGCATCTCCTCGAAGAGGTGGGGGGAATCCTCTCCCGCAACTTGAAGTCGGCGGACAACCCGACCAAGGCTCCCGAGAAGCTGAAGCGTTACGCCGATGCCATCATGGCCGAATGCGGTACCCAGTTTTACAACGCCCTCCAGACCGCCGCCGCAGCCGGCAATGTCCCGACGGCGCCGAATTTTGTGGTCACGCTGCCGGGGGCAGCGGACGGCATCACCTTCATCAACGAAACCGACAAGGCGATCAAAACCCTTTTGCAGCAGCGCTACAAGCGCTACCCGAAAGTGGCCCATCGCCTCTGGGTGGTGGTCAACCTGCTCACTCAACTGCGCAACAGCTATCCGCCCGCAACACTGCACGATTGCGACGAAAGCGACGACAAAAACCCGGTGCGCCTTGGGACTTCGGTCCTTGGACGCTGACAGAGGTGACTAAGCGATGAAACCGTCTCAAGATACGTACCCGATCTTCGAGGACAATCAGGTCCTTACGAGTCCCCATTTGAACGAGGTCTTCGGCTATCTGGACGAGCAGGAACGGCTAACCCGCGCCAACCTGATCGGTATCGGCATAGTTTGTGGACTGGAGGTCACGCTGGATCAGACTGCCGGCGAGATCCTGCTGACCAGGGGGGGCGGCATCACCTCGGAAGGCCATCTCATCGTGGAGCCGGAGGACGTGACGCTCGTCTCGTTCATGCCCTACAAACTGCCGGCAGAGCTGCCGTACCCGCCCTTCATGAACGGCACGGCCCAATTCGACCTGTGGGAGCTCTTCCCGACCGCCGAGCAGGGGGCCACGCTGCTCAAAGGCTCCCCTGATTTTATCAAGGGGAAGGTGGTTCTGCTCTTCCTTGAGCTTACGAAGGAATCGTCGCGCAACTGCAGCCTCAACGATTGCGACGACCGGGGCTCGGAGGTAACCGTGACCCTGCGGCGGCTCCTGATCGACCGGGCCGCGCTCGACAAGATCATCGCAAAGGCGAACCAGCTTCCCAACCTGGGCGGGGCTGATCTCGCCGGTGCGCTTTTGGCTGAGCTGAACCTCCCCGACCTGCGCCTGCCGCGCTTCGATGTCCCCAATACCGCTCCTGTCACCGCCCAGCAGGTGTTGGCGGCGTTTCTCGCGGTCTTCAAGTCCGAGCAGATCGTGCACCAAGTGGGTGCGGCGCTGTCGGCGGCCTACAACGCCTTCAAGCCGCTTCTTAAGAACAAATACCCCTCCGACCCCTTCGGCGGTTTCATCAGCCGGTTCGGTTTCCTGGATGCGGTGCCGGCCACGACCACCCAGGTGCGCTTTCTGCAGTACTATTACGACTTCTTCGATGATCTTCTCGGGGCCTACGACGAGTTGCGCTGCCGGGGGCTGGAGCTTCTCTGTGCCTGCTGTCTGCCGGAAGGACTCTTCCCGCGCCATCTGATGCTCGGGCTTCTCTTTCCCAACGAGGTGACTCAGCCCGGGATCTATCGGAATTCCTTCATTCCGTCTCCCGCGGTCAGCGGGTGCGAGGCCCGTAAGCGCGGCCTGCTGCAGCTTTTCGACCGGCTGGTGGAGATGATCGGCGCGTTTACCGATCAGCCTCCTCTGCCGTTCTTTACCATCTCGGCCCGCGGCAGCGTGCCGGTGCGTATCACACCGAGCAAGTTGGGCGACATCTCGCTGTCGGAAAAGGCCATTCCCTATTACTACCTCGAGGACGGCACCCCGCCCCTCTACCAGCTCTGGAGCCCGAAGAAGACCCGTATGAACCGGGCGAACCAGAATTTGAGCTTCCGCTCCGACGAATACATTCCAGCCGCGCCCAGCTTCGTTACCAACGCGTTGCGCTACGATCTCGAACCGTACAACTTCCTGCGCATTGAGGGGCATATCGGGAAGAGCTACCCGAAGGTGCTGAGTATGCTACTGTCGCTCAAGAAGCGCTTCCGGCTGCCGATCGACATCATCGCGCTGCGGGCAGGCGCCTTCAACGACAACCAGTCGGTGGATATCAGCAAGGAGGATTGCCGCTTTCAGGATCTGGAGACCCTCTACGATACGCTGAAGGCGGAGTTGATCTGCTTTCTCTGCAAGGAGGTCCTGTTTTTCTACGCATTGCCGTTCGGTCTCCAGGAGACGATCACCAAGCCGACCATACCGCGGCTGCCGCTGCTGGTCAAATGCGCGCCCAATTTCCAGGTTCAGCCACGAACGTTCGGCCGTTTCTTAGAGAACTGGCTGGCGAGCGAAAAAGGCGTTATCCCGGACATCGATCCCAAGGTCATCGTCGGCTTCCTCAGTGCCCAGGATGTCAGCATTACCGGCGCCAGTCTCCAACAACCGAGCGACTCGATTCTCGCCTACATCGTCATGTTCATTCAAAAGCTGGCGGACCAACTCTCGGACGATCTTCAGCAGTTCGACTTTGCGTCGTTCCAAAAGCGTTACCAGGACTTGGTCACTGTTGCGGAGGCGATAGAACATTCCCGGGATAAGGCTGCCGCCGCAGGGGAGGGGACCGGCACTATTCTCAAGCTGGAAGAAATAGACGACCGGATCGAGGACATCCTCTTCCGCTGCCGCATGGAGGCGTTCGGTGCTTTGGTCGAGGAGTACCATCGCCGCATTCGGCAATTGAAAGAGCAGCAGTTTTTGAGCGCGTTCCTCAAGAATCACCCCAGCGTTCAGCACAAGGGCGGGGTGCCGATGGGCGGCACCTTCATTCTTGTCTATCACACAGCGCCGCCCCAAGTGACCGGCGGTATCGGGATTGTCGGAGGGCGCGACATCGGGTTGAATCGGTTCGTCAAGGGCACAGTCGACAAGGAGGTGCTGATCGAAGCCATCGACCGGATCAGCGCCAAGGAAAAGCTGATAGTCGACCCCGATCTCCGCTTTCTGATTTCAAATCTCACGGGGAGAGTTCCCTTCTTAGGGGACCGGCCGAGGCCGCTCGGCCCCGCCGACCGCATCATCGACCAGGCGATCCAGGAAATCGACGACGGTACCATCATTGCCGACTTCTACCTACCGTACCTCTGCTGCTCGGACTGTCCGCCCATCCAGTTTGTGCTGCCGAAGGTGCCGCCGAGGTTCATTCTGAAAGTCGGCTGCACCGGCGCCAATAACCAGGCGGAAGTCACCATCACCCCCGAAGGAGGCGTAGCCCCTTACAGCGTCAAGATCGATAACCGTGATTATCAGCCGCTCGACGGGGCGCTGGTGGTAAATGCCGGGTTGCACACGATTTCGTTGCGCGATTCCGAGTCCGTCGAGGCGGCCCCGCAAACCGTCTCGATACCGGCGCCTCTGGCGCTCGCCGAGCCGGGTTTCGGCTGCGTGGGGGAAGACAACGAATATGTCGCCGTCTTCGATATCACCGGGGGGACCGCGCCCTACACCGCAAGCCGCGGCACGGTGAGCGGGAGTACTTACTCAAGCGAAGTGTTGCCGGGTGACACCGATATCGAGATCGTCATCACCGACAGTGTCGGCTGCAAGGCGAGCGCGAAATTCAGCCATTCGTGCCGGGTCCCCGTTTCCTTTACCATGGAGATCGGCTGCTCGGTCGAGAACGTGGCTCAGGTGAAAATCACCCCCGCCGGCGGGACACCTCCTTACCAGGTGCAGATCGATAATGCCGCGCCGACGCCGTTGCCCGAGACCATCACGCTCGCGGTCGGCAGCCACAGCATCGTGCTGCAGGACTCGGCCGGGCACCTGACGCCTCCGCAGACGGCCGTGATCCCAACGGATCTGGGTCTTAAAGAGACCGGCTTTAACTGCGAGGGAACCGCCACCTATCGCTCCACCATCGCCATCATCGGCGGAACTCAGCCCTATTCGGTGAACGGCAACCTTATCGTCGGCAATACCTTCACCACGGATCCGGTCCAAAGCGGTACTGCGACCTCAGTGAAGGTGATCGACAGCCGGAAATGCAGTGCGACCCTGGAGCTCCAGCATACCTGCGAACAGCCCTGCGACCTCCCCTGCGACGGCGAGTCGATCCGATGTGCCTTCCGCCTGTGGCTGCAGCGGCCGGAGGAAAAGGCAGCCTACGAGGCATATACTCAGGATTCGGCGATCAGGTTGATTTTCAACAACCGCGACATCCCTCTGCCCGATGACAACAATCTCCTGCAGATGGCGGTGAACGCCCTTAACAGCAGCTTCGACGAGACTATAGCCAAGGCCATTAAGAAGCTCAACGAGGTCATCAATACCGCCATGGTGGCCGTTTTGGGTGACGTTGGCAAGGACCGTCTCGTGTTTTCACCCGCTGCGCCGGGTGCCGCGCCTTTCCCGTTCGACGTCATGCTGATCGAGCACTTCGTTTGCGAGACCTTTACCCTTGAATTCGATTATATCTACGCGAAGCCCGTACCCGAATACACGCTTACCGTGCGCTACACGAGCGACCCGACTTTCAGCGGGATGGTCCTAGTGAACAGGCGGCTCGGCAACAAACAGACCCGCGTCCCGGCCTTCGCCTGCGCCCAACGCAACCTGTGCACCCCTACGGATTTCCAGAACCTCTGCCGGGGACCCGACCCGAAAACGGTTGCCAAATTCAAGAGGGACGGGAAAGATTTCCAGTGCGACGGGAGCGCCGACAATCCCAACGAGGTGAAAGTGATCGCCTGGGTTTGGGACATGGTGCAGGCCCATCCATCTGAGCCGTTCTATGAGGGGCAGTCTGTCAAGGCGGAGTTGCAGCAGCCAACCGGCTCGATCCGCCTTGCCGCCATCACCATGGATGGCTGCTTCGGCCGTGCCGAAAGCCAGATCCAATGACGACCCACGTCATCCGGCAGCAGAGCCTCCATGTCGAAATGGCCGGCACGGAGGCTGAAGGACTGGCCCTGCAGCAGCGCATCAGAGGCTTGTGCGAGTACTGGTTGACCCCTGCCATTGAGGAGGTATTGGATCGGCACTCGCCACCGCATGATCATCTGTGCATCGAGCGGTTGGAGATAGACTTAGGAAGCATGACGACCAACCGATTGGAGCACGATTTGACGTGCGCAGTTGCACAGGCGCTTGAAAAATGGCTTCGCGAGCATGCTCCGCCAAGAGATTTTACAACCCATCCTTCAGCCAACATACAGCACAAGACAAAGCAGTACTCAATCAGCGAAGCGTTTGTCTATTTCCTGGAAACCGGCAGACTGCCCTGGTCATTAAAGCTGCCGGAGGGAAGCACATTGGAAAAAGTGATCTTAAACTCCTGGCAAGAGGCGAAGCAATCAAATCTGCATCCTGAAGCTAAGAAATCTGACCTCCATCCTGAAGACGATATATTGCGCCAGGTGCTCACGGACGCCAAGGTCCGGAAGCGTTTGGTTCGGCAATTTTCGCCGTTGTTTTTAAAAACCTTGCTGAACAGGCTTGCGCCCACCGAAGCAAAGCGAATGGCAGATGGGGCAGCCGGGATTTTTGAAGAACGACGACTTTGGGAAGCTGAGTTTGCTCGTGTAGCACGTTTGGCAACGTCTTCGCCTGCTGCACACGAGCAACACCGATCAATGATGGAAGAACTGTTAGGATCATGGCAAGTTTTGCATCCTGCAGCTAAAGAGGGCTTTTATATCGAAAATGCAGGTTTGGTTCTACTTCACCCTTTCCTACCTCGGTGTTTCGTGGCGTTAGGCATCGCCGATCAAGATACGCTTCTGCAGCCCGAACGTGCCCTTTGCCTGCTGCACTATTTGAATACTGGGCAGACCGTCCCGCCCGAATATGAACTAATCTTGCCAAAAATCCTATGCAACATGCCTCTGGAAGTCCCAGTGGAAGCGAATGTAAAATTGACTACCGCTGAAAAAGAGGAAGCCGCAGCCCTGCTCGAAGCCGTTGTCCAGCACTGGGAAGCCTTGCGAAATACCTCCATCGACGGGCTAAGAGGGACCTTTCTAGTACGCTCGGGAAAAGTCTCCTTGCGTGACGACGGCGATTGGCTCCTGCAAGTGGAACCGAAGTCCTACGATATCCTTCTGGACCAGTTGCCCTGGAGCATCGGCCTGATAAAGCTGCCCTG
>Ga0316622_100002041_pt1 | contig 13720 bp, 12 predicted proteins | sample OWC_Aug_OW2_C1_D_FD_207646 | JGI IMG/M metagenome (GOLD analysis project Ga0316622, IMG submission 207646) | Wetland soil microbial communities from Old Woman Creek delta, Ohio, United States - OWC_Aug_OW2_C1_D5_C | ecosystem: Environmental > Terrestrial > Soil > Wetlands | place: USA: Ohio... | reverse complement strand
GGGCCCGGAGGATGGAGGCCGAGCCCGCCGACGTGGCCGGCCCGGCCGCCGCCGACGCATGGCGCGTGCGCGTCGTCGGCGCGCTGCTCCTGGTCGCGGCCGCGGCCTTGGGCTACTTCGCCTGGCGGCCGGCCCACGCCGCGCCCGGTCTCGACGGCGCGCCGTGGCTGCAGGTGGCCCTCGGCGCCCTCGCCCTCGGCCTCGCCCTGCAGCTTGGCTGGGACCTCGTGCGCCGCGTCGTCCAGATCCTGCTGCTCCTGGTGGCCTTCGCCCTCTTCCCCCTGGCCGGCATCCTGATCGCCCAGGGCGAGCGGGGCGCGGGGCTCCTGGCGGTCGCTTCGGTCTGGCTCTTCGTGTCCGGCCTCGCCGCCCTGCTTCCCCGCGCCCTCGGCTGGAAAGGCGTCGCCGTGGCCGTCCTGCCCGTCCTGGCCGGCGCCTACGGCGCGTACCGTTTCGGCCTCGCGCCGGAGAGCGAGGCGTCCCGCAGCGTCCGCGAGTGGGTGTCCCCGGAGCGCCGGTTCTCGGACGACGCCCTCGGCCTCACCGTCGAGATCCCCGAAGGCTGGCACGCCCTCCGGCCCGGAAACCCGCTGGTCGCCGCTCCCGCCGAGACCCGCCTCACGCTGGTTCAGCCCCGCCACGGTGGCTTCGCGTACCTCGTGGCCGAGCCGGCGCCCCGAGGCGTCGCGACCGCCGACCAGTACCTCGACCGGCTGTACGCCACCCGCGCCCGGCAGCGGCCCGGCCTCCAGCCTGGGGAGCGGTCGAACGCCGTCCTCGGCTCGCTGAGCGGGCGCCGCCTCGACTCGACGTGGGTCGACGGCACCACGCGCCAGCGCGAGATCGCCCTCGCCGGGATCGACGGCTGGATGGGCCTCGGCCTCGTGGCCTGGATGCCCGAGGCCACGGCCTCCCGGCCCGACGGCCTCGACTCCCTCGTGCGCGGGCTCGCCGCCCGCGGCCTGCTCGCCGAGCGCCTGCGGACCGCGGTGGAGGCGGCGGCGGAGGCGGTCCCCCATCTCTCCGCCCCGGCCGCCGAGCAGCTCATGGCGCAGAGCGAGGCCCGCGTCCTGGAGCCCGAGCAGGCCTTCCGCCGTTCCCTCGCCTCCCTCGCGCGCGTGCTGCCCTCGCTCTCGACCGCCGAGACGCGTGAGCTCGCCTCCCTGACCGCCGCCACCTACGCGACCGTGCCGTGGAAGGACCGCACCCGCCTCGCCTCGTACGTCGAGCGCGTCCGCAAGGGGGACACCACGGCGGCGGAGGAGGACCGGGAGATGGCCGCTCTCATGAGGGAGGCGGAGAGCCGGCTCACCCCGGTGCGGAGGCTCCGGCTGCAGGCCTACTACGAGAAGGCAATCCGGACCGAATATTGACTTTTTCGTACGGATTGCCTAACCTCTGATCGGGTCGGGCGGTCCCACCGCCGGCCCCTTCCGGCAGCCCGGAGAACCAGCGTCCATGCTCGAGATCAAGAACCTCCACGCGAGAGCGGGGGAGAGCGACATCCTGCGCGGCCTCGACCTCGCCGTCCGCGCGGGCGAGGTCCACGCCATCATGGGACCGAACGGCTCGGGCAAGAGCACGCTCGCCCACGTCCTCGCCGGCCGGCCCGGCTACACCGTCACCGACGGCGAGGTCCTCTACAAGGGGAAGGACCTCCTCGCTCTCGCCCCCGAGGAGCGCGCGCGGGAGGGCGTCTTCCTCGCCTTCCAGTATCCGGTCGAGATCGCGGGAGTGAGCAACGTCTACTTCCTGAAGGCGGCCACGAACGCGATCCGCAAGCACCGGGGGCTCCCCGAGCTCGACGCCCTCGACTTCCTCGCCCTCCTGAAGCAGAAGGCGAAGGTGGTGGACCTCGACGAGGATCTCGTGAAGCGGGCGGTCAACGAGGGCTTCTCGGGCGGAGAGAAGAAGCGGAACGAGATCTTCCAGATGGCGGTGCTCGAGCCCTCGCTCGCCATCCTCGACGAGACCGACTCCGGCCTCGACATCGACGCCCTGCGGATCGTGGCCGAGGGAGTGAACCGGCTGCGCGGGCCGGAGCGGGCCATGATCGTGGTCACCCACTACCAGCGCCTGCTGAACTACATCGTCCCCGACTTCGTGCACGTGCTGGTGGAGGGCCGGATCGTGCGCTCGGGCGGGAAGGAGATGGCTCTCGAGCTCGAGGAGCGGGGCTACTCCTGGCTCGAGAAGGAGCCGGCCGCGGTCCCCGCTGGCGGCCGCTAGCGCGATGACTGTGGTCGCCGAGGACCGGGACGCCTACCGGGCGAGCTTCGAGCGCTTCGCCGCCCTCCACGCCGCCTCCGCCCCGGCGTGGCTCCGCGAGCAGCGCACCGCCGCCATCGCGCGCTTCGTCGAGAAGGGACTGCCCACGTCCCGCGACGAGGCGTGGCGCCACACGCCGGTCGGTCCTCTCGTCCGCGCGCGTTTCGAGCCGGCCGACCCGGACGCCCCGGTGCCCGCGGACGTGCTCGCCGCGTTGCCCCGCGACGGCTTCTCTGGGGCGCGCCTCGTCTTCGTGAACGGCCGCTTCGCACCCGGCCTCTCGTCCCTCGACCCCGGGCAGGCCGGCGTCGAGGTGGCGAGCCTGCGCGAGCTGCTGCGCAGCCAGCCGGGGAGGCTCCAGCCGTGGCTCGGGCGTGCGGTCTCCGGCCAGGCCGGTGCCTTCGCGGACCTGAACGCGGCCTTCGCCGAGGACGGGGCGGTGGTCATCGTGGCCCCGGGACAGGTCGTGCGGCAGCCCGTCCTCGTCGCCCACGTCGCGGCGGGGAACGGAACGCCCTCGGTGTCGTACCTCCGCACGCTCGTCCTGGCCGGGCGGGGGAGCGAGTGCCGGGTCGTCGAGAGCTACGGCTCCCCGGACGCGGGTGCCTCGCTCGTGAACGCGGTGACCGAGATCGTGGTCGAGGACAACGCCTTCGTGGGCCGCTACAAGCTGCAGCGGGAGGGCGGGGAGCGGCTCCACGTGGCCACCCTGGCCGCCCGGCTCGGCCGCGACGCGCGGCTCGCCGACCACTCGATCGCCCTGGGGGCGGCCCTCTCCCGCGACGACCTCGACGTCCGGTTCGAGGCGGAGGGCGGCGACTGTGTCCTGAACGGCCTCTTCGTCCTCGACGGCCGCCGGGTCGCCGACACCCACTCCCGCATCGAGCACCGGGAGCCGCACTGCTCGAGCCGGCAGCACTACAAGGGGATCGTGGACGGGCATGGGCGGGGCGTCTTCAACGGCCTCGTGGTCGTGCGGCCCGGGGCGCAGAAGACGGACGCACTGCAGATGAACCAGAACCTGCTCCTCTCCCGCCAGGCCCTCGTCCACTCGACCCCCCAGCTCGAGATCCTGGCCGACGACGTCAAGTGCAAGCACGGCTCGACGACCGGCCAGCTCGACCCGGCGGCGCTCTTCTACCTCCGCTCGCGGGGCCTCTCCGAGACGGCCGCCCGCAGCCTTCTCACCTGGGCGTTCGCGAGCGACCTCGTCCGGAAGATGGAGATCGAGCCCCTGCGGCGGATCGTGGAGCGGCACCTGCAGGCGCACCTGCCGGGCGTCGCCGACCTCGCCGAGGTGCTTCCGTGAGCGGCCCCAGGGGCACGAAGGCCGCCATCGACGTGGAGGCGATCCGGCGGGAGTTCCCGGTGCTGAGGGAGACGGTGCGGGGCAAGCCCCTCGTCTACCTGGACAGCGCGGCGAGCGCCCAGAAGCCGCAGGCGGTGATCGACGCCGAGAAGCAGTTCTACGAGCGGAGCTACTCGAACGTCCACCGCGGGGTCCACCACCTCTCGATGCTCGCGACCGACGCCTACGAGAACGCGCGGGGGAAGGTGCAGCGCTTCCTGGGTGCTTCGGAGAGCCGGGAGATCGTGCTCCTCCGCGGCACGACGGAGGCCGTCAACCTGGTCGCCCAGAGCTACGGGCGGAAGCACGTGGGGGCGGGCGACGAGGTGCTCATCACCGGCCTCGAGCACCACTCGAACATCGTTCCCTGGCAGCTGCTCTGCGAGGAAAAGGAGGCGACGCTCAAGGTCGCCCCGATCGACGACGCGGGCGAGGTGGACATGGAGGCCTTCGAGCGGCTCCTCTCCCCCCGCACCCGGATCGTCTCCTTTTCCCACGTCACGAACGCCCTCGGCACGGTCGACCCGGTGCGCCGGATGACGGAGCTCGCCCACGCCGCGGGGGCGGTGGTGATGATCGACGGCGCGCAGGCCGCGCCCCACCTCGCCGTGGACGTGCGGGCGATCGGCTGCGACTTCTACGCCTTCTCCGGGCACAAGGTCTATGGTCCGTCCGGCGTGGGGGCCCTCTACGGGAAGGCCGCCGTCCTCGACGCCATGCCGCCCTGGCAAGGCGGGGGCGACATGATCGCCTCGGTGACGTTCGCAAAGTCCACCTGGAACGAGCTGCCCTACAAGTTCGAGGCGGGCACGCCCAACATCGCGGGTGGGATCGCCCTCGGGGCGGCGATCGACTGGGTGGAGAGGGTCGGCCTCGGCGCCATCGCCGCCCACGAGCACGAGCTCCTGGAGTACGGGACGGGCCTTCTCCGGAGCGTTCCCGGCCTGCGGATCGTCGGCACCGCTCGCGAGAAGGCGGGCGTCCTGTCCTTCGTCCTCGAGGGCGTCCACCCCCACGACGTGGGAACGATCCTCGACTACGACGGCATCGCGGTGCGCACCGGCCACCACTGCGCGCAGCCCGTGATGGACCGCTACGGGATCCCGGCGACGACGCGCGCCTCCCTCGCCGCCTTCAACACCCGCGAGGAGCTCGACGCCCTCGCCCGCGGGATCGGCAAGGTCCAGGAGATGTTCAGGTGACGGCCGGTCGCCGCGCGGTGGGGAACGGCTAGATGGACGACCTGCGAGAGCTCTACCAGGAGACGATCCTCGACCACTCGAAGCGCCCCCGGAACCTCCGCGGGATGCCGGAGGCGAACCGGAGGGCCAACGGCGAGAACCCGCTCTGCGGCGACCGGGCGACCGTCTACCTGCACGTCGAGGGCGACGTCGTCCGCGACGTGAGCTTCGAGGGCTCGGGCTGCTCGATCTCGACCGCCTCGGCCTCGATGATGACGGACGCCCTCAAGGGGAAGACGGTGGCCGAGGCGAAGGCTCTCTTCGAGGCCTTCCACGAGCTCGTGACCGCCGATCCCTCGAAGACCGCCCCCGCCCCGGCCGCCCTCGGGAAGCTGACCGTCTTCGCCGGGGTCCACGAGTTCCCGATGCGGGTGAAGTGCGCCTCGCTCGCCTGGCACACGATGAGAGCCGCCCTCGAGGGCGGCGACCGGGCCTCGACGGAGTAGCGGCATGGTGACCCGCGAGGCGCGCACCCTCTCCCGCGACGTCGAGGTGGCGGCGATCCCGTACGGGGACCGGATCACCCTCACCATGGGCACGACCGTCTTCATCACCCAGGCCCTCGGCGGCTCGTACACGGCGATGACCGACCACGGCTACCTCGTCCGCATCGAGGGCCAGGACGCGGACGCCATCGGCGAGAAGCCGTTGCTGCCGATGACGGCCGAGGACAGGAAGGGCCGCAGCACGCAGGACCTGGCGTGGGAGCAGCTCAAGACCTGCTTCGACCCCGAGATCCCGGTCAACATCGTGGACCTCGGCCTCGTCTACAAGTGCGAGGTCGAGAAGGCGGACGGCGAGGGCGAGAAGGTGAAGGTGGAGTTCACCCTCACCGCTCCCGGGTGCGGCATGGGCGACTTCCTGCGCCAGGACGTGCAGCAGAAGCTCCTCGCCATCCCGGGCGTGAAGGAGGCGGACGTGCAGGTCGTCCTCGACCCGCCGTGGGACCAGAGCATGATGTCGGACGTGGCGCGCCTCCAGCTGGGGCTCATGTAGCGATGAAGCTCAGCTCCCAGGAAGAGTACGGCCTCCGCTGCCTGCTGCAGCTCGCCCGCGCCGGCGCGGGGGTGAGCCTCACCATCGCCGAGATGAGCGAGCGGGAGGGCATCTCCGCCCCGAACGTGGCCAAGATCATGCGCATCCTGCGCCGGGCTTCCCTCGTGAAGAGCACCCGCGGCAAGGCCGGAGGGTACACCCTCGCTCGCCCCGCCGCGGAGGTGCGCGCCAAGGACGCCCTCGCCGCGCTCGGCGGCCGCCTCTTCGACACCGGCTTCTGCGACCGCCACGCCGGCGTCGAGAGCCACTGCCTGAACACCAGCGACTGCTCGATTCGCCCCGTGCTCCACGGCCTGCAGCAGGCCGTCGACCACGTCCTCGGCGAGCTGACCCTGGCGAGCCTCCTCCCGAGGGAGAGCGAGGTCACGGTCACCCTCCGCCCGAAGGCGGTGAAGCTGCCGATCGCCCGCCGGGCGAGCTGAGGCATCATATCGGGCGTCCCACCGGCCGGGGGCGGTGGAGAGCAAGGGGAGGCTGCCGTGAGGGAGAGGTTCCGTCTCGGTGCCGTGCTCGGCCTGACTCTCGTCGCCGCGGGCCCGGCTCTCGCGCAGGAGAGCCTGGCCGCGCGAGCCCGCAAGGCCCAGGAGGCGGCGAAGGCCAACGCCGCTTCGCCCCAGGGTCGGGCGTGGCTCAAGAGCCACTCGGCCGCGGTCGACCAGCTTCTCATCCCCGTCCTGAACGCCTGCCTGCCGAAGCCGGAGGGCGACATCCCGACCGTGTTCTCGATCTACGTGCGCCTCTCCCGGAAGGGAAGCGCGAACGAGATCGTCACGGAGCTCGACGCGAAGCTCGCGAAGTGCATGACGGAGGAAGCGCGCGCGACGCCGTTCCCCGCGGCCCCCCGGGACGACTACTGGATCCAGGTCAACATGGCGGCGGACCTGTAGGCGCATGAGGGACGTTCGCGTCGCGCTCGTGGGGTTCGGGAACGTCGGCCGCCGGTTCGCCGAGCAGCTCCGGGGGCCCTACGCCCGCGCCTTGAAGCCGCAGGGGGCCCGCGTGCGGGTCACCGGGATCGCCACCGCGCGGCACGGGATCGCCGTCGACGGGCGGGGGATCGACCTCGGCCGGGCGCTGCGGCTCGTGGCGAAGGGTCGATCGGTCGAGGCGCTGCACCGTGGCCCGCGGCTGCGCGACGCGCGGGACTTCATCGCGAGGGCGCCGGCCGACGTCCTCGTCGAGATCACGACGCTCGACCCGCGGCACGGCCAGCCGGCGATCGACCACGTCCGCTGGGCGCTCGGCCGCGGGATGCACGTCGTCACCGCCAACAAGGGACCCGTGGCCTTCGACCTTCGCCGGCTGAAGGCCCTCGCGGCACGGAGGAAGCGCCTCTTCCTCCACGAGGGCGCGGTCATGGACGGGACGCCCGTCTTCAACCTCGCCGAGCGGTGCCTCCGGGGGGCGCGGATTCTCTCCTTCCGGGGCACGCTCAACAGCACCACGAACCTGGTGCTCTCGCGGATGGAAGGAGGGCTCACGGCGAGCGCCGCGGTGAAGGAAGCCCAGGCGCTGGGCATCGCCGAGGCCGACCCCCGGAACGACCTCGACGGGTGGGACGCGGCGGTGAAGGGCTGTGCGATCGCCAACGGCCTGATGGGCGCCTCGGTGCGGCCCCCGCAGGTGAGGCGGCGGGGGATCGCCGGCCTGACCGGGCTGGACGCGCGGCGGGCGGTGCGGGCCGGAGAGCGCCTGCGCCTGGTGGTGCGGGGCGTCCGGCAGGGTCGACGGGTGCGGGTGAGCGTAGGTCCCGAGCGCGTGCCCTTCGGCGACCCCCTCTCCGGCTCGGGGCCGGACGCGGCCCTCGTGCTCAAGACGGACCTCATGGGCGAGATCGGCGTCTTCGAGCGGGGGGCGACCGTGGACCAGACGGCCTACGCCCTCCTCTCCGACCTGCTGGAGATCATCCGCAGCCGGTCGGTCCTCGCCCGCGCTCCGCGCGGGTCGGGCATCAGCAGCAGCGGTCGGGCTGGCCCGAGTGGTAGCGGCGCCGGAGGCCGTCCAGGTAGAAGGCTTCGCGGCTGAGAGGCGTCCCGGCGTCCGCTCGGGCGATGTAGGTTTCGTAGGCGGCGTCGCCGCTCCACTCGCGGAGCCGTCGCCAGAGGGTGCGCAGGGCGGACCGCAGGCGGGCCGTCACGGCGAGCCCTCCGCCCACTTCGTCCGGACGTACGGGCTCTCGGTCAGGAGCGCCGCCCGCCGCCGGGTCAGGATCCGGTACCACTCGAGGACGGCCTCCACGAGGAGGGCCAGGATCAGGGCGGCGAAGAAGCCGGTCACCCCGGCGTCGAGGCGGTTGTTGAAGATCACGTGCCGGGTGTCGCCGACCTTCGCCTCCGGCACGCGGCCTTCGGCGATCTGCTGCTCGAGGGCCGAGGCCTGGGCGAGGAAGCCGATGCGCGGGTCCTCGTGGAACATCTTCTGCCAGCTCCCGGTGAGCGTCACCGTGACGAGCCACGCCGTGGGCACGAGCGTCACCCACAGGTAGCGCATCTTCCCCATCTTGATGAGGATGGTCGTCGCCACCACGAGAGCGACCGAGGCCAGGATCTGGTTGGAGATGCCGAAGAGCGGCCAGAGGGAGTTGATCCCGCCGAGGGGGTCGAGGACGCCCTGGTAGAGGAAGTAGCCCCAGGCGCCCACGATGATGCCGCTCGTCACGAGGGTGCTCGTCCAGGTGCCGGTGCGGCTGATCCGGGGGAAGACCCGGCCCAGCAGCTCCTGGACCATGAAGCGGCCCACCCGGGTCCCCGCGTCGAGGACGGTCAGGATGAAGAGGGCCTCGAACATGATCGCGAAGTGGTACCAGATGCCGAGGAGGCGCTCGCCCCCGATCGTGCCGCTGAAGATGTGGGCCATGCCCACGGCGAGGGACGGCGCGCCGCCGGTTCGGTTGAGGAGGGTCTCCTCGCCGACGCTGCGGGCCAGCGCGTGCATCGTGGACGGGTCGAGGGGGAAGCCCCAGGCGGAGATCGTGGTCGCCGCCTGCTCGGCCGTCGCGCCGACGATGCCGGCCGGGCTGTTGATCGCGAAGTAGACGCCCGGCTCGAGGGCGCAGGCCGCCACCATCGCCATGACGCCCACGAACGACTCCATCAGCATCGAGCCGTAGCCCACCAGGCGGGCGTCGCTCTCGCGGGTCAGGAGCTTGGGCGTCGTGCCCGAGGAGATGAGGGCGTGGAAGCCGGAGACCGCCCCGCAGGCGATGGTGATGAAGCAGAAGGGGAAGACCCCTCCCGCGAAGACGGGGCCGGTCCCGTCCACGAAGCGGGTGAGGGCGGGCATGTGGATCGTCGGGCGCACGAGGATGATGCCGGCGGCGAGGGCGAGGACGACGCCCACCTTGATGAAGGCCGAGAGGTAGTCGCGGGGGGCGAGGAGCAGCCACACCGGGAGCGCGGAGGCCGCGAAGCCGTAGACGATCACGGCCACGGCCAGAGCCGGCCCGGTGAGGGTGAACACCCGGGCCCACTCCGGGGAGTGCGAGACCCACTGGCCGGCCACCACCGCGAGGAGGATCAGGACGAAGCCGATGGCCGAGGCCTCGAGGACCCGGCCCGGGCGCCAGTAGCGCATGTAGACGCCCATGACCATGGCGATCGGAATGGTCATGGCGAGGGTGAAGGCGCCCCACGGCGAGTGCTTGAGGGCGTTGACGACCACGAGGCCGATCACCGCGAGGAGGATGACCATGATGGCGAGGACGGAGACCATGGCGAGGAAGCCGGCCCGGCGTCCGACCTCGTCGCGCGCCATCTGGCCGAGCGACCGGCCGTCGCGGCGCAGCGAGAAGAAGAGGATCACGAAGTCCTGCACGCACCCGCCGAGGACGGCCCCCGCCACGAGCCACAGCGTCCCCGGCAGGTAGCCGAACTGCGCGGCGAGGGTGGGGCCCACGAGGGGCCCCGGGCCGGCGATCGCCGCGAAGTGGTGGCCGAGGACCACCCAGCGGTTCGTGGGCACGAAGTCGCGGCCGTCGTCCAGACGCTCGGCCGGGGTCGCGCGCGTCGCGTCGAGGGAGAGGACGCGCGCGGCGAGGAAGGCCGAGTAGAAGCGGTAGGCGACGAGGTAGGTGCAGCCGGCGCCCACCACGAAGAAGACGCCGTTCACCGGCTCGCCGCGCCGGAGGGCGACGGCCCCGAGGGCCCCCGCCCCGAGGAGGGCGACGGCGAGCCACGCCAGAAGGGAGAGGAAACGACTCATCGGATCGGGGCCTCCAGGGAAGGGCGAGAGTATAACGGAGGCCCGTCATCCCGAGGAGCACCGTCCTTGCCGGGTGACGAGGGATCCGCCAGGTGGCGGATCCCTCGGGACACGGCCAGGAGACGTCCCTCCGGATGACGGCGGATCCCTCGGGACACGGTCCGGACGGAGTCCCTCGGGATGACCGCTCAGCGCTTGTCGATCTGCAGCTTCGTGGCCAGGGTGTACCCCTCGGGCTTGCTCCAGCCCTCGACGTACGCGTTGTCGCCCGCCTTGACCGCGTAGGGATCGAGATCGCTGCCGTCCGACCACTTGAAGACCGTGGACCCGTCGGTCTCGACCTTGCGTCCCCCGATCGTCAGCTTCAGGATGCAGGCCGCCCGCACGCCGTCCTCCCCGTCGAGGGCCACGATGCCTCCGCCGGCGTCGAGGGCGACGACGCCCTGCACGGTGCCCTTGAACGTGGTCCAGGTGGCGCCGCCGCCCGTGCCCGTCCCCTGCACGACGACCTGCGTGGCGCGCACCCGGCCGTCGGCCTTCTTCCAGCCCTCCACGGTGGCCGTCTGTCCGACCTTGATCTCGCCCAGGCTCATCGGGCTGCCGTCCGACCACTTGGCCTTCGTCTCGCCGTTCGTGAACACGGTGATGCCCTTGATGACGAAGGTCGGGTAGGAGCCGGTGCTGGGGTTGGCGTGCAGGCCCAGGCTCGAGGCCCCCATCGAGTCGATCCTGCCGCTGAGGGTCACCCACGTCTCGCCGCCCTCGCCGGGTCCGCTGGTGAGGGCGGCGATCTCCTCGGCCACCACGACGCCGTCGCCCCGGAGCAGGCCCCACACCTTCACCTTCTCGCCGACCTGGAGATCGGAGAGCTGGATGCGCTTCTCGCCGCGCCAGACCTTCTTGATCTGGCTGGCGTCGACGCTCTTGCCGGCCACGACCAGCTGGGTTCCCGCGATCCGGTCGATCGTGCCCGAGAAGAACGTGTCGGCGGTCGGCGTGCAGGTGGGCGTCGTCGTCATCTGGGCGGACCCGCCCGAGACCCGCACCTCGATCGAGGTGACCTGGCCGTCGACGAGGCCGGTCACCTGCACCTGGGCGCTCACCCCCGGGCCCTCGATGCGGAGGGTGACGCTGCCCGCGGGGACCCCGGACAGGGCGAAGCGACCCTCGTCGTCGACCTCGCCGGTGAGCGACGTGCCGGTGACGCTCACCGTCCAGCCGCTGCCGCCGGCCAGGGCGTGGACGGGCGCGCTCGAGGACGAGCTGCCGAGGCCGGCGCCGAGGATCGCGCCCTGGAGGACCGCTGCGCCTCTCGCCCCGGCCGCCTCATCCGGCCCGGTGACGGCCGAGGATCCACCGCAGCCGGCCGCGACGAGGGCGGCGGCCAGACCGACCAACGACAGAACGACAGACAGCTTGTGGCGCATGACATGGCCTCCTTTCTCCTGGCGGCTCGGCTGACCCCCGAGGGTCGGGGTCCCGTTGCTCTGCGTCCCCGGGTTGCCCCGGGTTTGCTCTGAGCAGGAGGTCTTCTAGTCCCCCCGGCGTGGGGACCGGCGGGGATCCCGGGCCCCTTGCCCGGTCGACCCACAAGCTAGCAGGGCTTCAGGCCACCGGCGGTGAGGGTGGTCACCGATCGGCCGACTTGTGCGCGGGCGCACGCCCGGGGTGCACGCAAGGTGGATAGCCGGACCGGCCGGCCGTGTCAGAGGAGCGTGCCGCGGAGGATTCGGGCCGCCACCTCGAAGTAGATGACGATGCCCGTCACGTCCACGAGCGTGGCCACGAAGGGCGCCGAGGAGACGGCGGGGTCCATCCCCGCCCGCTTCAGCAGCAGCGGGAGCATCGAGCCGGCCAGGGTGCCCCAGAGCACCACCCCGACGAGCGAGATCCAGACCGTCGCCGCCACGAGCGGCCAGTGGGGACCGTAGGCCTGGGGCGACACCAGGGACCACGCCGTGATGCGCAGGAAGCCCACGAAGCCGAGGATGCCGCCGAGCACGAGGCCGGACAGGATCTCGCGGCGCATGACGCGCCACCAGTCCCGGACGCCGAGCTCGCCCACCGCCAGGGCGCGGATGACGAGGGAGGCGGCCTGGGAGCCGGAGTTGCCGCCGCTCGAGATGATGAGGGGCACGAAGAGGGCGAGGACCACCGCGCGGGCGATCTCCTCCTCGAAGCGGCCCATCGCGGTGGCGGTGAGCATCTCGCTCAGGAACAGCACGAGGAGCCAGCCCGCCCGCTTGCGGACGAGGCTCCAGAAGGGGGCCGCGGTGTAGGGCTCGTCCATGGCCCCCGCCTCGACGGCGCCCATCTTGAGGGCGTCCTCCGTGCCCTCCTCGATCATGACGTCGACCACGTCGTCGACGGTCACGAAGCCCACCACGCTGCCGTCCTTCTCGAGGACGGGCACGGCGAGGAGGTTGTACTTGGCGATCTTGCCCGCCACCGCCTCCTGGTCGTCGAGGGCGCTCACGGTGACCGGCTTGCGGCGCATGACCCTCTCGACCGGCTGGTCGAGCTCGGCCATCACCAGGTCGCGGAGCGACACCGAGCCCAGGAGCCGCCCCGTGTCGGGCTCCATCACGTAGCAGGCGTAGATCAGCTCCTTCTCGCGGGCCACCGCGCGGACGTGCTTGAGGCACTCCCCGACCGTCCACGACGGGTCGAGGCGCACGAACTCGGTGGTCATGATCCCGCCCGCGCTGTGGGGCGGGTACTGCAGCAGCCGCTCGACCTCGGCCCGCACGTCGGCGGAGAGCTTGGGGAGGAGGCGGCGGCGCGAGATCTCGCCCATGCCCCGGACGATCTCGGTGCGCTGGTCGGCGGAGAGGCCCTCCAGGACCTGCCCCGCCCGCGACGGGTCCATCTGCTCGAGGATCGCGCTGCGCCGGCGGAGGGTGGGCTGGTCGCAGACCTCGACCGCGCGTGGCACGGCGAGCATGCTCATGACCGCCGCCGCCTCCTGGCGGGTGAGCTGGTTCACGAGGTCGGCCACGTCCGCGGGCTGCAGCTCCGCCACCACTTCGCCGATGCCGACGAAGCTCTCCTCCAGCCGGAGGCGGATCCGCTCGAGGAGATCCTCGGGGGCGCTCACGCGGTCTCCTTCTCCTCCTCCCGGCGCCGGGACTCCCAGCGCTCGCGCAGCTCCTCGAGGAGCTCGGCGAAGCGCGGGTCCGGGCGCAGGGGGTCGAGCTTGGCGCTGCGGGCGAGGAGCGGGTAGTTCTCGTTGCCGATCCGCACCGCGGTGCGCACCCACTCGAGCGCCTCCTCGGCCATGCCCTCCATCGCGTAGAACTCGCCGAGCCAGAGGGCGATGTCGTGGTCGGCGCGGGCGATCTCGAGGACGCGGTCGGTCACGAGGGCGCGGGCCTGCTCGTGCTGGCCGCGGGCGGAGAGGCACCAGCCGAGGAGGGGCAGGACCCCGTCGAAGTGCGGGTTCTGCCGCAGCACGTCCTCGAGGAGGGTCTGCGCGTCGTCGACCATGCCCTGGTTGAAGAGGGCCACCGCGAGGAAGGTCTTGAGCAGGGGGTGCTCGGGCTCGGCCGCCCGCCCCCGGTCGATCTCCGCCACCGCCTCGTCGAAGCGCCACTGGTGGGTGAAGATC
>Ga0316622_100002039_pt1 | contig 13724 bp, 10 predicted proteins | sample OWC_Aug_OW2_C1_D_FD_207646 | JGI IMG/M metagenome (GOLD analysis project Ga0316622, IMG submission 207646) | Wetland soil microbial communities from Old Woman Creek delta, Ohio, United States - OWC_Aug_OW2_C1_D5_C | ecosystem: Environmental > Terrestrial > Soil > Wetlands | place: USA: Ohio... | reverse complement strand
CCCACGACCAGCGCGTAAACCAGGCCCTGGCCGGTGTAGCGCGCGGGTACCGGCAGGGTACGCAGCCGGGCGCGCCATGCGGCCGGACCCGGCGCGGGCTGCAGCGCCGGGCCGGCGCCGGCGGCAAGGCCACCCAGGTGGGCACGAAACTGCGTGAGAGCCTCGCGCAGCGCGCCCTGCCGGATCGGGTTGTTCCAGGCGACCGCGACGCGTTCACGGGGCACCCGGGCGCGGAGGTTGGGATCGCGCTCGTTGGCGATGCGCTGCTCGGTCCACTGGTCGCCGAGCCGCTCGTAACAGTCGTTGCCGGCGCAGCCCGAGAGCAGGACGCCTTCTGCGTGGCGGCGCATCAGCACCAGGTCGATGAACGACGGCGGCAGCATGGCGACACACGGCAGGCGGATGACGGCCGTGCTGGCGTCGGCGAGCCGAGCCGAGTCTGCATCGTGGTTGCAGCCGAAGACGATCACGCGCGCGTCGCCCGAGATCCCGGCCGATGCGGCGATCACTTCTTCGCGCAGGCCCGCCATGCTGCGGTCCGGCAGCTCGATTCCGGCCGACAGGTGGCCGACGCGGCGGAACGGAGTGGCGGTCGGGCACGCGCCGACGCAGATGCCGCAGCTCATGCACAGGTCCGGGTCGACCCGGGCTTCCTGCTCGAAGGCCAGCCCGTCCGTGCGCTTCATCATGGTGATCGCCCCGAACGGGCAATCCGCGAAGCAGCGCCGGCAGCCGTTGCAGTTTTCGAGATCGACGCGGGCCGCCGGCGCCTTCTTCAGCGGCGGCAGCCACGGCAGCAGCGACAGCAGCACGCTGCCGCCGACGAGCAGCAGCCAGAGCATCCTGCCGTCCATGCGCTCCAGCAGCGGATACACCGCCAGGTAGAACCAGTCGAGGCCGAGGCTGAACGGCGCGCGGTCGAGATCGGCCGGGGCCTGGCTCATGGCGGGCCAGGCGAACGAGAGCGCAACCAGCGCGACGAGGGTGCCGATCGCAAGCTCGCGCGGCGGATTGACCCGCGCGTGCGCGTGCCGCTGGATGTGGATCCACATGAACAGCAGCATCAGCAGCGGCAGCGCGATGTGCATGTAGATGACCAGCGTGAAGAACCGGCCGCTGAGGCGCTCGCTGTCGAGGAAATTGCGCGCGATCGGCTCGGCGAAAATCCCGATGGCGTCGAGCCACTCCGTCGTCGCGACCGCGACGTACTGCGCCAGCTGGTCCCAGACGAGCCAGTAGCCGGTGATGCCGCAGGCATACAGGAACCACAGCAGCGGAATGCCGGTCACCCACGGAAACCAGCGGTTGCCGCGCATGCGGTCCATCGCGAACTCGCGCAGTGCGTGCACGAAAATGACGATTACCAGCGCGTCGGACGCGTAGCGGTGCAGGCTGCGCATCAGTCCGCCCAGGTACCAATGCTCGTGGCTCAACCGGTCGAGCGACTCCCAGGCCTGCGTGACGCCGGTGTCGAAGAAGATGTAGACGTAGATGCCGCTGACCGTGACGATCCAGAACAGGAACCAGCCGAGCGTGCCCAGCTGGGTGAGCGGGTTGAGCCGCGCGCCGAACGCGGCCTCGAGGAGCGCCTCGAGCCTCAGGAAGATTGCCCGCAGACCGTTCTTCAGTGCGCCCAAGGTTGCGGACTCCCTCTCGACGGCCGGTCAGCGAACGTTGCGCAGGGCGGCGAGGATGCCGGCTGCCGCGATGCCGAGGGCCAGCACACCCGACGCGATATTGACGATCAACGAGTAGTCGAAGCGGTAGCGCCCGCTGGTCGGGTCGTAGATCGTGCAGAAGAGCTTCACGTTGTTGACTAGTCCCTCGAAGGTGCTGCGGTCGAGATTGCGCCCCCAGACCAGCTTCTTGAGCGGCTCGACCACGAGCGGCGGCGCGAAATCCTCGCCGTAGACCTGCAGCACGACCCGGCCCGCGGCATCGATGATCGTGGTCTGGGTGATGTGGTCGAAGCCCTTCGGCGACGCGTAGTAGCTGAACCCGACGTCCTGCACGAGGCGCGCGATCGTCCCGGCGTCGGCGCTCGCGAAGTGCCAGCCGGGCTGGACCGCGCCGCGCTCACGGGCATACATGCGCATGCGCTCCGGCGTGTCGTTCGGCGTGTCGAACCCGACGGTGACCACCGAGAAGCTCCCGGGCCCCAGCGCCTCGTGCGCCACTTTGACCGTCTCGCGCAAGCGCAGCGTGAGGCCCGAGCAGACGTGGTAACAGCTCGTGTACACGAGGCTCAGGACGATCGGCCGCCCGCGCAGTTGCTCGAACGTGAGCTCCGCTCCGTCGGAGGCAATGAACGAGTACCCGCCCACCGTGCGGCCGATTGCTGCCTGGCTGAAGCGCAGTGCCTCGCCGTCGTCCATCCGCGCTGCCGTGGCAGGCGCGGCCAGCATCGCCACCGTCAGCGCGAGGCCCGCCGTGATGGCGCAGCGCATGGGTCAGAGATGGACCAGGCTGCCCCGCACGGCGCCTTCGATGATCGCCCCGGCCAGCAGCAAGCCGAGCTGCAGCAGGGAGGCCAGGAAACTGCGGATGGCGTTGGACGGCGTCTGCTGACGCACCAGCAGGTACGCGCGCCAGATGAAGTAGCCGCCGCCGGAGAGCGCGCACGCCGCGTAGAACCAGCCGGCACCCCAGGCGAGCGGCAACAACGACAGCAGCACCAGCGGGATCGTGTGCCCGAAGATCGCCAGGGCCGCGACTCGCTCGCCGTGCACGACGGGCAACATCGGCACCCCCGCATCCGCATAGTCCTGCCGGTAGTAGGTGGCCAGGCTCCAGAAGTGCGGCGGCGTCCAGAGGAACAGCACGACAGCGAAGGTCCAGGCGGCCGGTCCGGGCGTCGGATCGATCGCCGCGGCGCCTGCCAGCACGGCGAAGCTGCCCGCCAGGCCACCGATCACGATGTTCAGCCACGTGCGTCGCTTCAGCCACAGCGTGTACACCACGCCATACGTGAATGCACCCAGGAACACGTAGGCGGCGGCGAGCCAGTTCGTGGCGAGTCCCGCCGCCGCGACGGCGAGCACGAGCAGGCCGGCGACCAGCAGGTACCAGAGCGTGCCAGCGTTGAGTTCACCGGTCACGAACGGCCGCGATTGCGTGCGCGACATGCGCGCGTCGAGGTCGCGCTCCGCCAGGTGATTCAGTGCACCGGCGGAACCCGCGGCGACGAAGATCGCCGCCGCGAGCGTGAGCAGTTGCCACCACGCCAGCCCTTCGCCACCGCCGATTGCGACCCCCGCGACCCCTGCGAGCATGATCTCGAGCGCAATGCGCGGCTTGAAGACCTGCAGCGCGCCGCGCCAGGCTGCATGTGGCCTCGCTGCCGCCGCGGTGGCTGCAATGCTGTTCATCTTGGCTGACGTCCTACTTCAGTGGCCACAGTTCCGCGAGGTATTTCCAGTTGACGAAGTAGTACAGCACGAAGGACACGAAGAACACGCCGACGAGCACGACTGTGCCCGGGATCTTCAACGTGCCGGCGCTGCCGTAGCTCGCCACGGCGGCGGCCGCCTGGGTGCCGGTCGCGGGCCCGAGCGCCACCTTCTCGGTGTCGCCGATACGCCGCCCGAAGAACACGGAACCGACCACCACGACGATGTACATCGCGCCGCCCAGGGCCGCCAGGATGGCCGAGAGCCCGTTCAGGGCGAGCATCAGGAAGGCCGCTGGCGAGAACTGGAAGGTGGTCAGCGCATCGGCGAACGTGATGTCCCAGTGCCGCCGCGGCACGCCGAGCGTGCCGGCGCCCATCATGAACAGCGAGATGCCTGCGATGCCGATGCCGAACACGTATGGCTGCAGCTTGGCAACGGCCGGGAACATGACGTGCCGGCGGAAAATCAGCGGCACCAGCAGGTAGGTGATCGCCATGAACGCGAGCGTCGTTCCTGCCACCACCGTGGCGTGGAAGTGCCCCGGCACGTACAGCGTGTTGTGAATGATCAGGTTGATCTGCTCGGTGCCCATCACCACACCGGAAATGCCGCCGAGGAAACCGAACATGACCAGCGACAGGAACATGCCGGAGAACGCCGGATTGCCCCAGGGCGCCTTGCGCAGCCACTCGAACAGTCCCTTGTTGAAGCCCTTGGCGCGCTGCGCCGCCTCGATCGAGCCGGGCACCGTGAGACCGTGGATCATGCTGCCCAGCACCGCGAGGTACATCGCGTAGCTGGTGTTGAAGATCTTCCAGCTCGAGCTGACGCCCGGCTCCACCAGCAGGTGGTGCGCGCTCGCGAGCTGCAGGAACAGGATGTAGAGCAGGAAGGCGGTGCGGCTGACCTTCTCCGAGATCGGCTTGGCGCCGAGCACCATCGCGCCGATCGCGTACCACACGGCCACGTGCGCCGAGACGTTGATCTGCTGCGAGGAGTGGCCCATGCCCCACCACACCAGCTTGTACATCAACGGGTCGATGTTGCTGACCAGTCCGAGGGACCAGAGCCAGGTCGGGATCAGGATGATTGCGCCCGACGCCAGCGTGAAGACCGCGATGATCGCCGCCGTGATCGCGCCGAAGGTCACCAGCGGCACCGAGCCCTGGTAGGTCTTTTCGTCCTTGGCGATGACCAGCGTGCCGAAGAACACGGCACAGCCGATCAGGGCGCCGACGGCGAACAGGATCAGACCGAGGTAGAACCAGGGCGACGCCTGCAGCGGTGGATACGAGGTGAACATCACCGAGGAGTTGCCCTGCAGGACCGCGACATTGACCATCAGGGCGCCCGCCAGCATCAGCCCGAACTGCGCCCAGGCCCAGCGTGGCGCGGCCAGGCGACAGTTGAGCAGGATGGCGGACGCGAAATACAGCACGGCCATCTCGAAGAAGATGATCCAGACCAGCAGCACGTCGAAGCCGTGCGCGGTGAGCGCGAGGTAGAACCAGTCGGCCGGAAGCAGGTGCACGGCCGGCCAGCGGGTCAGCGCGATCGACAGGCCGAACAGGCCGCCGATCAGCAGGAACACGACCGCGACCACGGCATTGGCCTTGATCAGGTTTTCGGCCGCGTCGTGGACCTTGAGGCCGGTGGTCGGGCAGGTCCGAAATACGCTCGGGGTATTCATGGGCTGCCCTCAGGTCCGCTCGACCACGTAGATGCGGCCCGTCATCGTGTGATGGCCGAGGCCGCAGTACTCGTTGCAGACGACCCCGAACTCACCCGAGGTCGTAGGCGTGATGGTCATCACGCTCTCGTACCCGGGGTGCACCTGGATGTTGATGTTGAGCGGCTGCAGCGAAAAGCCGTGCTGCAGGTCGATCGACGAGAGGTGCAGACGGTAGGTCTGGCCCTTCTCGAGCTCGAGCATGGGCCACCACATGTAGACGCGGCCCATCATGTAGACGTCGCTGCCGGGCGGCGGCTTGACGACGGGGAACGCGCCCTCCTGGCGCACCGTGTGCGCCGCGATCATCGCATCGACTTTCTCGGCGAACTGGTACGGCTGGATCCGGTAGGCCTCGTTCGACATGTTCTGCTGCCCGAACCCGTGCCACCAGATCATCGTGAAGAACATCGCCACGCCCCACAGGAAGGCGACGATGACCCAGACGATCTCGACCTTGTGGACCGGCTCTTTCCACCAGATACGTTCGCTCGGAGGAGTGATCGCCATGGCGGGACCTCAGGGTGCAGCAAGGGGAATCTGGATGATCTCCATGATTCCCCAGATGAGGTACAGGACCGTCGGCATCGTGACGCCGAGGAACAGCAGCAGGAAGTGGTTGTCCATCAACCGCTGGAAGAACGGAATGCGCTCGCGCTCAGGCGGCTCCCCGTCGTGCTGCGGATCGGATCCGGTCATGTCTTACCCCCTCGTCGTGCGCTTGTGATTCGGCTTCGGGAGGGTCTCGTTCGACCCTTGAGCACTGACGTCTTCCAAGGGCTAATACGTTGGCGCCGGATCGCTTTCCTTGATCCAGATCAACTGCACTGCAAAAAGACGCGCCCGTCAGCCCCCCGGAGCGAGGCTCCGCACCAGGGAAAACGCCAGCAGGGCGAGCAGCAGCAGAATTACGAAGAAGATCAGGCTCCGGTACTCGAAGCGCCGCCCGGCGCGCAACTCGAGCGCATTCAGCACGCGGTCCGCAACCAGATACAGGACGACCGCGAGGGTCGTGAACAGCAGGATCTGCACGGTCGGCCTCCTCTGCGAGTGTGCACCCGCCAGCCAGGTTGTTGAACGGCCGGGCTGCGTCGCACCGGTGACCGGCAACTCAGCGGTGCACGACCTGCAGGATCGAGTTGCGCACCTGCTCGTTCAGCACCATCTGCGCGTCCGAGACGATCGCCTCGAGCATCGCCGGCTCGAACTCGAGCCGCTCGTCGTCGCCGACCGACAGCACCTGGCGCTTGCGCAGCAGGGCGAGGAAGTTCTGGAACAGCGCGCGGTCGAAGAACTCCGGCGAATTGATCTCGTAGAGCAGCGCCATGCGCTGCGCCATCAGCTGGCACTGGCGCTCCAGCGCTTCCTGGCTCAGCCGTCCCGGGCCGGCCTTGAGAAGCAGCGCCAGCGCCAGGTAGTAACGCTCGAGGATCGGCACCGTGGCCTGGGCGAGCACCGACAGCTGCACGGCCTCGGTCGACTCGGCGGCCGGCCGGCGCCAGACGGCGCGATCCTCGCTCGCGGTGAGCAGCCCGTGGTTCAGCAGGTCCTCGAGCAGTTCGTCCACGACCGTCGGCAGCTCCTGCTCGCTCCAGTGCAGGAAGTACTCGTCCGCGACGTAGGGATAGACGCGGCGCGCGAGGCGCTGCAGGTCCACTAGCGGCACGGTCGGGTTGCTCAGGAACGCACTGGCGAGCAGCGACGGCATCAGCAGCAGGTGCAGCGCGTTGTTGCGGAAGTAGCTGGTGAGCACCGAGTGCTCCACCGTCATGTGCAGCACGTCACCGAGCTCGTGCGGCTGGCGGCGCAGGATGCCGAGCGATTCGCCGTAGCGGATCATCGCCGCGCCTTCCATGCCGGTGACCCAGACCCTCGGCGAGTACGGCGCCTGGCGCATCAGCGACGCGTACAGCTCGAGCTGGCGCGCGAGGTCGGCCTCGCCCATGCTCTGGCGCGGCGTGGCGAGCAGCACCAGCCCGATCAGGTTGATCGGGGTGACGCAGGCCGCGGCGTTGATGCGCGTCATGATGCGGGTCGCGAGGTCGCGCACCAGCGGGACCAGCCACTCCGGGCGGTCGTCCGATCCGGACGGTTCGCGTTTCCAGCCAGGCGCGTACGCCTGGATCAGCGGGTCGAGCGGCAGCGGCTCGCCGAAGCTGACGTACACCTTGCCGAAGCGGCTGCGCAGCGCCGGGATGGTCTTGAGCAGGCTGAGCACGCTCTCCTTTTCCTTCTTGCGGCCGGACAACTCGCCGATGTAGGTGCGCCCCTCGACCAGACGCTCGTAACCGAAGTACACCGGCACGAACACCAGCGGCCGGGTCGGCTCGCGCAGGTAGCTGCGCACCGTCATCGACAGCATGCCGGCCTTCGGCTGCAGCAGGCGACCCGTGCGGCTGCGACCGCCCTCGATGAAGTACTCGATCGAGTGGCCGCGCGCCATCATCAGGCCGAGGTACTTCATGAACACGGCCGAATAGAGCGCGTTGCCGGAGAAGCTGCGCCGCAGGAAGAACGCCCCGCCGCGGCGCAGGAACGAGCCGATCACCGGCATGTTCAGGTTGATGCCCGCCGCGATGTGCGGCACGGCGTAACCCTTGTGGTAAACCACGTAGGACATCAGCAGGTAGTCCATGTGGCTGCGGTGGCAGGGCACGTAGACGATTTCGCTGCCTTCCGCCACCGACTCCAGGCTCGAGAAGTTGGCGAGCTCCACGCCGTCGTAGAGACGGTTCCAGAGGCGGCTCAACACTCCGTACATCAGGTTCACGAACCAGTGGGAGTAGTTCGCCGCGATCTCGAACGCATAGCCGCGCGCGATCTTGAGCGCGTCGCGACGGCTGATACCCTGCGCCTGCATCTCGCCGCGCACGGCGTCGCGCACGGCGTGGGTCTTCAGCACCTGCGCGACGATCGTGCGCCGGTGCGACAGGTCCGGGCCGATGGTGGCGACCCGCTGGTTGCGGAACTGCGTGCGCAACTGCCGCGCCAGGCGGCGCGGGCCGATCGGCAAGCCGCGCGTATCCGCGATCGACGGCTGCAGCGGCAGCGCGTCGCCGAACAGCAGCAGCAGGTTGCGACCGTTGACCAGCAGCGACAGCACCTTGCGGAAGCGGCCGCCGATGTCCCAGCCTTCGGCCACCAGCAGGCGGAACCACGACCGCTCGCGGCCCGGGGCGCGGCCCCAGAACAGGCTCACCGGCACGATGTCGGCTTCGAACGCCAGGTCCGCGGCGGCCGCAGAGGCGAGCTCGCGCAGCACCTCGGGGGTGCGGCGATCGATGCGCGTGCGAAACAACCCTGCACGCCGCTCCAGGAACAGCACTCCCACGGTGGACCTGCCGGCGCCGGCGGACGGCGCGAGCGGCATCGGCAGCTTGCGATCGCGGCACACGTACTCGAGCACGGCCACGTCGATCAAACTGCGCTTCTCGAGCGCGTACACGACCGGCCGGCCGGCGACGAAGTTGCCGGCCACGTCGTCCGGCAGGACGGACGGACGCACCCAGAGCGCCACGGAACGGCGCACCAGCGGCAGCAGCAGGCGCTCGAGGGGCGAGAAGGCGCTCACGCGGAGGAATCGTCCCGTCGGCTCAACGCGCTTCCGGCGGGTCTGCACCCTCCGACTGGCCGATGGCCGCGTCGATCCCGGCCTTGCGACCGAGTGTCAGGTCCTCGACGGCCCGGGCGCGGTCCTGGGTCTGGATCATGTCGTCGAAGACCGTCTCGTCGGTATCGCGACCCTTCTCGCGGGCTGCCTCCTTGTCCTGCGACGCCGGGGCGCCGCATGCCGCAAGCGCCACCAACGCGAGCGCGGACAGCGTTAATCTTGCGGCTGGTCGCATTGCATCCCCCTCGTTCCAGTGGGGCAATATTAACCGAAGGGGTGAACATGAGCGCATTCGCGGGCCGCAGCATCGTCCTGACCGGCGCATCCGAGGGCATCGGCCGTGCCTTCGCGCTCGCGCTGGCGCCGCAGCGCCCGAAGCTGGTGCTTGCGGCGCGCAACCGCGAGCGGCTCGATTCGCTGGCGGCGGAGTGCCGCGCACTGGGCGCCGAGGCGCACGTGGTGCCGACCGACGTCACGGACGCCCCGGCCTGCGAGGCCCTGGTCAACGAAGCCGTGGCGCGCTGCGGGGGCGTCGACGTGCTGGTCAACAACGCCGGCGGCACGATGTGGACGCGTCTGGACGAGGTGCAGGACCTCTCGATCTTCGAGCGCCTGATGCGGCTCAACTACCTCGGCAGCGTCTACCCGACCTTCCATGCGCTGCCACACCTGATGCGGTCGCGGGGCCGCATCGTGGCGGTGGCGAGCATGGCGGGCCTGATCGGCGTGCCGACCCGGACGGGCTACTCCGCCGCCAAGCACGCGGTCATCGGCTTCTTCGACTCGCTGCGCGTCGAGTTGATGGATTCCGGCGTCAGCGTGACGATCGTCTGCCCGGACTTCGTCGTCTCGGAGATCCACAAGCGCGCGCTCGGCGCCGATGGCCAGGCGCTCGGCGTCAACCCGATGGCGGCCTCGAGGATCATGACTGCCGAGGACTGCGCGGCGCTGATGGTGCGCGCCGTCGCGAAGCGCAAGCGGATGCTGATCACTTCCGGCCGAGGCAAGCAGGCACGGCTGCTGAAGCTGCTCTCCCCCGCCACCGTGGACCGGATGGCTGCCGCGGCGATCCGCGACAAGAAGTAGCAGGAAAAAACAGGAGAATGTCCCCTGTTTTCTCCTAGTGGTTCTCGTCGATCGCGTACAGGAAATACGAGAAGTAGTGGTTGATCGCGCGGATCTGGTCGAGCAGCCGATGATCCGAGTCGACCACGTGCAGGGTGGCCTTCTGCTCGCGCGCGAATCGAATGCTGTTGTCCACCGGGATCACCTCGTCGCGCCAGCCGTGGATGATCGTGGTCGGACACACGGCGGGCCGCGGGCTGAACTTCTCGTAGCCCGGCATGTAGAGCGCCGGCGCGAGCAGGAACATGCCCCGCGCCTGCAGCAGCGAGGAGCCGGCCACGGACACGTAGCCGCCCATGCTCGAACCGACCAGCACCAGCGAGCCGCGCAGGTCCTTGCAGAACGCCAGCAGCCGCGTGACCCGGGCCTGCGGGTCGTCGATGCCGCGGTAGTCCACCGACTCGACGTGGAATCCCTCGTCACGGGCGATCTCCGCCATCGCGGCAATCTTGCTGCCCCACGGCTCGCTGTCCTTGCCGTGCGAGAACACCACGTAACGTTCGGTCATGGGTACCCCTTTTTCGCCCTCGACGCATCATAACGCGACGCACCGGCCGGAATCGGGCCGCAGTTCTCATCGCGGAGCTGCCGTGCCACAGTGATGCCATGATCCGACCACCTCCGGCCTGCGGCTGGCGCTTCGCCATCGACCGTGGCGGCACCTTCACCGACATCGTGGCGACCGACCCGGCGGGCGCCTTGCACACGACCAAGGTGCTGTCACGCGACCCGGTTCACCCTGGCGATGCCGCCGTGCGCGGCATCGGCGAACTGCTGCGCCGGCACGCCGCCGAGGGAGCGCCCGTCGAGTCGGTGCGGATCGGTACGACGGTGGCGACCAACGCGCTGCTCGAGCGTCGCGGGGAGCCCACGCTGCTCGTCGCCACGCGCGGGCTGCGCGACGTCCTGCGCATCGGCCACCAGCATCGCCCGGACATCTTCGCGCGCGAAATCCGCTTGCCCGCGATGCTCTATACCCGGGTCATCGAGGCGCACGAGCGCCTGGCGGCCGACGGCGCCGTGCTGGAGCCGCTCGACGAAGCCGCGCTCTCGCAGGCGCTCGCCGCCGCGCGGCAGGACGGGCTGCGCGCCGTCGCCATCGCGCTGCTGCATTCGGTCCGCAATCCCGTGCACGAACGGCGTGCCGTGGAGCTGGCGCTCGCTGCCGGCTTCGAGGAGATTGTCGCCTCGCAGGCGGTGGCTCCGCTGGTCGGGTTGATCGCTCGCGGCGACAGCGCTGTGGCCGACGCGTACCTGTCCCCGGTGCTGCTGCGGCACCTGCACGGCTTCCGCGCCGAACTCGCCGCGCAGCATGGCGCTACGGCGTTGCTCGCGATGCAGAGCAGCGGGGGCCTCGTCGACCCCGACGGCTTCCGCGGCATCAACGGCGTGCTGTCGGGTCCGGCCGGCGGCGTGGTGGCCCTGGCCGCCGCCGGGGCCACGGCCGGGCGCGAGCGACTGATCGGCTTCGACATGGGCGGCACCTCGACCGACGCGAGCCTGTACGCCGGCGAACTGCCGCGACGCTACAGCACGGAGATCGATGGCGTGCGACTGCAGGCGCCGATGATGGACATCCATACGATCGCCGCGGGCGGCGGCTCCATTGCGCGCTTCGCCGACGGCCGGCTCCAGGTCGGACCCGACTCGGCAGGCGCCGACCCGGGGCCGGCGTGCTACCGCCGTGGCGGCCCGGCCACGGTGACCGACTGCAACGTCGTGCTCGGCCGCATCCTGCCCGAGCGCTTCCCGAGCGTGTTCGGACCGGCCGGAGACGCGCCGCTCGACCCACAGGCGTCACGTGCGCGGCTGGCTACGATCGCGGCCGAGATCGCCGCGATCGGCGGCCCGCGCTACACGATCGAGGGGCTGGCAGCGGCGTTCCTCGAGGTCGCCATCGCGAAAATGGCCAACGCCATCCACGAGCTCGCGCTGCGCCACGGCGAGGACACGCAGCAGTTCGCACTGGTGCCCTTCGGCGGCGCCGCGGGGCAGCACGCCTGCGCCGTGGCCGAGCTGCTCGGCATCGACACGCTGCTGCTGCACCCGCTCGCCGGAGTGCTGTCCGCCTGGGGCATCGGCCTGGCGCAGCGCCGCTGCATCCGGCGTCGCAGCGTCGAGGTCCGGCTCGACGTCGACGGCATGGCCACGGCCGAGGTGACGCTGCAGGCGCTCGGCACCGACGCGCACGCCGAACTCGAGCGGCAACGCGTGGCGCAGCCGGCCATCGCGGAGCGCCGCACGGCCCACCTGCGCATCGCCGGCTCCGACACGGCCATTGAGATCCCGTGGCAGGACGAGGCGCGCATGCGAGCGGCGTTCCTCGCGGCACACCAGCGACTGTACGGTTTCGCTGCCGGCGACCAGCCACTGGTGATCGCGTCGGTCAGCGTCGAGGCCGCGGAGCGGTGCGTCCCCGCCGCACCGGCGACGGCAGCACCGGCGGCGGGCGCCGCGACGCCAGCCCGTCCGCTGGCGATGGCCCCGGCGTGGATCGCGGGCGCCTGGCGCGAAGTTCCCCTGCATGCACGCGAGGCGCTGCATGCAGGGGAGCGCCTTGCGGGCCCGGCACTGGTAAGCGAGCACGGGGCGACCGGCTGGATCGCAGCAGGCTGGGTCGCGACGGTGGAACCCGATGGCGTGCTGCTGGTCCGGCACGCCGCGCAGCCCGGCAGCGTCGCGCGACACGACGGCACGGCGCCTGACCCGTTGCGGCTCGAGGTCTTCAACGGATTGTTCATGCACGTCGCCGAGCAGATGGGCGTTGTGCTGCGGCAGACGGCCAGCTCCGTCAACATCAAGGAACGGCTCGACTACTCCTGCGCGCTGTTCGACGGCGCGGCACGGCTCGTGGCGAACGCCCCGCACATGCCGGTGCATCTCGGCTCCATGGGGGCCAGCGTCGCAGCAGTGATCGAGAGGCACGGGACCGACCTGCGCCCGGGCGACGCGTTCCTGCTCAACTCGCCCTATCACGGCGGCACGCACCTGCCGGACATGACCGTCGTGACGCCGGTGTTCGATCCTGCGGGCGAGCGCGTGCACTTCTTCACCGCTTCCCGCGCGCACCACGCGGACATCGGTGGCACGACGCCGGGCTCGATGCCACCCGGCAGCCGCGACATCACGGAGGAAGGCGTGCTGATCGCGCCGACGCGCATCGTCCGTGCCGGGTGCTTCGCGGAGGACGAGGTGCGATGCCTGCTCACCTCCGGCCCCTGGCCCGCGCGCAACGTCGAGCAGAACCTCGCCGACCTGCGTGCGCAGCTCGCCGCCAACGCGCGCGGCGTCCGCGAGCTCGAGCGCGCTGCGGCAGCGCACGGCTGGCCGGCACTGCTCGCGTACATGGGCCACGTGCAGGACAACGCCGAGGCCTGCATGCGCCGCGCGATCCGCCGCCTCCGCAACGGCCGTTTCCGCTACGAGATGGACAATGGCCAGTCCATCGCGGTGAACGTCGAGGTGGACCACGAGGCGGGGGCCGCCGTCGTGGACTTCACCGGTACCTCGCCGCAACAGGCCAACAACCTGAACGCGCCGCGCGCCGTCACGTTTGCCGCCGTGCTGTACGTGTTCCGCACGCTGATCGACGAGCCGATCCCCCTCAACGCCGGGTGCCTGCGCCCGCTCACGATCGTCGTGCCGCCCGGTTCGCTGCTCGACCCGGCGCCGCCGGGCGCGGTGGTGGCGGGCAACGTCGAGACCTCGCAGTGCATCGTGGACGCGCTGTACGGCGCGCTCGGCGTGCAGGCCGCCGCGCAGGGCACGATGAACAACTTCACCTTCGGCAACGAGCGCTACCAGTACTACGAGACCATCGCCGGGGGCGCAGGCGCGGGTCCCGGCTACCACGGCGCAAGCGGCGTGC